>ERZ772969.29-NODE-29-length-161713-cov-10.873771_pt1 | contig 161713 bp, 220 predicted proteins | sample MGYA00511676_ERZ772969 | MGnify/ENA primary metagenome ERZ772969 (study PRJEB29015, sample SAMEA2737651) | human gut metagenome | biome: human gut; feature: human-associated habitat; material: faeces | place: China | collected 2012 ... | reverse complement strand
AGCCGCCGGAGCGGTGCTTAAGCCGTAAGGCGGGAATTATGCGGTGTTGCCTTAATTGCGGTTTACCTCCGGGTTATCGGTGCGCCCCAGCAGATAGTCTATACTGACGTTATAGAAGTCGGCCAGCTTGACCAGCCTTTCTGCGGTCAGCTCAATAACGCCGTTTTCATACTGAGAGTAGGTGTTCTGGGATACGTGGAGGACACTGGCAAGATCGCACTGACGAAAATCGTTATCTTCCCGTAGGCTTCGTATGTTCGGATATTCCATAGGTTGGCTACCCCCTTACGACTATTATCGTTATCTTGGAGGCAGATATTGATATTTATCTGTAATACAGATAAATATATTGCATAACAATAGGAAGAAACGATATGACGGAAAGAACCATAAAAAACGCAAAAGTGCCGTGAGGGAGCTTCCTCGCGGCACTTTTACGTGTCAAAAAAACACCAATTCTGCCATATAAAGACTGTAGGGGCGAGCACTGCTCACCCCTACAATGCACTTTTTGAGTATCGGCTCACGCCGACTGCGCGTGCAGCCAGCGGTGCAGCTCGTCCCGGATGGCGGCAAACGCGGCGGCGGTGTCCGGGTTATCGGTTTTAAAATCCAGCAGCCGCCACAGCCAGCCCTGCTCGTCCACGATGCGCAGGCTCTCGGGATAGCACAGCTCAAACACAAGCGACGCATGGCCGACGGCGTTGTCAGCGGGGTACTGCTTTAAGCTGTGCAGCACGCAGTGGTGGGCGTAAAAGGCGTCCAGCACGGCGGGCGTCACCGGGCTCCGGCGCAGCGCCGCGGTGCTGACGTTGTAAATTTCCTCCATCGGTGTCTCGACGTTGACCCGCAGAATGTCGATCTTGTCGGCGTCGCGCAAAATCTGGCAGAACAGACGCGTGCGGTCATCCAGCGCCTCCGGCAGACGGAACGCGCTGTGCCATTCCACAGCGGTGCGCAGCAGTGCGTCGGCACCGGCATCGTCCAGGTAGTCCCGGATGCGTCCCTCGTCGAACAGCACCGCGACGCTCAGCGCGGCGTGGCTGACCGACTGTGCATCGATAAATGTGTTGTAGCGGCGCAGCTGCTCAAAGCGGCCTACATCGTGCAGGATGCCGGACAGCCACGCCAGATCGACATCCTCCGGCGGCAGGGCCAGGCTTTGGGCAATGCGGGCACAGAGCGCCGCCACGCGGTAGGTATGGTCGATTTTCAATTTGACCTTGGCGTCAGCGGCGTTGTAGTGCGCGGCATAGTCGGCAAAGGCTTTTTGTGCGCGGGCACGGTCAATTTTCATACTATCACTTCCTTGTTTCAGTGTACCACATCCGGCAAAATGCGTAAACTGCAATGTTTATAAAATTTACTCCACAACGAATGACATTTTTGGATAAATAGTTTTTACTTTCTGTAGTATCAAATAAATACCGTTCCAACGTTTAAAATTTCAATCTATTTATTATTAACCCTCTTATTTACACCACATTTACACCACTTGCAAAAACGAGACTTAGTATGACAAATAAAAGCACTTAGACGAGAATGTTCTACGCAGGAACACGCTCGTCTTTTTTATTTATGGACAAACTTGTTGTTTTGCTGTATTATTAGAATAAAATGATTCCAGTCATGCAGGAGTACAACAAGAAAGAAGGACACAGATGATCCGTTCTGAATTTGAGGAAAGATTAGCCCAAATATTATCGATTGGCGAAGATGATGAAGAGTATAAGCAAATGACAAAATGCCTTGGCGATATGGGGCTTAAAAAGTCATTCATAGTCAAAGACGGCGCATACCATTTTTGCTGGGAGCAAAACGATAACAATGTCGGCTTTGCAGTCAAGACACCGGATTGTGCGCCAGATGAGGAAATCGACAAGGACTACTTTGAAAAATTTCTTGCCGTTCTCATAAATGCGCATGAACAGGCAAAAACCGTTGATTTTCAAGCGTCTCTATCTGACCTTGTTCCTACAAACGTAGACGATGAGGATGATGACGACGATCTGTCAGAATTAGACATCGAGGATGAGGACCCCGAATACGACGAGAACGACGAAGAATACTATGATGCTGAATTCGATGATGATGAGGAATACAACGAAATTAAAAAGATTATCATTGAAAGCAGCAAAGACAGGTTCGACGAAATCTCAAACCGTCTAAGATCGATTTTCAGTGTGCCAGCTGTCAAGTGCAATTTCTTCGTGTATATGACAATTCACATGGATCTTGCAGCTATGGAATACTTGCTGAAAAGGGATTGTTTGCATATTAAATAATCTGCTAAAAAATAGGGATAGCCTCTCATCAAGGTCATCCCTATTATTTTTTGCGTTTTCTTTCAGCAGCATTTCCGCCGCTTATTCGGCTTGTGGTTCCCGCATAACCCATGGTCTGGCTCCATAATCGACTGTCACCGACACAGTCCACTGCTTCACAGCCTTGCAGTTTTGGTATGCTCTGTAACCTCTATCATCTATTGAACAGATACTCTTGAATATCATTGAACGCGCTTTGCATCTGCTCGACATTGTTGCCGTTAAGCGCATGTCCAAGCAAAGCAAAGTTTGCCCGCAGTAGCATATTCATACTGTTCTCCTGTGCGTCAAGCCGTGCTTTGTCTCGTTTGAACAGGTCCATGTACTGACTATCCTTGCTTGCAAGCAAATCTTTAATAGCATCGACTTCACCAGACATCTTTGTGATTTTCTCTTCCATGGCCTCAATCTTCACATCTTGCTCATGGTTCGGTTTCTTCAGAAAAGTGTTGAACTTCACTAGCACAGCGATGGCAGCGCCGATACCGGCAATAGCGCCGCACACGCTCAGGATCCATGTGACAGCGTCGGCCAGCGTAAAAGCAAATTCAGGATTCGGCATCACTGCTCACCTGCCCCTCGTGAGCAGAATCGGCTTCGCCTCGTTTCATCGCATCATAAGCCGCCTGGGCAATACTGCGTGCCTGCTCCTCTGTAATTTCAAGTCCAGCCTGTTTGGCAAGCCCCATAATAAACTCAGCGGCTTTTTTGTTCTTTTCCTCACCAGTCATGTCGTCCATGTACTGCTTGATATAGCGGCACGCAGCCTCTCCCCATTTCATCAGCAAAGGATAAGACTCCAGCATAGTAAGCGCACTACTGATAACGTCAGCAGCTTGAGGAAAAACATACTTGCCAAGCAGAAAAAAACAAACGCTGGCAAGTCCTATGACAATATAAAAAATCCCCTGTTCCATACCTTACTCCTCCATATCATTCGGATGCATGACGCCATCGGTATCGTCTCCCAACTGCGGCTCCTCCGGTTTGGCGTTTTCAGCACCGGACTTATGCTCCTGCACCTTGATCCAGGCGTTGCACAGGTTTTCAGCGCTCAGCGCCGCAAAAAGTCCCGCGTTAAAGCTGTAGTCCGGCAGCTGACCGATACTGAAGCACAGCACCATATACACAACCGCGTACACAATCGTCGCACCCATCGTAAACACAATGACCTTTTTTGAAAAACGCATGGCGTTAAAATTCTCTCCCATACCAATCACCGCCTATCAAGTATGGCTAGCGACTGCTGCAGGGCCTACATACCCATAGAGCGTCTTGTACCAGCCATTTACAACATCACTGTAACCAATCGTAACAACCTTGCCGGTCTTAGCATCCGGGCTTGTAATTACGCCGACGCTTGCATATTCTGTTCCGGGACCTTTGCGCACGTTCCAGCGTCCAGCCTTGAACACGATTGCCTTCTGCGCAGGCTTTGGCGTAGAGACTCCAACAGCTTCACTAGCATAAGCCTTATAGCACCAGTTCATATCGCAATTTCCGTTGATGCCAGCGACAGCACCCTTACTGCTGTACTGCCACATCTGGCATTTGCCCTTTTGGTTGACCCCGACACGGTAATCGGCCAGCCACAGGTCATAAGCTGCCAATTTTGTCATGTCAAGATAAGCCGCCTTGTAATTCGTGTAAGTGTACAGCATCGGCTTATACTCACGCTGATTGATAATATCCAGACCGCGCTTCACAAGTGCAGTAAGCTTGTCCTTGCCGATAGAAGCAGTATTTTTGTCCTCAATGTCCAGCGCCACGGGGTACTGGAGCGTCTTGCCGTCCAGAGCCTTGAACAGCATCTCAAACTCCTTGTTCTGCGTGGCTTCGTCCTGTGCATAGGTAAAGAAATAGGCGCCAACGGGAATGCCATTCTCGCGTGCGCCCTTATAATTCTGTTCAAATGTAGGGTCAATATAGATACCGTTTTTATTAGTGGACACAGCCCGCAGCATGGCAAACTTTACACCGGCAGCCGCTACTTTGCGCCAGTTAATATTGCCCTGATACTTCGATACATCGATGCCCCACAGCTCGGTTTCCGCCTTATCCGCAGGCTGAACATTACTACTGGCAGGTTTGTCGCTCTCCCCTACACTGCAATCAACACTGTGTTCGCCCGTGCGAAAAGTAAACACCTTATCTGTAGCGGTAGTGAAATCATTATCCAACCATACCAACGGGTTCGTGCGCTTGTTCTTCCAGCGTACCTCAAAATGCAGGTGAGCACCAAAGCTATTGCCGGTATTGCCGCTGTAACCAATAACCTCACCGGTCTTTACAACCTGCCCCTGCTTCACATTGATAGAATTCAGATGCGCATATAGCGTGTGCAGTGTGCCACCGTTCCAATTCGCATGGCGGATTTTAACCATGTTGCCGTAGCTGTTCGTATCACCCTGCGTGCGTTTGCCGTTCCAGTGGTACACAATTTCTACAGTACCCTCTTCCGCCGCCATAACCGGTGTCCCCACAATAGCTCTCATATCAATAGCCTGATGTAAGCTGCCATCGTTGTAGTACCATCCCTGCGTCAAAATATGCTGGCTCAAAGGCCAGCCAAGACATACCTCTCCATTCTTCAACCTCATAAAATTCCTCCCTTATTTAAAATAAAAACCGGCAGAGACCCCTAGGCCCCTGCCGTGTCATGTCGTTATTACCAAAGTTTGACAAAAAAGCCGAATTCGTAAGAACCTGTTTGCAAGGAATCCATCTGCCATCCACCAAATGTGCCATTTTGATCATAGATACGTCCAGCCTGACAATATCCATCTTCGTTTTCAAAATGAACCATTGGAACATATCCAGGGTCCCCCATAATACCCTGATGATAAAATGGCACACAATCAGCTAATATTTTATAGTTGCTTGTTTCAGTAAGCGATTTGGCCTTCGCAACCATCGGTTCAAGATTCAACCACTGAAATTGTCCATTACGGTAAACCGGTCCAATTTGATTTCCGGCAACGTCAACATGCGCCAGATAAGAACCGTCCGTGTATTTTGCCAAAATAACAGTAGAAAATCTGCCAATATTATATATCGAATATCCTAACGAACTGGAAAAGCTATAGCCATACGCCAGCACATCCTCATTGATACACGCCCCGCCCATCAAATTTAGCGCCATATCACTTCACCTCAATGCCAAGCGCAGACTTGATCGCCTCCAGGTCATCCACAGTCAGTGCCGGATAATCAGCCGCAATGTCCTCAAAGTTCTCGCCAGCTGCAAGGCGAATTCTAAAAGCGCGGGTCATAATACGCAGTTTCAAAGCATTCAAAGTTTTCATAGGTTACCCCTCTCCGCCGATCAAATCGGCCATCATCAAAATAATATCATCGTTTGCGGATTCCAGCGCATCTGCGCGTTTTTCTATAGAGTCAAGGCGCTGTTCCGTTGTCGGCTTGTTCGCCTCTTCCTGTTTCTTGGCAATCTCCGCCAATTCTTCCTCGGTGTACAGCACATACTTCTGCACGGGTTCATACTCGTCCCAGGCATCGTGTGCAGGCTCATCCGTCACAGCAAGGCGCAGCCCTTCCGGGCACGCCTCTGTAATCGTACTCTGCATGACCTCATAGTGCCAGACTTCCTCCGTGGCCTCATGATGCGCCACAAATTTCTGTGCATCTACCAGCTTGCCTTTTGTAAGGTCTGGATTGGTCAGCTCATTTTTCAATGCTTCATCGTAGATTTTCATTCCATCACCTCACTCAGGTAGTCCACTTCCGCGCATAGAAGTACAGCATCAAGTCACAAACCGGACGCCGCTTAACGGTAAAAGACAGCTTATTTGTATCGTACACATAAATCTGCCCCTGATTGATCATAGACAATTCACCAGACAGAATGATATTGTCTTTCAACGAGCTTGTCCGCTCCATCATGGCCGGTCCAAGGCTCATATCCGTCGTAAGGTTGGGCGTGCCAGTCGTGCTGCCAGTAAGAGCCGTCCCGGACGAATTCGTCCACGATACAATCACATTCCAGTTTGATTTGTCGCTAGACTCGTTCCATTTGTCACGCGAGATTTTAAACGAATACAGGAACTGTAATCGCTTCGTGATGACCCCGTTTTGCACCGGGTTCGTACTAGACTGCGAAATGGTCGAATCCACAACAGTCTTGTTCGCCCCGCTTGCAATGCCATTCAGTTTGCTCTTATCGCTGTAACTCATCAGGCCACTAGAGTTAGTCGTGGCCAACCCATAGGTAGTATCCGTAAACTTCGCCCCGGCGGGTACATCCGAGTTTACCGTATGCCCATTTACAGTGGTAGAGTTACCACCGTTTGCAGGCAGAGACCCAATCCATCCTTTTAGAGCATCCTTTGAGATGTCTTTGATTTTCGCAGACACATCACCGCCGTCACCAGTGGTGTAGCCAGCAATATACTTTATAGCATCACCAGTAATGCCATTCCCGCTATATCCAATCTGAATACTTTTACTCGTGTCATTATAATCAGCAACACGGTTGGCCTTAGTCGCGCTTCCAGCGGAACCAGCGCTCGTAGCATATTTAACTGATTTCGCGCTGTCCGCGGTGTTATCCACATTGCTAAGACCAACCTGCGCTTTCGTGTGTGTATGCCCACTCGCCGCTTTGCCGTCAACCAGACCTTTAAGCACTTTGCCCTGTGCCGCGGACAGAGAATCCGTCGTGCTGTCAGACGTCAGGTTGTTCTGGATGCCTCTCCATGTATCCGTATCAGTAAACACAGCGTTGCTCGGAACAGATTTCCCCAAAGTGTAGCTGCACGCAGCAGGTTTCCCCCCTATGAAATAAACAGGCTGGGTGGCACTGCCCGCCGTAGCCGTATCCAATTTCGCCGCAGAATTAGCGCTTCCACCCGCAGATGAAGAACCAGCATAATTGTGTGTATGGCTCGACGCAGCATAGCTGCCCTTTGGCTGATAAGTGGCGTCACCCTTGCCCTTGATATAACTCCACAGCGTAGAGAATTTCACACGTCCAAACGTACTTCCGCCGCCTGTATCTTGTCGTACAAAGTAAGTGTCATCTGTAGGAGCTGCAGTCCATGTAGTGGTAAGCGTTGCTAACAGACTATTTGCCCCCGCCTCAGACTTGTCTACTTTCCCGCTAATATCTTGATGTGCGGTAAGATACTGACTGTGGGTATGGTTTGCAGCAGCTTTCCCATCCACGAGACTTTTCAGCACCTTACCCTGTGCAGCACTCAGGCTCTGATCGGTAGCATCACTGGTCAGATTATTCTGCACGCCACGCCAGGTATTGGTATCGGTGAACACAGCATTTGCAGGAACGCTCTTGCCCAGTGTGTATGTAGTTGCCACCGGCACGCCATTGGAAAAATAGACGGGCTGCGTGGCAGAACCTGCATTGGTGGTTAGCTTCTTTGCACTGTCCGCACTGGCCGCAGTCTTAGCACTGTTGACATTGAATCTGCTCGGGTTATAGACGTACATATTACCGCCGTCTTCGCCGCCCCAAAGCCAGGTGGGCTGACCATCCTTGCCGCTCCAGTTAAAGGTCATAGGATTTGCAAGATTACCGTCACGTGCCAACTTTGTAGCTGTGCCATTGAAACCGGAAGCTGACACTATTGCAGGGAACGCTACATTTTTATCAACATCCCATGTGTACATGTGGTCATTGCTCATCAGGTTGTTCGGCATAGTCCATACACTTGCGCCATAAGCTTTGATCATCGTAACATTCTGTGCCTGTGTGATATAATTGCTATTAAAATCACTACCATTCCAAGGATGTGACATGAAGGTGAACCGATAGTTCCACCAGTTACTTGTCTGTCCCGTGCCGCCGCCGAGCGTGTTTTCACTAAACTTAATGTAGTTCGGGCCACTCCAACCCTCCAGATAGCCCGTGCTGCTGGAAGACGTAAACAGATTCGCCCAACTGGTTGATGCTGCACCGGTCGCTCTTTCAATAACAAGGCTGATATCATCAGCACTGCCAGAAACCCAGAAAAACATATCGCCAATCGTACAATAGCGCTCAGTATCTTTTACGTACTTACTGTTCCAATAGTTATATTTCGCAGTTTCTTCCGTTCCGGCTGGAACATTATACTTCATACCGGTAATGGTAAGACGGATACCGCAAAGTGCATTCTTTTTTCCATCAATCTGAGGCAGTGTAAATCCGCCGCCGTTTTCGCTGAACAAGGCACGCTTGTTATAATCGGTGATTGCCGCGTCCGTCCAGGTTTTACCGCCATCCACAGTTTTCTCAATGATGATCTGATCGGACGGCAAAAACGCAAGGCGATTTGCACGAACACTGTCAAACATCGGACGCACAGCTTTCGTGATGGAACCATACGAGTTATTAGGATTGATTTCATTTGCCGTTCCGGCACTTGTAGCGTAATTAACACTTTTCGCACTATCCGCCGTATTGTCAACATTTCCTAATCCAACCTGTGCCTTAGTATGTGTATGACTACTATTTGCCTTACCACTTAGCTTTCCGTCAATCTCGCTCTCAGTATAATACCTATCATCATGCGTATGACTCTTCGGCGCAAACATATCCTTCAGTTTCCCAACAAAATATCCCAGCCCCTTATCGTCCAATAAAGCCATATCCCTACCTCCTTAAAGGTCAAGATCAGCTCGCAAGGATGGTATCAATCTGGGTGTTGGTAATAGCTTCAATAACTGTCTTGGTATCACCAATCTTCTCCAAAGCGCCGCTGATCAGCATATATTCGTCGTACAGGTTACTGCCGTCCGGCGTAGCCTTCTTAATCATATAAATCACATTGTCCTTTGCATCCTTCACCGCAGGCAGCGTATCCACGATGCTCTTACTGATATGTCCTGCCGCAGAGATCTGCTGACCGACATAGGTCATGGTAGCATAGGAGCTGGCTGCACCAAAGCCATCCAGCTTCTTCTTATCCGCCGCACTCATCAAGCCGTTTGTACTCTGCGTAGCAGCGCTGTAGGTTGTGTTCGTACTGGGAATGCCCAGTGCGGTAATATCGCTCTTTGCCACAGCGGTAGTAGCAGACACATGGCCGCTTGCATCGACTGTCACCTTATACAGACCAGCCGCAGCCGCCGTGTAGCTCGGGTGGATATACTTGTTAGCACCCGCCGCGATACCGTCCAGCTTCGTCTTGTCAGCCGCAGTCATCAGACCGTGCGCAGACTGCGTAACATCGTTGTAGGTCGTGTTCTTGTCATCAACCCACTGTGCTGTACCGTCACTAGCCCAGCCAAGGATCTTGCCCGCAGCACCGCCCGCAGGGATATGTTTGTTACCACTGGTCGTCGGGTGACTGTAATTGCTTAAACCCGCCAGCTTGTTCTTCTCGGCAGTCGTATAATCATTGGTAGAAAGCTGCTTGCCTTCAACCTTATCAACCTTGCCGCCCAGCTGGCCTTTAAACCATTGCACCAAATGCGAAAGACCATCTAAATCAAGAAAAGCCATAATTGTTTCCTCCTTGTTATAATTTTAAAATCTCGTCGATCTGTGTATTCGTAATTCTTTCCGGCTCCGGGTTCATGCTTGTCCATGTTCCGTTTTCATATGCCCACATCTCGCCAGTGCGCAGGGCATAGATTTTCCCATTGATCGGCGCAAGCGGTAGCTCCGCCACAATCTCGATGTCGCGTCCAGTCTGCACACGTGTCTTGCCAAAGTCACGGTACATATTGCCCGTGTCCTTACAGACGATCATCTGTCCATCCACAATAGGAGTGGAGTCCAGCTGACTCTGTGTGACCTCCCGTAATGATAGCTTCGCCATATTCCATCTCCTATCATTCTGTCATCAAAAAATAAAGCCGCCCCACCATAACGGCAGGGCGACCATATCACTTATTCTTTGGTCTATCCCAAATCAAACTCAAACCTTGGCGGCAATAGTCTGCCAGGTCAGCTGACCCTCAACAGCCTTGACGCGGGTATCCATGGCGGTGTTCAGACCGGCAGCATACTCCTTAGCGGAGGCCAGTGCAGCATTAGCCTTCTTCTGTGCATCGGTAGCGGCAGCAGAAATAGCCTCGCTCTTAGCAGTGGCGACATTCTCGGTCGTAGCCTTGGCATTCCATGCGGTGCGCTCCTCAGCGGTAATGTGGGCAACCTTGTCGCCGGAGTGGCCGCTCAGCGCATCATTGACAGCCTTGATCTTCTCATCGGTCTGGGCCTTGGTGTAAGCGTCCGGGTTGGCAACATACAGACCATCTTCCTTGATCTCGATGTTGTTGTTCTCGGCAGCAGAAACCTTCACATCAACCGAGATGACATTCTGGTCAGAGACAGTAACAGAGGCAGTCTTGGAAGCACCGCCGGTGTAAACATCCACCAGAGCAGCAGCGGGGATCTTGACAACCTCGCCGGTGCTGATAGTCAGCTCGATCTCCTTCGTCTCTGCATTGTAAGCGCCGCTCTTGACAACCATATCCTTGCCCAGATTGATGGTCAGCTCATCGCCGCCAAACACAGGCATCTTGATGGTGCGGGTCTCGGCATCATAGGTGGGCGCATGAACAACACCAGTCAACGTGGTCTTGACGGCAGCAGTGGCATCGCCCTTGTCAACAGTCAGGACACCGGCATCATAGGTGACATCGGTAACGAACTTACCCTTCTGACCAATGACCTCAGCCACCTTGCCGCTGACATAATCAGCAACAGCCTTGGTGCTGGGGATGTTGTCATCACTTGCGCCGGAAGCGGGGATCGCAGTAATGACCTCCTTGGTCACCTGAATGAAATCACTGCCATTGAAGGCATGGACAGTCATCTGCGGGGTCTTGACATAAAAAACGCCCTGCTCACCATTCTCGGCGGAGGGCAGATTTTCAACGATACGAACGCTCTTGGTATACTCAACGGGACCCTTGAACAGCTGATGCGTATCAGAAGTAAAATACAGGGTACCGGCGTCCTTGACCTCCAGAGCCTTGTAGTCAGCGTACTTACCAAAACTAAAATTCACGTTTGCCATAATTTTTTCTCCTTTACATAGTGTAGAAATCTCTCTTTGCTTTTGTCTTAGAACTCCTGCCACACAAAGCCAGCATTGGCCGTGAAAGTCGGCTCTACAACAAAGCTGCTGTCACCGCTGGCCTGGACAGTGTACGGCTGGTATTTTCCATTTTCATCGCGGATCATAACGGTCTGGCCAGCATAAGTGTCGCTGCTCTTGTTCAGCGCGGCGATCGCCTCGCCCGGGCTGTTGAACAGCTGCGTCCGTGTCTGAATTTTCTGGACGCTCTTGTCGTTCTTGATGTAATACAGTTCCGATGTATCCTTGGTCACAACCAAATCCTTGCCGTCGATCTTGCCGCTTTCAATAGCAGACGCAACATCCCCCGCATTACCGTAACCAAGTTTTGAATACTTGTTTGCCATCTTATTTCTCCTTTCCACAAAATTAGAAAAGCCGAGTGTCGAGTTTAAAACTCAACCACCCGGATAGTCCCATCCTCCGGGTCGGAGCCGCTGTCCACGATCTGAACGGTATTGCCAATCGCCTTATCCCCGGCCTTCAGCTGCAAACGGCCTTCGTTGTACAGCAGACCGTCAGCCTTGCCGCTTGCCAGATTCTGGTTTGCTTCAACTAACTGGTTGGCAAGCACCTGCATGGCAATCATACGCTGATCCAGCGCCGTCAACGCTTCGTCCGGGATAATGTCGCTCCATGCACTGATCGGCAATACCCTGATATTCGTTGCCTGTGTGTGGCGCACGCGCTTTATTCCGGTGCCGTCTGCTTCCATCTCAACTTTGTAAAAGGTCAGCTGCACCGCAACATCACCGGCCTCGGCAGTCAGGTTCGTATCAAACGGCAATTTGTATTCCAGCATACCCTTATACGGCTTATCACTCAGCGATAAAATCTCGGATTTATACCGCTTGCTCACAGGCGGCAGATACTCCATCAGACAGGTAAATCCGCTCATGTCCTGCTCTTTATAAACAGGCTCCACCAGAAAATGGAGATTGTCCACCAGTTTCGACTGCTGCATAATGCGTTCCTCTACACTGACAGTTAGCTGATTGTCGTCTCCCAGTAAAATCGTATACATCCTTACTCACACTCCTTCGTGATAAATTCGGCTTCCTCAGCCGTGATTTTCTGCGCCGCCAGAAGCTCCGCAACCTTGGCGTCCGTGATTTTCTTTGCCTTGTACAGCCGTGCCAGGCTCATAGTAAACACGCTCATTTCCATCACAGCACGCCTCCTTCCAGCAGCGTCAAAGTGTAAGCGTCGATGATCTCCTCTGCCGTCTTACCGTTCAACGCTTTTAATTTTTGATACTCATAGGTATCAATCGGTATCAGTTGCACCGTGTCATACCCATTCACTGGGAATCGGTACATTTCTTCACAATGCCAGACCGTATTTCCGTCACTAGAAAGAAAACCCTGCGCCTCATCTTCGGGGCACAGGGTCAGAATATTGTGTTTGGGTTGATATTTTACATAGACCAGGTGGTCGAGCACATCGATCACACGGTCATTGTACATGACTTTATAATACATACTCGAACCTCCCTTAAATGCTAAACATCAACAGGATGTCGTTTGTGTCCGTGGGGTAGTAATACCCATAGATTTCACCGGATGTGTTCACCGCATTGTAATAGGCGTTGTAATCCTTATTCGGGCTTCGCGTCCAGTACGAAACCACTTCGCCGTCCGGGTTCGTGCGCTTACGGCTCGTATTGGTCGTGATGAAATCGATCGCCGTGCCCTCATACACATACGGCTCGGAACTCATGTTTGCATCCAGCTCAATCGCGCTTGGGATAAAGATGTAGCAGTCCGCCGTAGAAACATCGGTCTTGGCATTGCCAACGTTGCCGGGGACCTTCACCTTTTTAACAAGCTGACGCCAGCCAATCGGCAGCGCCTTATAGACGCGGCTATTCAGATAGGTGTTCAGTGTCGTAGGCTTCGCCCAACCGCCTGTATTGTTATTGGCATTGTCCATGGACATCGTCTTACCCAGCGTCTTTTCCGCCAGCAGGCTCAAAGAGCTGCGCTTGCCCGTGCCATCGCTCAGGTAGTAACGGTTGAAGCAGGCGTTAAATGTCAGCTCACTATGCACCCAGTTGACAAGCTCCTTGCAAGTGGTAACACCAAGGTCAGCATACCAGAGTTTTGCCCAGTACACAGTACCGATGCCATAGCTTTCATACGCACCGTCAGCAGCCTTCGCGCAGCCAAACACCAGCTCGGCACTTGTCTTTGTAGTGCGTGTACGGCTAAGCTCCGTGTACTTACTGGTATCAGCACCCATATTAGAGGTGTAGACATGCAGCCCATTCTCGCCCTTGATGTGGCGCAGGACAATGATTTCGCGTGTGCCAGGCATAGCAGCGTCCGTAGACTCAGTACCCCAAGCCAGCTTACAGCCGCTATTCTTCCAAAGGCGGAAACCATTCATGCCGTCACCGTCATAGCACTGCATCAGCACGCCGTTGTTCGCAGTCGTGCCCATCATGCGGAAGTCAACCGCAAGCGTAAAGCTCCGATCCTCGCTCAGCAGATTCACGCCAGTGTCCACATGATTCTTGCCAGTAAACTCCGTCGGCTGTGCAATCAGAACCTTTTCCGTAATATCATCAAAACTAAAGTCCGCACCCATCGTAATGGTCACAGGGTCTTTGCTTGTAACAACGGTGCTCTCCACACCAACCTTCGTCATCGCATAGATTTCAACAGGCCGCAGCGAACCGAACTCCTTGCCGTCGAAATACCCGCTCACATACTCGCAGCTGTCATATACAGCGTTGATATCCTTATCACCGGTCACATAGCCGCCTTTGTCCCATCCGCTGAACAGATAGTATTTGTAGGCCGTTTCCTCGCCGGTATAAACAGGCATATCGCCATCGTACAAAACAGTCGAGCCATACGGAGCTGTAACAGACTTCAATACCGCACCACGGTTCAGATACCGCACCGTGTACTTGCGCACACTCTCGGTGTACAGCGCCGTTACAGTCTGGTTGCCGAAAACAGTCGTAAACTCGGTATCCCAGCCCTTAAAGGTAAAGTCTGTACTTACGGTGCTTTCCGCAGTCGGTGTGGGAATCGGGTTCTCCGCTCTCGTAATGGGGTCAACCGCCTTGCCGCCTTTGTCAATGTACTGCACATCCAGAATGGTGCCGTTCTTGTTCACAAAGGTCCATGCAAACTGCTCGATCAGCGTATTGTAACTTACCTTCAAATCAGGCCACTGGGCATTGTAACGCTCCAGCTCCTTCTGACGGATCGTAGGCAGATGCACCTTGCCAGCCAGCACAGAATGGTCGGTATTATAACCGTTCTCATCCGTACCCGTCATCGCGTACAGTTTTTCAAGCAGTTTCGTATCGGTCATCTGCCAATCCAGACCAATCAGGCGCACACGGCTCAGATTCGTACACTTCGCCAGCATGTCCTTCAGGTCAATGGTAGCGCAATTTTCCACGACCAAAGCCGTAATGTTCGCATAGTCGCTGATTTTCAGGTCAGTCAGGTGATTCAGGTTGCGTGCCGTCAGGCTGCTGATTGCGGGCAGTTCCGCCGTCTCGATCTTGCCGCCGTTCGCAAAGGCAACACCGGTAATACCACTGCCGTCGGCCTTAAACAGCGTCAGGTTCGTACAGCCTGTCAAGTCAATAGACTTCTTCAGATTCGGAACATTCTGCAGGTTCAAATGCTCAAGCAGCGTATTATTGCCGACAGCGAAGTCCGTCATGTTCGTATTCTTGTAGCCTTCCACGCCAGAACCGATCTGCAGGTCAGTCAGCTTAACGCCGTGGCTGAAATCGACATAACCGGGGTAGAAGCCGGAAATATCACCGATACTGCGAATCAGGCTTGCGTTGTAAACATAAACCTCAGTATCATTCATGGCCGCAATCGGGCAGTGAACCTCATAGGTCTGCCCGCGTTTTCCGCGCATCTTTACAGGGTTGGAACCGTACAGCACAGACACGTAGGTATCCGCATACGGCACGATATGGAATGTACCGTCCGGCTTCACACCAGTCCAGTTCACAGGCGTATAACCGCGAATCGTCATATCATCGCTGGTTGCAGCACTGCCGCTGTACTTGGAGGCCATGTACTTTTCCTGATACTTCTGGAACTGACGGCGTTGATGCCGCTTGTTGCCGTGCATCATGGGCAGATAGCTGGTTGTGCCGTTTTCCTCATAGGTTCGGAAATATTTTCGGCGCATGTCCATTACCCACAAGCGCTCCGGTTTTACATCCTGATAATCCTCGAATTTCTTCAGGATACGTGTTGCGCTCCATGCCAGTGCATTCTCACGGTCGCGGAACATAGCTGCCAATTTGTCAGGGAACAGGTCACGGATCTTACACCACAGCTTGGAATCGCTGGCGTTAAACACGCTCTTGGTGCCGATGGTGTCCGTATCCTCGTAGCCGTAGCTCAGTGTCAGTCCACCCTCATTATCGTTGCCCTGCGCGGTATCGTTGTCATAGTCAAAGCAGAAATCCCAATGGATAAGGTCACTCGTATGCGGGAACACATTCTTTGCACGGTTATCTACCATGGTGTGGCGCTCTGTAAACAGGTAGTGATACAGCGCAGAGTCCATGACAAAATAGTCCTCAAAGTGCGTCTTAAACTCCTCGTCACTCGCATTCACAACCCAGTTCTGTACACGGATCCACGCATCCTTCGCAGCCTGCACTTCATCTTCGGTGCAAGCCTTGTTGATGTAGCGGAACTCAAAGCTGTTGTCTCCGTCCCAAGTCTCCTGCGAGAAATCGCCGCTCAGGAATCGGGTCTGCTCATCGGTGTTGTTATCGATCTCAACGATAACCTCTTTATGGTTATTAGGGTCCATGCCCATCGTATTGTTGTTCTTTTTAGAGTTGCCAATGTCACCGCAGGCATAGAAATGCCACTTACCGTCATGGAACACGGTACTGTTCTCAATATCAGTTTCCTGCACAAAGACAACACACGGGTAGAAAGCCATCGTGTCGCGCACCTTCGAGTTGTCCTTGCGTGCCTGTCGAATATACGGGTTAAACTCATTGAAATCATCTGCCAGCAGCGCGTTGTTTGCGTTCTCGGACGATGCAACGTTGACCTTGATATTAAAGTAATTCTCCGCCACGCTATTTTCCGTCAACGCATACACAGAACCGGTGCTCTCATCGCCAAAGGTAAAGCCGCCCTTGCAGTTAATGTCGATGTTACGCGCAGATTCGCCATAGTGGTCAGAGCTTGTGCCCTGTCCCTTGTGATAACCTTTGGCCGTCCAGTTGTCCTCAACGGCGCGTCCGTTTTTGTAAATCTGCTGGATAACAGTGTTCGCGACCTCATTTTTCTTGCCGGTGGTAAAGGTTGGCGCACTGATCTTGATAACACGCAGGTCGGGGCAGCGCTCCGCCAGAATGTCCGGATTCAGCTCACCACTTGCATCCGTGATGTTGTTGCGGTTGTACCGCTCGATCATCTCGTCAGCGTTCTTGGCATCCGCAATAAAGTTGTCCAGAATCTCATCATCAGACAGGTTCATGGAATAGGTCTTCATGCGGTAAACAAGAACATCGCAGTCGTCAGAACCAATGGTAATGCCAACCGGGCTTGACTGTGTAAAGTTGTCACTGCCGTCATACAGCTCCACCTTGCAGGGGATGCCATCCAGCCACAGAACCATTTCCCTGTACTGGCTGTCTGGCAGAATGTTGAACTCAAATTCCATGAAGTCATCTTCACAGGTCGGCAGCTCCATTGTATTCTGCGCACTGGTCAGTGTGATCTTCTGTGCCTGAATATTCAGACCCACACCGCCCTGCACACAGGTCAGCACAGTCGCATCATAGTCGCGCACATTCGCTGTATTGAAAACGAGTTTGAAGTTCTTACCCAGCTTCTTGGCATCATCGGCAAACAGCTTGTAGTTGATCGTAGCGCGGGTCCCTGCCTTCACGCAGAAGTAGGTATCGCCGTCCTTGTCAAGCTGATAGCCACCATTAACCCAGTCGAAGTTGTCGCTCACGCTCATGCCCGTCTGGCCATCTGTCCACAGTCGATCAGTACCGGCATTGGTCTTACCGCTCGGGTTAAAGTCAAACATAAGGTTCGTCTTAACCGGCTCAATCACAACGCCAAGGTCAACCACATTCACGCTTATCGTCTTTACGGTCTCTCCGCAAGTGATCGTCAGTGTATGCTTACCCTTGTTCGCGCTCTTAAAGCTCCATGTCTGCTTTGTGCGTCCAACAGTCAGGGTAGACTCTGTCACGCCGTTCACAGCCAGCTTTACAGTGCTCGTGCTGGACGCAGGATCATATACGGTGTACTCAATGGACACCTTGTTGTACTGCTTCGTCTCATAATCTGTCACAGCACAGCTGATAATAGGTGCAGTCTCACCCTCAGTTACCCACATAATGTCCTTCTTGATGACATTGGACTTAACGGTCTTGCCATTGATCTCTGCCGTCATGCTGATTTCCAGCAGATGGCTGCCGTGCTTCTGCACAGGAATAGAATAGGTCATCTGTCGGCCAGTCACACTGGTAGTCGTGCCACCAATCGACTTGCCGTCCAGTGCAAAATCGATCTTCTTCTCAACGCTGCCATACGGTGTATAGCGCACTGTGACCTCGCCGCTGTAGAAAAGGCTGTCATCAAAGGTGGATTCCAGATAGAAATCAACGACATTGGCGCTCCACTTTTTTGAGCCTGTCGTATCCATGCTATCCACAACCGTCAAGCGGATCTGGTTCTCGCCGCTGTGCAGATATTTCGTAATATCAAAGCTGTTTTCGCCCTGCATGATGGTCTGGGTAGCAACCTTTGTATTGCCAACATACCATGTGCCGGTCGCATTGCCGGTATCATCCCCGGCGCTGTCCACGCTGGTGAACCGGAACTTGACCACAACAGGGTCACCGGCAACAGCCGTAATCGCAGACTCGCCGATACGCTCAATCGTAATCGTGCTGCCCGCAGCAGGGCCACCGCCGCCACCGCCGACAATCGTCACCTGCGTCTTTGGCGTGCCGTCCTCCATAAGGGTCAGCTTGCTATCCTCGTAGGTAATGTCATACTCATGCCCGGCATTCTTGCCGATGTCATCCAACTTGCCTTGAATTTGACCAACAGCAGTATTCAGGCTGTCCACCGTGCCCTGCATGTCAGCTACATTATTCTTCGCCTGCGTAACATCGTTGCGAATACCGTCAATAACAGAAGCATCCGCCTTTTTCGCCAGCAGCGTGTTAGTCGCTTCCTTGTCATAGTAAGAAGTTTTCAGCGTCTCCGGCAGGTTGCCAACGCTGTCCTGCAGGTTCTTTACCGCAGCATCATTGCTGGTCTTATAGGCGGCAAGGTCGTCACGCACCGGCTTCACCGCAGTCTCGATCTTAGCGTCCACCGTTTTGCCGTAGGCAGTCGTCCACTCCGCGGACGGGTCGCTATTGAGAGTAATTTTCTTGATTTCAGCCTCACCATTTTTAAAAGTCAGGCTGTTGGCATCACTGTCATAGTCAACACCAAAATTTGCCAGTCCGTCCATACTGTTGACCTTATCGGACAGCGCATTCAGATCTGTTTTCTTGGCGTAATTGGTGTCCAGATCACTCTGTATCTCGCTCTTGATTCCGGACGCAGCAGCAGAGATCTTGTTGTCAACATCGGCTACGGCCTGCTGTGCCTGCTGGGCACTCTGCGCCGCCGCACTGGCCTGGGCCGTGGCATTGGCAACCTTTTCATCCATCAAAGACACAAAGCTCTGATACCAATCACTGCTTGGCTCGACCATACCGTTGCCGGTCAGCGCCTTCAAAATATTCAGCTTTCCGTTCGGACGACTTTTCCACACATAGCTCTGTCCTTTTTCGTTGGAGCCTGTGGCCGTGATCTCAAAATCAACTTCGCCATCCACCGTTGTGACATTCTCGTCGATCAACCAGCCAAACCGAATTGTATCGCTGTTATAGGTCACATTAACAGGGGTCGCGTAGTTCTCATCCCCGTCCTTATTCACAAAATGCACCTGCAGCATCATGTCCAGCAGGTCAACGCCATCGTAGTAGCGAGGCATCTGGAATGGGATGAACTGACTGTTCTTCTCTTGCGTAATATTGATCTGGCTTTCATCCAGCTTGATATTTTTCAGCTCGTCAATGCTGGAATACTTGTCGTCCCTGTAGCTCGAATACCAGGTATATTTCCCGCTGATGGCAAAATCTTCGGAGGCAGAATCCGCCATTACAGCGAAAGCCTCGTCATCATCTGCCGCCATCGACATGATCATAGGCTCAGCGCTCTGCACTGCCGTCTGTGCCATGAATTTCTTCTTCGATTCTTCAAAAGAAAGTGCCAATAGTTCCACCTCCTATATTTGATTTTTAGTAATAAAGCAGCGTCAATGTACGCCATGTGACACCATTACCGGAGCAAGCATACTCAATCGTATTCCCGCTAATGATAAGACGTCCACAATCAGAAGCGCCGTCTGGTGACGATTGACCTAAATCCTTAAATCCAAGTAATGTGCCGTCTGTTAATGTGTACCTCCACCTGGCTCCGCCATGACTTGTGTCAAGTGTGCATTCTGATCGATTTCCAATCGTAATTGTTTTTTGCTTGACAAATACAGAAACACTATTTGCAGCAACGAGGCCACTTCCGTTATGGTATCCGGGCGGAACCTGAATGGTTTGTCCTGGATTTATCGTAGCTTTCCATGCACCGCGGTTCGGCATTGACCCTGTTTTAATAACCTTATCCCCTGCATAAAACTTTTTCCCGCTCAGCACTTTTTCTGCACTGGCATCCGCCAGCGCTAACTTGCTATTTACAAGGCCAGTTGCAGGCCCCATCAAACTGTCAGCCATACTTATCTAGCCTCCCAAAATACATCTACATCACATGTCGGTTTTTCCCAACACTTAATTGTCACTGCCCCTTCTCCAGGCGTACACTTGCCTGCTGCAAAAAATCCAAGGGCTTCCTGCTTTGCTTCGTTTTTTGCCCGGTCATTTGTCTGTGTGGACTGCGGGATGCCAAGCATGGCTGTTGCTTTAATCGGCGCACCGCCGCCTACTGGCGTCACATTTTGTGTCTGTGTAAAATAGCCGCTCATGCTTACCCATCCGCCCATGGTAAATGTTCCCGTGTATAACTGCAGGCCAACCTTGTGCACAGCACCACTGCCATCACCGATATATAATGTGCCCGCACTATCAACGGCTGGCTCTCCATATTTCAGCGTTTTCGGTACTCTTGGCGTATCTTCACAGGCGTTCATGCCGCCCTGTCTTTTCAATCTGATTCCCATAAACTCCTCCTATCAATAAGCGCCGCCGTCAATCGTTTCCTTATCATCAATCATCTGACCAAGGTACACACCTACCTGATACTTAAAAAAGATCTGTGTGGCCAAAATCATGTCACGCAGCTTGTTAAACTTATCTGCGTCATAAACAGAAAGACGCAAATCACTGTTCTCGGTTTTCCCAAGATAGTCATTTGCGTCTGTAATATTATTTGCGTTGATGTATTCGTAGTATTTATCTGCCTTCTTTTTGGTCGTAATCGTCAAGTCCTGCATCTTGTCGATATTGTCAACCGCGTTTGGGAATACCGTATCAAGGTCTTCCAACATCTGTTTATAGTCCATGTATCATCACCCCGTAACAGTTTCTGTGGGCACCAAAACGACTGTGTTTGGGTAGTACGGGTAAAACCTCGCCATCTTCACAGTCATTGTGCCGCTACCAAGTTCGTAATTGATCGAGCTTATCATATATTGCTGCGGCTTTTTCTCGCTTGCCAAATGTGCTGTATAGCTTACCTTCTGGTTCACATCCAGCCACGGTATCAGCAGGCATTCCACACTGATACTGTCTGTCAGCCGCGCTCCAAGATACAGCTCATATTCCGCACGCTGCAAGGCAAGCTCATCTGTGTAGATTTTCTCATAGTCGCCACTGTTGCAAACCTTGATTCGTTCTCCGATCTTATCGATTGTAAACGGGCTTTCAGGGTTTACCACATAACCAATATTGTCACAAGCAAATGCAGCCTTGTCCTTAGCCGCCTGCTCCGCATTTGGCAGCTCCTTTACAAGCCGCGCCATGGCATGTACTTGCGTTTGGCCAATAAAAATAAACTTAAACTTTTTTTCGCCCTCGCCATACTCTTGCTTATACTGTACAACATAGTATTTGCCTTTTTCCATCGTTCCGGCAGCTATACTCATGTCCTCACCTGTATCACTCAATGCGGATCGGTATAACGGATATGGCCCATATGTTTTTTCAGACTTTGCACCGGTCGGGTCTGTCTCTGTGTTTATAATTTGCACCTGGCACCCATCAGGATTGGTCTCCGGTGCCAAAAAGCTGAACTTCTTGCTGCTGGTTATGCTGGCTCCTGTTACGCGCACGGTATATATGCCATTTTCATAGCTGCTGCTATCAGAATAGTAATTGCTTTTTGTTGTCTCTCCCCACACTTCAATGACATTGCGAACCTCGCTGAAGCTGTTTGATAAACTCTCGCTGATCACACAGCGGTCAAAGATCGTATTGTCCAATATAACAGGTTCGCCATTGTCCATTGGTACACGCTGGCACACAAAAGTGTCCTCGTCAAAAAACATCTCATAGCTATAATACAAATCGCGCAGCTCTTTCAGGATGTCCCATACAGTTGACCCTGTGTCCCAACTCATGTCGTAAGGCACAACGGCGTTCTGATACCCTATTCGGTAACTACTGCATTGCCCCAACTGCGTTACGGTTTTTACTATAGCATCGCGTATTTCACTGTCTTTTGGTATTTTGGTTTCACTACCGATCAATGTTCCATTCAGTGTGCCATTTAATGTGCTGACAAGATCCAGACAATTTACCTTTAACAGCCTTGTTGTCGCGTCATAAGTAAATGAGTTGTCATTAAAGCTATACACGCCCTTTGGATACCACACAGTCTCCCCAGTTCTTTGATTTAAAAATCCAATAAATACACGCACATGCTTATCAATCCACACGCGGGCTGTCTCTGCCGTGATATAGCTGTCATCTTTTACAAGGATTGTTGCATCAAATGTATTTCGTATGTCACTGCCGCTGTCGGTAGAAATACTGCCATCAATAAAAACACCCTGTATTTCATCAATGACCATGAATTTCGTATTCAGTAACTGGATCTTCGTGTAAATGGTTTTTGTTCTCTGCTGTAAAAGGTCGATGTCCTGCTGTTGCACTTCATACATAGGTCATCCCTCCACATTGCAGTCTATAAAGTTGTTGTAATACAAGTCCCCTGCGTTTTCCGGGTCTCCAATTTCGACCCAACTAAAGCTGTGATGAACATACCCCTCAATGTCATCATTGTTTTCGGAGATCCCGTCTGTCGTGCATATCATCCAGATGCGTCCATCCGTCAGCTTCATGATTTTTGGCTTACCGTCGTTCAGGAACGCCTTGATCTCCTCACGATATTCGTAAGCTTTTTCAGCCGTATATTCGCCTGTGCTATCCTTTGGTAAAAACATCATCGTAAACTGACCACTCTCGTAATCCGAATTGCCATTGTTGATAACGACGGGGTATTTATTGCTTAGCGTTGTTACAACATTTGTCTGTTTGTTTCTTGTAATCGTGCCCTTGCTGATTTCCAAATCTGTGCTGTACCCCTTGTCCTTTTCAAACAAAAAGCATCCGACAAATCGTGGAGTAATGCCATTTTTGTTTACATAGCCCTCTTTGTTATCCACAACAGGGACAAGCGCGTATTCATAGCCAACACCATTTGCCGCATAACGGTCATATCGTTCAAACTCCAAGTCACGCGGCTCCTTGACAGGAACATCAAATAGTGTAACCCAGTTATAGCCCCCGGCTCTGCGGCGTTTAATGCGTATCGAGCTGATCTGCTGTATCATGTAGCTAATATTGCCGCCGCGTAGATTTCCGTCAAAGGTGGCGTTCATGATCGTATCGTAGTCCCAACTCGGGAAGTCATCCGGCTGGTCCTCAATACTGCGTGTTACATAAAGCTGGTCAAATGCGCCATTTTCAATTACAAGCGTATCAGCGTCATCTACAATCACATGTGTCAAATCTGCGGTGTACTTGTAACCGGCAATGCCAGTACCACAAAAAAACATAGCACTCCCTCCTTACAAGTTTTGCGCCTCAATTACGGCGGCAATATTTCTCTTATCTACCTTGATCTCGCAAACCTCTCCGATTCTTCGCAGCTGGATCAGGTATTCTTCGCCATCTGTTAAAACCGGCATGGCAGTGCTGTGGATGGTGTAAACAAGGCTGTGGCTTTCGCTTTCGCATCGCACGTCAATATACCCGATTTTCACACCCATAATATCGTCAGTCGCAATACATGCTTTATTTGTAATGGCAGCCGATCCCATTATGGAATTTGTCGCCGCCCATCCCTCGCGATATGTAAGGGAAAGAGTATTGTTTGACTTATCTATTAGCTCCATGATTTTCTCGCCTACCACAAACCCATATCCAAGCAGCTTAATGGTAAAGTTGCCCTGTACAGTAAATCCATCATCAAACAGCACCCGCTGGCCGGGCTTGCGCAAATCGACCATGTGGCTGTCATGGATGTATTCTGGGTTTCCGCCGCCGTCAAGCCGCCCTGTCACAGTACGGATATTGCAGCTTACACGCACCGTTCCATCATGGTTGTCACTAAGGTCAACATAGGTCCAGTAGTTCGGCGTGATAAATTTTACACTAAACGGCACAAAGCCAGTGTCCGCCGTCATACCGTTCAACGTGTCACCAACAGCCCGCAGGTAATACTGTGTTCCGTCCTCCAAGTTCTTCAGCGTATACTCCAATAGATCAACGCCGTATCGTGTTTCACTTTTGCGCACCAATACATGGTTAGCGTTGTATAACCCCACGGTATACGTATTCAGCGGTTCGTGCTCTGCCTGTCTATAGCTAAGTTTCACGGTCAACTCACTGCTCTGTACGATCTGCCCCGTTGTTACATTACTAAACTCAAACTGCGGTGTCGTAAAGCAGCGGAAGCTTTTCTGGCTCGACCAACTGCTCGGCTCACCAGCCTTGTTAAACACCCGCAGCTTGCAGTAATAATATTTACCGTTCTGCAGCTCACCACCGTTGATCGTATGGTAGGTACGCATCCATTCCGTTTTCTGGCTGTATACCTGACTGCCCGTTTCATTGTCATAGATGACCAGCTCGTTTGCAAAGACCTGTTCACCCTCATAAGCAAAGTTGATGTTTGCGCCAACAGCGGCGTCAAACGATGGGATAATATAAAGCACCGGCTGTGCCACTCTCATCACTCCCCTTTTTAACAAAACAAAAAGCCGCCCAGCAGTCAAAATGACCACTGAGCGGTGTAGATTGAATTCAATCGTTATTCAATTCTTCTATACACATTCCAAGAAAATACCATCGACTAAATCAGCCGAGGGATTGTTAAGCGATGTTTCTGCGCATTTTTTACTCCGTAGATTCGATGTAAATGTCCTTCCAGTTGTTCTGCGGTACCTTCACACGTACAACCGTTCCCACCGGAATATATGTCTTGTATGGCAAAGTATACTTTCCCCCAAACGCGGCCACTGTGTACAGCCCACCGCCATTCACAGCCGTAACCTGCCCGATCGAAGTCCTGTCATAGCTTGCACGGTTGATAAGCTGCTGGCATCCTCTGCGGATCTGTGCGGCCAGTTCTCTCAGCGCATCAATATCTTGCTTGTTCAGCGTGGCCACCTCCCTTATATTTTGCATTCTACTTTGTATTACCCACCACTCACCCACAGACGGCACAAATGCACCGTCCGCACTCCACTATAAATCAAACCTTAAAAATTATCTCCTGCTAAATTCCTGTGCAAAAATTCCGCTTACACGGTCATGGATCACACGGCCAAAGCTCTCCACATCATTGACACCATACATCTGGATATCGCCAACATTGACCACCGGGGCACTGCTCATATTCGGCTGCGTGATCTCCACACTCTTGATACTCCGCTGGCTCATATGCGATGCAATAAAGCTCTCCGGGTCAAGACCAAACTTCCACAGGTTTGCACTCGGCTGTGCCGGGATAACGCTGCTCCCCTTCTCGATCAAACTGTACTGACCGAAACCCGGCTTACGCATCTTGATCTCGGGGCCTTTCTCGTCAGTGATGGCGATATGTGTGGTTGGCGAGTTCAAAACACCAGTCGCATGTTGCAGAGGGTCAAAGTTCGGTGTACCCCACTGAATTTTATTGCCATGACTTGTAGCAGTGCCCATGGGCATTAGCGTATTAAAGTCGGCCTTACCGATGGCTTCAATCATCTTCTGCTGAGCCTGAGTTACAGACTCAATTTTTGTACGAAGAGAATCATAGCTTGCACCCATTTCCACACATGTCATCTGGACGGTTGTCATCATGGCCGCATGAGTAATATCGGTACTCTCTGCCGCATACTGCTCCTGCGTGGCAATGTTAGCAAGGTGGTTAATAATATCATCGCTGCTTATGCCATACTGGTTTGCCAAGTCTACCAGACTCGTAATCTGAGACTGTCTTTGCCCGTAAGTTAAATCCGTGTTCTCCGCAACTGCTTCAAAATTGGAATTAAGAATTTCTGCGATTGTATCGTAGGATGCCTGATTCTGGTCCGCAAATTCAAGCAGATTTTCAAGTTGCTGTTGATAAGACTCATTAGTCATATCTCCGCTCTCAATAAGAGTATCGTTATAACCTTGAATCAATTCATCAATAGTATCATATCCGCCGGAATAACTGTTGACAATATCGTTCATGGCCTGCGTGAGTTCAGCACGCTGTTCACCTGTAAGATCAGTACACTGAGAAAGTGTGGTCATGTACTCAGACAAAATATCACGCATCAGCGCTTGCTTATCGGCTGTTGTTTGCTGTACTGTGCCAAGCTCGTCTACAGCGTTAAAATGTGCTTTTGTGCCATCGGTCAAATTAGCAATAGTATCAACCAATCCACGCTGTTTTTCGCTTAGGTTGTCTGTATCTTTGCCAAGTCCAGAATATACCTCACGAAGTTCTTCTAGCTTGTCAAGCATATCTTGTGTATCTTGGCTTAAATCGGAATCAGTCTCAACATCGCTACCATCACCAGCGCCAAAACTTGCACTGGAATCGCTTCCACCAGAACTACCGCCACTACTCGCGGCTTCCTTCGCATCACTGATAGCTTCCTCCAGCTTTTCGATGGACTCTGTGATGGAATCGATCTGGTCAGTCACGCCGCCGATTTCCTTCATGTTGGCAAGAACGTCGTCCTTATAGCCAACAAGGTCGCCAGCCATATCGTCAAGCGTCATGTCGTTGAAGTGTGCCGCAGCCGCAAGCCCAAGCTGATAATCCTCCCAGCTTGTGCCAATCAGGCTGATAACCTCGTTCCACTTCTCCTTCATGTTATCAAGGTCTTCAATCTGTGCCTCGATGGACTTGTCATAGGCGTCTTTCAGCTCATTGATCTTGTCGATCTCGTCATCAACAGCCTGCAGGATGTCCTCGTTGCGCCAATCTCGTTGCTGCTCGTCAAGGTTAGTCTGTGCTTCGTTCACAGCCTCCTGATCTGCTGCCCAGATAAAGCCCTGATTCTTATTGTAGATGCGAACTGTCCGGTTGGCCTTCGCCTTCTCCAATGCGTCCTTGAGTTCTGCTAACTTAATAGCACGATCCTCCTCGTCATTGGCCTTCTGCAATGCCGTCTTTTTCTTGTTCAGCGCTTCGATTTCAGCCTCAAACGCCTTGTCCTGCGCCTCTTTCTCCTTGTTCAGTGCCTTTTCGCGTTTTTCAATCTCGTCAATGGCAGCCTGACCATAGATTTTCAGCTTGTTGGACTCTTTCTCAAGGGCAGTTTTCTGCTTTTCCAGCGCGGTTTTTTGCTTCTCAAGGGCCTTCTTGTTCTCTTCAAGGGCCTTGGAGTTATCCTTAGTCGCCTTAGTGCTGGCCTTGGTGGCCTTGTAGGTACTCTTGACCATCGGATTCTTGCCGGGCATATAGTTGTTGCCAGCGGTGCCAACAAACGAACCAACGCCCGGGCTTCCTGCATCCATGGCATTGCCGCTTACAAGTGCATCGCCATAGCCGCCAACAAATCCGTTCTTCAGCAGCCGCTGCGTTTTCTCGTGGTCAAACACGATTGCACCATGCGGCAGGTTTACGAACTCAGCGCCGTTGTCGCCAACAGTGTACCATTTGCCGGTGTGCGGGTTAACAACAAGCTCATTGCCAATTTCGCCAACAAGCGTCTTACCGCCAGGCGCGTTCGGAGTACCGGCAGCATGGCCTGTGCCCTTCGTCTTGCTGCTGCCACCACCTTTACTGTAACGCAGCCCATCTGCAATACCGGTGATCAGTGTCCCCTTAATGCCGAAATTCAGCGTAACAGGAATATCCTTCTTCAGCCCATCAAGTGCCTTGCTTACAGTGGAGATTTTCGTCTCGCAAGTAGAGGTATCAAGCGTGACCGGGACATTGTCAAACTTGTTTCTGAACTCGTCAGCCATCTGGTTCTGTGTTTCGATCTCGCTCTGTGCCTGTGTTGTATCAACCGAGCAGCCGATGTTGGCCAGCATCTCTGTGGTTTCCTTCGCGTCGTGCTGAATACCATCAATTTCACCTGCGGCATACTTCACAGCAAAGGTCTGGATCTCAATAGGTGTCGGCTCACCAAGTTTTTCCTTCGCCTGCGTAAGCTTCGTTACCTGATCCTGCGCATTTTGAAGCTCTGTGGCAACACCACTCATGTCTTTGTATTCACCATCAGACTGCTCATTTTCCTTTACGGCAGCGTTGTACTCCTTCTGCGCCTCGGTAAGCTTGTCCTGTGCCTCTTTAAGGTCGTACATGTTCTGTACGCGACCCATCTCATACAACGCATCCGCCTGGCTGTCCGTGAGCTGACCGTTAGCCTTCTTAGCCTCTTCAATGATCTCATCAATGGTCTGATTGATCTCGCTGGAATCCATGCCGGTAAAGGTCTCTTTCAGCTTTTCCTGCAGATCGGTCAACTGCTCATTCAGCGCCTGCCAAACAGGATTGCTCTCCGCGTCCTCACCCAAAGCATCCATCTGGTCCTGAATATCATCGATCTGCATACGCAGGTTGTCAACCGGGTTGCCCAGCAGGCTACCCCAGTCAAACTCCCAGCCGTACTCCTGCAGCTCACCCCAAATACTCTGGACATCCTCCATCGAAAGGTGGAGCGCATCCGCAAAGTCCTTTGTGGTTTTATTGGCCGCAATCGTAATCTGGTCCTTGGCATCCTTGCTCATAAGACCGGCCTTGATCGAATCTTTCAGGAAGTTGTTCAGTCCGCTTGCATCAGCACTGCCATCACTGGCCTGCTTAAAGTAGCGGTTCAGGCGCTTCATGTAGTTGGCAATATCGCCCTGATAATCCTCGGGGATCGTCAGCTCGACAGCAGCCTTGAACTTTTCAGTGCCAATTTTGCCGTTTTTCAGTCCCTCCGCAATCGCCTTCTTAGCATTGATGATGCTATCATACATATCACCGGCTTCACTGGCATTCTGCGCATTGACCCAATCCTGATACGCGCCGCTGTTCTGGACAAGCAGACTGTACTGCATTTGCAGGTTGCGGCAATTTTCGCGCAGCTGCTTGCTCTGGGCCTCCAACTCGGAACGTGCCTTTTCAACCTGTTCTGCATTCTCGCCTTCCAGCTTGCCATTCTGCTGAACTGCAGTGTTCAGTGCCTCCAAGTCGGCCTTGACCTGGCTGTACTTCATTTGATTCTGGCTGTAAGCGAGTTTGATGTTGGCCTCGGCCTCATCAATCTTGGCCTGTGTGATTTTCTTGGCCATGTCAGTGTTCAGCTTCACATAGCCATTCTCAAAATCAAGCGCAGCAGCGTACTCGCCCTGCTCTTTGATCAGCTCAGAATAGCTGTCGCTGGAAACACCCGCCGTTGTGCTCTGGCTCTGGATCGCTGCCGTCACAAGACTGATCGCCTTCGTAGCATTGGTCGCCGCAGAAAGCGCGTTGGTGGTGAACTCGTTCGTGTACTTGATGCTCTCACCAGCGACAAGTCCAGCCTTGACCAAAATGTCGATCAGGTCGCTCATGGAAATGCCAAGTTTGTCCGCGGCAGACTTCATGTTGTCGTAAGCTTGTACCTGTTCTTTGGTGTAAGCAGTAATTTCCGTACCGGCATTCTCCAAGCTGCCAATATCAACCAAATCAAGATCGTCCAGTCCGTTAAGACTCTGCACGCTGAACTTGATCGTATCAATGGTGTTTTTTGCATCTTCTTTGGTAATGTCAAGATAGTCGGTCAGTGCAGATGAGCCGTCCTTAATGGCAGCATTTAAGCCGATCTGCGCAGCCTTGAGCTTGGTGGACGATTCGAGTTCGTCGGCCTGAGCATTCATGTACTGTTTGATATAATCGTTGTTATAATCAGAAAGCTCTGTATTATAATCATTATATCCAACATTAAACTTTGCCTCTCGAATTGCCTCAACAGCAGATGTTTTTGCCTCTAACGCCTTTTTGATTGCGGTATCGTTATCTTTTGCTACGGCCTCATTATAGTCATCTTGCGCCTTCTTCAGGTTTTCATAAAGTTCATTATAAGCTGAAGTAGTTTCAATCTGATATCGTGCAGCCTGCTCAGCAAGTTGCTCATTTTCAGTAGTGATGTCTTGCGCAGAAGAAATCAAACTTCTTGCTTTATCAGCTATGACAGTTTTCGTATCATCGTCAAGGCGACTATCATTGGTTACATCGTTTACAAAATCAGTATATACCTTTTCCGCGTTGGACGCATCACCAGTAAACGACACTTTAATCGAATAATCACCAGAGAATCCCTGACTATAATTAACACCTAAACCGTTGTCTTCTGCATACTTCTTAATGGTATTAAAATCATTCTCAGATAACGACCCAAACGTCCCCATATAAACATGACGCTGTGTCATCTTTCTTTGGGCGTCTTCAATAGCTTCTTTATTGTCAGTTCCAGCATCCTTGTCTTTTTCAGTTAAAAATGCGTTCTCTTTCTTTTTAGCCGCTTCATCAAGCAGCCCAATCTGTTCTTCAAGCCCACCATTGACAAGGTCAATTCCATTAAGCTCATTTCCGTACTTCTCTGCCAATTCATCCTGAATACTAATAAGCTTTTTCCGTGCCTCGTAAGCATCATTTTCGCTAAGATTTCCTTCGTCAAGAGAAGTTTTAAGTCCTTTTATCTGAGCTTCATAGTCATCAAGAGCTTGTGTTTTTTCATTTACAGCAGTGGTCGAGTCAAGAGCCGCTTCACGATAACGCTTTTCTGCCGTTGCAGCATTATAGATTGCTTTAACCACGGCGTTAAGAGCAGCAGACACAGCTAAGGTTACGCCCATAGAAAGCAAGCCAGCGCCAATACTTTTTAGGCCACCAACAACAGCATTTGATGTTTTTGCGAGTACAGTCTGAGATTGTGCAAATGCCTCCGTGGAAAGTGCCGCAGCATCTGTTTGCTGGACATAAAGTTTTGCTTGAGAAGAAGCGTTCGCCATGATTTCGTCAAGTTGATTTTTGGCCGCATCTTTACCGACATCGTTTATTTTGTCAATATATTTCTGAATTGAATCTGTATCAACTTTTAACTGTTCATTTGTTTTAGAACTCCACTGCAAAATTGTCTGAAAAATTTCCGAGATATTGTTCTTTTCAATAGTTGCTGCATTTTTAATACTGTCTAGTGGATATTGCAGATTTCCAGAGCTAAAATGAAGACTGCTTAAATTCAGATTATTTAGCTCGCTTTTTAATACTTTAAAGTCATCTAATGTATGTCCCAAAAGTGTCAACTTAGTTTTCCCGAAATTGTTCGTATCACCAGTTGTTCCGAATAACGTTAATATCTTTTTGTTGATATTTTACTATAGTGTGATATAATAAAATATAAGGTTATATATTGGAACAAAAGGAGTCGCTTATGGATACATGGAAAAACTACATATGTCCTGTTTGTGGAGCATGGAGTTGTACAAAAGATAGATTTCCAACATGTGAGTTTTGCCAAAATGAAGATGTCATTATTATTGAAGACGAAAAATTGCATAATGAAATTCAAGCATATTTAAAATCACTTACTCGTAGCGACTTTGAAAAATATCTTGTTTTGCCGTCATATGGTGAAATAGGGAAAGATTATACTGAACTTTATGTGGCTACTGTTGAGTATATACGTCAGAAGTACGTCTTTGATGACCCTCGTTTCAGTAAAACAAAATTCAATGAACGAGAACATCAAGAGTGTGCAAGGCATCAAGAATACAAAACTCATAAAAAAGAGGAAATAGCCGCTCTCCGCGAAGAGGTTTACGGCGAACCTAATCCATATCGCAAAGTCACTTGTCCAACCTGTGGCAGCACAAACACAGAAAAGATTTCCGCACTGTCTAAAGGTGTAAGCGTAGGACTCTTTGGAATATTCAGTCAGAAAGTTAAGCACCAATTCCACTGCAACTCCTGCGGCTATGAATGGTAAGATTTGTGAGGTATCTCTATGTCTCATCAAGAACAGCACTATGCCGGAATCCATTACCACAATGTATTAGATGTTGGATTTTCATGGAAGGATCACCCACCGCGACCATTTAATTCGTACTTCCCCGGTGCGATAACGCGAACCGAATTCAAAAACTGCCCCGTGTGCGACACAAAAATGCTGACCTATATGCATTATCCTGTAGAGAAGCGTATGCGTGCTGTGTGGCAATGCAAGGTGTGTAACAGACTGTTCGTGTTCATTTGAGATGTATTTCTCGCAGAAGGTGAAGCACCAGTTTAAATACAACTCCTGCGGGTATGGATGGAAATCGCTATCATTATAGAAAGGACAAAATAAACAAATGGACGAATATCAAGCAAATCACGAGTTGGCATTACTCTATACTAAAATAATTACAGAGCGCTATGTTAAAGAATATCCAAATTCTACTGACGACAGCATAATGGTTCGCATTAAGTCAGAATATACAAAAGCAATGAATCTATATAACGGTGGCACTAACTGTAGAAAATAATCATAAAACAACTTGCTCCGTCATAAATTCCTTCGCTTTCTCAGCAACTTCGCCAAGAGTATCCATCGCTAAAAAGAACTCTTTAAGTGTCATACCAGTACCAACTGCGCTATCCGCTAACACTCTAGCTTTGCGGTTAATACATTCCTCATACTCGTCAAGAGAACCGTAGGTGGGTTTCTTGTACTCTAAAAGTTCCCTACAATCATGCTTCATAAAATAATCCCCCTTACAAATATCAAAAGGCCGCTCCATATTGGGGCGGTCTTAACCTTTATAACCTTCTCATGGCTTTCCCACGATGTTCTGACTGTCTTTCCTCCCATCCGGCCTAAGCCGTAGAATAGGGCTACCCATACAGTCGATGAACCAGAAACCCAGAGGTCACACCCTCCATCTGTGCAGTAAACTGCACGGGTCTCCGGCTGCTGATTAAGCATTGTTTGCGCGACTTAGCACTGCCGCCGCATAAGTTGACATAAAATATTAAAGCCCGCTATCGTTATGACAGCGGGTAATTTTTTCGCCGTAGGTGCCGCCCTACGGTTATTCTTTTGTATGTCAACTTACGCGACTACAGCTTTTTTCTCAGCATATCGCATCCGTGTTGTTGTCTCAGCCTTTCGGCACCGTCACATGGGATTACTCCCTCTGTTTTGGTCACACGGCTCTTAGCCTTTCCCAGCAATTTGGGTATTTTGTACACCAAGGTTGCATCCTACGCAGCTATTCCCGTTGCGTAAGTGGGCATATTTACACCGACCTTGGTATTTGTCATAGATGCAACTGCAGACAACGCCGTAAGAATCGTCGGCATTGCATCTCCTGCTTTAACTAATCCGTCCGCGAAATCAAGCGCGGCCGTTCCCATATCAATAAAACCTTTAACAACTCCACTATCAAGCACATCAGACGAGAAGGACTGGAATGTGGCCTGGAATCTGGACAGCTTGCCTTCTATACTGGAGAGGTAGGTGTCTAACTCCTTGGTTGCACTGCCTGCACTATTTTTAGAAGTTTCCATTGCCTTTTTGGCGTCTTCCCAGTTCTCCATCATACTAGAGAAAATATTGGCGCGGTTTTTGCCAGCGATTTTGTCCGTCAGAGTGGCTTTTTGAATGTCAGATAGCTGTGACCATTTAGCAGATAGTTCGTCCATGATCTGATATGTAGATTTGAATGTGGCATTGTCACTTTCCAAAATATTCACACCAGATATGGCCTTGATTTCAGCCTGCAATTTGGCTGTGCTCTTAACCACAGTGTCAGTTTCCTCACCCATTGATTCAAGCTCGGACGTGGCACCACGAATTCTCAATGCAATCACACGCAGCCCAGCGCCTACGGAGTCTGGATCCTGAACAACATCGTTAGCAGCAACAATCATACCGATCGATTGGTCAATGTCGTTGCCAGCAGTGTGCAAAGACGAGGCCGAACGCTTCAATGCCTCCGCCACACCTGCGGAAGTTATACTAAAGCTATTACCCACCTCATTGTAGCGATCTGTAATCGTTAATGATTTATCAGCTTCAATATTAAACGCTTTCATTGCAGAGATAATGTCAGATGTTGCATCATCCATGCTTTGCACACCGTCGCCTACCTGCTTGAACATGACAGCAGAATCGGAAATCTTCGTTGCATCTTCCAGGTTATACCCAAGTCGGGCAAAATCAGCTGTAGCATTTACAACATCGCTAATGCTAACACCCAGATTCTTCGCTCTATCTCCGGCCTCACTCAGGAACTTACTGTATGCTCCGCTCGTCTCATCCGTAACCTTCTTCAGCTCGGTCATGGCACTGTCAATGTCCACAACATTCTGATACACCTGACGCAGTCCCTGCTGGAACGCATTGATCACTTGATTCGCCAGCTGGCTCTTGATATTGACCTCAAACAGCTTCTCAAGTTTAACGCTCAGCTTGTCCGTCTCTAACCCGGCATCTTGAATATACTTCTTTAGTTCAGACCAATCCTTAGACATCTGGCTGGAGTTTTCCTGCGTAAACATCTTACTCTTGATCTTCTCATCGTAAGTGTTAAAGAAGTCAACAAACCGAGCATACGCCTCAGTATTCGTAGAGATCTTGCTGTTGTTGTTAAAGTACCGCTGCGCAGTGTACATCGTATTCTGCATACTCTTTTCCCAAGAGTTGATATTACGAGTATTGCGCAATTCCGTGTTCAGATTGCGAACTTGGCTGGTAGCGTCGCGGGCCTCAATACCAAACGCGCTAAGCAGCGAAGTAAGCGACTTGATCTTTATACTGTTCTTATCTCCAATACCTTGGAACTGTCGGAACATATCCGTAAACTGACTATAGCTGCCATTGGTATCTATTTGCTGTAATACATTGAGTAGATTGGTTAAGTTATCTATCTGCTCCTGAAGAATGTTGTAAGATTTAGAATCCTTTGTCGTCTTTTTCTGTTGCTCAACCAGTGATGCAATCCTTGATTTTACCTGTTCAATCTTTGTTGGCAGAGCCTCAAACGCTTTTTTAGAGATACTTTCTGCTTCAGTCAATTCCTTACGGTATGCCTGAATTGCCACACTCAAAGCAGTCAATTTTGCACGCGCATTATCTGCGTTTTCAAAGGACTGATCTTCATTGAACTTTTCTACAGCATCATTTGCCTCTTTAAAAGCATCAGAAAATTGATCAGAAACTGCCCGGCTTGCAAGATTTTCGTATCCTTTTGCACTGGCTTTTGCCTGTAGATTTTCAACAATGGCGTAATTTTCTTTAAGACTTGTAAACCGCGTGTTCAGAGATTTACCAAGATTATTAAGTCGAGTATTGACCTCAGAAAAATGGTCACGGACAAGGTCGAGCTTTGTATCAAAAACCTCAAACGCATCAGCCGCATCGCGCAGCGCAATCTGATAAGCAACAAGTGCATCAGCAGAGCCAGATTTATCAAACTCCGCCTTAGCAGCCGTAGCTTTACTCATGGCCGCAACAAGTTCTTCGTAATATTTAATTGTGTCGGCATCCTCAAATTTTGTGCCAACAACATTCTTCTTGTAATATTCCTCAGCCTTGCTATATTTATCGCTGGTGCTCTTATACTCACGATGCGCATTATCAGAGGTCAATGGGTTGGCTTTCTTAACTTCTTTATCCGCTGCTTTGTTGGTTTTGTCGACCGCAGTGTTGATTTTGGATGCAGCTTTTTCGATATTGCTACCGGCATTTTCAATATCCTTGGCCGCAGTTGCTACCTTTGCGGCATTGTCATTGTTTGCAGAAATTACATCACCGGTTTGCGCCTTCGCGGTGACATTGCTCTTAACAGTCTCGACCGCAGTCGTGTCAATATCGTTAAACTTCTTGATTACCTTGCTGATTTTCGTACCAGCATCAAGTAGCTTATTGATATTTTCTGCAAATGTATCCGTCGTCTTGGCAACACGATTAAACTTAGCCATTACACTTCTGATGTCAGATGCAACCTGATTCAGTTTATCCGTGTCAATAGAAGCCGTTGGCTTTGCATCCGCTTTCTGCACATCTGCTTTTTCTGTCTTATCTTTCTTGACAGTTTTCTTATCAGCTTTAGCAATAGCAGTCGCTTTTTCTGCGGCCTCAGCATAAGCATCCGCAGTATTTTTAACAAAGTTCTTCATCTTCGTCATAGACGTTGTAATCGTCTTTGCATCAACGCCAGAAACTTTGTCTACGGAATCTTGCAACTCGTCCAGGATCTTTGCATATGCCTTAAAAATACTGCTTAGAACTTTACCAGCTTTAATCAGCGCCTGTGCGTCAGTATCAATGCTGCTTGCCGACTCTACGGCCTCCTGCACAGCTGTCGTTGCCTGCTGAATGCCACTGTCAGATTTAGCCAACTCAGATTGGCTTGCTTTTACCTGTGCAGAAATTTCCTGAATAGCGGACTGTTGCGCCTCAACAGTCTTCTGAGCACTCTCTGCAGATCCATCCCCAATAGAATTAAACTTTACGATGATTTCTCTAATACTATCGCCAGCGGAAATAATAGAATCTACCTTGTTGGCAAAACCAGTCGTTGCTTCTGCAACCGCAGAGAATTCGTCAAACACAGCCTCCATCTTTTTTATGGAAGCAGAAACTTTATCTGTAGAATCAACAGATGCATCTTTCTTTTTCGTGTTGCGTTTCTTTGGTGTCGTTGCCTTTTTCTCGTCAGTAGGTTTATCTACGGCATTCAGGACGCCAGCATTGTTTAAGGCTTTAGAATACTGGTCGAAGATGGCATCAAGCTTCTGGATTGCCCCCAGCACAACCTGCCCATCGCCATTGATAGAACCGGCAGACTCGGCAGCAGATGTCAAAGCAGCAGAAATATCCTTTAATGCCTTTCCCGCATCATCAACAGCAGTCACAACCTTCTCGGATGCTGTGTTGACCTTATTGAGCAGCGTAGTAATTTTTGCGGATGTTTGCTGTTCAGTTTCCTTCTTTGCTTTGCTCTTTTCTTGGGCAGAGTCTGTATCGTAAGCACCCTTCAGTGCGGACAAAATTGCGGCATTCTGCTCAAAATAGGTATTCAGATCAGTGATTGCCTTACAATAACTGGTAACGGCCGATTCAAACCCAGCCATTTTGGTATTGAACTCAGAAATCTTATCGCTGACTGCGCTAACCTTTGATTGATCGGAACATACTCCATCTACAAACTTTTGTACAGTTTTCAGGACCGTATCAAGACCTTTGGTTTTAAGCTCCTTAACCGCATCTGCAGCCGCCTGCAGGTTGTCTTTAGCCTTACCAGAATGTTCTTCTGCATCTTTTGCAGGCTTATCGTCTGTCTTATCATTCTTGCCGTCAAGATTATTGACGCCGCTGCCCGTGTTTAATGTTTTTACGATTTCTCTTTGCTTTTCAAGAGCTACCTTTAACTTGTCTGTGTTTGCTGTTGTTGCATTTACAATCTCGTTTTCTGCATCAAGCGTTTTATTTTTTTCTAATGTAAGAGAAACCTGAAGCTGGACCAGACGTCGCATAGATTCCTCTAGTTTTGAAATGCGTTCTGTCAGTTTATCATCCTGATCGTCTTTTGTGACAAGTTTCCCAGTTTTTATGTAACCTGCACTATCATATGTTTTTCTTATATTTGCAACATACCCCTGTAACTGTTGCAGATTTGTTTTAAACTGCTCGAAATCTTCGTTGCTACCAACGCCGCCTTTTGTCTTTTCCAGCAGTCCGCTGATATCTCTCATCACTGTGCGGATGGCGATAGCATTATCTTTAAGTGTAGAAACACTCTTGGCACTTTTTTCATCCAGCGTTGTGAGATCAACATCAAACATTTTTTCTGTTTGAGATGCGACCTGCGCCAATTCACCTTGTAGATTTTTCTTGTAATTTTCAATTACATCAATCTTCGTGTCTCCGCCAAAAGCTTTCTCCATAAGGCTGTCTAAGCTGAAGGTCTTATCAATTAAAGATTCAAAATCTAAGTCTACATTGATGTTTTTAGATACAACTTCACTAAACTTCTTTACATATTTTAGACCAGAACTTTCGCCTGCCGCCTCTGCACTCGTGCCAGACTTCTGTAATATTGCATCGATTTTTCCTTGTTCCTTAGCTATTCTGGCGTTAATTGCTTCCTCTTTAATATTTGTGCTTTCTCCATCATTCAAAAACCCAGAAATTTTATAATACTGCTGTAGCAAATCAATTATATTTTTTAAACTTGATTCTACCTCTGAACCATCTTTGATTTTTGTAACGCTTTCATAGATTTGATAGTATATCTCTGATAAATCGGATGCATAGCTGCTGGCACTTTTTATCGTCTTTTCTGGGAACTTTGGCTTTTCATCAATATTCTCGATTGCTTTATTGATCTCGTAAAATGTAGCGTATGCATCACCAAAATTTTTCTTGAATTCATCTAGTGTAAGCTCTGCATCATCCATACCTTCAAAAATATCATTAACAATATTCATGATTGACAGACTATCAAAATCATCCGTGTCGTCAAAAATACTGGATATTTCTGCTTTGATTTCGCTTGTACCCTTGCCTACTACATTCTTCATTCTATCCAAAACATTTTGTAGGCTTTCCTCAATGGTTTTCGAGTCGAAACCTTCTGTTTTAAATAGTGTCCCAACAAAATCAGACTTATAGGAACTTCCGGGCTTCTGTGTTTTTTGCAATTCAGCCAGTTCTTTTTTTAATTCTGCAATTTTTGCCCGTGATTCGTCAATTTTCGCTTGATCGATCACGCTTATTCCTTTTGCATTGCCGGAAATTTCTTTTTGCATATTTGCTACATCACCATAAGTGCCAACAAGGCTCTTTAAGCCCGCCGCTATAGTAGCCGTATTCTGTTGCGTACTTGATGTGATTGTCGTAAGTTTTCTCGCTGTATTGTTTATGAGGTCATTTATACTTTTTTGCACTGATGCTATTTGTGAATTCAAACTTTTCTGATCAAACAGTTCAACATTTAGCTTGTAGTTTTTAGCTGCCTCATCCAGTTTTCCCTGCAAGCCAGTTGTATTAGGTTCTACCTTGACTCTGATCTTCAAATCTTCTGCCATAATACTTTCCTCCTTTATCATGGCTCCGGCTCCTTCCATAAACACCCAACATATGTCAGGTGCTTATGACAAGAGCCGCAGCTCCTGCCGTAATGTTAGTTGTCCGGAAATTTGTCTTTAATAGCTTTTAAAATATCATCATGAGCCTTCGCCCCCGGTATAGCTACTTCTTTCTTAGCGTTTGTCATAAATGGGCGCGGTTCAATATAAGGTGTTCCTTCTGGTTTATGGAACAAGTTGTATGCACCCTGTTCGATAAGCTGAGGCAAACCATTGTCTGGATCTCCAGATGGCGTGTATCCGTCTACAATAGGCGGAGAAATTTGTGCAACATCGCTTACAGTCAAGGTGTTATCTTTGACCTCACCAACAATATTTCTGGAGCTATCAATACCTAGTGTGCTTCGCCGCTTATACTCTTTTGGTTCGTATGTTGCCAAGACATCATTCTGCGCATGCTCCTGCACGCACTTTTTTACAATCGTTCGGACATTTCCGTTTAAGGACTGATTGATGCGCTTTTGCATTTCTGATTTAAGCTGGCTCAATGTGTCAACTGTCGCCACCCGCAATCACTCCTTCTTCACAATATTCAGAACCACAGGTTTATGCTGCAAACTATTGATTTTAGCCTCAGTTTCAGCATCTGTTTTTGGCTTCCAGTCGACATTTCGCTCCGGCTCCTTCCCCGTCAACCCAGCCTTCTTAGCAATCTCCACCAGCATATCCGGGTCGCTCAAGCTCTTGATGCCGCTAGCAATCTCCTCAAACGCCTCAGCCACGCGGTCCAGCGGGTCAGGGTGGGCCACATTGCGGTAAACAACCATATACTCCTCGCGGCGGTTCTTAATCTCTTCCTGGCACGCCTCATACAGGCCAGCGGTGACCTCGGCAATGTCCGGGTGCTCTACAATTTCAATGCCATCACGGCTGTACACAAAATCACAAATGTCATCCTGGTCATTGCCAATCTTCTCCCATGCCTCCGGTGCAAAATACTTTACAACGCCAGCACGCCACGCATAATCAAACAATGCCGGAATATGGCGGTTCTCCACCTCACAGCTGGCCACGACAAAATTCACAAAGTCCACGCGCTCCTGCACGGTGATATTCTTCTTGATTTCCATATAACAAACTCCCTTCAATCAGCACTCTTTCCAGTGCTTTCCACTTTTTTTGACCCAGAGCAAGTTCTCCTCCGGGTACTTATACAAAAACATCTTACGTTTCAGTTTGGCCTCTGGTGTTGCCATGCCCTTAACATCAATCACTTCGCTGCGCCCATCCTTATAAATAAGGTAGAAGTCGCACACATAAGTAATTGCACGCACAGCTTTTCCATCGTGCCGAAACCCTGGCTGCAGCACAAACGACTTTTGCAGTTCATATTGCACTATCTCCCCCGCCGCAGCCAGCGGCAGCACAACATCCCGGTAATATTCCATTTCCGCCTTAGAGTCAAACCCGATCCCGTCATAAGTACGTGCCTCTTTGGCAGACACGTGATACTTAGACCACACCGAGAATGACCTTCCCGTCAACGATCATGAAGTCGATAGGATCGCCGACATTGTAGTTCAGACCCTCATCGGGGATCTGATAGCCTCGGCCTTCATACTCAAAACCAAGCGCTCCGGTATGCTCGTTGTGGTACACGACTACACCGCACTTCATTTCGGGCAGTCTCACAACCGGGGCGTTGACCGGTTCAGCGTCAAAACTATCAACGGCAACAGGCTCAATCTTAGCCTTCTTACTTTTGCGTTTGGGTACTGCCACAGCAGCAACCTCAGCCGCCGCGGTATCAACAAACTTTACTTCGTCCATTCTTCTCATCTCCAAATCTAAAAATAAACAAGGGAGCTTTTCAGCTCCCCTGCTTATATTCGGGTTTCTTAAACGGTCAAGGAATTACTCCTCGCCGGTGCCGTCCTCAAAGGTCATATCATAGATGTCGCCGTCCTGGTTGGCGTAGCAGTCGAAGGTGATGGACACAGTGGTCGGATCGCCAGTGTTCTGGAACGCCAGGTTGAAGGTGGCCTGCGGCTGTGCCTTGTAGTAGGCCAGATCGCACATGACCTCTTCCTCGTCCTCGGTCTTGAAGGGCATCTCGCCACGGATCTCGAAAGCTTTGGGGAAGGTGTCAGCATCGAACTTAACGCTCTGGACACCCTTGGCCTTGTCCAGGTAGTAGTAAGCAATGTAGTTCTTGTTCTCGGTAATGCCGGTAGCAGTAACCTTCTTCTCGGCAACATTGGTATCGGAAATCGGGGTACCGCAGTCATCGCCAGCAGCAAAAACCTGGACAGTGCCGGTCTTCGGGGTCTCAGACAGCTGGATGCCGTCAGCACCGGCAGTCAGCTCTTCACGCTTCAGAACGGTAGCGGTCTTGGCAATCTCCTTGCCGGACAGCAATGCAAACAGCTTGACAGGCATAATCTGGGTATCGATCTGCAGTGTGCCGGTGCGCTCGCCGTCAAAGCCAACGCGGTTCGGGGCACCCCAGCCGCCCTTTGCATACACACGGTTTGCCTGGAAGTTGGTGGTAGAAACATTGGCAAAATCAATTTTCATAAAGGGGACTTTAGTCTTATAGTCCAGCAGAACAAGGTTCATAACCTCACGGTTTGCCATATTAGGATTCATCTTAGCCATAATAGTAGCCTCCTGTTTAATTTGTTTGTCTTTATCCATCACGACATCTTCTTAAACCAGCTGTCTACCTGGTGGTCCTTCCCACCCCACACGCTGTAGTTAAAATCAGAAATGTCGTTGACTTGTTTGATTCGTTGACGGTTAAAAGTGTCATGCACCTGGTACACCGTTAAATCCCAGATGTTAGCCATATTCAAACTGTCGTGATATGTTGCCAAAGCCGAAATAATATTCGCAAGCTCATAGTCTGGGTCAGCTTTCTTGCCGCCGCGCTGGTTTTTTTCGTACTCTGCTTTCTTGCGGTAGAACTCTTCAAACTTTTTGCGCGTTCTCTCGTCCTTGTACTTGTGTTCTTTCTTTTCTTTCGGCGGGTCTATGTAAGCACACTGCAAACAAACATCACATACCAGCGTCCAGTTTTTGGCGTTTATAACACCATCCACTGTAAAGGCCCCGGCTTCATCCTTTGCCGGATTCACAAGAAAACACTGGTGCGTTGGCTCATACTCCACTGGCTCTGAAATAAAAAAGCCCAGAGCCGAGATCACATCGGTTCTGGTTCCTTCTTCCAATGTCAGCAGGGTAAAAACGTCCAACTGGTCAATTTCTTCCGGCGTGATATTTGGCATTTCCTGCCCGCCGTGTTTCAGCAGCAATTTCAAGCGCTCCACAAAATCCTTTGGTGTCATCAACAACAGCGATAATGCGTATTGGTATGTGTTATACCCCTTCATGCAGATGTCTTTAAGGCGCGGGGAATGGATACGTCCAACTGTCTCCACCTGGAATCCGATTGGGTTCAAAAGCTCAAAGTATGGCACTTTCATCTGCTATTCCTCCGGTTAAAATCCACAGCCTCATAGCAAATGCAGCGCCCGTAATATTTGTTGTTTGGCTTGTAAACATCATTACTGACAAGGTTCAGCTTACCAATGCCAAAATCTTTGCTTCCGTTCAACAGCCTGTCCACGTCGGCAGCCAGTATATCCACTCTGGTGCCAACCGTCCCCTCTCGTTTATAGCTCTGCATAATTTTTTTGTGGCAATACACAAATATGTACAGGTATACCCGGTATGCAGTTGTTGTGGGCACTTTTGCAACCACTGTTTCCATACACAGGTATGTATCTGTTGTTTCGTTTGTGTCATCAACATACTCGTACTCAAAAATATGGCCGCAAGAGTCCGGGTCATTGCCTAACAGCATTTCATCTGTATCAGCATCCTCATCCACAGGGCCAAGTAACACGTCGATAATATCTGGGTCGTTTGCAAAAACCGACGCTACTTTGTGCTTGTACGCACCAAGTTCGTTCAAATTCATGCGTCCACCACCTTTATTACCACGCTGTCCTGGCTATTCCCGTCAGGTGCTTGCACCGTAAGTGTAACTGTGTGCCCATTCAAAGTCTTATCATCAACAGCCGAAACACGGCAGCTGTCTCCATCCACGCGGTTCCACATCGTCGAATTGGCAAAATATACCTTCTCATTCAACATGCTCTCATCGGGCTGAATGGTCCAGACACATCCGGCATATGGCTTTCCGTCGCGTGTCGCGTGGAACACCTTACCGCGTCCACAAATGCGCACTTTTGCATCCCCTGTGTATTTGATAGCTACATCGCTCGTGTCCGGTACTTTTTTCGGCTCATCATAGTCACAAAGCATCTTGTCACCATTATCTGTGTCTGGGTTATACTGGTCTTGTTCAAGGTTCAGCACCAAAAAACCAGTCTGCTGGTTGTCGCGGTCATAGCGCTCCGTCATACCATCCACACAGGTAATACGGTATGTCTTTGGCTGACCATTGATTTCTTCCAGCATAAGCCGCTTATCTACGTCCAAAAGCGCAGATTCCTCATCGTAGGGTATCTTTACCTGGAACTCACGGCTGGAAAGTGTCATCAGCTTATTCTCAGAAAGGTTCGAGAAATACGGCTTATCCACAACGGCCCAGCGGGTCACGATCTCGCCGGTCTCATCATCCTGCCACTGAATACTACGGTTACACAGCTCAATTTTCCCGCGCACCGTAATCTCATCATCAGCATCGCGCTCCGTAATCAGCCAATGGCTCTTACTCCACAGCATAATGTGCCCGATCTCAAAATCATCACCCGGCATGGTCCTAATGACCTTCTGATTCGTTACCGTGCTGGAGATAATCTCCATATGGTGCTTGATTCCGTCGATCTCCACCTCTTTGTATGCTGGCGAGTCTGGCCCCATTTTGAGCGTGTCGTGCTTTGATTTTTGAATAATACGATCGCGGCGGCTCGTACCGGGTCTGCCCAACATGGCGGCATACATGTCATAGTTCATGTGTACCACCTCACTGTGTCAGTCCGGCAATCTCACCGTTTCTAAAGGAATACAGGTTGATCTCGCCGCGCAGGCGGTGCTCCGTCGTAGTCATCAAATCTGTCATTTTCTCCAGCAGGTTCGCCGGGCTGTATAAGCTGAAATCCTTGGTGTTCAAAGCATTTTGCAAGGCATCCGTGTTGTACACAAACGGCTCAACGAAATGAAGTACCATTCCTAGCGCCAAAATATCTTTCTCACGATTGGTGAGCGCGATATTAAACGCCAGAATATCGTCTTCCCTATCCGTTAAGTCTTGCTTGCAAATTTCCTCAAAATCGCCAATCGCCAGCGTCAGCAAATCTTTCTGGTATTCCAACCGCGTGATTGCGTCAAAGTCCAAGAATTCGTAGTTGCGAACCCGGGCACGATAACGCTCAAAAATTTCCTCGTATTTGGTGCCCATAGGTCACACCTCCGTTACTTAATGGTTTCGACTGTGACAGCAGCCTTTTTCGTCGGTTTCTTAGTATCTAACTGCAATTCCTCTTCCAAATCACAGTGCAGCACATCATTCAGCGCCTTGATCACACTGCGACTATCCAGCCCGTCCGCTTTCATAAGCTCTTTGGCACGCATGCGAATAGAATCGTGCATACCTTCACTCATCTTTGGTACATCGCTACGGATCTTGTCAGCACTCCAATGGAACACCTCATCAAAATTCTCTGTTGTCAGCGCATTGCGGTAATACTGGCTTACACCAAGCTGCTTCAGTACCTCAGCATCTTCGATCAGAATCCAGTTATCCCGGAAGAACCGCGGCTGGGAACCACGCATGGCAACCAGTTCGCCGTATTCAATCTCCTGAATCTCGCCAAAATCCTCCCACTCCACCGTATAACCGGCTGTGCGGCTTGAAATATAGATCAGCGGGCCATGCACTCCGTTCTTGCATTCAACGATCGTATTGCTGGTAATCTTCTTAACTGCCAAAATAATACCCTCCAAACATGATCAAATAAAAAAGCCCGGTCAGGCGCCCAACCGGGGTATTATAGTAAATTGTCAATATCAGACATTAGAGAACTTGTAAGCGCCATAGTCGCGATCCATAACAACGCCAACACCGGTACGCTTCAGCATCAGGAATTCCTGGCTCATATCCTGGTTGCCCATCAGGTCACCCTGCAGCATAGTAACAGAACCCTCGGTAACACGCTTGATGGGCTTCGTGCCGCCAGCAAAGACATACAGCGTGTCGTCAGGCAGAATAAACTTGGTGCCGCCGATCTCATGGCGCTGCTTCATAGCAATCAGGGGAACACCAGCCAGTTTGCCAGCATAGCCCATAGAATAGATGCTTTCCTTGTGGGAGTCAGAGCCGTCGATGTCGGGGATCTTGCGCAGAGCCTTACGAGTACCAATGATGGTAGCAGACTCGCCGGTAGAAGCCTCAACATGCTCGACCAGATCCAGCAGCTTGTCAGCATCCAGCGTGCCGGTCTGCATATAAGGAGCCTGCAGGCCGTTGATCATGCCACCAAAAGCAGCATAAGCGGAATCCAGGTCATAACGGGTAAAGGCAGTAGAAGTAGCCTTGATCAGGTCGTTGAAGTCAACGCGCCCAGCCAGCACACGGTTCAGCTCTTCGTAAACCTTGATGGCGCGGAGCTGGGTGTTGATGGTGATGTCCTGACCGGACTCGAAGCGCTGACGGCGGATGCCCTGCGTGCCCTCGGCGACATCAGCAACAGTCAGCAGAACGTCTTTCTTGGTGTGGAAGATGTTGCTGTCGCCCAGTGCCAGATTGCGATCCTCAATAAAGTTGGTGAAGAACTCGTCGCCCTTCAGGCCCTCCTCGCTGACCTTCTCAACGACGACCTCGATGATGCTGAACAGGTTGCTGCACTTGCCATCGCGAATTGCCTTCAGGTCGATGGTGGACTTGCCGTTGTTGGCCTCCAGCAGAGCCTTGCGCAGAACTTCCTGGCTGTCAGCAACGCTGTATTCCTTGCCCAGTCGGCCAAAATAGCTATCGACTGCAAGGTTGATGAGCTTGTTATCAATCTCCATAGTAAAACCCTCCTAAATGGAAAGCGCTGACCAAACAAGATGGACAGCGCGTAAATGTCATGTATTAGTTATTCCTAACCCGTGATTAGAAAGAAACACGGATCTCGAAATACTCGTAGGCACCGTTGCCCCAGCCAGTCTTCTCGACGCTCTCGATCTTACCAAAGGTCTTGTCGTCAGCAGCTTCCTGAACGGCAATCTTCGTAGAATCAGCGGCAAAGCCAACAAACTTGCCCTTTTCAGGAGCCTTGTCGAAAGCCTCAGCAGTAGCGCTGAAATCGTCGCCGTTGTGCAGGACATAGCCGCGGCAGACCTTGCCAGCCTCATTGACCCACTCAGTCAGATAGTGGGTGCGGGTCTCATCATAGAACAGCTCCTCGCTGGCAATCAGAACCAGATCCTTCGGCTTGGACTCAGCGGTGGGGGCAGTGGCCTTATAAACCTCGCGACCCTCGCGCTCACCCAGAACAACCAGCTGCGCATTGTCGATCGCAACAGGGCTGTCATTCTTGTAAACCTTGACACTCTTCAGCAGAGAGCCATCAGTGGTGCCGGACATAAGATCCAGACGCACAACAGCATGCTTTTCATTAGCCATAGTTAAATTCCTCCGTTTATCGTATTATTTATAGCGTTCAAACAGGTCACCGTATTTGTCCGAGACGGACTGCATCTGGACCCCTCTCACGCCAAAGCGTGCTTTTTCGATCTCACCCTTCTTCTCTTTGGGTGCAACATAACTGAACTCGGCAGTAGCCTTCTTACCCAGCAGCTTATAGCATTCATCCTGCAGGGCGGTAAACTCCATATCCTCATTCTTCTTCAGTTCGGCGTACTCATCGACACCGTCCAGCTGCTTGTCCATAATGGCAAACAGCTTTTCGCGCTTCTCGTTCTCCTCGACCTTCTTAGCCTCGGCCTCAGCAACAACATAAGCATCATACTTGGGCTGCATCTCGTCGAACTGTGCCTTAATCTCGGTATACTGATCTGCGCTCTTTTTGGCCTCTCCCTTTGCGGCATCGACCTTTTCGCACAGTGCCTCATACAGGACAGGCAGTTCAGGCTCGGCAGTGCCATCATCCCAGTCCTCGTACACGACCTTCACGCGCTTTTTACCGTCAAAGTCAACCTTGACATTGTCGCCTTCCATGGCAAACGGCAGCGCATAGGTCTTCCAGTCCTGCGCATCAACCACGATCGCACGATTCTCCTGCACATCATGCAGCCAGTAGCGGCTGCACTCGTCACCCCAGCGGTCAATGTACTTCTCGCCGGAAACAGCGTTGCAGATTTCATTCATACGCTGTCCGTCCGTCAGGGTAAACTGTGCCTCAGGCTCCTGTGCAGGCGCGGCTTCAGGCTCGTTTTTCGGTTCTGCTGCAGCCGCAGACATCTCCTTGCACTTCTCTTCCAGCTCCTCAATGGTAATTTCCTCCAAAGAGAAATCCAGCGTAGAAGCATCGATGCCGTAGGATGCAAGAATCTCATTTTTCTTCTCCAAAACACCTTCTCCTTTCGCAAAGTTATCTATCTCAGCCTCCTTGGAGGATTGAGAACCTTGTAGTGCTGTGTATTCGTCCAGCTTTTCTTTGATCTGGCTTGCCAGCGTAGCAGCGCTGAAATTTGCCACCACATCGCTGCCGACCATCGCCGGTTTAATGCGCGGGTCGGTCGTAGACAGGATGCAGCAACCATCAAATGCAAAATTTTTCACGACATAATAGCCGCGGTCATCTACATCTCCCTCCAGCGCCGTAATCTCCATGCTCTGCGCCTTTACGCCATCACGCTCAAAGATCTCACAGGAATCATCGAACTTGGTCCACAGCAGACCATCTACGCGCAGATAATCGCGCATCGTTCCTGTTCCGTCATCCCGGTTCACCCACCGGGCGTTGCAACTCTCCGGGATCACGCCATAGGCGCTGCCGGAGTACACATATTGAATGCCGTCCTCGTCAATTTTCAGCTCGTGCTCGTGCCCCTTAAAATCAAGGTCGCCCGCCTTGCTTTCCTCAATATATCCAAGAATCGGTGTGTTTTTAATGCTTTCCAGTGCCGTGTCCACCACCTCTTTTGAGAAAGTGGAACCATTCAGGTTATCTCCGGTATGCAGCACATCGATCGTTACGTTGATAAATCTTGTGTCTTTACCGTCGATCTCCCCTGTTTTCTCAAAGGTGACAGGCAGGCGATTCAATCGATTTTCCATATCGCTCACCCCACAAATTAAAAGAGTCACCGGCAGAAATAACCGCCAGTGGTCAATAATAGTTTCGTTTTTGTTTGTTGCTTACATATTCTTGCAGCTCTTTGATCTGGTCGTCTGATAAGGCATATACATATATAATATGTCCGCCACGGTCCTTTTCCTTGCGTAGAAGTGCCGCACCGGCCATGCTCAAGTGTACAGCCAGTTCACGGCCGCGGATTTTGACCTCTTTCATTCAGATCACCCCTCGGAATTCGCATTGCTGTCATTTTCCTTTGTAACAGCCCCCGCGTCGCTCAGGTCTTTCCCCCGGCTTTCGTTGGTAGGCCGTCCACCCTTGTCCGTGGCAGCATTGCTGTCAGAACTCTGCGTGTTAGAACTGGTCAGCGGGATTTCCAGGTCTTTCAGGCCCAGGATCTCGTTCTCCAAATACAACATATTTTCCATATCGCTCGGGCTGTAACCAGCTGTGGCCATAATAGCACTGCGCACCGGTAAACCATACTGACCGTCCTTCACGAACTGGTCATGCATCTCCTGCCGGTTAAAATATGTAACATCCAAAATATTTACTTTAAACTTAATTGCCGTCGAAACACTCTTTAATTTGCGGTTGATCCAGCGCTCAATTTGGCGCATCACCGTAAATACAATCATCTGGTCATTGATAGTTGACCATTTGACCGATGTGGCCGAGTCTTTATCACCGCCGCCAAACAAAATACTGTTGACACCGGCCTGTGTCCACATGGACGCCTCAGCCTTTTCTACATCATCGCTGCCGCTCACAGCACCGCTCTTTTCAAAATTCCAGCTGGAAACCTTCATGGGTGACATAAACGCACCAATGTTTTCCGGCAGAACATTGCACAGCATATCGTAGAAATCCTTGCACAGGTCATAATCGATCAGGAATGTGCCATCGTCGCCGGTCGGTATCTCCAAAGCCAGCGCCTTGTAATTGTTGACCTCGCTTGCATTTTTGCTGATAGCGCGGTAGTCTTCAATATCTGCCAATGCGCTGAACAGGCTCACAAACGGCGGGATCGGAATATGCGTCTGCTCGTTAATTTTGATACAAACGGTGTTGTCACTGCTCAATTCCTGCCATTTCAAGTTGGAATCTTTTGCGTATGCATTGTACATCGTCGTAAATTCCGGCGGGAAATTCGGCAGCCGTTCACTGTTCGCATCAAAATAACTAAAGTTAAAGGCAAAATTATACACGCCGTCCTCAATGCTGGAAATCTTGCAGTAGTCTGGGTCCAGCTGCTGGAATGTATAGCTGTCATTCGTTTCCCACGCATAACCGTAGTACACATCATCACGGAATGCCACCGTCAATACTCTCGTAAACTCGTGCCGGATATTCATTTTCTCCAGCTGATTGATGACTGCATAGTACCCCTTCTTGAACTTGTTCAGGTTCACGCTCTTGGTCCTGTCAATGCCATACGGCACAACGATATAGCTGAACGTAGACATACTCGCAAAATACTGGATCAGTCTGCGGTAATAGTTCGATATATTATAAAGGTACTGGCTCATCTGGCGCAGCTGCGTCTCGTAGTTCGCCGGATTGCCAAGATAGGTCACGATCTGGGATTTTGTGTACTTGCGGTATGTAGGTGCGTAGTCCTTGTTGTTTTCAAGGTCTCGGACTTTGATTTGTGAAATATTTGCATAGCGGAGCTTGTCCATAAACTCCGTCATAGATACATAGTCGCGCTTGCCATCCGGGGTCATCACGGCCACTTTTTTCTGCGTTGAATCAATAGTCAAATGTGCCCCTCCTTCTGGCAGGTGCCCTAAAGTTTATTTCAATTTTCTTTGTCTTAGCGTAATTCTTTGCCATGCTGCGCTCAACCTGCATTGCTATGTAGTAGTTGTAGCTAACCGAGCTGTAACGGTCCTTACGTGCGCCGGGCTTCTCATGTACACGGATCAGGTTGTTTGTCGCCTCGTAATCAAGGTTGACCAACTCGTTGACCATCAGCCCTGTATTGATAAACGGAAGCTGTAAAGCGGTACGCTCTGTCGGCGTCATCTTGTCATAGCCCTTGAACTGCACACGCAGCAGCTCCTCGCAATCGTACTCGGAATCAAGGAACCGGATACGTCCCTGCTGAATACCGCTTCGCAGGGCAATCGTCACATCATTGTTGAACTGTGCGCTGCCCATAATGGCCCAAATTACCTTGGGTGCGGTCTTATCTGGGCATCTGTCCTGGAAATCAGCGTTATTGCAGCAGTTCAGCGGCGGGAATATCTCTCCACTCTCTGGGTCATAACACTCGTGCATCAACAGATCCATGATCGGGGCACCAAGTCCCTTCGCATCAATGCCGATGTAGTCGCAGTCAAACCATTTAAAATAGCGGCGCAGTTTTAACACAAGGTCCTGCGTGATGATACCTTCACAGTTTTCCGTATATACCATGTTGCTGGTATATCGTCCACTGTTGCTCGGTATCATGTTGTTTAAGAAAATGCTCGTTGCATCGTTATCGCTATGCTTAGAACTCATCAAAGCAATATCGACCGTCAAAATACGCTTCTCCCCAGGCTTCTTCTTTGGCGGTTCAATAGATCTGCCTGCCAAGATAGTGCCCGGTGCATAAAATGCCTGCTTCAGATTGCGTACTTTATTGATATCTTCAAAGCTGAACAGCCCGCCATCAGTCACGCCGATAAACATGGCTTCCATTTCCATCCGGAACTTAATGTCACTGAACGAAGATTCACTCATCTCATCTTCAACCTGCTCCAGCGACAACATCCCCTCTTTTACAGGCATCTGATACGGGAACCGGAAGCAGAAATATTTTTTATCTGTGGCGTACATATTATAGAAATAGTCCTGGCACAGCTGCCACGACCAATGCGATTGAAACCATGCTGAACTCAAGTACATTTCAATAGGTCGCTCCAGCAAATGTTTGTACTGCTTCTTCCGTAAATAACCAGGCTGGCGTGCAACCGTCAGGAAACGACGCAGGACCAGATCAATGACATCCTTGTCGATCATACGGAACTCGTCGCAGACCAGAATCGTAGCACGATGTCCGCGGGAGGTATCGCTTGCGGTAACAACTTCGATAAAGCTGCCATTACGGAATGTAATCTCAGCCTTACTTTGATTGATAACAACATCTTTTATCTCACTGCGCAATAGCGGCGACATTGGCATAAGTTCCTTGGTTATCTTTTCAAGAACCTGCGCACCCTGACTTCGAACCTTTGCGCAAACCACTATTTTGCTGTGCGGATAAAGAATCGCCTTATAAACGATGAATACGGCAGTTAGAAACGTTTTACCGAGACCACGCGAGCCAATGAAACAAAAATTCGTCGCCAGATTCATCATAAAAAGCAAGACGACCTGGAACGGATGCAACTCTAAGTTTAAATAGTCCTTGCAGAATCGGTGCGGGTTTGCCCTGTAAAAAGAGCACCACTTCGCCACCGCGTTCATGATTTGCGTAGCCTTGTCATTTGCAACTTCTTCTGCAGTTCTTTTCTGAGCCATGACCTACCACCTCACTTTGCAGTTTCGGCGGCCTCATCAGGCTCATCGTCGTTCATGTAATATTCCGGCTTGTGCGCGGTATAACGTTCTATTTCAGCGTCATATTCCTCTTTATAGGGGTTCTTCACCTTAAAAAGTTCGCACAAGGTGCTAAGCACCCACACACGGAAATAGTGTCCTATGCCGTCCACGTCCTTCCACGCCGGGTCAGGCTCCGGGATCGGATCGGTTCTCTCCCATTTTTCAATCAGCGTGCCAAAGGTGTTTGCCTCGGCCAGCGCGTTGTCATTTGTCTGGTTAGGCTTGATATTGGCTGAACCAAGCAAGCTCTGCAGGTTGTCATTGGCCGTTTTAATGTCCTTGACATCGCCACTCTTGGCCGCACGCTCACAGGCAAGCTCACCAATGCAGATATTCTTGAACAATACCTCCTGCGCTTTTGTCTTGCACTCGTACCGCGTTGTCCAGTCTTTGTACTCTCTATCCAGGAACAGATACTCCTGATCCTTCATGGATGTTCCCCAAAAATCAAGCATACGCTGGCTGACACGCCCCTTGGCATCTACTGCTTGGGAGTTATCATCAACCTCATTGATGATGCGGCCATTAACTTCTTCCAGGTAATCGTCAAAGGTTTTGTTGCGGTACTGTACAATGTTCAGCTGCTTGACCCATGCAGCCATGCGGGTAAGATTCGCTGCACGATTTGCCGTTGATCTGAAAATTTTGTCGTTGTAATACATATCAAACCGCATACAAACGCGCTTTGCAGCATCCTCTTCATTGCCAAGCGTCTTGCAATAATGGTCGTACAACTTGTCAACACAACTCTTGCAACTCGGCATAAAGTGGTTGTTTCCTGCCCACAGCTGACTTTGGCTCGGATAAAAGTTATCCTTTTGGCGTGTAAATTTCTTATGACATGTCACACAGAAAAACACTTCCGGCTGGTCCTCCTCCGCCATAATGCGCTGGATTCGCGCCTGTGCCTCTGCGTGCTCTCGTAAAATCGTCGCTTTGTTTTTAGCGCCTTTGGGTCGTCCCATTACGGATCACCCACCTTGTTTTCTGTTGGGTTACCGTCTTCGTCAAAATCAGCAAACTGATTACGACCACCGTTACTCCAATAGTTCACAATCGCCAGCAGCTTCGGTGTCCGCTTAAACACACAAAACGGTGCGCCGGTAATATCGTTCACCTCGCGCTTCTCGTAGCTGAGTCCATACGCCTTCAAAAAATTTGTCAGGCGGCTGGAATAGCTACAAAAAAACTCAGGCTGCTTCTTAACATTCTCCTCCAAAAACTCACTTCCCTTCCCTTAAAAAATGCCGCTGGGTTAATCCAGCCTTACATCATAGGCGCAGTCCAGCCCTAGGTCATTGACGACCAAAACTGTCTGCTCCGGTTTATTCTTCAATCGCTTATCCATACAATAATTGTCGGGGCCATCCACGCAGCCGCTCTCGTAGACCTTCGTGTCGTACACGGTGGTCAGGCCGTTCGTGTGACGGTGTCCCATCAAAACAATGTCGGGCTTCATGCCAGTCATCATGGTCAGGCTGTTCACTACTCCTGTAGGAGTATCTTTGTCTCCATGCACAGCAAATACATCCAGCGTGCGCACTGCAAATCGAACCATTGAGCCGTCATAATCTACATCGCATACATGTACGTTGTTAATCTGCGCACATTTTGCCTGTACGTAGTAGCTCACAAGCCTGTCCAGATACTCTCCGTGCTGATTGTCTTCTTTATTAGGGAATACACGGCTGTGGTTGCCAGGCACGCTGTATACATCAACGTCGAGGAACAGCTTCGCCATCTCTGCCACAAACCAGCTCACAGCCTCACTGGCAGAAATAACCTGGTCAATCACATTCTCATTGTTTTCCAAACGACTGTTCACATGGATCGCTCCGTTGACCATATCACCGCCCAGCACCACATAGCACTTATTAGCATTATGCCGCCGCCAGATCTCTGTAACCTTGCCAGCATATTTGCGCAGGCGGTACATCATAATCTGTTGATTATACTGGTTGCAGTAGTTGGAAATCTGGATCCCTGCGTGCAAATCTGTCAGGTGGACAATCAGGTCACAGTCGCCCTGTCCTACACACTGCAGCACATCCACATGCGCATAATCCATCGGGTCATAGGACTCAACGCAGCGCTCGATCAGCTCACGCATACTCTCACCACGCGCTTTTGCACGAAGCAGCCGACTGACCTCGTTACGCTCATCACGCATCTTGACCCGCGCCTTTTCTAGCTCACGCCGCTCCTCACGGATGCTTTCCAGTAGATCTTCCGTGCTGGCTGTATCAACCTCGCTAACCTGTTGCAGGTCCTGATATGCTTTCCACGTCTTGCGGTAAGCGCACTCGCCCTTATCCCAGCCAAGCGTTGTGTTGATGACATTTGCAACGTCAGTCCATGTACCAATTTCATCCTTGCTGCGGCAAACACGGTACACATACTGCGCGTCCGTCTCACCGCTCAATTTCGGCCAATCGTTCATGCAACCACCTCATCACCCAAAGTACGGGCGGTACGGCGGCGTTCATCCCGTTCCATCTCCTCCAGCGCCTGCTGTGCATCAACATTATTAACAAGCGCCTTCAGCACATCTCTGGTCTCGTCAACCATGGTCTTATGCACGGTCGTAACCATGTGCGCACGGGGGAATTTCTCACGAATCATCTTGGCTTCTGCCTTAGAAATAGTAATCATACAAACATCGCTCCTTATAAAACCTTTTAAAATCGGACAAAACAAAAGCCCGCCCAAAGCCGAAGCTCTGGGCGGGATAAAGTCATCAGTCATTAATCGTTGTAAACCGCCTTATTTTAAAAGCGTTACATCGTAGAATGCCGTTGTCTGTATTTGCGTACTCTTTCTCTTGTCTGTTCTCTTTTTATGATCTTGGCGCAATCGTCACAATACTTTGTCATGTTCCCTCTTGCCGTAAACGCACAGCCGCAGCTCACGCAGAATCGTATGTTTTTCAACCCCACCGTTTGATACAAAGCATACAGGTTCAGCCGATTTGTGTCAGGCGTAACAACCATCTCGTATACAACTTCATTATTCTTCAAGTCATAATTCTCGTAGGTATAATAACAGCCAACCTTCTTCGCGGTATGTTCGCTGTCCGTCCGCAGCAGGATTCCGTACTCATCACTCACCGTCTCCATCCCTATCGGCGCGTGATAAGTCTCGTACCACTTTCCCTTTCTGATGGTTACATCATGCAGGTGCGATTCAAAACAGCCGCAAAACCGCTTGATCTTAAACTCTGTCGTCAAATCTATCGTGTCCATATGTAAAATCCTACACATCATCACAACGCCAAACAGGCAAAGTTGCTCTTTCTGCTTCAGATTGTGTGTCTCAATTTGTGTCATGATCCATTCAAGGTCTTGTTTATATACTTTTATACTGTCAATCTGTAATAACTCACATGTCTTCGTTCCACAGGTCTCAAAATGTCTTACAAGGTCATATCTGTCGTAGTTCAAATTCAAACTGTTGTCAAACATCGTAAGGTACATATCAGCGCATTTGTCAGGCGTCATTCCGCTGCGCCCAATCACGCGCTTCAACGCACGGTTTCCCAAATCATTCTTCTTGTAATTATCAAGCAGCATCTTCTCGTTGCAGTAAAAGTCATAAAACATCGCAGTCACCTCCCGGCACAAGCTCTGCATCGATATACTCTACCGGGATGTCGCTTTCCACAGGGGCCAGCGTATAACGCTTTCCAAGGTACTCGTACTCGCCGTCATCGCACTCCTGCGGAAGGCAGATGTTTACCTGTTTGATGTTCTCTACTACACCCTTACCGGCCATCTGCCACATGAACTTTTTGTTGCGGCTCTTATACTTGTCATAGCACAACACCACACAGATGTTTGCAAGCTCACGCACATCCGGCACGATCTGCTGGCACCGGCTGCGGTAAATGTTGTAGTAATACTGCCAGTTTACCTCAAAATTATTAGCGATCTCTTTCGTAATGTTCTGTTCTCTTAAAATGTCTTTGTACGTTTCGTAGTGTCTGCACTGGTGATTCAGCTCCGCCAAATCCCTGCACAGCTTGTAAAATTCGCAAAATATCAACTCAATAGAGTCAAAGTGTTCCTGGTCGAACCCAATCTCTTCATCAAACATGATCCTCCAGTCGAACTTTTTCATACGCCGTTTGCGGATCGTGTTTTCCCAGCGCTCAAGCTCAAAGCACAGCATGTTCATGTTGGAGTGGGCACAACTCAGCTTTTTCATCCGCTTGTAGTACGGGCTTGCGTACTTCATAAAATACGGCAGTGGACGACCATATTTTTCTATATTACGAGGAATCTTGAAATGGACGCCGGTTTTTGCCGCATCGATCTCCTTTCCATTTGAGACACTCAACAAATTTATGTATGTATCGTATCTCTTACGCTGCTCCTCGTTCGTGATCGCCTTATTATGATAAGCAGAGGCAAAGTTAGAAATTTCACCAATACGCGATTTCAGGCTTCTAATAATACACGCTGTTCTGTTCTGTGGTGTATCGGCCTCGACCAACGCGCATACCTTATCGTCAATATCAATCGTAATAGTGGCGTTTCTATCAACTCCCTTCATCATAGTTTTATTGTCCAACACGAGGACCAAATCGCCGTCGTACACACCTACGTTTTTTTTGCAGGCGCTGACTATATCTTCTACCGTTTCCGGCAGCGGTGCGCTCCCAACCGCGTATCAATAGCGGCCGTTCTCCGGTACACTCATCCCGGATAGTCGATGCAGTTCATAAAAACAATTAAAAATATCAATTCCAAGTTAATCCGTGGACCACATTGCTTACGATATGTTCGCCGATGCCTAATGTTTTCGATATATCGCATATTCTGTATCCACTATGGTATAATGAACGAATAATGTTGGCATCGTTTTGTGTTATTTTTGCCCTTCCATTGTTTTCACCAGACTTATTCGCGTAATGACCAACCTTTGCTGAATGGCGTACATTTTCCTGATGTGTTGTCCATTCCAAATTATTTGCGTTATTATTTTTCCTGTTATAGTCAATATGATTTACTTCTGGTAACCCAAGTGGATTTGGAACAAATTGCTCTGCAATAACTCTATGTACTTTTACTCTTGAGTGCCTGTTCTTTGCTGTTCCAAGTGTCACTTCCATATATCCATCATCATTTTCTCGTTGTTTAACAATTCCTCTTTCTGGTCCAACAATAGTACCATCAGAGAATATTTTATAATTTAAACCGTAATAATTGGCAATTTTAAAATCAACAGCCATAATACACCTCCTATCAGATAATATTGTTTTTATAAACCACAGGATTCTCCCTCTTTAGGCATCCCCTGTTAGCAGCTGATTAGGCCACACCCCTGATGAAGGGTTCACACCGTTCCAAATGCTGTGTTACCACAGCCCCGAACCACTATTGATCCGCGCCATTCAGTCGCTGCGGCGTAATCGACCGAACGTTTATCATGCATGTGTTCACAAGGTGACTGCAGTATTTATCCAGCAGCTCGTTTGTAACACCTGTTAAAATAACGTGTTCACTTTTGCAAATATGAGGATTGCGCTCAATAAGATGCTCACCAAACAGTTGTCCGTCACGGTTGAACCTATAGAACTCATCCGCCTGTAATGCTCCAACCAATGGCAACTCGCCAATATGCTCTGCAAGCATAATAAGATCGGGGACAAGGAAGCAGAACGAACCTTTTAACCAAAGCTTTCCACATTTCATTTCGTCACGGTACTTACCAAGCAGATTCACGATATAGCTCCGCACACCATCCTCATTCATCATCTCCGGATTTTTAAGGATCGCCGCGCAATAATCATTTAACGCCTTATGCTTATCTGCTTTCATGCCTAAGAAACAATATGTGTAGACAGGATTACCATCCGTTATCTTTTCAAACCAGTTAATACTGTCATCTGCTAATGTCCTGAACTCGTCATATGTCAAGTCCAAGTCTTGCAATATTTGATAATTTCCTCTGGTCATAAGCGGCTCCGTATCGGCATCGAAGTTCCACTTGGCAATACCAAAACAATGGTTATACTTCTTGAACTGATACCAATACTCCTCCCAGTCCGCAATCGTGCCGGTTTTCTTAAAATATTTGTAGCCTTTATACATAGACTCCAAACATATCATCAGTGGTTCTGCTCCCGGGCTTACATCATGTTGTACTCCCCAGATATCAGTAATGAATCGCACACCACGTTCTGCAAAAAATGTCTCGTAGTCGAACTGATGTATCATTCCCTTCAAAAATGGCGCACGCCCTATGAAACTTGTAATGGGAGTGTCGCTACCGATTCTGCGACGAATTTCTTCCATGATAGCCGGATGTGCAATGCCACATCCATCAAAAGCGTTGATTTCGATGTCCGTCATCTTGTCAGAAATATCTTTTTGAGTCCATTCTCTATCCTTGCCAGTGTTTTTATCCTTGAATTTTATGGTCTTATCATAAACATAGTTAATATGCTGATCTTTGATAGTCAAATAACAGTCCGGGACGATAACTATATTTGGTACCCAGTCCTCTATGCAGTGGCAGCTAGAAAAGAACAAGCCACGATATGCCGTATATTTTTGCAAAATTGTCTTATCAAAAGTTATTCCCATCGTGATACGTTTGTCCAGCTCTTTGGCGATCCGTCTGTCCACAAAACTCAGGATGCCCTGCCGTACCATGCTGGCACTGCGCTCACTCACCACAAATTCCTGCTTGCCAACCTTGAAGCCGTGGTGGATTAGCCGCGTCATCTCTTTCTTTTTGTTCTGCCCGCCCACGCAGTTCACAAACACCACAAATCGGTTGAATTTATCGGTCTCATATGTAATCAGCCGTACCTGCCGGAAAAGCATATTGTCTCCCTGCTTTACCTGAAAGCGCTTTTCCTCATCCGGGTCAGGCTGGATGTTAAAGTTGTTGCTTATAATAAAGGAAAGCGGAAATTTCCGTACTACATACAACGGGGGTGCAAACATTACTCGTCCCCCTTTCCATTGTCGTTCTCATCCGGGTCTACCTGCTCCAGTTTCAGCGCTCCATTGTCAAAGCACCAGCGGTACACAACAGCCCACGCAAGACCTGTCACCAACGGCACACCAACAAACAACGCCAGCGCAAACAGCCAATTCACCCCCAATCCCACTACCGCGACCGCTGCAATCGCACATATAGCCCACACGATCTTCTTGAACAGGTCCCACGCATCCAGTGCGGCCTGCATCAAAATCAATTTCGTCTCTGCACGCTTAATATTCAAACAGCGTACCTCCTTCATTTTATACATTTTGTAATATGCGCTAAGCCTGACCATTACACACGCATGCTGCATCACCTGCCTTTCCTGCCCGCCGCAGCGGTTCTGTTTATATCATCGCCCTGTTGGGCGTTAGTTCGTTAGAAAATGTCGTTACTTGCGAAAACCATCGTGTCATCAGGGACTATGTCAAGAACCTGATCCATATTACGTTCATGGTTTGTCCTTATTGCTTTTGCTACAGTCGGCGTCCATCCGGGCTTGTACCACGATTTTCCAGGGTTTTCATCCTCAAGAATTAACTCAACTTGCTCTATCAACTCTTCTGCTTTTATATTTGTACAAAGTATAGGAAAAGCAATTATTGCAGTGACAAAATTTTTCCTTTTATCGTCGTTTTCCATGCGTTTGCAATATGTGGTGACAACCAAGCCTAAAGATCTAAGTTCTTTTATACTTTCTTTCATGGTTGTTCTCGACACGTTCAACAAATTCATAACAGTCCCATAATATCCAACAAACACTGGTGTCTTGACATCTTTGTGAACATTGCACCAAAAGCCAGCATACATTTTTAATGCGATATAAATACGTAATATCGTCGATCTCGAATATCCTTTGCCGCCAGATGAACGTAACAAATCCCATAGGACTTTAAATTCATCAAGCTCAATACACGCTAACATATTTTTGCCGTTTATCGCATGTTCCTTTGCTTTCGCAACAATATCATCAGTAAAATCAAATCCAAAAATCATTTTGGGGTCGTCTGATCTTCCATAAAATTTTACATATCCGTATTCCTCTAAGCTGTCAAGTGCCCTGTTGACAGCCGTATAATGCCTCGCTCTTAAATCGTTATTATTAAAAAATGTAGCATTCTTACACAAGTCAATTACAGATGTCTTTCTCCGCATCCACTCCAACCAATTCATATCGGCCATCATATATAGGGCAAGATACACAGAGACAAGACATGGCGATGATTCCTGTAATAAATGGGCTGGAATAAAAATCTTAATTTTGTCTGAGTAATTTTTTTGTAGATACATCAATGCCTCCGTTTTTTTATGGCATCACGCTTCTGTTGACCTGACACCAACGTTCAACACAAAATGTGCCTAAAAATCATCGTCGGATTTTTGCTGAAAACGGCACATAATCTGCCATAATCAGCGTCGGGTTTTGGTAGAGTATGCCCTGTTTTCAGCAAAAATCCGCTCACTTATATTTCATAGTGCCATCTTTATCGGACTCGGTTTTTGTCCAGTCCCCTCCGCGTTCTGGTCCCGTGTTAGTGTAGGTCCCAGAAGCTCCGGGTCCTGTCCAAAAACCTCGTCCTCAGCGGCGTTCTCACGCCTTGTTCTTGGCCCGGGCTTGTGCATGGACTGGTTTTCTTGTTTGGCATAGTTGTGTGTATGGTCTTGCTTGCTTGCTTGTTTTTCATGTGCGCCCCTTGTTCGGTACTGCGCATCGTTCTCTCTGGTCACGATGCTTGTCCCGGCGTCGTCCTTGTGCTTTATAAATTGTGGCACAAGCACTCCGCACACATGTGATCTTGTCAGGGCTGGAATGTTAGACTTGTTCCCGCCTTTGCATGGATTGTTGCCGTGCCCTTAATACACAATGACTACATCGGTCATGCCTCTTCTAAAGCGCCCGATCTGTGCCCCTGGGACCTGTGTTGTCCAAATATCTGCGACTTCAACAGTGTTATAGTTCTTGTCATACACGCACATAATGTCGTCCTTGTGCTCGTCCGGCACAGCCTCATAAAATTCTCGAATCGTCATGTTGTCACCTCCTTGCCACGCATATTCTCAGCCATTGATACAGCCCATCTGCGGCGTTCTTATCGAACCTGCCACAAAGTTATCGTCCCGTCCACAAACAGGCTCTGGCTGTACTCCTCGCCGTCTAAGACGATGTACCTCTTCCCGTCAATATCCTTGTGCGACCCCAGGCACGGCACAACACGCTTGTCCAGGCCATCAATAGTTGGTGCTGACACGATCACACAATCCCCATGCAAACCGCAAATTTCAACTTCTGTCAACTCATGCAACTGGAACGGTATAGGACAAATTGCATTGATATTATCAAGGTCCTGTCTCCATTGACACCGTTGACCAATGCTCTCGTCATCACATCTGCAAACCAACTCCGGCTCCTCTCCCAGCGCCTCCAGAGCGTCTGTGCGGCGAATAATTTCATCACTTGACATAGTTATCACATCTCCTCAAAAAGACTCACAGGCGACTCTACGGTCGCACTGTGGCGTCTGAGCATATCGACATCAAAACAAAAATTCAACAGTTCATCATATGTATCACAAGGCCAACACCCACGGTGGGCTAGTTTACGCTTCTTCATACGGGCGCTCAAAACTTGCCCTTGTTCAGTTTTTCCAAAACTGGCTATATGTTCTGCCTCGTTCCGGTTCCACCCAGCTGCCATCATCAGCTTTATATATTTCTTGCGTGTCATCATTATCCTCTCTTTAAAAATCGTCTCTAACGCCCTCTCCTGGCTTGTCACTTGGGTACAACTCTCGGAGACACATCATGTTATCATACGCTTTTACATATGTGCTATATGGCCAGCAACCACGATGCGATACAATTTTCTTCCAGAGCCGCTCATCAAATGTCTTACTTGACCTGTTTGGTTTGCATTCGTCAATTCCAATCCCGGCAGTATTTTCAGCGTTGTTGCGGTTCCAGCCGTTTGCCATCAATAGTTTGATATATCTCTTCCGTGTCATCGTTATCTCTCCTTATTACAGTTTGTATTTTTCTTGCTGTTCCTTCTGCTACGCCTTGATCTCAGCGATCTCCTTATCAAGAATAGCTTCTGTCTCAGCCTCTTCCAAAAAGAACGGGTCACGGTCCAGCGGGATGCTCTGCAGCAGCTGCCAGAAGCGGTAGTCCGGTTTCAACTCCCACAGCTCCGCCAGCTTGCTCAAAAACGGCCAGATTCTTTTTGGGTTACGCATTATAGTCCTCCTCTAGCTCATATACATCGGTAATGTCTAAATCATCGTCACCAGCACACGACGGGTCATTCAAGTATCTATCCACTGCTTCTTCCTCGCTGTCTGCTTCTACATCAGCATAGCCGCGATACCATATTCGATAAAATTTCATCAGTCTGTCTCCCTGTTAGCGATTTTAGTTAGTGAGTATTTGCCCGGCGTCGTGATGCTTGGGAACAGGTTTGTAGAAATCACACGAAAATTTGTGTATGTGCCGTCTTGCTCACTTTTACATGCGTATAGTTGGGTACCGTTGTAATCGATAGTATCTACGTCGTAATTAAGCAGGGCCTTCGCCAAGGCTGCTTCCTGCGCTGTCCACTCAAATCCGTCAAGGTCCCAAGAGCATGGCAAGGATAATGTTGTGATGCAGTCTCCGCTCCTATAAAAGTCGCAGAATTCACAGCCGGACTCTTCGTTGCAGTATTGCTTGATAAGTCTCATTGCATCAAGTACCTGTTTTTTCTCAATTCTATCGTTCATCAATATTTTGCACCTCCAGCGCATCGGTATATGTCTCAACCGCGCAGTTTATAGGATTGTAAATATGACGCAGATACATTTTTATTTTATGTACGGCATAATCGCAATTCCCATCTTTGTCTGCATCAACGCAGCACTCAGAGATGAGTTTTATAAGCCTGTCCTCTTCTTTGATGATATCTATGAGCTTATCTTTCGGGAAGTCCTTCAGCTTCTCATATTCAGCTCTTGTCATCTTCACACGCCTCCAGCCATCCATCGATCTCACTGCGTAGGTTCTTCATACAGGCCACGACGGCATCATACACACGGGCACAACTGGCGTATTGCAACCCTGCATCAATAGCTTCCTCTCCGGTCAGTTCAAGTGATCCGACCATAGCCGTTGCAAGGTGACTGTAAAAATCAACGCAGGCAAGGCTGTTTTTATCATATGCCTCGTCTCCAATCGGCTTGCTGTCAGGCAGCGTCGCACTCGCCATATCCAGTAAAGCGTTAATAAAAGTGTTGTTTCGGAGCAGACGCTCTGTTGGAACTGCCAAAAAATATTGTCGGATATCGATTCTATCGTTCATAATGTTCTCCTTACTGTTTACCTTTAGCGACAAAAGCACGCAGATTGTTTTGATAGTTGACATTGGGCGCTGCTGGTTATTCGCCAACAAAAATGTACTGATCAACATAATCCCGGTTTTCACCTTTCAAGATTGGCATTTCAGTATCAAGTACCCACTGCCCATCCTTGTTGATACAGGCTGTGCCACGCTTGCATGTGGTAGGATAATTATTCCAGTTGATGTTAAATTGCTCCATAAGCATGTCCTGAATATCGTTGCATTTCTTCCCCTCCAGCTGCTTGTGTGAGAAATATGCTTGCCCCACCATCTGGATGGAATTGCGTGTCGCATCAAGCTGACGCCAGTAGATAAGGTTACAAACTTCTTCCTTTGGGATGTTGAAGCAGCGGGCATCGAACATAGCACCTTTATTGGCGGCAGTCGTCATCTTTGCAACATACTCGTTATGAGCAATTTGTACATCCATAGATTGTGGCGTAAGACTACTTTTCCATGCAGAATCTTCGTCCCAGATAGACATTCTGAAGAATTGATTGAACGCCATCGTTGCCATACTGGCGGACACACTACATAGCTTCTGAACTTCGTAATCGAACCAAGCATCCGTGGTAAGTGTCTGGTAGTCAATCAGGATCAGCGTGATTTCATCAGACTGTGTATAGCCAAACACGCAGCCTTGAATATTCTTACACAGGTACGTCATGGTTTCCTGCATGGATTTCATCAGGATCATATCAAAAGGCTTCTGAAAGCCACGAGTAAAGGTGTGGAACGCTTTGCCGTCAATGCGGATAGCAACAGGCGTTCTGCGCATTAACTTTGTTTTAGGAACTGCCTCGTAATACTCTTTCATACGAGTGCCAAGGGCATCATTAAAGCTCATAATATTCTCCTTGTACTGTTTAATTATTAGCGACAAAAATGCCGTATTTCATAGCGATGTTAAAGGCTCGTTCGTAGGCTTTGTTAGTCATTGTCGGTTACCTCCGTTCTGTGATTCCACAATTCAATCGCGTCCTGCTCGTTTTTCATGAGGGTAGTTCCGATGCGGCAGTAGTTGCACCGCACTACATACCTGCCTTCATAGCTTACATATAACCCGGCTGTAGAACCACAGAACGGGCAAGGCTTTAGTTCGATATCATCATCATCAATAAACGTTACCATTGTCGGTTACCTCCGTGAGCCAATATTCGCGGCGGCAGTCGCCGCAGCTTTTTCCATTTGTGCATCCAATACTTTTGCTTTCAATGCTGCAAGGAGTGATACACAAAATTCCATCACTTTCATTTATCATTGCGTTTGGAAACATCCTCAAAAACTCGCTCTGGCGGGTCTTGACGGGATGGCCTTTCGCCCACCCTTCAACTAGCTCTACTACACTTTCGGCGTTGGCTCCTCTGCTTTGAATTGTGCAAGAAAAATTCTGAGACGTTCTGATCGGACATTTTGAACACACATGATTGCTACAAAATCTTGAAAATTCTTTGTTAAATTCAACTGCGTCCATCAGTAAATCTCCTTCCAATATTTTTCGCGGCATTTATGACAAGCCATTCTGTCGCAAGGTTGTTTCCAGCCATTGTCGATAACCTTCGGGCAAACCAGAATTATTCCATCAACAACAGGAGCATCCGGGAACAATTTCAGAAATTTGCACTGCCGGGTTTCTTTTGGATGCTCTCTGCCCCATTGTTCAACTCTTGCAACGTACCGTTCGATAGTTTCATCATCAGCGTAAGGGCTGGAGCCGTCGGGAATGTTGTGATTCCGATCGCTTTCCTCGTAATAACGACGGCGCAATTTTAAAAATTCAACTGCATCCATTACTCATCAACCTCCTCTAGCCAATATGCCTTACGGCAAGCGTAGCAATCATTGTTGTATTTCTTGCATTGTGCGCTCGAAAATCCATAGGTCGGATAATCTGGGCATTGATCAATAACGCCGTTTTTATCAAGCGGGGCGTATGGAAACTGTTCAAGCATTCTGTCCTGACGAATAACCTTGCGCGGAAGCGGGTTGTTTTTGCCCCACTGTTCGACTTTATCAATCAGCCGATCGATATCCGTAATTGAACCGGGATAACACCCGTCTGCAATCATCACACAGTCATCACACGATGTATTATTACAATATCGTATAAAACACTTCAAAAATTCTTTAGCGTCCATAGTCTTCCTCCCAATACTTATCCCAGTATGCTGGCCCATGTGGCTCTTCTGACCAGTATTCGTGTTTGCAGGTAGCGCAATCGCTGTTGAAAATCTCACAAGGGAACAAGCCGTTATCGTAATAATTATCTTCGCCGTAATCCTCTGGACAGAGATCCGGGTCACCATTGTCGTTAATTGGTGAATTTGGAAGGGAGCGCAGCAGACGGTCTTTGCGGGTCTCTTTGGCCGGATGGTCCTTATTGTATTGTTCAACTGTTGAAATAATCTTAGTAAAGGTTGCGTCGGAACAGTAACACAAAAAATCATTACATAAATCATGCAGGCAACAATTCGTACAGGTTAAGTTTTTATCACATCCTGCATTGCATATACGCTTGGCCGTTTTTAAGAATTTTAGGGCGTCCATTAGTCGTGTACCTCATTTATGTAATACTTTCTTTCTTCTTTAAGTTCATCCGGTGTGGTAATATACTCGCAATATCCCGGAAATATTTGGTCATCCCTGTAATACCTGCAATCGAATAAGGCATAAAACGGGCAATCCCAGCAGCCAATAGGTCGCTCGTCTAATACAATTCGTGCCATTAGTGTGTCTCCTTTATCAATCTGTTGGCTATCTCGTTGATGTTATCTGTAGATGTCTTGATTTTGTCATAGGCATCGGTCTTTTGCTTTTCTATGGCAGCAAGGTCGCTGGCTAGGTCATCGCGCATCATGGCGTATAGTTTTGACTGTTCTTCATGTTTTTTGACCCGCTTGGCCCTTTCGCGTGCCAAGTCTTTTTCTGTTACATGCTCATCGACCAGGCTCAGCGCCCGTACAAAGTCTAGAAAGTTTAGAGAGAACCTCTTGTCGCGATATTCAAAACTGTAAAAAGTAATGTCATTCTGTGGATCGATAAACTTAAAATTCTCAGGGTGCAGCTTGTACATCTTTTTAAATGTACTGTATGGAATGCGTGGGGTGTTGTCGAAAACGCCGTCTATCTGTTTGTGGCAGTTCAGCAGAGTTACGAGCGGAAAAGTGTCGTAACAAAATATGAAGTTGTAAATAGTTGAAAAACAAATAACAAAGCATACGATAAGCCCAAAAGAAAACACCGTATAGTTTTCTTTGCCTTCGTTCGCAAAGAGTTCCTCAGCCATGCGATACTCGGTATATGTACAGGCAATAGTGCTTACACTAATAAAAATGACCGAAACCGCAGACAGTATTGATGGCATTAGAAGTCCGGGCAACTTGTAAATTTCATGTGTCTGGCCTGATGTCCGCGTAAACACTATGGTTGCGACAATAAATATCAGGATATTGGTCAGTATGGTTGTCACTTCTTTAGCCTCGCTTTCCAGTCTGTGCATGTGCAATCACCGTCAACAAAATCCGCACGGTATGGGCTGTCGGCACCGCAGCACGCTCCAGTGAACGGTTCCCAGTGTTTGCATGTGGAACAGATGCGGCGCTCGGTATGTCTGTCAAGAAAATTAAGGTAGTCATGAACAAGACCGTAGAACAGGCTCGGTTCGTTTACCTTAGCCCACTCTATAGCATCATCAACGACTGATTTGTATTCTGCAGCTTCTTCAGGTCGCATAGTAGCGACAAAGCTATTGGCAAATTGGCGTGTAATTTCTCTTGCGCGTGTGATGGTCATGTCAGTCACCCCAGTCGATAGGCCAGCCGCAGTTACCGCAGTATCGGTTTTCCTCCCAGTTTGTGCCGTGAATTGCCGTAAATGAGCCGCAACTACTACAACACTCTCTACCAAAAGTGTCTTTAAACGGTTTTGCTGGCTTTGGTACCGGCATTTTATCGGCCACATAGTCTAGCATTTCACACGTGATGAAATATGTATCGTTGTCTTTGGGGCTGTCGCGTCTTAGGTTTTCAGCAATGTGGCGCAGATCGCTTCGTGAGATAAAATCAGTCATTGGTTGCGGCCTCCTTCGGCTTAGTAGCAAGAATTCTATCAATGTCAATGCAGCACAGATGAGATAAATCTTTGAAAAGATACCCCGGCAAACTGAACGTGGACCCTTTATTGCCAGATATAGCACAAACTGTGTGGGTGGGACCAATGTTGATCATGCTATAGCCAAGGGCTTTGCAAAACTCGGCAGCCTGATAGTCAAGGGTTGTGTACGTATCCGGTAAATCGTCCCAGTTGAGCGGTGTCTTGTTGTTAAGAATACATGTGTGGGTCATGTCACCGCTATAAAAAAGGCATCTGCTGCAGTCTGAAAATTCATCGCAATATTCGCGCAGGGTGTTAATGGCGGAGTTTAACTTGCTTTTGTCAATCATTGGCGCTGCTCTCCTCTCCCGCGATGTCCTCCAGCTTGACCGCCTCGCCATATCCAAGCGCCTGAAAAGAATCCATCGTGATTTCGTCAACGTATGGTGTACTTCCGTCCTCATTGACCTTTATCACTGTGATTCTTGGGTGTCCGTCAGGCCGCATCGTTTTTATCGCGGTAGTGTATCCCATCATGATAAGAGCCTTGGCAAGGATAATGTCAGCAGCAGTCCAGCGTTGTTTCCTGAAATGCGGCCACGTCGATGGAAATACGTAATTTGTCAAATAGCATGTGTGCTCAATTTTGGCATAAAAAAGACACTGTTCGCATTTTGTTCCGTGACAATAGTCTTTGATTTTATTCGCAGCATCGCAGATTTCCTGCGAAGTATATATATTACTCATAAAATATTTCCTTTATGTTCTTTTTTGAATTTTCTGTACGCACGAGTATAGTCATACGCAGGAGAAAAAATATGTTCAACAGCATTTGCGAGTTTTGGCTCGTATGAATGAAGCATTGCTAATTCATCTTCAAAATGTCCAGCAAATGGGCAACCTGCGCAACCAGTCCTTTTACACCCGTATAACGTATAAGCATCACTGTGTTTGATGTCGTAAACTTTTTCAAAAACACCCTTATCTTCTGCCTTCCACCAAAATAGTGGGTAGTATTGTTTTCCATGAACGCCGTTAGCCATACAACTTTTAACCCCTGTCGAACGTGCGCCGCCTTCTGCCTTACGTATCCCAATCAGTTGAATGTCTCCACCATATTTTTTTCGCACAGCGTCTCCAACTTTCTTTTTAGATTCGTTACAACACCGACTAGAAATATTAAATGTTGGTGGGTTCTCAATCATAAACTCTTTAAGAAACCTAGCAGATGCAATTTCGGTCTGGAGTGGTTTATGCGGTTCGTCTTTCCAAGCGTTACACCACCAGCGAAGGGCAGCTTTACAATTCGGGTATTTGGCGCACAGGACATCAAACGGTTCATCTTCCCATTGGAAATTGTGTTTCTGTAGGCGTCCAATGTACTCGGCAAATTGCTTACTATAAAACGGATAACCAACATTACGAACTGCTCCGGCTACCTGCATTTTCCCGCGCTCACGATGGATTTTAATGTCGTATTTTTCTTCAAGAAATGACAAATGCCGCTTTGTAGCATCCATTTCAACACCCGTATCAAACCAAACATAAGTCACATCATGCTCACCGTCTCTTGGGATAAGGTTCTCAACAATGTCAATCATGCAGTTACTATCTGCACCGCCTGAAACTGAAACAAGAATGTTTTTATATTGTTCTAAAACAGATTGAGCTTTCACTAATCCATCATAAATTGTCAATGTAGGGGCTTTTGTAATGTATTCATCTTGTGTCACAGCGGCAGGTCCCCCTTGTCAAAGTCTCGCTGGATGGCGTGTCCGGTTTCAGGCGGAACAGGTCGGTACTTATTCATGTCAGCATAGCCCGGGATCATGCGCAGGCTCTGGCTGACCTCCAGCATCGTTTGTTCACGGTCTACGAAATGCCGGTCTGAGAAGTCCACAATATCCTCGATGAAGTCCGAGATCATGTGTCGCATCTCCTCGCGGTAGTCTGCGGTGTTGCGGTTGATAAAATCAGTGTAGCGGTCAGAATCGTTCATAGCGGTATTCTCCTTGTATGTAAATTATTTATTTTTTTGCCCCTACATGCGCCACTGGGCCATTGGGGTCATACTTTTCCAAGCTGTAGTCGGCGGCAATCTTGCTAACCACAATAGCAAAGCTTTTCAGCGTGGAGTCCCGGTCTTTGCTGTTGGCGTCTGCGATCAGCACAATCTGCCGTATCGTGTCTGCGATAAGCTGCGCCATTGTCAGGATGTACTGGTTGTATTCTTCGTAGTTCATGCGGTGGTCCCCCTTACTTCGTCAAATAGTAAACTTGTGGTCTATGTAATCGCTCATAGCGGCCTTTAGGACTGGCGTATCAAAAAAAGCGAAGCAGTTCTTACCAGGCCGCTTTTTGTTTTGCTCAATCCTGATCAGGTAGAAGCCCCGCATCATCAGGTAGCCAGCCATGCGCGGTGAGTAGATCATGATCACATCACGCTTGGCGCTGTCAGCTGCAGGGGCGGTCATAGTGGGTGTCTTGTCCATGGGTAAACTCCTCAATGCTTAATGCTACATATATATAAAGGTAGGTAGGCGTGCTGGCAGGCGGCGCTCAACAGAACTCCCGCGTGCTAAAACGGTATCCGTCAGCGTCTGCGTACTCACCGTCCCAGTGTTTGTAGAGTTCGCAGTCGTTGTCGCTCTCGCACCGCCAGTTCCCGGTGTACATTCCGGTTGCTGGGTCAAATACCTTGGGCGTTCCGTACATGATGACGCGCTCCTCAAACTCCGGCCATGTGTACTTCTGTCCGTACTCGTCAAATATGGTCAGGTAGCGCATGTTGTCATGATAAAATCTGTCAAGGTCCCGCACGCTGTGAATTTGCTCGTGCTCCTCAAATACAGGTTTCCACCCGCAGCTGGTCTTGGCAATATGCAACTCCCAGGCGTCTTTGTGCCGGTCTGTCGGTTCCGCACGTGGCCCCATCATCCTGGCAACGGCTTTATTGCGTGTATAGAAGTAAAAATTAGTTCCCATTGGTGGCCTCCTTGTGGCTTGAAATGTGTGTTATGAAATTGCAAAAAAGTTTTCCCGGGCGGTGTCTGTTTGAACTGCCGGACTTAGCTGATAGCGGCGTCAACGCACAGAGCGGCGGCATCAATCTGATCTTGCTGTAGGCCAAGGTAATGCATAGTGGTTGCCTGGCTATCATGGTGGTACTTAGCCTGCATAATCTCCATGACTTGGTTCGTTGGTAGACCGGATTCAATCAATGCCTTGTTCGCCATGTAACCGTAGGTCTTACGCATGGTATGTGTACTGATATTGTCCTGAACTCCGCAGGCTTTTGCTGCCTCTGTGAGCATACGATATACCTGAGTTTTGGTCAGGTGATTTGTCATACCGCCAGCTCTTACCCACTTCTGTGTCTGGAACAACGGCCACTCTGGGTCAAGTACGCCAGACTGCTGGGTGCGGATCACGTTGACAAGGTCATTGATCGCCTGCGCTGCGTGCGGTGTGATAAGGTCAGTGGTGTTTTTCAGTGTTTTCTCGTTGACGACATTGGCGTGCTTGCGGACAGCGCCGGTGGTCACATCATATACATCGCCAATTTTTAGCTTGACGATATCGCCCACACGAAGGCCCAGTGTAATGCCACATATATATAAGGTATAGTTGCGCTGGCGGTTACGGATGTTTCCATGTGTCAAGAGATAGTCTCCGATAGCGTGGATGTCATCGGCACTGCGGAGTGGATCAGCGGCTGTTGGTTTGGGGCGACCATCACTGGTAAGTTTGGATGTGTCAGCATAGCAGTTATGTTTCTTGTGGGGCTTTGGGGTTGCAGGAACTGCTGGGACTACCTGATAGCCTGTTGCCTGGGCAAGAGCCTCCATGATGGGGTTAGTGCCGTCTGCGGCTTTGGCATTGATAATGGCCTGGGCGAGGGCTGTTACGAGGTCTGGCTGAGGGTTGGTGGTCGTGATGGTGGTGTTTTGGCGTTTCATGGTGGTGTCTCCTTTGGATGATGGGTGATTTTGGTGTCTGAGTGGTTCTTTACTAGTATTATAACACTTCATACCACATATTTCAAGCGGTTAATGACAAAAAAATGCCCGATCGCCTATAAAAATGACGGTCAGTTGCTAAAATGCGGATGTTTCGGCGGGTGTGTGGTGAAATTGCTTAAAATTGAACGATAATTCGATGCTTTTGAATGAAATTGAGCGAAAATAGGGCGTTTTGCGGCAATAAAGTGACGTTTATGTCATAAAATAGCACGATATTGAGGTCCCACGAGAGCATGAAAAACGGCGCAGGTATGCGGTTTGCTCGAAGGGGTAGCCCGATGGCTGGATAGGGGTGAGGGAGATGGAGTGGAATGGAGAATTGTTGCGAATGTGAGGGTGGAAGGTAGGTGGTGGACTGGTGGGGTGTGGGCGGGATATGGGGCGTGATATGGGCCGAGAGTGTGAATGGATGACTGTGGGCGAAAACTGCGTAGAATCGCTAATTTCTTTTTTATCCAGCCCCCTATGTAACCTTTTCCGGGAAGGTTGCATAGTACCGTAAACCCGCATAACTACGCCTTTTGTGGGCCTTTTTTGTGGAAAATATCAACCATACAGTTACTGTGGCGTTTTTGCCTACCTTTATATAGCCGGGCACACATGCGCGGTGTCTATGGCATAAAATATGCAAAATTTTTTTTGTACATTTGGTGTGCTAGTATGTAGATGTCGAAAGACACAAGAACCTTGAAAATCTAGTCACTGAGTTTTGCATGATGTGTGTAGACACAGAAACCTATGGTTTCACCGCCGAAAGCTGATTGTACAGTGACCGGGGCGGGAAAGTTAGTACCGCAACGTCATAACATAGCGCTTGTTTACAGGCGCGGCGACCTTGCATAGTCAGAGCTGCAAGTGTCGGTACCCGGAAGCTACCCGGTTCGAAAAAGCATAGAGAAGCCGTCCCTCCACAGTACGGGCGAGGTGTGTCGTTTTCACCCGCTGATGGCTGTGTGTTAGGTGGTAGCGCGCTTCCAAAAGTCTGAAAAGGCAAAAACTAGGTACATATCCCGGCCGATTGGCGGTACCGGGCGACCCACTGGGTCGAAGTAACCGCCACCACTGTCGATTGACAGAACCACCACAACCGCCCTAACTGGGCCTCACTGAAAGGAAGTACCACTATGTCTAAGACCACTACTATGTCCGCAACTCTGTCCAAGCTGGGCGAATTCGCCCGCGCATTTGCTGACCCCGAAACCCTCACCGCCACTATTAGCAAGAAGGCCCTTGCCGACGCTGGCGTCACCGAGACTGTCGAAGGCCTCCGCTCTTCTGCCCGAGAAGTGTACCTTGCCGTTTCTCACCTCGCCCACCTGCGCGAGGCCCAGGGTGTCGATGTGGACAAGTCTGCCCTTATGATTGCCGAGAGTACCGCTCGAAAGGCCTGCAATGGCTGGTTCAAGGCCTTCGGCTCTCGCCCTGGCCGTAAAGCGACCGAGTCTTCCCGCCCGCTGTACTCTTGCACTGCGGCCGACTTCGTCATCATCGGCGAAAACTGCGCCCTTGCCCGGGAAGCCTCTGCCACCGAAAACGGCACCGACTGGAAGAAGGTCGAAGACTGGTTCCTCGACTACCTCATGCTGTCCACTGGCCGTCTGATTGCTGGCAAGCCCTTAGAGCGCCTGTCCTCTGCCGACTTCAAGGCTGCCCGCCGTAGCTTTAACCAGGCGAAGGCGAAGAAGGCCCAGGCCACCAAGGCCGAGAACGCCACCAAGGCCGAAGAGCAGGCCCAGACCATCGAGGATCAGACTGCCCGTATTGCCGAGCTGGAAGCCCAGGTCGAGGCTATCGACCAGACTGCCACCATCATCGCCCAGGCCATCGAGGCCATCAAGGCGAGCCATGCCACTGACGCCGAGAAGGCTGCTATCATCGCCATGCTGTCCGGCGAGACTGCGCACAAGGCCGAGAAGACTGCCGCCTAACAGACAGACTATGCCCGGAATTGGTAGGCCGGGGGAAGGAAGTATCCTACCACCATGTCCGAAATCACCAACCATCAGAGCCACCACTCTGACCGAAGAAAGGAAGCACCACCATGTCCACCTCTATCTCTGAGTCTACCCTCTACCTGTTCGCCGACTCAATCAGCGACCCCGAAGTCGTAGCCAACCCCATAGCCACTGAAAAGCTGTTCAAGCTTGTCCGCGTCCTGCGCCGTGGCCTTTGTTCCGAGGCCGACTTCTGCGACAGTGTCAAGCGTGCTGTCGCCGGGGCTTACAGCCCGGTGACCTATTCCGACCTGCGCCCTTTCCCTGTCCGTTTCAGTCTGACCGATGGTTCCAACTTCAAGACCACCGTGTGGGCATACTCCAACGGCGGGGCTGAGAACAAGGTCTTGGATGTACTCGGTGACCGCTGTGTCCGTTGCCTAGCGTTCCAAGTCGATGGCCGTGACGCCGATACCGCCGAGCGCCTGTACCCAGAAGCTCAGGGAATCGACTGCATGATGATCGGGTCTCTCAGCCCGGTCGAAGTCGATGATGACAGCTTCGACGACTGACCCTAGCCCACTCTGACCCAGAAACCCGGCGCATCTCGCAAGAAGTGTGCCTGTTTGTGGGCCAGACCACTGCCAGAACGAAACCACTTGCACCACCCACTGTATACATAGCAAGGAGGTTTTTACTATGGCATATGTAGCCCGCTTTTTGTCCGGCATCGGTGCGCAAAAGAAACTCGTGACGCAGTCCGAACCGGGCACAAAAGCCCAGGCTGTCGAATGGGTTGAAATCATGCAGTCCGTGATGAACTCGAAAGGGTTTGACGAAAGGCTGTATTGCTTCACCATCGACACCATCTGACCCCACCCGCCGCCGCAATCGTGGCGGCATTTTTGTATCCGTCCGGCTTCAGAACGAATCCGGTTTGTCTATTTCAAGAAAGGAAGCACCACCATGAAAAAGACCATCATCCGTACCATCGCCACCATCGCCCTCGTCACTGCCACCGTTCTCGCCACCGCCTACCTCACCTACCGCACCACGATGCAGAACATTCAGGTGGAAGTTGCCCGCGATACCGTTTACCTCACCGTGTTCGGCCAGACCGACGAATATGTGATTGGAGAGTGAACTGCCATGAATGAGTTTGAGAAAGTCCTCATCACCATCCAGATGAAAAACGATTTCGAAACCGCCGAGACCTGCTTCACCGTCACGATGACCGACACAAAAGCCTACGCCCTGCTCAATGAACTCCGCGACTGGCATACGAACCTCGGGGAAGCTATCCTGTCGATTGTCCAAAACATCGCAGATGGACATGCCTACCTCATGGGATATTATGCCGCAACCGTCGCCAGCGCCCAATTCCTGCATTGATTCCGAATCAGCGTTGATTTTTCCTCCCCCCCGCCGCTGTGCTATACTAACAGCAAACACAGCACGATTTGAAAACGAAAGGCTCAGTGATTGTAATGAAATACGATGAATATCTCAGTGCTTGTCTCAAGTTTGCCAAGGATACCGAAAACTGGTCGTGGCTCGATGGGAGCCGCTGGTTCACCACGAACGGCGGCGGTGACTATGAGGAATCCTGCGACAATGCAAACGGCGGCATCGACGTCGCCTGGGCTTATAGAATGAATCCCGATAAAGTCCGCAAGTATGCCCCGCAGGAATTCATGGACCGCTGTGTTGAGTTCCTCGACATGGCACTGAACGACCCCAGCGCCGCAAATGATTTCGTCAAGATGGCCTACGACCTGTTCACCTAACATCAACTCAATATGACCTACTCCGCATCCAGCGCCTCATCGCGCCGGGTGCTTTTTTATTTGCCAATATAATCAAAATAGTATTAACGAGGTGCTTTAAAATGAAATTCGTTTCCCATGTGCTGTCTGTTATCCTGTATACAATCCCGATCCTCTTATTCCTTGCCGCAGTGGCTGGTGCCCTCTACGCCTCCGAACATCTGCCCGGTTGGTGCATCCTTCCCCTGTTCGCACTCGACGCTTTTATCGTGTGGAAGGAGATGAAATAAAATGCCGACCGAACCCTACAAGAAATATCTCATGCTCTGTGGCGACACCCGCATCGCCGAAAAAGCCGCTGGCCTGCCCGCTGTGTTTGACTGAAAGGAGAACCATACCATGACTTACACCGTGAACAAATCTCTGTCTGAATTCCCCTTTTGGTCCGGTGCGTGCTACCGTGCCGACAAGCTCACTATCGAACAGCTTGAGCGTCTTGACGACATCATCCCGGAATGGATGGAGTGGGGTGAATACAGCCCGGATGGCCACATTCCCAGTGATGACGAAATCAATAATCTGTTTTGGTTTGATGAAAACCTGATCGCCCGGATGCTCGGCTTCAAAAACTGGGAAGCCCTCGAGCGCCACAACTCCGGTGAAGATGAAGATGACGACGAGGAGGAAAGCAATGATGAATGAGTTTATCTTATGCAGCTCTGCTACTGGCTCCGGGTACTATCTGGCCGAGACAAAACCCTGCCAGTATGAATGCCATAGTTACATTGCGCCGCTGTCCCGTGACTATTATGGCAACTACGGCGCATCCAGTGCCCAGTTGTTCCCCACGAAAGAAGCTGCCCGGCGCTACCTTGAAGCACATCGCGGCATCATCCCCGACAACTGGCACATCCGCGAATATAACGCTATGATGAACAATGTCCTGCCTGAAAGCGAGGTAACCTGTAAGCAATAAGGAGTCAATATGAATTATAATGATAGCAGCTAGACCGCACATATATTGTCATAACGATTTCACCCTATTGACAGAACCATGGTGAAGCAGTACAATCATAGCAACGTTCACAACACACATTTCAAGGCGCGAACGACGTTTTAAGCCTTCTACACAACACATAATTCAAGTCGATACAAAGGAGTGGTTCCTATCTTCCACCTTAAACACATCGGCGGCGAAAGCGGCCACTACGAAATCTATTACGGCAATACTTTCCTCTGCTCTGCCGACACCTTCGGCGAAGCATGGAATGAACTGCTCTCCATCCGTGACGAATTAGTTTAGTCAGTCATAACCGTTCCGGGATATTGCCGGGCGTTCTGGTTTCTTCCTTTCTTGCCGGTTCGTCCGACCACCGGGCATGGTTTGTGGTGATTCCATGTCCATCTGGTCATTATCTTCCTTTCTCCGGCGCTCTGGGTCATTCGCTCAGAGCGTCCGGCAATGTCCCGAAGCCCATTTGAAATGATGTACAAACCATGAAAACCTATTCCGAATCCGATATCAAAGCAGCCATTGACGATATGATTCGCAACAACGAAGATAACATCCAATACAGCACAGGCGGTTACGACCGCGGCTATGCCGAGGGATTGCATGACGGTCTGGTTGATGTCCTTAACCGCTTTAACATCGACAACGATTATGAATATTACGATTGATTGAAAGGAGAACCTAAGGAGGAACTGACAATGAAAACGATGACTTACACCCTCGCCTTTATTGATGGCAAGGTTTGCTATGAGTGCCTGCCTGATACGAAGGGCGCTTTCCTGTTCCACGGCGGCTGGTTCATGCCGTTCTGCAATGAGGATGATTTCTTTCAGGACAATAAGAAAGGATGTGTTCCCGCATGAGCAAATTTGATCTTGGCTGTATCAACATCACGGCAGATGTTGCCAATAAGATGGATGCCGATAAGGATTTCTGTCATTACGTAGCCGTGAGTCTTGCACGTCACGAGAATGGAGATTGGGGCGACCTTTGCGACAGTGATAAGCGTCAGAATGATGAAGCTGTCCGCACCGGCGATGACCGTATCTTTTCCGCTTACGAACCGGCCGACCACCCCGGCTGGCGCATCTGGATCATCACAGAATGGGATCGCTCCGCGACAACCGTTCTCTTCCCCAACGAATACTGACATTCAATCAAGAAAGGAAATGATTTCAAATGACCACTGCTCTTACACTCGCCACCCAGAAGCCCTTCGGCAGCCTGACCTGCGACTTTTACAAGAACGATAACGAATTTTACATGACCCGTGAACAGATTGGCACCGCACTTGAATATCCAGCTGGCGCAAAAGCTATTGCACAGATTCATTCCAGAAATGCGGACAGACTCAATCCGATGTCAGGGGTCCTCAAAATGAAGACCCCCGGTGGTGAACAGGATACTTTTGTCTACACCCTCCGCGGTGTTATGGAAATCTGCCGTTTCTCCCGCCAGCCCAAGGCCGACAAATTCATGGACTTCGTCTGGGATGTCATGGAGTCTCTGTACGCCGGACGCAATGTCCTTGCCACGCCTGACCAGCAGACCGCCCTTGCCCCGCAGACCATGCAGCTTATGATGGATTCGATTTTGAAATCGCAGTCAGTGATGGCTCAGTATATCAACAGCACATCCTCCAACATGACCAAGCTGACCGAGACGATTTCTGCTCTCGCCAACCACGTTCTCACAATGCAGACCCAGCCCGTCGCCGTCTCCGCTCCGGTGGAACTCAAAACGAATCCTACTGCACAGGCTGATATGATTCCCGAAACCACCCGCAAGCCTGCCTCTACTCCCCAGCCGAAACCCGTTCAGCACCATGGCGTCACCAGTACATGGCGGCGCAATGTCTATGACACGGTCGATAAGATCAGAACGAATCAGCCCGACAAATACCAGAAAAACACCACCGTCCTCAACGCTATCTATGAAAAGATGCGCACGGACTACGGCTTTGTCATCGACCAGGAAAAGCGCGAATACATCCGCCGCCATCCCCGCCAGACCAGCCCGGCTGTCATCACCATCATTGAGGATAACACCACCTGGAGCGAAATCTTTGACAGCATTCTCAACGACATCTACAACAGCTCCATCGTGAACTGTGTTCGCAAGAACGACACCGCAAACGAACCGGGCGTTGTCGTCAAGAATGGTCTTGTCGAGTTCAAAGCCCCGCACCCCAAGGATGATTCCGTTGTCGATAACAGCGCGGCCATCCTGGATGCTGTCAACCGTCTGGCCGAGGCCAAGGGCGATAAGTCTCCCAAGAACGCTGTAGTCTACCGCATGATTTTCTCTCGCATGTCCTTTGACTGGAAGAATGCCAAGGAAAAATACCGCGCAAAGTTTGGTGTCTACCCCATCAACAAGACCGAAATGGTGCGCCGGTCTGATATGATCTGCGCCAAGTTCGTAGACACCGCAGATACCCTTATTCAGAGAATGGAGAATGAGAAATGAAAACCAAAACGGAAACGATTTTAAAATATCTGCCGCAGTATGATGAAATCATGCAGGAAACAAACGCTCCGTTGAGTCAGGCTACTACCTACACAACCTACTGCGGCGGCTGGCTTTCCGGTGCCAAGGCCGCGATCGATGCTATCCTGGATGATTCCAGTATCGGTCTTATGGTCTATAACGCCATTCAGGAACAGCTCCGAGCCGAGGATGTCAAGGAACATCTTGTTGGCTTCTATTCCTATGAACTCTGTCTGAAAGAGGAAGAGGTTGAGAAAAAGCTGAAAACAGCGGCTCAGGATGGAACCATTGACGCCATTACATGCGATTTCCTCGATCACTATAACGCTGATATTCCCGAGTATGACCAGATCGATACCGCTATCGAAAACTACTACGCTGACAAGGTGGTGTGACCTATGTCTACATTGACATTGAGAGAAACCCGTATCGTTGAAACCGACCTCGATGGCATTTATGTCACAGACGGCAAAGAGCTTTATTTCATGACCGCAGAACAGGACAATATGCCTCTCAATCCCCGCGAGAATGATTGTAACTACTGCACCATCTGCTATGTCCGCAACCGCTACCTCGGCAGCTCCAAGTATGATAACGATATGGATTTTGCCGACAGCGACGACCTCAATGATTACCTTGCCGGACTTAAAGACCGCGGAACTGAATTTGTTTCCGTTCCGCTTTACGCCTATGTTCACAACGGCATTACGATCAGTACCGGTTCTTTTGGTGACCCATGGGACAGTGGCTGCTTCGGCATTGCCATCTGCACCAAAGAACAGGTTGTTGAGGCTTTTGGCAATGACACTGATTGGCAGCAGCACGCCGAGGATATTATCGAAGGCAAAATTGAAATCTACGACAAGTTCCTCACCGGCGAGACTTATATCTACTCTATCTACTCATACGATAAAGTCACCAAAGAGTGGACGCTGGAGGATACCTGTGGCGGCTTCTACTCCAATGACGAGGATGAAATGTTCTCGTCTTATTTCGGCAATAACTATCGCATCATCGACGAAAGTGAGGTCGAACCGTATATGCGGTCGTAAAGTGAATGGTACTGTCTACAGTATGTTGTCCCCTGCCAAGCGGCAGGATTTCGTAAACCCTACAAACTTATCATTATTAACACGGAGGTAACTTATGAAAATCGCAATCGTCGGCAATCAGGTCTGCATCACTTCCAACTACAGCTATGATGAGATCGCCAAGGTCAAGCGCAATCGCCCCGAGGCGCTGAAGCTGTATCAGGGCACCGGTGAGGAACGCACCCATGTGTTTTCCGTCTCTGTCGATGCAACTGGCGGTATGAATTCCAAATTCCTTTGCTTCGGCGCAGGGGATAAGGACATCAACGGCAAAGCCATCGTCATGTTCCCGGTACCCGCCCATGAGGACGGTAAGGCCAAGGAAGCTGTCGCTGAGTTCATCGGTCCCCGCGCTCTGTATGCCAAGAGCATTGAACAGCAGATCGATACTGCGCTGACCGAAATCAGCAACGAACAGAACTCCATCATCAACCTGATCGAAGCCTGATAACACGGCTCTGAAATTAACACACATACGAAAAGGAGATTTCATCATGACTATCAATGTTTACTGTGGTTCCATCTCTTCCCGTCACCTCTACGAGGTTTCTGATTCCGATACCATCAAGAGCGTCATGGAGCGCTGCTCCGAGGAGCATGGTGTCGATTTCAACAAGGGCATGACCAATCTGAACGGTATGCCCCTGAAGATCATGGATATGGATAAGACCTTCGCCGATTTCGAGGTGTCCGACACCGCTTTCCTTGTGAATAGTCCTAAGAGCGATGGTGGCCGCCAGTAATCAGTGAACGGGGATCCCCGTGGAAAGGAGTGATGGGCATTGTTTAATGCAAAGCAAGCAGAACCACTGTTCAAGGATGTCCTCGAAGTACACGGGGATTATTTTTGGGATAATGATACACTCCCTGCGATCGTCATGACAATGTATGCAGGCATTCTCCGTGAATGCGGCAAAAAGATGTCCCTGTATTACGATTCTGTATTAGCCAATTACAACGACCTGCCGGAATACAGCTTCGTTCTTAGAGAACGGCGTCTTGGACACGTCGAAGAAAAAGGGTTTCTCGACAATGGGTATAAGGAAAACAGAACGGTCAGTATCTATGTAAAACAGACCACCATGGTCGATGTGAATCTTTATATCAACAAAGAGAAGAAGATCACGATCCTTGTAATCGACCGCGTTGCGGTAGGCTATCATGGGTTTTGTATTGCTCTAAATTCGGCTTGTTCTCTTTCGCCGATTCTGTTCCCATGGCTTGACACTGTCAGCAATGAGAACCTCAAAGTTTTAAAGGGGCTTGCTCTTCGGCACATAGATTGCCTAAAAGCCATGATGAATGCCATCATCAACGATGACAGCCTGAGAGAAAGCCGTCTGCGTGAGATCACAAAGGGACTCTGCGTAAACAAATTTACGAATCGCCTGGAGCAGATCAACTATGAATACAGCAGTATGAACACAAGGATCAACTCGTATTACGAACAGATACGAGCAGCACAGGCTGAACTTGAAGAGCTTTTGCAAACCAAAGAATGTCTCGAGGAACGTATTCGGCGCGGCGATGAATTAGATGAAGAGATTTTTAATTATCTCATGTCTCAGAAAAACATCATGGTTGTGGATCGTGTGAACGATAAACTCCTGCTTCGTGCCTACGGCGATTTGGATTACATCGATGAATTGATGTATAGGGTTTACATCGCAAACGGATCGAAACGCTCGAGTCTTATCGACCTCTTGTCCGATTATTACAGGGAAAAGGATGTACGTAAGTTCTTCAGTTATTGCTGGGGCGGTGAACCTAGCTATCACATGCAGGTATACGCTGATTTCGAGGTAAGTAACGATGCGTACATCCGTCGTGACAGTGATTACGAATGTCGGGATAAACCTGAAAATTACATCCGCGCACCACACATCATGTTGTACGACTGCTTCGGAAGTTTTCAAAATATAGTGGTCGAAGCGCAACGAAACCACGATTTTATCGCAGCGTTCAATGTAGCGGTCACCGCCGTCCGAAATCTGAATTTGACGGATGGTATCGTCTGTGCCAGCTTTGCAAATATGCTTTGTGAGAATCGTAAAAGCCTGCGGTTTATCCGTGATAACGAAGGGAACTTGTTCACGCTTGATGAAGTGATGGATAAGATCGCTCAGGAGGAAAACAAATGACAAATGTAAAAGATTCCGGTTTTGTGTTCGCCGGTTATAACTACCCCAAAAAGCCAGCAACGATTTTGTTTAATCCTGGGTCATGGGTAAAGATGTGCTCGCTGGTTACGGCCTGCCCGACTGAGATTGCGTGGAATGGTCTCGTAAGAAAGATCACCGACAGAAAGTACATCGTCTATGACATCCTGACCTTTAAGCAGTATGTCAGCGGTGCGGCGACCACGACTGACCAGAATGAATATCAGAAGTGGCTGTTCCATGATAACGGTCTGAATGACCCCATCTATTTCCACGGTCATAGCCATGTGAATTTCCCGTCTTTCAGAAGCGGACGTGATGCGAACTATCAGGAAAGCATCGCCAGAAGCATGGGCAGAGATGATTTCTTCATCTTCCTCATTATGAATAAGCGCGGCGAAATGCACGGAACGATCGTAAACAACAAGCAGCAGTGTGTATGGGATACCGATCATGACAATCTCTGCATCGGTATAACAGGTATGTCGCTGTTTGTTAAGGATGCACTCAACAAGGTCCATCCTATGTCCGAGCTGCCGGAGCAGGCAACTGCCATCGGAGATGAATTCATCACACCGGATTCCGGCGCAGATGATGTTGACCCTGATGAGGAAATGCTCGACCAGTTTACAAAAAATGACCCGTGGGCAAGGAATGAGGTGTAAGTCATGGATCTCAGTAAGGTATCCGGATTCTTCGATCCAAAACAGGTGAAGGGAGTTTGCAATATTATCGGCGCGGGAAGTGTCGGAAGCGTAGTTGCAGAGCTGCTTGTCCGCAACGGCATTACGGCAATCAACCTTTTCGATGATGACATCATTGAACCGCACAACCTCGGAAATCAGCTTTATACCGCAAAGGATATTGGCCGTCCCAAAACCGAAGCACTTTCGGAACGGCTCATGTCCATCAACTCTGAGTGCGAAGTGGAAACAAAAGGCAGGTATGAGAACCAGCGTCTTTCCGGATATGTGTTCCTCTGCGTAGATAACATCGAAACGCGGAAAGCAATCTGTGAGAAGAATAGCTTCAACATGAACATCAAAGCTGTGTTCGATTTCAGAACCGGCAAAACCTCCTGCGAAACCAGAGCGGCTGCATGGAATGACAGAAAAACTGTCAACATGTTTATCTCCTCGATGGATTTTACACATGACGAAGCCAGAGAGGAAAATCCCACGACAGCCTGCGGACAGTCTATCGGTCTTATGTCTGTAGTGATGCTGGTGTCTGCTATCGGCGTGGACAACTTCATCACATACATCAAGTCCGGTGACTACAAAAGATGTATCCTGATGGATGCGTTTGCAAATGGTGGGAGCGTGATTTCAATGTAATAAGAAATTTATACACTGAATTTAGATAAGCCGATGTAATTAGTTTCTGTAATGTATATTTGCGTTCGCGCAAAACTTCCGGTATTACCGAAAGTGAAATTTTGATTGAAGAAGAGACATGCCTGCAGCCAGCTGCGACCGGATTCCAGGAGCTGTTCGTGAGCAGCACGGCACAGAAATAGCACAAGATCAGTCGATGGTAAGTAGTTAATGGCAATCCGAGTTCTAGCCATATACGATCTCAGTCAACCCAACAAAGCCTTCAACCCAGTTATATCCCTTAGCACAGGATCCAAATCCTACTCAGATTACAGAAACAACTCACAGAAAGGAGTACATGATGATTTATATCACCTATAGTCAGCCAGCACGTTATCATCAGCTGACATTTGAAGAAATGATGGCTGGTATTACAGTCAATGATATTGCCGAGCTGCGAACCGGTACTGTAAGCGGAACGCGAACCGTTTGTCTGAAACGAGTCCCCCAAAAATTCAGGGACGCAGCAAACATTCCATCTCTTCGCTTAAATCTTCAGATGTTCACGGATACATATAACACCATGATTTCCGATCCGAATCGCCAGTCTTATTACTACAAGTTCTTTATCCCGAAAAAGTCCGGCGGCCTACGCGAAATCAATGCCCCGCTCCCTGCGTTGAAGGCTGCGCTCGTTCAGCTTCATACGATTCTATCTGGTGCAATGCTCGCCGACCATCATACCGCAGCGTTCGCCTATGTTACAGGCCGCTCTACACTGGATGCCGTCAAACAGCATCAGAAATGGGAATCCATGTGGTTCGTGAAGTTCGACCTTCATGATTTCTTCGGAAGCACGACACTTGATTTTCTGATGTCCACCTTTTCGAAAATTTACCCCTTCTGCATCCTGTGCGAGGACAAGAGCGGTGAGGATCTTCTTCGGAAGGCTCTGAGCCTGTGCATGCTCAATGGTGGTCTTCCTCAGGGCACTCCGATCAGTCCATTCCTCACAAATGTCATGATGATTCCGTTTGACCATCGCATGTTCAACACGATGCGCAATTTCAGACTGAGTGAAAATAGAACAGACCGTTTTGTGTACACTCGGTACGCTGATGATATGTGTATCTCCTGCCGTGCCGGTTTTAGATACAAAACGGTGGAGGATTACATCGTCAGCACGCTTAAATGGATGAACGCACCGTTTGAACTGAACCGTGAAAAGACCCATTATGGAAGCAGATGCGGTCGCAACTGGATCCTTGGCGTCATGCTCAATAAGAACAATGAAATCAGCGTCGGTGAAAGAGAAAAGAAATACTTCGAGTCGATGCTGACCTCCTACTACATGAGCCATGGACGCGGCACATATCGTGGTCATTTCGATAAGGCTTTGACAAAACCGTGGCCAATGGAGGATGTCAGAAGACTCCACGGTCTGTATTCCTATTATAAGATGGTAGAACCGGCTCGGATCGCCGAAATCATTGAGGAATACAACAAGAAATTTGGCATGAATTTTGAGGCACTTCTCAAAATGGATGAACAGTTAATAGCCTGATAGTCGCGCAAGCGATTTGTCATAGTTGAATTTTGTGTAACGCATACTTTGCAAAGCAATGCAAAGGCATCCGGTATTACCGAATGTTTCTTTTCGATAGATAGAATAACCTCCGACCGGCGGAAGGCGATGAAGCTGATGCCTCATCAGCATCCCAGGATCCATGGTGGCTCACACCCGGGTACGCATCGATTCCTCCCGGGAAGGCAACGGTCCCAGCGATATTAACAACTAATACGGTGCTCAGCCCGACAGTTCAAGGATATCGTTAGTTGTTTAGCAGCCCCAGTTTACCCCAATTCGCCGACTTGAGGATCCTGAATCGGCATTCGAGTTGCCTGCATTTAATTCAGGTTACATAAAATTCAACTTTTTTGTCACGAAGTATAGTTTGTAAAGTTTTGCAAACTCGTCCGGTATTACCGAACGAAAATTTTTGATAGGAAAAGGGATACGAAGGAAGCAGCTGCCAGGTGCTCCCGGCGGCCGTCATCAGTAGGAGATCAACGATAATTGTCCTGAACAAGAGGGAAGGAGGCATCAGGTTTATATTCTTTTTCAGAACAAAAGATCTCTACCAGTCCAATCCCTAAATATTGAGTTCCCCGAGAGCCGGGTAACCAGGATCCAGTGGGACTTCGTGATGATGACATCACTCTTCAGTTCGTGACAAGAACACCAAGCGTTTCAGCGTATAATATTCGGTTTCATGATCTCTCCATGAAAACGGATATGCTTCCGGTATTACCGAAAGTAAGTATTTGTTAAGAATTTATACTGACGCCATATTGCGTTCCATGACCCGTCATGGAACAGAGGCTGAAATGCTTTATATTGCCATTATCCATTTTTTACCATTTTCTCCTAAAAATCCTGTGCCTACAGGTTGACTTTTCGGGTGGAATAGCAACCCGTTCATGATGGGTTTTCGCCAAATGGTAAGGCAGATGACTTTGACTCATCCAGTGTCGGTTCGATTCCGGCAAGCCCAATATCCAAATTTTAAACGCACACACGAAAGAAAGAAAGGACAACAATCATGCTTATTTATGTAAAAGACTCGGTAGCCAACGAGAGCTATCTCATTATGCTGCAACAGGGTACGGGTGATAACATCTTGGACGAAGACATTAAGGACGGATATGTTGGATATGTGAACTATTATGTCGATAGGTTCACAGGTCATTACGGCGACGATAACGGATTTCATTATTATGATGGCGGAATGTATTTTTGCACGGCAGAAGAGTTCCGCCATATAGAGCAGGGGAACATAGAGTACCTGCTCGATGAAATTATTCCCTATATTTTTGCAAGCGGTTTGCGCAACATCAAACTGCCCGATGGCGTCACCTACAAAATCGTCGATAAAGAATTGGAGGAATAATTATGACCGGATTTGAAAAGATCGTCAATCCGTGTACTTGTAATGTATATGGCCGTACACATCCCGTCAATGCCTATGCAAAAATCAAATACGATGGCACTCGTCTGAGTATCTGCGGTGTTGTTGGCCCTAAGCCAAATGGAGATTGCGTCGGCGGTGCAGGCCAGTGCGTGGATGAAATCAGAAACGGCACACCCGCTACAGGCTGGAACAATGAAATGCTTCGCAAATTTTGCGATTGCTGGGATCTTTGGCATTTGAATGATCTGCGTCCGTATTGCCAGCATCAAAAGGCGCTTTGCTGGGATGAGCTGGCAACCGAAAAGGTCACGATTTATCACTATAGCCTCACGCATGAATATTTCATGAAGCAGCGCGAACTGAAGAATCGTGCAAACAATAAATTCGGCGCAGAGGGGCATGTTACTTTGACTGAGGAGGAAAAGGAACTTTGGAACCTTCCAATCAGTAAAACAACATGGAAACCTCTTGATGACCCGCGATACGAACCGCAAAAGAAGAAAGATTGGAATTGCGGCGCAACAGAGGAAAAGACGCTCGGTTGGCTGCGCCCCGATGAACATCCCGAAGGCATTCTCACAAAGCCGTGCCCTGTGTGCGGATATAAATATGGAACTGCGTGGAAAACGGAGCAGGTTCCCGAGGATGTTCTGCAGTTTCTCTATAATCTGCCGTATAGTACAAAGCGTCCGGCTTGGGTATGAGGTGATACATATTTTCGTGATATGAAAATCATGTACAAATAGCCAGAAAGGATGGCGGAAGATGTCTAAGTACAAAAAGGTAATCGGCTCATACCCGATTTGTAATACCGCAAGCCTGAATGTTTACGAAATCGATGACGCCAACGACCGTGTTCTCGTAAGCCTTAATGATATGCCGCCTCGTTGGTACAAGATCCGCGAAGCCTGTAATACGGATACTGGTGAATGGGAAATGGGTTTCAATTACGGCGGAGCATTTGTTCCGTTCTCCGATGTAATGCGTGTGGACTAAAGAATCATTATTGTATCCGCTCTTGTGCGTTGCCAAGAAAGGATAACTTGCTTTGAATAAGGAGAATTGCAATGAATGTATATGATCTTCCCAGCAATGTCGGCAGCTGGTTTCTGACAGATTCCGACTGTGCACAGTATTGCCGCAAACTCTCGCCCACCAGGTATGAATTCACCCAGATCGTCTGGCTTGACACAACAGAAGACACGGATAAAACCTATTGCGTCACGCAATCCGTTGAAGATGTCGGCGACATGACTCTTGATGAAATCTCAGGTCATATCAGCAGCTACTATAAAACGCTGTTTGGAATGGTGGAAAGCTACGGCGGCATTCATGACACCGGAAAGAATGCGCTCACAGTCGCAGACTATTGTCAGCTCATTGCTGAGTGTGCCTTTGAAAATGAAGTCGGTAATAATTCCATCTCTAAAGTCATGGACTGGAATCACTGCGTAGACTTTCAGCGCGGTTATATGCTTTCACAGTAAGGCTGGGAGGGACGAATCGCATGATGAAATCAGATGAAATCGCAAAAGCATTTCTGCATGAAATGAACCCCACAAACTGGAACGGCCAAGGTGAAATGCCTGCCGGGTTTGATGCCAGAACTCTGGAATTCATCACCGATATGCCGGATGTTCTACTCGACATTTCCTTTGAATTTTGTATGGAAGATAACGGCACATTCCAGTGGGAACACTGCTGTGAACTCGTGCAGGAAAGCTCTGACACAATAATCGAGCGTGTCTACGGTTACGGCATCAATTCCGTACAGAATCTCACCGACACCATCAGTCAACTGTTAGAGGTGAATGTGAAATGAAATATCTCGTGGCACATACATACATCCCATCGGAAAGCGCTGCGGCATATCCAAGAGCGAGTGATTATGCCATCCGCGACAGTTCCAAAGAAGCGTTCGATTTCGCTGAGAAGCAGCTTGCTGATATGAAGGAAACTTATGAGACAGAGTATGGTCAGCAGTGTATCGCTTATACAGACGATAATGACTTTTATCTCGAATGCTGTGGTTGGATTGACTGGTGGCACGTCTACTACATTATGAAGGAGTGAATCTCATGAATGACCTTTGGTATGTCCTTGTCCAGCATTGGGACGAAGATTGTTGCGATTACAGTGAAGTTGACTTTTTTACATCCGCAAAAGTTGCCGTTGATTATGCTACGAATCTTTCTAATGAATTCCGTTCCAGCTATGAAGCAGACCACTATGAAATTAAAGAAACCTCTGGTGGTGGTTGTGGCTGGCGTTTGGAAACCTATACAGAGATCAAAGCCACTTATCCCAACAGTGAGGATATCGTCGCTTGCGAGCAGTACAAAATCGGGAAAGTGATTCCGACTTCAGAAGTATGAAAAATCAACGCTACAGTAAAAAGCAGTTCGACAACAAAATCAAATCCGCCGCTCTTCATATGATGGATTACTACGATGCCAGCTTCCGCAATATGTCCACACAATTTGATGCAGGATACTGCAAGGGAGTCATTGATACTATCTTCCTCATGCTGAATATCCTCGGCGTCCAATGTACAAAAGAATTCATTTTCAACCAACAAAGGAGCGCATAATGTTTTCTAATGCTCTACTTAATGCCATCCAAGAAAAAGGTTGGCTTTATAGTGTCGATTTTGATAATGATATAAATCCCATTGGTCTTGAACTTGAAACATGGTCTCCCGCCGGTGAGGATTTCCTTGTCTATCTTTACGGCAGCAACGATGATGAAATTTTACATAGCCTGTATGAATACGCTGAGGATTTCGACCCCGAAGAACACGCCCTCTTCTGCGTCGATATGCGTGAGGCACCGGGTATCCGCACCTTGCTTCGTGACGCGGATAAAATGGTCGAGGAGCTTAATTCCCTGTATGAACATTTATCGAATGCTGTAAAAAAGTAAGTTAAGGTGAACCTGTATGAGCAAAATCAAAATCGTATCTGCGGCAGAAATGTCAAATATTATTGATAAACCGCACGACAGCATCGGCCTTTACCTGTCGCTGGAATCTAACGGAACCGATATCGTTCTCGTTGCCTGCGACAACAGTACCGGCGACGCCTGGGTGGAAGAGTTCTACAGCACAAAAGACGCCGTGAGATGGTTGGAAAGAGCGTAAAAGAATGATTATGTAAATCGAGGTGAAACATAATGAGAACGACAGGCCACTATTACCATTCCCTTAAAGAATATGAACGTAGGGTAGGCATGAGCGGCAAGTACATCAAAAACAACCCGTGCATTCATGTTACCGGAAGTGTCAAAGGAATGCGCAAGCAGTTCTGGGGCTATCAGTGCGATGTCGTTAGGGTTGGGAACTACATTTACAAATGTTAATTAAAGAATGATTTTACGAAGGAGTCACTTATGAATTGGTATGAAATTCTCGGCGTTATGGACGATGGCGCTCAGATTTATTCTGAAAAGGTTATCGTCGCTGCTGATGGCCCATCTGAGGCTGTAGAGAGAACCAAAAAGGCTCTATGTCGGTGTGCCGATGAAATTTTCCACGTCACAAAGTGCTCTCCGCTTAACCAGAATAAAGTGTATGCACTGTATTCTGGGAAAGCCATTCCGATTCAGGATCAAGCTGTGAAAGGAAAACAACAATGACGAAGAAAGATTTGGAGTTTATACGCGACAATCACGAATTGAACAAGAAGTTTTATGACGATCATGCGTACTGCAGCTACAATTACGAATTAGGCTATGTGGACGCACTAAACTTTGTGCTGGAGCGTCTTGATGAACTCTGTGAAGACGTCCATCAAGAACACCTTATGTGGCGTGCCACTAAAGAAGCTGAGTACCGTATCCGTAAATACTTCCAAGATAAATACGGTTACGATGATAAATGGTCCAAAGATGAAATCGAAGATCGTATCCAGCGTGCCCTCGATGAAAGCGATGCAGAAACGCTTGCAAACTCTTTCATCGACAGCGCCGATGATGGTATCCCGAATGATGAATGGTGCGAAACTATCGTGAGAGATTTCTACGACTGAGAGGTTTACTATGTATTGGTATTATGTAAGTTACAACTGGCTTGAAAACGATGGGACTCTGATTGGAACCTTTTCGCAAAGTATCTACGCCAAGAGTCAAGAAGCTGCTGTCAAATGTGCTGCAAGGGGTTGTTCACTCTCGGAAGATGACAACGATGACGGCATGAAGAATTTTGAACTAAACTTTGTGAGAAAGATGGGATAAAACTTATGTGTAAATGGTATTACTTGTGTACATATTCTTTTGATCCAGATATTACTGTGGTTGGCCCATTTGATAGTGATGTTGAGTGCTTTCAAGCAGCAGATCGTGATGCCAACAAAGAATTCGACGATAGCTTTAAAAATGGTATTTTGAGAAGTGACTATCGGACATTCAAAATCACACTAGAAAAAAGTACGCCAGGAAATGATGTGATAACATGGTTTATATTCAGTATTAGCATCGATGAACCTCAATATGTTCTCAAGCGAAACATCCGTACATCCCGTGTTCCACTTTATATTTCTTTGGACGAATGCGCAGATACAGCTTGCCTTGCTGCTGCAAAAAGGTTTGACTTTGAAGCTGCATCTGCAGAGCAGGAACGTATCTTTAAGGAATATGGCGACTTTTATAAAATTATAGAAGTTGCAGAAAACGAATAATCACGATACTACGATAATATCAAATCCATAAAATTTATGTTTGATGGAGGTGCTGTATGACTTTTCAAACCTTGCAACGAATCCACAAGGCTCTTTACAATGAGCGGGAACTTAAAAACGAATCACTGCGATTTACAGAAGAACAAATCAAAAGAAATGAAAGGAAAGATATGGTTGTTCCTCCTAAGTGGTTGGACGATCAAAAACGCATTTCAAATATTTGTGACGAGCTTGACCGTGCAATCGAAGAATTTAATTCCCACGACTGGCATTGACGGAGGTGCAACATGACAGACCATTCCTATGAGGACGCAATTCTCGAAGCACAAGACGGTATATTCGATAAATGCCACTATTGCGAGTACAAAGGCAGCGCCTGCCACAATCAGTGCATGGAGCTGGAACCTATCTACAATCCGAACTTGAGGTAAAAGTTGTATGAAAGTCGAACTAACTAGCCTTCAGATTCAGCTTGTTACAAATGCCTTGTCTTTCTATCGTGAAGCAATCGAAAACACCGCATGTGTCGCGATGTACGATGAGGAACTGCTAAAAAAGTACAATAAAACAAAAGCTGAATGTACCTTCCTACTTGAAAACCTGTCTAAACAATAAAGAAAATACGCCATGAAAAAGTATGCCTGTTATGTTTATGAACGAAATCGCAAATTCTGGGACCGGTACCTCGTTGTAGCCGACTGTGAACTCCTTGCTGAGGTAGAACTCAAGCGTCGTCTTGATGAAGAAACAGATACAGGTTCAGACAGCTATGACATCATGTCGGTTGTCGAATGTAAATAAAACGGAGGTTTTCGCAAATGGTCACTTTCAAAAATGAAATCGAGGCTCCTAATCTTATTCCGCTGCGCGAGCTTGACAATGGTATTTTCTTCGAGTTCCTTGACAAAATTTACCAGAAGTTAGCCTGGGACGATAATGATCGATGCTACAACTGTTTATGCCTGCCTGAGATGACTTATGTCGGGCTTGCATACGACAAACTTGTCCGCCCCGTCTATGTCAAAATCACTGTGACCGGATACACAAAGAAAGGCTGACGATGAAATACTTATATCTCTTGCAGCTTTTATCCTGTAAACGTGATACTATACCCGTTCTTGCCTCCACCAAGGAATTTGAATCCTTTTCAGTCGCCGCCGACAATGCCGAGAAAGAAGCCAGCGCATTCTTTGCATTCTACCAGAATGACGCCATGATTAACGATAAACCACTCCCCGTCTTCCATTGCAACGACGACCCGGACGACCCATATACCAACCTGCTCTATTGGGTCTCCGGCTATAATTTTTCCGACTATTGGTTCATCACCGAAATTCAAATAGAAAAGTAACGGAGGTTTTAAAAAATGAGAACGATTACACAAACCCACACCGGTAAAATCATTTCCGATACAGATCTTTGCCTTGAGTATCTCTATGTCGGCGACTACGGCAAAGAAAATAATATCAAGGCCGATTTTCTCGGCTACACCAAACGTATCGATAAAGTCGAGCATAAGCCGGTCAATATCAAAGAGAAACTGGTCGTCACAGTCTCCAGTCAGAAAGGCTGCCCGATGAATTGCAATTTCTGCGATTGCCCCAAGCTTGGGTTCCACGGCAATGCTACCACGGCCGAGCTTTTGTCCGAGATCATGTCCGCCATCTCTCTGTCAGGTATCCATAACGGTGCCAGATTGAATGTTCACTACGCCCGTATGGGTGAACCGACTTTCAACCCCAACGTCATCACGTCCGCTAGGCTCATTGCACGGTTGCTGCAAGACCGTAATTCCGACATCAAATTCGATACCTATCATCCTGTTGTTTCTACCATGATGCCAAAGGCAAATAAAAACCTTAAAGAGTTCCTGCGTCAATGGGTCAGCACCGGCGCTGTTTATGGCGGCGAGGATGGCTTCGGCCTGCAGTTCTCCATCAATACATTGGATGAAGCCGCCCGCAATGAAATGTTCCGCGGTCATTCCCTTTCTTTGCAGGAGATCAGCAACATTATCAAAGAATTGCCCGCACCCAAAAAGCGCAAATACACCCTCAACTTCGCCGTCACGTCCAAGAACAATCTCGATGTGGATCTGATGAATAAATACTTCGATAAAGAAAAGTGTATTGTCAAGATCACCCCTATCCACGAAACGGTCGAGGCCGTCAGCGAAGGTTATGAAATCATTACCGATTTTGATGTTTACGAGAAGTTCGAGCAGCCACTCGTCAAAGACGGTTGGGATGTCATCGTGTTTGTCCCCAGCAAAGAAGAGGACGCCGACCGCATCACCTGTGGCAACTCCCTGATCGCTCTCGCCAATCAGTGAGGAGGTTCACAATGAAAAAGGTCATACACCATATCACATCGCTTGTACTCATCATTGTCCTGGCGGCATCACTTTCTTCCTGTGCCGAACTTGAAAGCGATTTCAACGACCTTAACGGAAGTATCACAGGCAACACCTATGATTGTGAGTTTTACTCCAACGACGGTGAAAAGTTCATGACCGTCACTGGTTCCAAAATCGACATGAATTCCAATGTGGTTAGAGAATATACGTACAATGGAGAATCCGGTTGGGGTTATACGAAAACGCTGTCCTCTGTGGTCACGATCACCATTGACGGCCATCAAATCAGTAATTGCGGTTCCACGGTCATCTTCTCAGAAGAAGGTCTTGCTCCTGCTGTTGATTTCCAGATGCAGGGTATTCACAGCGAAACCGATGGCAGTCTCGGCGATAATACCATCATCGCGAACGTTGTGAACCAGTATAAAAATTCCTTTGGTAAGCCGGTCGTTGTTATCATTCAGTCTCAGCTCGGCGATCCAATCTGCGCTTACAGCGGCGATGAAGTCTACTGGACAGTCTGTGAGGATTTGCCCAAAACAACCAAACTTATGATTGACGGTCATGCCCTGTATATTCACCGCGCAAACTTCCAAATCATCGATAAGGACTTACTTAACTAATCAGAGGGATACATATGACAAACAGCGACAAGCTCGAATTTATCGGCCAGATCATTGACATCTTTGAGGATTTTCTCGACGAAAAGGGTGTCAGGATCGACAATCCAGACCACGACAGGGATTCCGTCGGGGACGCCTCCTGCGACAATGTGAACATCTACGGCTGTGATTATGGCGACCTTTCTGGCCGTATCGAATCAACCATGACCAACTGGGGCTTTTTCAAGGAGGAATCATAATGGATGACATGTTCTTATTAAAATCCTCGCGCCACCCGGAAGGCTTTATGAATGAAGCCGACCCCGCACTGGATGGTTTCACAATCCGGGAGGTAATCGAAGCCTTACACAATGAACCCGGCACGCTGACTACTCAAAAACTCCATGGTGTCGTGCATGACATTCTCGATTCACAGCTGCATGACCTTTGGGCGATCATCGATGAAAACGATGAGGAAATCATCGCTGCTGCCTACAAAGGCAGGTCTGATGACCCGCATAAGGCACTGAGTTTCGATATGGATTGGGCAGACCGCGCCGAGGCGCTCGCTCATGACATTTATACCTGGTGTATCAAATATGATTGCTGGCAGGATGTCTACATCTACTATAACGGTAAGCGCATGGGTACGAGTGGTAAAGATAAAACCGGCAAAACCGTGTATCGCTACGGCGGCACACCATTCATCGAAGACGATATGGATCCGCGTGACTACTTTGACTATGTCCGTGAGCCGAATATCTTGAGCATGAGTTTCGAGGGCACTCTGTATGACATCCTTAACAATCATGACATGTTTGCCTTTCAAGATTTGTTCAGCAAATATGGCCTTTATTACGAGCTTGGTAATGCGTGGAATCTGAGCGCATATCCAATCAATGAATAACCTATCTGCTGTAATACCAGCCGCCAAGGGTGAGATATAAAAACTGAATATTGTATCCGCTCTTGTGCGCTGCCAAGAAAGGATACATAACATGAAAAATGATCGTGTCATAGAACAGATTTTTATCTCTCACCCGCAAGGCAAAATGAACGGCATTCCGACCATCACCACCAGTATGCTCTGCAACCCCATTTGTGAACAGCGTGCCAAGGATGAAACCAGCGTATGCGCACACTGCTATGCCAAGCGTGGTCTGGCCATTTACCCCGCCGCACGAAACCGATATGCAGAAAACACCAAGATACTTTCCAGCCATGACCTTGAGGTTTACGAGCTGCCTGTTTTGAACAGCCGCATTGCCCGGTTTGAAAGCCATGGCGACCTTGTCAATGTGACCCACGCTAAGAACTACGTCCGCATCGCCAGAGCGAACCCGTGGTGTACGATTGCTCTCTGGACAAAGAACGCTGCCTTCATGGATAAGGCCATTCAGGAGCTTGGCAAGCCGGACAATCTGATTTGCGTATACAGTTCCGACCACCTCAATCAGGTATCGCAGGATTTCTCCAACTACAGTTGGATCGATAAGGTGTTCACCGTTTACGATAAGGCGTACAGCAAGCAGCACAATGTCGAAATCAACTGCGGTGCCCGCAACTGCCTGACATGTCATAAATGCTACGAACACAATGACATCTTTTTCGTAAACGAGACACTTAAATAAGGAGGCTCTGCGCCATGTCAAAGAATTACGACCAATATTGGTACAAAATCCGTGAGGTATACTCTTTGAACACCGGTGAAACAGATTTAGGCTTCAACTTTGGCGGCGATTTTATCTCGTTTTCGTCGGTGCTGCGCAGATAATTTCTGGTAATATTTACCGCTTGTTTTTCCGCACAAAAGGAGTATTTTAAAAATAAGGAGGTCATCCAAATCTTGCCAAATTCAAAAGATGCTGATTTGCGAAATCTCTATCGCCGTAAAAATTACCGCCAGACTTCTGGCTACCCATACCGCTCCTGGACACAGCATGAAATCGATCTGGTTCTTGCGCACAATATGCCTGACCGGGAGTTATCCACACAAATCCAACGCAGTGTAATGTCCATCCAACTTATGCGCTGCCGCGCCAAGAAAGGATCTTCACTATGATTTTATTACAGCTTCTCTTTTGTGCCGCGTTCGTATTTATCATCGCTGCCGTAGTTGGTGGTGCGTGTCTCGGTCTCGGCTGTATGATCTTGCCACCTATTGAAAAGGCCATTGATGACACAGCTGAGAAAATCGCCCCCACGCCAGACCGGTACAAAAAGCAGCAGGAGGTTTGGGATTCCTATCAATACATAAAGTTCCACCGCAAAAATCTGCGCGGTACGACCACCGAAGAAATGTGCAAGCGTGAAAATTGTACCGAAAAAGAAGCCCAGATGTATATGATTTTCGAGGACTGTCAGGACATGGGCATCAAAATGAACATTGCCTACGCTGACCGCCTGACCGGTGCCAGCGATGAGAGAGAGCAGATGGCCAGACTTGAAAAGCAATTCCCCACGCAGCAGGCCACCTATCAGACCGAAACGCTTCCCGGTCGCACTCGTCTTACCCGTGAAGAAGTTGCCGCTAAGTACGCGGCTCAAAAATAAGGAGGAATTTATCATGCGTAACAACAACAACAGCGATCTCGGCATCATCCTTCAGGTAATCTTTTGGGGTTTACTTATTCTTCAGGCTTATACCACCTTCTTCTGCAACTATTGATTGGAAGGAACCGTGCTATGTTGGGTCTTTTATTTCTCAGCGCATTGATTGTCGCTGTCTGTTTAGCACCGTTCTTCTGGTTCTGTTACAAGTTCAGTCCCGGCATCCAAAAAGTGTATGATGATGCCGTTGACAGTCTAGCCGAGAAAATCGCCCCGCCCCCTGCCAATGCACGCAAGCAGCAGGAGGTTTACGATTTCTACATGAACATACTTTGCACCGGTCAGAATACCCGCGGTGAATATACCTTTCTTGTGCAGCAAAAAATAAAATGCACTCGCCCTATGGCACTTATGTATATGCTGGAGCACGATTGTCGGCACGCCGGTATTGAGATGAATCGTGCTTACGCAATGGATCTCTGTGGCTTGTATTGATAAAGGAAAATTTTACAGTGGATAAGGATTTTCTGATGAAGTTTTTCTGAATCACTTGAATCAATTTGATGATTTTGCAAGGATATGTCAAGCTCGCAGGGTATTGAATCTTATAACGAAACACTATTTCAAGTAAAGGAGCAATTTATGATCCGATCCCGTTACGCTATTACCGATTTCCCTGATGGTACACATCTCATCAAGTTCGATATGCATGACGAACAGCACATAGCACCAAATGCAATCACATGGCTGTATGAATCCATGTCTGAATTTGCAGACATCGCCATGATCGCCTCCAATATTTCTGAGAATAGGGGCAAGTCTCCTATGCTTACTATGCCATACATTCCCAACGCCCGTATGGATAGGACAAAGAATGGAGAGGTTTTTACCCTCAAGTATTTCTGCCAAATGCTGAACGCCATGAATTTTTCCGAGGTTAATGTTTTTGACCCGCATTCCGATGTATCTGTTGCGCTGCTTAACCATGTCTATGTAATGCGCCCGCAGCTAAAACAAGTTATTTACAAGGCTATATATCAGTTTAAGCCTGATATGCTCTATTTCCCCGATGTCGGCGCACTCAAGCGCTACGCTGATTTTGTGCCAAAGGATACTACCGTTCTCTACGGTACCAAGCTCCGCGACTGGAACACCGGCACGATTCTCGGTCTGGATGTAGTTGGCGATGTTAAGCCAGACGCACGAATCCTCATGATTGATGACATCTGCTCCTACGGCGGTACGATGTACTACTCCGCCAAAAAGCTGAAGGAGCTTGGTGCAGGCGATACCGCGATGTATGTTTCCCACTGCGAGAACTCTATCCTTGACCCGGAGCGCGGCAAAATCTTCTCAGAACCCGGACTTATCTCTAAGGTCTATACTACCAATAGTATCTTCACCTGCCATGATGACCGTATTGAAATCATCTATGAATTTTAAAGGAGACTATAAATGAGCATCAATCCTATGCTTCTCTGTGACTTCTACAAAACCACACATTCCCGCCAATTTCCCAAGGGAACGACCGAGCTGACCAGCTACTTTACCCCGCGCATGTCCCGCTTGACCGATATCAACAGCATTGTCGTCTTCGGCGTCCAAGCATTTTGTCAGGAGTATCTGATCGACTATTTCGACGAGCATTTCTTCCAGCGCAATTTGGCTGATGTTACAGATGAAATCGAAACCGTTCTCGATAATACGATCGGGAAAAAGAACTACGACAGTACAAAGTTTGTTGACCTGTACCACCTCGGCTACCTGCCTGTTGAGATCAACGCCCTGCCTGAAGGCACACTTTGTCCCATCCATGTTCCCTTCCTCGAAATGAAAAACACCCACCCGGATTTTGCGTGGGTACCGCAGTTTCTGGAATCTCTTATCAGCGCCGAGCTTTGGCATCCCATGATCTCCGCCACGGTCGGCCATCTCTACCGTCAAATCGTGGATGAATATTATGACAAAACCTGCGATGATTCCACTCCACGCGGCAAAGCGCTCGGCGATTTCTCCTTCCGTGGGCAGGAATGTCTGCAATCCGCTGTCAAATCCAGCGCCGGTTGGTGTCTGTCTTTCCTTAACACTGCCACCGTGCCCGCTATTCCCTACCTTGAAAAGAACTACTACTGTGACGCAAGCCTTGAGCCGGTTGCTTACGGGTCTGTCTCGACCGAGCACAGCGTCATGTGTTCCAACTTCGCCGTCGATGGCGATGAAATCACAATGCTTCGCCGCCTGTTGACCGAGCTGTATCCACATTCCAGCTTCTCTGTCGTCTCGGATTCCTACGACTACTGGAATCTTGTCGACAATATTCTACCGCAGCTCCACGATGAAATCATGGCGCATGACGGCTGCCTACTCATTCGCGGTGACTCCGGCAACCCGGTTGAAATTGTAACCCAGACCGTTTACCATCTGTGGGAGCAGTTTGGCGGCACGATTAACTCAAAGGGCTATAAGGTACTTGATCCGCACGTCAAGGCTATCTATGGCGACTCTATCACGATCCAGCGGTGCGAGGCTATCTATAAGGAGCTGGAGGCACATGGCTTTGCCGCTTGCAATGTAGCACTCGGCGTCGGTAGCTTTTCCATGCAATGCATCGAACAGGATGGTATTTTGAAACCGTTTACCCGCGACACCTTTGGTATGGCCGTCAAGGCAACGCATGGTGTTATCGACGGCAAGGAGGTTAATATCTTCAAAGACCCTAAAACCGACACAGACCATTTCAAGAAGAGCCTCAAGGGTCTGTGTGTTGTCTTTGACGACCAGCAGGACGGCCGTATTCGCGTACAGGATGAAATGAATCAGAAAACGAAGAACTTCTATCGTAGCGTCGATATGTTGCAGCCCGTGTTCCGTAACGGCAAGATGATGCGCCGCCAGACACTTTCTGACATCCGCAATCGCCTGAATCTGGAGGGAATCTGATATGTCTATCAAAATTATTAACGGAAATCTCTTTGATTCCAAGGCTAAGATCATCGCCCATCAGGTCAACTGCCAAGGCAAAATGAATTCCGGTGTCGCCAAGGAGGTGCGCCAACGTTATCCACATGTGTATAGAGATTATGCGCTCCTCTGCGAAGCTTTATCGGATGATACCGAAAAACTTCTCGGTATCATGCAGCTGATTCACATGGATGAAAACGAAACTCATAGCAAGTATCTTCCATATCAGGGCAGGTACATTGCAAATCTATACGCCCAGAATCGCTATGGCTATGATGGCGCACAGTACACAAATATAAAAGCTCTCGCTACCTGCTTTGAACGTCTTGCACAGGTCGCCTGTGATTTCAACTGCTCGGTTGCCATGCCCTACAAAATCGGCTGTGTGCGCGGTGGTGCCAACTGGGATGAAGTCTATTCCATGATTGAAAAAGCATTCAAGAATATAGACGTCGAACTCTGGCGTCTCGATAAAAGCTAAGGAGGCCATTATGAATCAGAAAAATCTTAACGCTGTAAATTCCAAACCCTACACCTTCGACGCCGTCAAAGTCAAAAACGAAATCGTCGGCTGGATCCGTGAGTATTTCCGCCAGAATGGCTCCGATTGCAAAGCCATCATCGGCATCTCCGGCGGCAAGGATTCCAGCGTCGTCGCCGCGCTCTGTGTCGAAGCGCTCGGTGAGGATCGCGTCATTGGTGTTCTCATGCCGGACGGGTATCAGAAGGATATTGGAGATGCCGAACAGCTGTGTGAACACCTTGGTATTAAAAGCTATGAAATCAATATCGGCAATGCGACTGAGGCAATCAGGGTCGCTATGATTGCCTGTGGCTTGGTTCCTTCTGTCCAGACCAAAACGAATCTACCTCCCCGCATCCGCATGGCAACTCTTTTTGCGGTAGCGCAGACATGCAACGGAAGAGTCGCTAATACGTGCAATTTTTCGGAGGATTTTTTGGGTTGGAATACCCTGTTCGGTGACAGCGCCGGTCAGTTCGCCCCTCTCGCTAAACTCACCGCTACCGAGGTTATCAAGATTGCGGAAGTCTTAAACCTGCCTGAGAATCTCGTTCATAAGGCTCCCGCCGATGGCCTGACCGATAAGAGTGATGAGGATAATTTCGGTTTTACCTATGATTTCCTTGATATCTATATCCGCACCGGCTACTATGGTATCGACACCGCCACTGCTGCAAAGATCGATTCTATGCATAATCGCAACAAATTCAAGCTTTCTCCCATGCCGCACTTTGATTATTACCCGGAAGACCCTTACCGCTTTTAAGGAAGTTTTATGACCCAAAACGAACTCTATGTCCTTATCAACACAAATCCCTATGAATTTCTTTATACAGACCCGCATCTCGGCGAGCGCATCATTTTCCTCACTCTTGGCGGTTCCCATGCTTACGGCACGAACATCGAAGGCTCGGATGTCGACATTCGTGGCTGTGCCCTGAACTCCCCCAATGAAATTCTTGGCCTTTCCCACTTCGAACAGCGCGTCGATGAAGCAACAGATACCACGGTCTATAGTTTTAACAAATTGATCTCGCTCCTCATCGGTTGCAACCCAAACACGATTGAGCTGCTTGGTTGTAAGCCGGAACACTATTTTTACATCAATGCCGTCGGTCAGCGTTTGATTGACAATAAAAATCTTTTCCTATCTCAGCGTGCCGTTCACGCTTTCGGCGGCTATGCCAATCAACAGCTTCGCCGCCTAGAAAATGCGTTGACACACGATCACTATCCGCAGGATGAAAAGGAAAGGCATATTCTCGGCACCTGCAAATCTGTTTTTGAGGATTTCCGCCTTCAGCACAAGGATATTCCGGGCGATGCAGTCCGCTTGTATATCGACAAAGGTGTTACAGATGGCATGGATACTGAAATTTTCATCGACTGCGATCTCAAGCATTATCCACTGCGCAGCTTCAAGCAAATGAATTCTGATCTCGGCACGGTCATCGGCCAGTACGCAAAGCTTGGCAAGCGCAACTCCAAAAAGGACGATATGCATCTCAATAAACATGCTATGCACCTCGTTCGGCTCTACCTCATGTGCTTTGACATCCTCGAAAAGGGTGAAATCAATACCTACCGTGAGGACGACCGTGACTTTTTGTTGGAGATTCGTGGCGGTAAATTCCAAAAGCCAGACGGCACATATTATCATGAGTTTTTCGACCTCATCAACGACTATGAAAAGCGGCTTGAATATGATAAGAAAAACACTTCCCTGCCGCCCAACCCGGACTATAAGCGCATCGAAGAATTTGTCATGGAGGTGAATACCGATGCCTGCCATCTTGTCTCGCATCACTCTGCCGTCTGACCTCGTCGTTCTTATGGACGTTCTCAACGCACGCGGCTATGAATCCTATTTGGTTGGTGGCTGCGTGCGCGACATCCTTCTTGGCAAAACGCCGCACGATTACGATGTCGCCACGCAAGCAACACCGGAGCAAGTTAAGGAGCTTTTTCCTAAGACCATAGACACCGGCATCCAGCACGGTACAGTCACAGTCGTTATGTCCAGCAGTCAGTATGAAGTCACGACGATGCGTACAGACGGTACATACTCCGACAGCCGCCACCCAGACTCCGTAGTCTTCACCTCTGACATTGAAAAGGATCTCTCCCGCCGCGACTTCACCATGAATGCCATCGCCGCTAAGGTTGGTTCCGGCGACAAAGATGCTGTCAACCTGTCCTTGGTCGACCCCTTCAACGGTCGCCGCGACATCAAGCGCAAGGCTATTGTTTGCGTCGGAGATGCCAAAACCCGCTTTCAAGAAGACCCTCTTCGCCTGCTCCGCGCAATCCGCTTCAGTGTCCAGTTGAAATTCCATGTTGGCATTGAAACCGAAACGCTTATTAACCAGATGGCTCCATCGCTTGTCAATATCTCAGCCGAGCGCATTCAGGATGAACTCCGCAAGATATTTCTTGCCGGTGAAAGTAACCTACACATGTTGTACTGTACACTTCATGCATATCGCCCAGTGTTCTGTCAAATCATCCCGGAGCTGAAATCTTGCATTGATTTCAACCAGCACTCATCCTATCACGCCTATACAGTTTGCGACCATATCTTCAAAGCTGTTGGCAAACTTTATAACGCAACTTCGTATGAATCTGAATTTGCCGCAACTGCACATGCCCACTGGTTTGAACTCTGCATGACGATGCTTCTACACGACATTGGCAAACCGCAGTGCTTCACACAGGATGAAAATGGCATCGGTCATTTCTACGGTCACGCCAAGGTTAGCGCCGATATGGCCGACAGTATTCTCCGCCGTCTCAAGTTTTCCAATGCGGAGCGGGAGCGCATTGTAACCCTGATCGAGTATCACGATTACCAGTTTGAACCAAGCGCTCGCTGCGCCAATCGTCTGATTGCCCAACTCGGCGCAGAAAACGCCCAACTGCTTACGATCGTCCGCTTTGCCGATCTTTACGCCCATGGTGTAAACTATGCGAATTTCGGTGAAATGAATCCGCTTCGCAAAGCACAAATCACATACCTGTATCTTGCCACCGCTGTATTTGAAAAGCGAAAGTTTTCTCTCAAAGACCTTGCCATCAGCGGTGTAGATTTGATCCACTGTGGTTATACGCCTGGGCCAGATTTCAAGTGCTGTCTGAATTATCTCCTCGATGAAGTCGTCAACGGAAATCTTACCAATACGCGCACCACACTTATCTCTGCAGCTAAAGATTATATGGAGGAATACCATGCATAAAATTCTCGTCGTTGTCGATATGCAAAACGACTTCATCACCGGCTCTCTTGGCACTAAGGAAGCACAAGTCATCGTGCCAAATGTCGTCGCTAAGATTAAACAAGAAGCTAAAGCTGGTACATTTATCGCTTGCACACAGGATACCCACCATAATGATTATATCAACACCAATGAAGGCAGACACCTTCCTGTTTATCACTGCCTTCGTGGCGAACCGGGATGGCAAATTGAATCCTTTGTTTGGGAAGCAATTTGTAAAGTATGGGATAAATATGACCCAGCTGATGTTTTCCCTATTGAAAAAGCCACCTTTGGGGATGATGTTGTAACAGAGCGACTTGCTCAATATATTCTGCGATATGCAGATAATATTACTGACTATATGTACGATACAGGCGATAATATCGAGATCGAATTTATCGGCATCTGTACCGGCATCTGCGTCCTCTCCAACGCTATTCTCGCCAAAGCTCGCTTCCCGGAAGCTACGATCTCCGTTGACGCTTCCTGCTGTGCCTGTGTTACACCGCAGTCCCATGATACCGCGCTTGCCGCTATGCAGCTCTGCCAGATTGAAATCAAAAATCAGGGCAAGGAACCGTGGCGTAAATAACCACACTATATAATAAGGTAGAAATTCATAAAAAACAAAGGAGAAATCACCATGAACAACGTACGCCGTAAAGCCATCAGCACCATCATTCACAGTATCACTGACCTGAACGAAAAATTCTCCGCCAGCGTGGACGAGCTGCGCTATGAAATCGAAGCAGTGCAGGACGATGAACAGGAAGCCCTTGACAACATGCCGGAAAGCATGGAAGGCTCCGAACGTTACTCGGCTATGGAATCCGCAATCGAATCCCTGCAATCCGCCATGGACTCTTTGGACGAAGCCGCAACCGCTCTGAATGAATCCGTGTCGGAGGCCGTATCTTCCCTTGAGGAAGCCAGCGCCTGACACCGCCCCGGCTCTTTCGATAACCCCAGCAGCCAGTCTGCCGATACATCCATAGCCCGGCACAATTCCGCTAACGCCTCACATCCAGGTGACCGTCTGCCTGTTTCCCAGCACTGTAAGGTATTACGCGGGCAACCAATTCTATCAGCAAGCTGCTGTTGGGTTACATAATGATCATAGCGCCACTGTTTTATGCGTTTGATTAAAATATCCATGTGAAACCGCTCCTATGGTGACATTTGTAGACTTGAATACAACCCTATGGTGTCATATAATTATTTCAACAACATATAGGTGTGCGTGCTTTCTAGGTCTGTACTTCTATTGTATCAGATGATATGTCCTATAATTTGGACTTTGAAGCTAAAAAGGAGAAAAAATGGCAAACGATGTTTCTAAAACGATTTCTTTGCAAGAGCTATATGCAATGATGCAGCCGTATAAAGAAGCCTTTATCTCTCTGTTCTCCGGGGATGAATCAACCGGTCTCTGTGCCACCATCCCCGTTAAAGCAATCAGCCTTTTTAATAACGGTACAAAGGTCCCCTGTCTGCTGTGTTCCGGTGGTTCCGGCTTTGTCCTACAGGCAGCATCCGTCAAGGTTTCTGCACCAGCTTTTTCCAGGGATTCCTGCTCTTTCACCCTGTCAAGCGCAGGTTTTCAGTATAAAATCGTTCTTTTGTGAACATTTCATTAACATTCCGCTTTTTCCCTTGAAATGTGTGTTACGATGTGGTATAGTATAGTCACAGCAAAAGAATACCGCAAAACAACACAACCGCTGAATTTCTAAAAAGGAGTTGAACCCACACCATGTTTACACCCAGTAAAACCACTCCCAAATTCGGGGAGATCCGCTGGGGGTATTTTACGACCGATGCCGTCTTCCCCAGCGACGTTCACAAGTATGTCGGTGTCCATCCGTATCTCATCATCAGCAATGACCGCTATAATCAAGTCAGCGGCCAATGCGAAGCAATCGCCTTCACCACAAAACGATTTGAAAAACACAATCCGGTTCACGTTGATTTTCAAATCGGTGAGGTCGAAGGTCTGGATATGCCATCTACTCTTGCAGTCGAAAGCCGCATCACAGCCCGTAATATTCATTTCTCCGATCCCATCGGCACTTTTACCACAGAAAACTGGAAAAAGGCTGTCCCGGCTATTCTCCGTCAAAATCCCATTTTGCGCTATATGCAGCCGGTCAATATGAAATCGGAACAAGTTTTGGCGTAAGGGCTTGCAAAAGCCTGTCTACATAGTGTACAATAAAACCACTAGAAAGGCAGGCTTACTATGTCTCACTCTTATGTTGCCGAATATAAATCCACTCTGAAATCCTCATCCGCAATGTTCACCGTCCAGCAGCTAGAGCAGGAAACTGGGGTCAGCTTTCAGGATTGGAAAGTCGATACGGTCAATGATCTTGTAAAACGTCTTCAGGCCGATAATTACTATCTCAACCGCGGTAAACTTACCGAGATCAAAGGTTATCTTGATTATCTTTTAAAGAAAAATGTCATCACGCCGCAGCAGCACGCAACCCACCCCTTCTTCTTTGTTGTCTGCAACGATGATAAAGAGATCAAGCGAACCTACGCAGAAGTATCCGATGACAAAATTCTTCGCAAGTTCTTTTTCTCTGAACAGGAATTTGCCGATTATCTGGATGCACTCTGTCCCGGTGTCTCCTACTCGATGAGCCGCGCCATTATGATTTTAGCCTGGGTCGGGTTGGACAAAGGTCAGATCCTCAATGTAAAAAAGAAGGACTACCACCAAAGCAGTGACCATTCTTCCGCTTATGTTGAGTTCCTTGCCAAGGACGGCATGAAACAACTTCTTATCCCAAAACGATTTATACCAGATATCGAACGAGCTGCAAAGAGCGATCAAGAAACCGTGTACAATGGCGCTTGTGACGGACTCAGACAATTAAATTATAATCCAGAGGACGATGATTTCCTGATCCGTGCTACTGTTACAGGTGCTCGTGTCACTAAGAAACGGTTTGACCCCGTAACAGGTGATCGCATCTATTGTTCCTCTGTTCAGAATATATCTAGGTTTATTACCAACCAATGCAAAAAACTCACTTACGATAATCCCTTTAAGCAAAAAGACCTCGTGACCCTTCGTTCTATCGCAAACTCGAATGAATTTATCAATAATTCGCAGGGCACAGGTGCAAAAATATTGACCAATGCCTATCGTCATCCTGTCTATCAACAATGGCTCCAAGTAAAAGAGCTTGTACTGGCAGAGTGATTTGGGTTTTCAATTCCAGGGGGTGTAGCTGCCCCCATTTCCTAAAGGCTTTCACAACACACATTTCAAGCTTAAATTTTAAGGAGGCAATCCCAATGACTCACGAAACAATGACCGTCCACCGCGCTATGGTGGAGCTTAAAACCATCGACAAGCGCATCGCCAAGGAGATCGATAACGCGGCCTTCTGCACCAGTGCCAAGGTCAACATGAAAAAGCTGTTCGGCCAGCCAGCCGAGGAGTTCTATCGTCAGGCGCAGAGTGATTTCGATTCCATCACGGGTCTTATCAACCGCGCAGCAGCCATCAAGGCGGCGATTCCCGTCAGCAACGCCAAGACTAAGATCAAGGTAAACGAGCAGGAGATGACCGTGGCCGAAGCCATCAGCCTCAAGCAGAATCTGATCCCGCTGCGCCAAAAGCTGCTCAATGCGCTAAACATCCAGTATTCCGAGGCCATCCATGAGGTCGAGGATAAAAACGCCACGCTTGAAAAGCGCACGGACGCTTATATCGCCAGCATCTACGGCTCCAACGCTGCGGCCAAGGCAGCAGACGCCGAGGAGGTCAATAAGGCACGCGAGGCTTACGCCAACGCACAGACCTTTGAGCTGGTTGACGGCCTCAAGACAGACAAGAAGGGCACGGCTGATATTATCAAGGCTATGCAGGACGATATCGTCAAGTTCCAGAACGATCTCGATGCCGCTCTCTCGGTCAGCAACGCGACCACTGTCATTGAAATCGATTACTGATATTTCCTGAGTTTTAAACTCTTTTGAATAGATCTTGCCCATGCACTGAAAGCGATCAACCATCGACCGTTCTGTCTACTTCGGCGGTATCATGACAGAACTAAAACACTAAACAGGAATCCGCCTCATTATAAAATCATGAAGATAAGTTTGATTTTTATATACGCGGACGCAAAGATGATTTGTCTGCTGTTTAGAAAGATATTCGGGTAGAGACCAAAAGTCGAAAAGCTGAACGCTCAACTCTCAAATCTCAAATCTGAAGCTTCAAAGTTTATATTGATCAAAGTTTATCGCTCAAGGTTCAAAGCGCAAATCTTCTCATAAATCCTTGGCGCAAGGTCATACGCATGGTCATGTCGGCGTTTCGCTCACCGCAAGGCTGGTGTATGGGCAACGTGCGAAGGCGGTAGCACGTAAATACAATCCGCCCTATTACGGAGTGTTCGTATAATGGCAGTACCTCTGTCTTCCAAGCAGATAGCGCCGGATCGGTACCGGCACACTCCTCCAACTCCACTTTTTCGGCAGCGACCTGATCAGTCGTGCGTCAAGTGTGTGGAGTAACGGAACAACAGCTGTCACGGATGAAGCACTTTCTGGGTCCACCTTTATGGTGGCGAAGAGAAATCCGCGTGAATTCATGTTCCGTTTTCTGGGCTGGCAGCAAGGGCCAGGTCCCATCAAAAGGATGGGGATAGTGCCCCGCCCGGAGTCTACATAAACTCCGTCATCAAATATGTCCGTCAGCGGCAGCGGTTATGGCCGTAAAATCTCGTCTGCCATGTGCAGAAGGAGTTTCCGGAGTCGTCTTACAAAACGATTCCTGCCGAACAAGACTCTGGCAATGAAGTCTCAAGGTTCTGCGGCGTAAAGACCACGGTTCCCCATTACGGGCAGTGCGCCCTAGTTGCCAAACCAAAGATGAAAAGAGCGTGTATGCAGATAACCGGCTGCACCAAATGTTTCGCCACTCGCATGTGGTCTGCTTAGAGTACGTAGCCAATGCAGATACACCAACACCCATGTGACAGTTAGCTTCTGTCTGAATCCTGGCCATAATCGTGGGAGCCAAGAAGTAGAACGCTTTTCATCTTTTTTATCGAGCAGTAGTTCAGTTGGTAGAACGCCGCGTTTGGGATGCGGAGGTCGCACGTTCAAATCGTGTCTGCTCGACCAGCGGGATGCCCCCTCATCCCGGATATAAGAAAAAATTTCACTTCATCTGCTTCCGAAACCGTCAAGGATAAAGACGGAACGATTCTTATCACCACGTAGCTCAGTGCAGAGCGCCCATATAAGTATGATGAATGGGAGGCCGCTGGCTCATACCCAGCCGTGGTGACCAGTGGGAGTCATGACCCATGCTGTTTACGGAAACCGTTTTGGCATAAGATAAACGGAACCGATTTTATGGAACGATAGCACAACTGGTCAGTGCGCTCGGCTCATAACCGAGATTATGATTTTGGGTTCGATTCCCTCTCGTTCCATCCGGGTTTTCGAAACGGCATACCGTCGTAGCAGACATTCCTTTACCAAAGGCGGCCTTTATGGCGTAAGACTCAAAACGAGCAAACGATTTTGCGGCACAGGAAACCCATTATTATGGCGTAGTGGCAGAGTGGTTGAATGCAGCGGTCTTGAAAACCGTAGGCAACGTAATGTTGTCCCTGGGTCCGAATCCCAGTTTCGCCGCCAGGGGTACTGCAGCCCTATGATAAGAAATATCGTCATACCGGATTCTTTGCAATGATTTATGTAAGTGTACATAGCATAGATTGGCGCATTGTTTGAACTATGAAATGATTTCTGAAAGTACAAGCAGAAAAGCAGTTGTGTAACGGCAACATGCGACTGGCTGCCAAAGGTCGTTTCTTTGGGTAAATGGAGATAACCAGTATAAAACTCCATGCCATGTCCGAGTGCTGGAACAGGCAGACAAAACAGGCTTAAACCCTGTTGGCGGCAACGTCGTGCGGGTTCAATCCCCGCCTCGGATATTTATATGGCCCTGTGGCGGAACTGGCATACGCGGCAGATTCAAACTCTGTTTCTTTGTGGATTCGACTTCCATCGGGGCTACTCATATGCTGGATTAGCTCATTCGGTAGAGCGCTGATTTTGTAAGTCAGGGGTGGCGGGATCGTAGCCTGCATCCAGCACCATTTTTTGTACCAATTTTTAAATCAAACCAGAAAGGACTGACGCAACCATTGGACGACCACAATATGAAATCGCTTTCCGGCACCCTCTCCCTCATGCAAACGCTGGAAACTCGCTATCAAGTCAACAGTTCCGGTATTCACGAGCAAGACCAGCTCACACAAGACCTGTTACATAAACTAGAATTGGAACCCAACAACGCCGTTGAACTGGTCAAACTTGCCAAGCAGCTCAAAGAATGCCGTCAGACCCGCCGCCTCATGAAAGATGAAATCGAACTCATGCAGCCTCTCATGGACTTCATGCAGGACGGCCAAAACAAACGCTGTGTTCACCAGCTGCAAGAAGCCCTCGGCAAAATGCGCGATGTGTCCAAGCGTCATGAAAACCGCCGCTATTACCCAAGAGTATTATAACCTACACAATTTTCAAAAGGAGATCGCTTATGGCTATCATGTCATTCCACTCATTTCAACACAAATTCATGGCTCATTTTGATTCCATGACCAAGAACGCCGCCGCACTTTACCGTGTCGATTTCGACCCGGATGAACTCTGGAACCTTTACCTCGATTCCTTCCCTGCCGGTACAAACCCCGTTTATCGTGTCCGGCGCGAATTTGACTGTTCCTGCTGCCGCCATTTTATCAAAACGATGGGCGGTGTGGTCGCCATTAACGGCAACGAAATCAAAACCATCTGGGACTTTGACACTACCTCGCCGGAATGTTATCAGCCTGTTGTCGATGCCCTCTCCGCTTATGTCAAGTCAAAGCCTATCAAAGATGTTTTCCTGACTCATGAGCCTACCGTCGGCACTGCCCGCAGCTATGAGCGGGATGAAAACGGCTACAAAGTTCTGACATGGAACCATTTCTTCGTCAATACACCGCGCTGCGCTTACACTACCGGCGACATCAACACGGAGACCGCTCGTATCCGGGATGACCGCAATGTATTCCTGCGCTCCATGAATGAGCTTACCGTCGAAGCCACCGAGACCGTACTGGAACTGATCGCACAAAACAGCCTCTACCGCGGTGTCGAGTGGAAGTCCCAGCTCGAACAGCTCGCGTCCTTCCAGACAAAATACAGCGCTATGACTGCTGCCGAAAAGGAACTCCGCTCGTGGGTCGATGTCGTCAATATGAACCCCGCTCTCGCACGCATCCGCAATACCAGCATTGGCACACTGCTCATTGACCTATCGGAAGGCAAAGATGTCAACACCGCCGTCACCTCCTACGAGCGCGTGGTTGCCCCTGCCAACTATAAGCGTCCTAAGGCGATTTTCACCAAGCGTATGCTGGACGACGCCAAGAAAACCGTTACGGAACTCGGCTATATGGATTCCCTGCCCCGCCGCTTTGCCCGTCTCGATGATATCAGCGTCAACAATATCCTCTTTGCCAACCGTGACGCCGTGTCCCGTATGAACGGTGCAACCGCAGACCCCTTTGCCGCTATGGAACAGCAGGTTGCCATTGATCCAAAACGATTTTCCCATGTCGAGGAGATCGGTATTGATAAATTCATCTCGGATGTCCTGCCCATTGCAAAGGAGCTGGAGTTGTTCATGGAGAACCGCTTTTCCAAGAACATGGTCTCGTTGACCGCCCCTGTCAATCCTGACGCCAAAACGATGTTCAAATGGGATAACGCTTTTGCATGGGCCTACACGGGCAATCTGGCTGATTCCGACATCCGCGAAAATGTCAAGAAGGCAGGCGGTAAGGTCAATGGTGTGCTCCGCTTCTCTATTCAGTGGAACGATGAACCAGGCAAGTGGGATAAGTCTGACGAGGACGCGCACTGCAAAGGCCCTTGCGGTCATATCTGGTTTAGTGAAAAGCGTGGCTTTGCAGACGGCGGCAATCTGGATGTCGATATTATCCACCCAAACCATGGTGGACCTGCCGTCGAAAATATTACATGGCCTAATCTTTCCAGAATGAAAGACGGCCAGTATAAGTTCTACGTTAATTGCTACTATTGTGACTCCGGAAACAATGGTTTTATCGCTGAGATCGAAGCCAACGGTGAGGTCCATCAGTATGAATACCGCCACCCGATTTCTACCGGCACGAATGTCCCTGTGGCCACCGTCACTCTCAAGGACGGCAAGTTCACCATCAAGGATGAACTCAAGAGCAATATCTCCAGCCGCAATATTTGGAACATCAGCACGAATCAGTTTACCCCTGTCAGCGTTGCCATGTACTCCCCCAACTATTGGGACGAACAGACCGGCATCGGTAACCGCCACTATTTCTTTATGCTCAAAGGCTGTCAGAACCCGGACAAGCTCAACGGCTTCTACAATGAATTCATCAAGCAGGAGCTGTTGACCCACAAGCGCGTCTTTGAGGCCCTCGGCTCTCAGATGTCCGTACAGCCTGTCGATGACCAGCTCTCCGGCGTCGGTTTCTCCTCCACCCGTCACGATTCCTTTATCGTCAAAGTTAAAGGCCAGACCGAGCGCGTGCTCAAGGTCGTAATTTAAACATAGAAATGAGGTAACCACTATGGAACTGTTTGAAGTCGCAACCCGCAATAAGTACCGTTTCCCCTTCAAGGGCTGGATCAGCACCGAAGATCTCGGGGGTCTGAGCGTTCAGAATCTTGACAGCATCTTCAAGACCCTTAATAAAGAATTCAAGACCACCGGCGAGGAATCCCTGCTGGGCACCAAGACCACCGAGCAGAACGAACTTTCTAACAAGATCGAGATCGTCAAGCATATCGTCTCCGTAAAACTGGCGGATAAGGCCAAGGCACAGACCGCCCGCGAGAATGCCGAACGCCGCCAGCAGTTGCTCGAAGTCCTCGCCAAGAAACAGAATCAGGCACTCTATGATATGTCGGAGGCAGAGATTCAGGCCCAACTTGCCGCTCTGGACGCCGAATGAGCCGTCTGCACGCCAACTATTACTCCTGCGGCAAATATGCGTTCAGGGCATACGCGCCTGCGGACGAATACGTTTTGTACAGCGATGGCCGCTACAAGACCAAGATGACAGCCCATGATCTGCCGCCGTGGTATATGCCCGGCCGCTATTACGGCTATGTGCAGGGTTTCTCAACACAAAAGATGTGGCAAAACTGATCTATAGCCCGAATTTTCACTTCAACCACATGTTCAAGGATGACTTTTTATACATTTCGTATAATTCACCGTCAGAATGCCGAAAGATATTCACCGCAGAGGAATGTTGCGATGAATATGTCTGGGGCTTCAACATCCCAAAATTCTTGTACATGGCAGAGCGGTACAGCGGCTACGATACCACCCCCATCTGGCAGCAAATCGAAGAAAAGCGCCTCTGGTTCCAACACACATACCCGAATGACTACAAACGCGAGGTCGGTGATATAACAGACTATCGCGCTTATACACAGTCGCTTTACGAAACGATTTGATTCTACACCTATATCTTTGACACTCATACACCCTGTAAACTACCGGAGTACCGCCTCCGGAAGGGTGTATTTTTTGTGCCCATTTTTCGGGTATTCCGGTTCTGCTTTCCCGTTGGCAGGCCGTTTTGAATAGATATTTTATCAAGATTGGAGTGACTTCACGATGAAAAAGATGGGAGTGACCTAAAATGTTTCCGCCTGCTTTCCTGATCCTGATCGGCCTGGCCATGTTTCTGTTCTGGTGTGAATCCAGTCCACATTTTGATGAAATCGGCCAGAAGATCATCGACTTTTTTACACAATTTAAGGAGAATAAAAAATGAGAAAATCTCTCGGCGGTATCGCAACCGCAGTTATTATCGCGCTCGTCGTCATTGTGCTGTTTGTATGCACGGTACGGATCCCTGCCGGTTATGTCGGCGTTGTCTATAACATGAACGGCGGCATTTCGGACAGAACGCTTACCCAGGGGTTCCATGTCATTTCCCCCACGCAGAACGTGACTACCTATTCCATCGGCATTGAGCAGTCCTACCTGACAGCCAGCAAAGACGGTGACTCCAGCGATGATGAAAGCTTCGAGGTCCCCTCCAATGACGGCAAGGGTTTGACTGTCGATATGACCTTTACCTATCGCTATGATGCAGACAGAGTAGCCGATACCTTTACCCGTTTCAAGGGTCAGTCCGGCAAGGATGTAAAGAATTCTTTCATCAAGCCCAATATCATGTCTTGGACTAAGGAAGTCACGGCCAAGTATTCCGTCATCGACCTGCTCGGCGATAAGCGTGCTACCCTTAACAGTGAGCTGACCGACTATCTCAAACAGAAGTTCGAGCCTTACGGTATCGTGATCGAATCCGTTTCCCTTATCAATATTGACCCCGATGAGGAGACCCGCTCTGCCGTTCAGAAAAAGGTCAATGCCCAGCAGGATCTGGAGCTTGCCAAGATCGAGCAGCAGACCGCCAACGTCAACGCTGAAAAGGAAAAGGAGGTTGCCATCACCAAGGCCAATCAGGAAAAAGAGACTGCGCAGATCAATGCAGAAGCCAAACTGATCGAAGCTCAGGCCCAGGCCGATGCCAACCGCCTGATTTCCCAGTCCCTCACTCCGGAGCTGATCCGTCAGCAGATGTATGACAAGTGGGACGGTAAGCTGCCGACAGTTCAGGCCGGGAATGATTCCTCTGTTATCGTGGACACCAGCGATATTCTGCAGCAGGGTGACTGATATGATCGTACTTTCCATTCCTGTTTTTCTGCTTAGTCTAGCCGCTTCCGCCTGGTTCGGCTTTTTCATCTGCGCAATCATGTCAAGCGGCAAGGAGCGAACTGTTATATGCTATCATACACTCAACATGGCTTGGAGGTAACGCACTCAGATGAAAACACTGTCTACTCCCTTGCCCGTTACGCCGGATTCTGTCATTGATTCCGTGTATAACGAGCAAACCGCGAACTACCGTTCCAAGGAGAAACCGCACATGAAAAAGTCAGCCTATAAACATCCAAGCCGCAGTGACGGCAAAGCATGGGATACTAAGTTTCGTCTTTATGAAAGCCGCTGGCTCTGTACCAGCATCGAGAATAAAAAGTACATGAAAGAGTATCTAAATCGTGCCTACCGCCGCAAAACAAAACAGGAAAAACCGGATGCCGAGGTGGACGATGAAACCTAAAATCAAGACCGCTATGCCGCTTGCCATGGTTCTTATTCTCTGGCAGCTCGCTTCCATGGCCGTCTCTCCGCTGTTTGTTCCCAGCCCCGCCAGCGTTCTGGATGAATTTGTTTCCCTTCTTACAAACGGCCAGCTCGTTTACGGTCTTGTCTATTCTTTTTGGCGCATTACAGCCGCCAGCCTGCTTGCCGCTGCAGTCAGTCTGCCCCTCGGTATGCTGGTCTTTTACTCGTCTACGGCTAAGGCAATAATCTTACCTATTACCAACCTCATGCGTTTTCTGCCCATCACAGCCTTTTACCCGCTATTGATTTTGTGGTTCGGTATTGGCGAACAGATGAAGATCAGTTTCCTGTTTCTGGCAACATTCGTCTACATGCTGCCCAGTGTTGTTCTCGCCTTTCAAGAAGTCAGCCCGGATTTGATGCTTACTGCCCGCACTCTCAGCATGAATCGCTTCCAGATTCTTACTATGGTTCTGCTGCCCAGCACCTTGCCCAGTATCCTGCAAACCTTCACCATGATGTATGGTATCGGCTGGACTTACATCGCCGTCTGCGAACAGATCAATGCCAAATACGGTATCGGCTATATCATCTATACCAGTACTGCCCGCGGCCGCACCGCCATTTCCTTTGCCGGTATTCTCACCATTATCCTTGTCAGCATGGCCTTTGACTGGCTGGCCAATAAACTGATCCGTCATTTTTTCTCCTGGAGGTTCCAAGATGCTCACACTGCATGAACTCACTGTCGGCTATGATACACCTCTGCTCGGCCCTGTATCCGGCAGCTTCGATGGTTCTATCACCGGCATCATGGCTCCCTCTGGCAAAGGCAAGACTACATTGTTCAAAACCTTGTGCGGCGTTATCCAACCATTCTCTGGCAGTTTCCAGGCAAGCGCCCCGGTCACTATGATGTGCCAGCACAACACAAATTTCGATTGGCTCACTTGTCTCGATAACGTTCTAATCTGCGATAAGATCCAGCACAAACCGCAAAAGCCAACTCTTGCTCGTGAAATGCTTGCCACCGTTGGTCTTCTTTCTCATCAAAATGATTATCCCCGCCAGCTTTCCGGCGGCGAACAGCAGCGTCTCAGCCTTGCCCGCGTCCTTTACCTAAAGCCACAAATCTTACTTATGGACGAACCACTCTCCGCTCTCGATGAATCCACCCGCGCCGCCATGCAGGCACTCGTGCTTCGGCAGCATAAGGCGCTGCAAAACACAATTCTCTTAGTAACACACAGCCAGGTCGAAGCCAAGCTGATGTGCGATACAATTCTTACATTTTAAGGAGGAACTATGAATTTCTTTGAAAAAATAGGTCTCGTCGAATCTGTCCCTACCCAGCAAGAAGAAGAACCCAATCTCAATTTCTCGTTTGATGTCGCCCCGTCTGTAGAACCGGCCACTGTTTCGCCGGATGCTGCAGCAAACGATATTATTCCACAGATTTACGCGGCTAACGACCTGACCGATGCTTCTACCTCGGTCTATAAAGTCAGCGAACTGCTGGCCACCATCCCGCCGGAAACCCCGGAAAAGACTTCCAAGACCATCATCGTCAATCTGCTGGGCACTCTTGGCATCTCTATTCAGAGTATCCAAGATGATTCTGACCGCCGTAAAGCTTTGCTTTCTGATACATTCAACGCCACCATGCAGGATTACGAGAATAAGCGAACCGCTCTGCTGGAGGAAATCAAAGATTACGAAGCCAAGATCCAGACCAATAAAGAAGCCATCCAGCAGCTCGTGCAGAACGGCGATATGCTCTCCACTGCGGTTCAGGATGAAATCGCCAAGATCAATTCCACCCTTGCATTTATCGGTGCCACGGAGGTGACTCTTGATGCCGCTCAGTAATCTGCTGGTCCTCTGTGGTGTCGGCGGCGCGGCGGCTGTCCTGCTCCTCTTCCCGGAGTTTCGCAAAAAACTCGGTGTTCTGCTGGGCGGCTTTCTCAACCTCTTTGTCGAAGATACAGCCAAAACGCCCGAGGGTGCCGCGGCTATCTATTCCAAAGCCATCGAGGAAGCCGAGGATAAATACAATAAAGCCTCCGATGCCCTCAAGCGTATGACAGGCCGTCTGGAAACCGCCATCAAAGCACGGGATAAAGCCAATCGCGAGGTGCAGGAGTATGAATCCAAAGCCCGCACAGCTATGTCTCGCGGCGATGAAGCCACCGCCCGTGTCTACGCCGAGAAACGCCAGGATTCCATTCTCGTCGCCAAACAGTATGCCGACACCGTCAACCAGCTCACCCCCGCTGTGGCCCAGGCGCGGGACATCTTCACCCAGCGGGAGAAAGAACTCAAAGACATCCGCGCCAAAAAGAATCTGATTGTCGAACAGCTCAAAACCAACCGTGATGTTGAGGCTGCCTATGATGATCTCGATGAACTTCGTCGCGATTCAGCTTCCAAACGCCTGCTCGGTGCCATCGATGAAGAAGTCAAGGCCGGTTCTGAGCGTGCTGTCGGCTCCCGCATTGTGCATGAGGCCAAGCTCAATACCCGTATCGCCCGTGCCGATGAAAAGAGCGATGACTACGCTGTTAATGATTTTCTCGATTCCCTGCGCAGTCCAGTTTCGCTACCCAGTAGCACTAAACGTCCCATTATTGAATTTGTCACCCCTAAACAGAAAGAAAAACACTAAGGAGATACATAATGAAACGCTTTCGTTTGACCCCTGCAGCTAAGATCCTTTGCTTGGTTCTGGTCCTGGCAATCGCCGTTTTCGCCGTTTTCAAATCTGGCATTATCGAAAATGATCTTGCCCCTAACCACGCCGCCAGCACCAATGCTGTCAGCACCACTACCAAAAATGACTCCAAGCCTGCCGCTGCTAAGACCGATGACGATACCATCAACCTGTCTCTGGATGAGTGGGTAGGCTGGAAGAGTCTGGTAGACGCATGTGGGGGCCTGACAACTCAGCCCGGCTCTATCTTCGACCAGCTCGGCATCAAGGTCAACATCAATATCATCAATGATGCCACCCAGTCCTCCAACGCCCTGATCTCCGGTGACTTGCAGGCCGCAGGTTACACCACCAACCGTGTTGCTTTCCTCAGCCAGAAATTCAAGGAAGCCGGTAAGAATGTCATTATGCCGTTCTATACCAACTATTCCTACGGTGGTGACGGTATCATTGCCAGCACGAATTTTGCTGATATTTCCACCTGGCCTAATGCCCGCATCGGAGTACCCTCTTTCTCCGAGGCCGAAACCCTGGTTGCCTGGTTTGTCCAGAAATCCGACCTCAGCGCCGCCGACAAGCAGAAGATCCTCGATAACCTGATTATGTTCGATACCCCGGATGATGCCGCCAAGGCTTTCTTTGCCGGTCAGATCGATGTCGCCGCTACCTGGGAACCGTATCTCTCCCAGGCCGAGGAATCCACCAATTCTGTCATCGTCTTTGATACCACCGCATCCTCTACTCTGATCATGGACGGCATTGTCTTTGATGCCGATTGGGCTGCCGCCCACCCCGATACCGTCTCCAAGTTCATCGATGGTGTTCTGCAGGCTGAGAGCCTTTATAAGACCGATTTTGACTCTATTCGCAAGGTCATGCCCATGTACTCTACCGCGGATGATACTTCTATCGCTGCCGACTGTGACCATGCCAAGCTCGCCAACTGGGCCGATAACATGGATATCCTGACTGATACCGCCCCTCAGACCTACAACGATATGTGTACCATCTGGGAGTCTCTGGGCGAAACCGTGGATCGTGATGCTGTCAATGCGATTTTCGATACCACCTATCTGGAAGCTCTGGCCGATAAGTACAAGTCCAATACCGCTGTCACGAACAAGGTCGAAGTCACCCAGGAACAGAAAACCGCCGCTGTGGACTACTCTTCTATGCTGACAAAATCCTGCACTGTCAACTTCGTACCCGATACCGCCAAGTTCCTGGATCAGGCCGAAGCCGCCTCTACCCTCAATGAATTTGTTGAAATCGCCAAGACTCTGGACGGCGCTATTATCCAGATTGAGGGCAACATCAACCAGGTCGGCGAGGAAAGTGAAGACGGCAAGCAGCTCTCCTACTTCCGCGCTCAGACCGTGGCCAACTACCTGACCAGCCAGGGCATTGATGGCAGCCGCATCGTTGTTATCGGCAATGGCAATACCAAGATGATCGGTGACCCAAATACCGAGGAAGGTAAGACTGCTAACCGCCGCACCGATGTCATGTTCAAGATGATCGAAAATTGAGGCATGAAATGATTATCCTCTCCATTCCTGTTTTCGCAGCGCTGCTCGTCGGCTGTTTTATCGCGGGACTTGTCACCGATGCCGCCATCGGTATCAGCGCTCATCTTCATAAAAAGGATTGATTCATATAACAACTGAGGTGACACTATCAGATGAAAACACTTAATACTCCCTACACCATGCATGAAAACACTGTCATGGAATCCGAGTTCGACGAAGTGCAAACCAAAGCCAACCGCAAGCGCAAGCCCCATCGCGGCAAGGCTGACCATAAGCATAAGTACGAGATTGCCTATGCCGAGGATCATTATAAAAGCCCCGTCAGCGGTAAAGAGTTTCTCTGGTTCGCCAAAATCAACTACTGCACCATCTGTGGCCGTATAGATAATGCCTGGTGGCTCTCTCATGAACCTGATATTCCCAAAGGCGCTAAGATATTCCGTTCTTCCCCGGATCGCGGCTGCGGCTACCTCGCAAAATTTATCGATGATTTAACTGATTTTTATTTTAAGGAGTGATTTTATTGGCAAAATTTAAACCCGGCGACAAAGCCCGCATCACAGCATTCAAGTATGGTGTAAATCGGCACAATAATGGTGGCTTCAACGTTGGCGACATAATCACCATTACAAATGTGCATGATTGGCCTTTTTGGCCATATTTTTACGATGTCGCAGAAACCGATGATTATATCTTTTTTGAGGATGAACTCGAACTCGTCAAGTCCGATACTTGCAAGCATGATTGCTCAACCTGCACCTGCCACGATGACATCGCCACCCTCAGCGTCAATATCCCGCTGAACGACAAAAAGGAAGCCCACCGCATCGTCCACGCCATGGTCAAAAAGGCATATCAGGATGCTGCCACCGCTAAAGATAAACCACAAAATGCCCCTTGGACGGAGTATGAAATCGAATTCGCACGTGATCTCGTCTCGAATTGGGCTTATAACGTCATCCATAACGGCGGAGACTTGTTCTGGCAGATCCAGCCGGAGGACGGTTTGGAAGCTATCGTCTATAAGTCTCTTAAAGCAGGCAGCTGTCTTTCTGGTTATGCCGCGCCGCATCATTCGAATGAATATAATGTCTGGGTCGGCAAATGCGTCTCCCTCGCCAAAGCACTCGGCAAACCCATCCCGGATTTCATCAAGAACAAAAATATGGAGGACTGACTCATGCGTGTTCTTCTCCTTTTCCGCGGCGCACCTGGCTGTGGTAAATCCACCTACATACATGAAAACGGGTTGGCCGATTACACATTAAGTGCTGACACGATCCGCATGCAGTGTTCCTCCCCTGTCCTCTCCACATCCGGCGATGTTTCCATCAGTCAAAAGAACGATAAGATTGTCTGGGACATGCTTTTCCAGATGCTTGAGCTGCGTATGCAAGCTGGCTGTCTTACCGTCATCGATGCCACAAATTCCAAAACTTCTGAAATGAACCGCTACAAAGCCATGGCAAAACAGTATCGGTATCGGATCTATGTCATCGATATGACAACGCTCCCTATTGATGAGTGTAAGCGGCGCAACGCACAGCGTCCTCCTATCAAGCGCGTTCCGGATTCTGTCATTGATAAAATGTACGCCCGGTTTCAGACGCAAAAGATCCCTGCCGGTATTCAGGTGCTCACCCCGGATAACGCGCTCAAAACGATTCGCTATTTCAAAACGGATCTCAGCAGTTATAAAGCCATCCATGTTATCGGCGATATCCACGGCTGCTACACTGCACTGCAGTCACTCATGGCTGAGATCGGCGGTTTGCAGGACGATTGTTATTACATCTTCTGCGGTGATTATATTGACCGCGGCCTTGAAAACGCCGAGACCGTGCAGTTCATGCTCTCCATCATGGACAAGGCCAATGTCACCCTGATCGAGGGCAATCACGAGCGCTGGCTCTATGACTGGTCTCATGACCGCAAAGCAAAAAGTCCTGAGTTTGAAACCCGCACACGGCTGCAGCTGGAATCCGCCGGTCTTGACAAAAAGCAGGTGAGCAGACTGTATCAGCGCCTTGCCCAGTGCAGCTATTTCTCCTATCACGGTAAGGATTACTTTGTCTGCCATGGCGGTGTTTCGTATATTGATAAGATCGACCCGCTCGGTATCATCAGCATCCCCACCTTCCAGCTCATCCATGGCGTTGGCAATTACCCTGACCTGCCTGCCATCATCTCAGCGTGGGAACCTACCGGCATTGTTCAGATCGCTGGGCACCGCAACATTCAGGACTTGCCGGTCATAAACGGCAACGGCAGCTATATCACGCTGGAGCATCGTGTCGAGTTCGGCGGTTCTCTGCGTGCAGTAACCCTGTGCGGCAATGAAATTACCCCGCATGAAATCACAAACACAGTTTATCGCCCACTGGAGGATTATAACACCGCCCAGAACGCCGATGCGTCCGTGCAGCTGCTTGTCTCCAACCTTCGCCGTGAGCGCGATGTCCGGGAAAGCAAGTTCGGCGATCTGTCCGCCTTCAACTTTACCTCCTCCGCATTCCGCAATGACCATTGGAACGCCATGACAACGGCTGCACGCGGTCTGTTTATCGACACTGCAAACAATAAGATCGCAGCGCGTGGCTATGAGAAGTTCTTCCGCATCGATGAGCTTGCCCGTGTATATGGCTTCTCTGGCAGCAGTATCGATTTTCTCAAAAGCCGCCTCAAGTTCCCCGTGCAGTGCTATCTCAAAGAGAACGGCTATCTCGGTATTCTCGGCTATGATGAAAGCAAGGATGATTTGCTTTTCTGCACCAAGGGCAGTATCAGCGGCGACTATGCTGACCATTTCAAGCAGCTGTTCCAAAAGCATGTCTGCAAAACCGGTTCCCCGCGCTTGGATGAAATCAAGCAGTACCTTAAAGAGAACAACTGCACCATGCTGTTTGAGGTCATCGATCAACAGTTTGACCCGCATATCATCGAGTATGCAGACCCTCATCTTGTTCTGCTGGATGTTGTCTATAATGAAATCGCGTTCAAAAAGCTGTCCTATAGCGCCATTGAAGGCGATGACCTCATCGGCATCAGCCAGCGGTTTGACCTGAACCTCAAAAAATATGTCAACCAGTTTATGGATTGGCAGCAGTTCTATGATTTCTATATCAAAGCTTCCGCTCCCGGCTATGAGTACGATGGCCACTTTATTGAGGGTTTTGTCTTTGAGGATTCTGCCGGTTTCATGACCAAGCTTAAAACCGACTACTACTCTTTCTGGAAATATATGCGCAGTGTTGCCGCCAGCGTCCGCCGCTACGGTGCCGTCAAGAATACAGCATCTCTTTCAGATGCACAGGCAAATCTTTTCTACGGTTTCCTGCGTGATAAGTACGCCAGCGATGAAGCGTTCCGCGACTGGCACAATGAAAACGGTTATGACATCATCTCCCTGCGTAAAGCGTTTTTGTCAAGTCAGGAGGGCACATAATGAGCGGAAGCTATGACTTTTCTATCCGCATCAACAACTTTATGCAGTGCCAGTGCCTGCAGGCAGTCGCACAGGAATGTGCAGATGTCATCGTAATTGATTGCAACGGCAGCCAGGCCAATGCAAAAAGCCTGCTCAGCCTTATGAGCCTTGACTATTCGCGCAAGGTTCGCATTATCACGTCCACAGCCGAGGAACTTTTTGCCCTGCGCAACGCTCTTCAGTTGAAATAAATTTCGGAGGTACATAATGTTTATCTGCAACAAATGTAAAAAGATCTTCCCTGATCTCGATGGTTATGGTATGCGTATCCAGTACACGTTCGGCTACGGATCCAAGCGCGATGGGGACTTGTTCGACCTGACCGTCTGTAATGAATGCGCGGATGCTGTCGCCGATGCAATCGTTAATGTCTGTGCCATCAGCCCTATTGCCAGCGTGGATTATGATGTTCTCTACGGCGAAGATTTCGCGCAGCCTGATGACGATATCAGCGATGATGGGCATATTTTTTCTTAACTTCCACAACGCATATTTCAAGTATTCTGTAAAGGAGTAATTTATGGCAAAAAACAACACGATTCGTTTTACTTTCATCGGCTCTCCTGTCATCGCCAAGGATGGCATTCTGGACGAGATTGATTCCAAGCGCACCGACGGCAAGATGTACCGCCTGCACTTCGGCATCAAGGTAGACACCAGCACGGAGTTTGTCGGCCTGCTGGATTATCCCCGCGATACCCTCAAGACCGTAGATGCAGACTTTAATTCTATCGAGGTTGCCTGGGATGACCGCGAGGACCCGGATGTTCTCTCCAAGGTTGCACGCTCCCGCCTGTATCGCACCAATGTCGGTTGTGAGGACGGCAAGATCAAAAGCTTTATTTCCGGCTATGATTTCATCAAGTATCTGGCGGAGGTTCTCCCCGGCAACGATAAGGACCTGACCGTCACGGGCACCTGCAAGGTTCGCTATGACAGCAAGGGTATCCTGCGCCGCAATTTGGATATTCAGGCCGTCTGGTATCGCCGCGATACTGAAAAGCCTCAGCTGGCCATGTCTGTTCCCCTCACCTACTGGAAGGACTGCGTCGATAAGTCTGACCTCAAGGAATCCGGCAAAATCTTTATCAACGGTTATGTCTCGCAGTACGCCACCAAGGAGGAAGGCGGCAAGTTCCTGCCCTTCTGTGTCGTGTTCGATACCACTAAGTATAACATGGAGATTCCCAAGCACAAGGCTCTGTATGACTTCAAGATGAAGTTTATTGATGTCAAGGAAAAGACACCCGCCACCATGATGTGGGATGTCCGCGTCGTCAACGGCGCTGAGGAAGTCGATTTTGACGAAAGCCAGCTGACCGATTTGCAGAAGATGCAGATCGAACTTGGCGATGCCACGTTGGATGATTTCCGCCCCCGCGGTCATATTTACGGCAGTAAAGTCACAGAGCTACGCTTGAACAAACCTATGCTGCGTGACGATTTCGCCGATGGTATGTTTGACACCGGCTATAAACTCTCCGAGTTCGAGGATAAAATTGCCGTCCCCGCTAAGGATGAAACCGTTGCCGATATGGAAAAGTCCGCCACCAAGCCCGATTCCGCCAAGCCCCCGTTCGATGACGATTTGGAGCTGTTCTGATAAATCTTTTTAAAGGAGTACATAGTTTATGGCAAGAAAGTTCGGAAGAAAAAACGAAATCAAACTTGATCCTCTCAAGTATAATCTCTGCCTGATCGGAGAGGGAGGAATCGGCAAGACCACTCTCATCAAGCAGTATTGTGAACGCCTTGCTGGCGAAGATGGTTATATGTTCCTCGATGTTGGCAAAGAGGATGGGTCTGATGCTATCAACGGCATTGTCGCAGAGCCTGTCTGGGATTGGGAAAAATTTGATGATGTCATTACTGATATTGTCGAAAACCGCTATACAGATTATAAAGACCTCAAAGTTGTTGTTGTAGACACTTTTGATGAACTGATGAACCTCGCAGAGGGTGAAGTCCTTCGCATTTGGAATCGCGACAACCCGGACAAAAAGACTAAGTTCTTTAAGGCCACTTTCCAAGGCTTTAATGGCCCTACTGACAAAGCAATCGAAATCGTCTTTGATCGTCTGTGGGAATTGAAGCGTGTCGGTGTTTCCTTTATCACCATCGGTCATACTAAGAAAAGCGACATCGCGGATCCTGTTTCTGGCGAGACATATTCCATCCTCACAACCAATATGGACAAGCGTTATTTTAACGCCATGAAAAATAAAGTTCATTTCCTCGGGGTTTGTTATATCGACCGCGACATTGTTAAGTATAAGACTGGTCGTAAGAATATTGTCACCAATAAGGAGGAAGTCAAAGGCAAGATCACAGGCGAAAAGCGTGTTGTATGCTTCCGTGATGATAATTTCTCTGTTGATTCCAAGAGCCGTTTTGCTGACATTGTAGATCGTGTTCCGCTTAATGTTGACGAATTTATCAAGGCCATTACAGATGCTATCAAGAAGGAACACGATAAGGGTCCTACCAGCTATGAGGACGATCTCAAAAAGCAGGCCGCAGAAGCCAAGGCTGAGGAAAAAGTACATCAGGCACGCATTGATAAATTCAAAGCTGACCGTCAGGACGAAGCTGATGAGGGAAATCGCGAAACTTATATCGCCACCATTGCGGCTAAATTCTCAAGTGCATCCGATGATGTCAAAGCTCAGGCAAAATCAATGCTGAATGAATCCGGCTACGCAAAGTTCTCTGATCCCAATGTGCCTATTGCCACTATCAAAAAGATCGCCTCCCTCTTCGCATAAGGCAGGCAGCGCATGGCAAAAACAACCGCACCCAAAGGCCGCCGCGTCAAGTGTCAGGCAACCGGTGTATGGGGCACGACCCTCACCTACTATAAAGCCCCGGACGGCCACTGGTATAAGGACGAAGCAACCTATCAGGACAAGCTCCATAAAGCTGCCATGCATAAACAGGTCATCACCGCACTCGCTGATGTTATGATGTTCGATCCATCAATGGCGTTCCCTACCATCATCCCCAAAAAGCTCAAGGAACTCAGCTTCTATGACGATGAAATCATTCTCGCAACGATTGAGCAATGCCGGGATAAGATCGGGTACGCCATGCGCACCAAAGAGTTTTCAAGCGAGTACGGCCGCGCCGCTTATGTCATGGCCATTATCAAAAACCATATCAACGATGTCTATAAGGCGGCAAAATCCAACGCCGCCGTACAGCACAAGCAGGAAGCAAAAGCGCAGCAGGTCCCCATTTTGCAGGATCTCGATTTTGGGGCAAATACGCAGGATCACCACGCACACAGGGATATTTCAGACTTCCTGTTTGATGATGAGCAGGAATGAGGTGATTTTCTATCGAATTACAAGAAATTTTACACAAAATCAATGCAGATCGTGAACAGGTCGAAGCCCCGTTTGTCTTCTGCCTCTGGAAAGACCCTTACCTTTATGACGAGTACGACCGTGTCAATACTGGTACGGATGAAACCATCCAAACCGATGATTCTAAATTCTACTTTGCTCTTGGCCGCGCTCTGTATGAGCAGGGATACCGCAACTTCGATGCCATCACGCTCAACGCCTATCTTAAAGATAAGGATGAAACCCGCAAAGAGTTTGATAAACGCGGCGGCTATCGTGAGGTCGAAGCGCTTAAATCGCTCATCAACCCGGATAACGTCGATGGCTATTTTGATAAGGTCGTCAAGCTGAACTTGCTGTCCGACCTCGCCCGCCAGTTCTTCAAAAATTTCTCCAATACGTCGCGGTTCGACAAGATGTCAAATACCGAAGTCTATGACTTCTTTGACTATCAGCTCAACACCATTTCTATCAACACTGCTAAGGATATGAAGGTGGAAGACGTCTGGTTCGATGACGCTTTTGTCGATGAACTCAATAAGGGTGAGGCAATCGGTCTCAACTACGGCAAAAACTGCCCGCGCCTCAATTACCTGACATTGGGTGTACCGCTGGGCGACCTCACCATGCTTGGCGGTTTCTCCGGCACAGGCAAGACCAGCTTTGTATTTGAAAACATGATCCTTGTCATGGCCGAGGCCGGAATCAAGTGCTGCATTATCTCCAACGAGATGCAAGTCCGTGCCTATAAGCAGTTGTTGGCTGTACATATTCTTACCAAGGATCTGGACTATTGGAAAATCACCCGCAAGCACCTCAAGACCGGCAATTTCACAGACGAACAGAACGAAATGCTGCGCAAGGCTGCCAAAATCAGCCAGGAAAAGTATAAGAACATCAAGTTCGTCAAGATGTTCGATAACGATACTTCCCGCGTTGTCAAAACCATCCGCAAGTATTCTAAGCTGGGTTTCCAGATGTTCCTCTGGGACACGATGAAATCCGATGATGATGTCAGCATGGAAATGTACCGTCAGCTGCTCGTTGCCTCCCGCAAGGTGTTCCAGGCTGCCAGCCGCGAGAATGTTGCGGTCGTCTGTACTTACCAGTTAGCTCTCTACCTCTTGAATCAGCGGTATCTGGACGCCAACTGCCTGTCCAACGGTAAACAAATCAAGGAAGTCTTTTCCGAGATGATCTATATCCGCCCCCTCTGGGAGGACGAGTATACCGGTGAACGCTATGACTGTAAAGCCTACACCCGCGGCAAAAATGCCGATGGCAGCTGGGAAAAGTTTACCACTCCCATCACACTTGACAAAACCAAAAAGTATATCGTCGCTTTTCTCGATAAGACCCGCAATGATGAAGATAAGCAACAAGTTTTGTATGAGACTAATCTCACCTGGAATAACTGGCGCGAGGTAGGTTTCTGCACGATCCGTAACGAACACGTTCAAACCACACGCTAAAGGGGGTGCTGCCACTATGAACGCGGCACTTCTGCAGCAGCATCTCTCCGGCAATTCTGACGCTCTTTTCCGCATCCTGGAAACGCTGGAATTTCAGCACATCAATCTCAATAACGCAAAAACACAGTTCCGCTTTTCCCGCCTTGAAGACTCCAACCCCACCAGTATGATGCTGGATGTCAACACCCTGCGTTACTACTGCTTCTCCACCAATGGCAAAGGCAATCTGTTCACCCTCATTATGGATCGTATCCATTGTACCTTCCCGCAAAGTCTGCAATTCGTGGCAAATATCCTGGACCTGGATACCTCTGATTTTAATGTTCAGGTCACTTATCCCTTCCATGGCTTCTATCGTAAACTCCTGCCAGACCGTGACGATGATTTTGCCCTGCCCACGATCCCGGAAAACACACTTGCCCCTTACTTAGGCAAATTCAACACGATGTTCTTTCAGGATGGTATCGACTATAAAACACAGGAACTGTTCCAAGTCGGTTACGATGAAGAATCCAGCCGCATCACCATCCCGGAACGGGACTTTAACGGCAACCTTGTCGGTATCATGGGCCGCAGCAATGACCCCACTTGTAAGCACGAGGAACGCTGGCTGCCCCTTGTCCCCTGCTCTCGCAGCAAGACGCTGTTCGGTTTGCAGCAAAACTATCATCACATCATCGACCGCGGCAACATCTTCCTGTTCGAGAGCGAAAAGGCTCCCATGCAGGCACGGTCGTTTGGATGCAGGCTGGCGCTCGGCCTCTGTGGCTGTCATGTCTCCCATGCGCAAGCCACCATGATCGCCTCCATGCAGCCCAAAAATGTGGTGCTGGCTCTGGACGAAGGGCTGGAGGAAGAAGCCGTGCGCGAGGAGGCCAAAAAACTCGTGCAGGATAACATCATCGTCAAAACCAAGGTTGGCTATGTCTGGGACGCCGATGGCGACATTATCACCAAAGGCAGCAAGCTCAACGCAGCAGACCTCGGCGTAGACGCTTACAAACAAATCATGAGAACGAAAGTGAGGTGGCTGACATAGCCGAACGTGCAAGAGACCCTCGCCTGCAAGCCCTGTATGACGAAGGGGTTAATGTCTATAGCTTTTCCAAACTTGGTACCATCAATTCTTGCTTATACGGCGCGTGGCGCACTTACATATTACATGACCGCGGCAGCGGCTCGGTTTACACGGAGTTAGGTACCGCATCGCACCAGGCTATCGAAGACTTTATCGAGGGTAAAATCGACAAAAGCGGCATGCTTCCCATCTTTGAGGCCGGTGTCGAGCAGTGTGACATGCTCGGGTTTGACTTTCCGAAAGACTTCAAGGGTGGAAACTCTATCCGAACCCGCTATTTGACAGACCTAAAGAATTGTTTTCAAACATTCACAATGCCAAAAGGCAAATTCACAGTCGAGGAACTGTTGATCCTGCGCGTCAGCCCCACCCGGGCTATGCAGGGTTATTCCGATCTGCTGCGCTGGAACAATGATGGTACAGTTACCGTTCTGGACATCAAGTCATCCAGTGATTATGCCCAGAAAGACCTTCTCGAACATGGCCGCCAGCTTACGATCTACGGCATGGCATTAGAGCAGGCCGGGTACAAGGTCAAATCCACCGCCTGGATCATGCTCAAGTATGTCGTCATCAAGTACGACTGGTACGCTACACGGCGCAGCAAAAACAAGACCTCGCTCACCCGCATCGTCAATCGTTCCAAGATCTATGACACTATCAAGGACGCTGTCGAAGCCGCTTGCCATGAGGCTGGCATGGACGAAATGGATATCGAAATCGCCATGATGGATTTCGCCAAGACGAACATTCTGGGCGATCTGTTCCCTGCTGAGGTCAAGGCAAAGTTCTCCATCAAGCCATACGTGCGTGAATATCCCTACACCAAGGAACTTCAGGCGGAAGCACTGGATTACATCAATAAGACTGCCGACCTCTATGAGAGCTTGCCGCAAGACAAAGACCACCCGTGGGAGCCGTGCGAGATCACGAAGGACTGTGCCTTCTTCTGCAACACCCTCTGCGGACACAGAAAGACCTGTCCCTATATCAAGGACTACAACGAACGCACCATGGTCGGTGCCACACAATCCAAAAAGGACGAGGAGGATCTGTTCTGAATGTTTAGTGATATGGATGATATGTATTTCACCAACCCAAGCGAGGCCGATAGTATCATCGACGAAGCTACAGACCGCCTTCGTGATCTTATCAAGGATGACGTTAAGTGTGCGATCGATGCATACAACAAAGCCCTGCGCGAAAAAGACAATCTGGAAAGCGACATTGCCCGCCTCAACTGGGAAAAGCAGCGTATTGAGGATGATATTGAAGCGGCCAAGGCTAAAGCAGAGGATGTGAAGAACAACTATATTCCATCTGCTTACATCAATAAATTTGTCAGCAAGCGTACAGATGGATATGGTCCAGGCGATAAAGTTTGGGCTGTTATACGTGATTTCAATTCGCACCCATGCGCATTCTGTGGTACAACCGGATATATCTCTGCCAAAATGGACGATGGGACAGAATTTAAAGCCATTTGTCCAAAATGCAATGGCAGGAAAACGGTAAAGAATAACAAATATTATGTTTCGCTTGACAAAATTAAATGTGTAAATATGAAACTCAATTTCACAGAAAACGAAGTTTTCGAAAACTGCTGGGAGCCTTTGTCAATCGTTTTGGCTAAAGCTGGAAGTATCAACCCTGAGAGAATTTTTAGGACCGAGGCCGAGGCTCAGGCAGAGATGCACGAATTAAATAAAGAACTGTTGGGGCAAACTGATGGCTAAGGTTAAAGAATCTATCTTTCGTCAAGAACTCATGGATATGATTGAGGATTATGCTCTGCGTAATGACCCCAGTAGTTTACAAGAGTTCGTGGATTCCATGTATATGAGGCTTCGCGTTGAGGAAGTTGTAGAATACGTCATCCAACGCAGCATGTTTGACGGACGTACCTACCATCCGTTCATCGGTAAAATCGCCAACGGCTACATCCAGGACTTTCGCCACAGCTGGCCGTTTCAAGATGGAGGTGAATTTTATTCAAAACTACCATAAGCACACCTGCTGTTCTAACATCTATACACCGGACTCTCCTGCCACCTACGAACAATACGCCAAACGTGCCGTTGAACTTGGTCACAAAATTCTCTGCTCCCTTGAGCATGGTTGGCAAGGTAAATACCATGAATGCCGAGAAATCGCTATCAAGTATGGCCTCAAATTCATCTTCGGCACAGAAGCATACTGGGTCAAAGACCGACACGAGAAAGACCGAACCAACTGTCACATTGTCCTGCTTGCTAAAAACGAGAATGGCCGCGAATGGATCAATGAAGTTCTGTCCACCGCAAACGAGGATGGCTATTACTACCGCCCGCGTCTGGATGAAGAACTTCTGTTCTCACTGCCTCCTGACGATGTATTTGTCACCTCTGCCTGTGTTGCTTTCTGGCATTATGAGCCGGAGTACGTCGAGCAACTGATCTGCAAGCTGCATGACTATTTCAAGGATAACTTCATGCTTGAAATCCAGGCACACAATACCGACAAGCAAAAGCAACTGAACGCTCGTATACTGAAGCTTTCTAAAAAGTACGGTATTCAGATGATTGTCGGCCTTGACAGCCACTACATATATCCTGAGCAGGCAGTTGAGCGTGACGAGCTTCTTGCTGCCAGCGGCACACATTATGACGACGAAGATGGCTGGTACATGGACTACCCCGATGATGATACTGTTCGTCGGCGTTTTTCTGAACAGGGTGTTATCCCCGCAGAAGAAGTCGAAAAGGCTATGCGCAACACTGACTTGATTTGCGATTTTGAAGATTATAAGAGCGAAGTCTTTGAAACCAACCGTAAGCTCCCCTCCATCTACCCGGATAAAACACCGGAAGAAAAATTCAAAATTTATAATCGTCTCATCAGTCAAAAGTTCAAAGAGTATATGAAGCATGTCCCGCCAGAGGATTATCAGCGATACTACGATGGTGTCAAAATGGAGGTTTACACATACAAAGACACTGGCATGATTGATTATCCTCTGATGGATTACGAGATTGTCAAGCGTGGTATTCAGTATGGTGGCATTATTACCAACACAGGCCGTGGTTCTGCTGTCAGCTACTTTACAAATACTCTTTGTGGCTTCAGTAAAGTTGATCGCTTCAAGTCTCCTATTAAACTTTATCCAGAGCGTTTTTTGTCCACAACTCGCATTATTCAAACCAACTCCCTGCCTGACATCGATCAGAACATCGACCGGCAAGAGCCTTTTGAACGGGCACAGCGCGAAATTCTTGGTGAGGACCATGCGTATCCTATGATTGCTTTTGGTACGTTGAAGAAAAAAGCTGCATTCAAGCTCTATGCTAGAGCAAAAAAACTAGACTTCAATATTGCCAATAAAATCAGCGACCAAATCGACAAGTACGATATGGCGCTGAAATATGCAGATGACGATGAAAAAGACGAAATCAACATTTACGATTTTGTAGACCGTGAATATCAAGACTACGTCAAAAAGAGCGAGGTTTATTGGGGGCTTATTTCTTCAAAATCGAAAGCTCCATGTGCCTACATGCTTTATCAGGGCAGTATCCGGCGTCAAATTGGCCTCATCAAATGCAAAAGTGATACGACGAAAAAAGAGTACATCACGACCGTAGTTGATGGCGCTGTGGCTGAAAAATACAAGTTCCTAAAAAATGACTGGCTTATTGTTGACACAGTAGCTCTTACAAATGCAATTTTCAAACGTATCGGTATGGAACCTTTGACTGTCGATGAATTATCAGAATCCGTTAAAGACAATCAACAGGTTTGGAGTATCTATGCAAAAGGTCTTACTTGCGGTGTCAATCAGTGCGAACGCGCATCTACTACACAAAAACTGATGAGGTATAAACCCAAAAATGTATCAGAGCTTGCAAATTTTATTGCGGCTATTCGTCCCGGTTTTAAATCTATGTACTCCAAGTTTGAAAGTCGAAAGCCGTTTTCTTATGGCATTCCGGCATTGGACAATATATTGCAAACAGAAGAATTTCCATACAGCTTCATTTTAACACAGGAACAGCTCATGTCTGTTCTTCATTTTGCAGGATTTCCCATGGACCGTTGTTACGGCATTATCAAAGACATTGCCAAAAAACATCCAGAAAAAGTTCGCCCTTTGAAAAGTCAATTCATTGATGGTATGTGCAAGAACCTTGCCGGTCAATGTCCTCAAGGTAAAACACCAGAAGATGTTTCTGCTGAAATTTGGCAAATCATCAGTGATGCGACGGCCTATTCATTTAATGCCAGCCATAGCTGTTGTATGGCCTATGATTCCCTCTATAACGCTTGGCAAAAGAGCACCCACCCATTCGAGTTCTATGAGGTCTGTCTACAACACTTCTCCAATAAGGGCAAAAAGGAAAAAGTCTCCGCCCTCAAGGCTGAAATGCTTCGCGGCTTCAATATTCACGAGGGGCCTATCCAGTGGGGACATGACAACCGCAAATTCACTGCGGATAAAGAGCATCACGCCATTGATCCATCTCTGGTTTCTATTAAGGGTCTGAGCCTAGGCTGTGCTAACGACCTGTACGCCATGTACCAGTCCGGCAAATATCGTGATTTCTACACACTCTGGAAGGATATGTCCCATACGCGCAGTCTGAACTCTGCCAAGATTGAAACACTGGTGCTGCTGGACTATTTCAAGCCATTCGCTGGTGGCAATAAAATCCTTAAATTTATCGCAGCCTGCGATGCTTTGTATGAGCGCACGCAATTTCCCAAGGACACTGACTCTCCGTATATCGAATACATAAAAAAGTGCTCCACAACGACGGATAAGCTCAAGACCTATAAGGATTTTGACTACGATAAAGCTCTGCAAGAGATTTGGGATAGTCTGCCGGATGAACCGCTGACAATTTCTCAACAGCTCAAGGCACAGAAAGAATGTCTCGGCTACCTCCAGTACGCCAATCCACACCTCGCCACCACCTACCACTACGTCCTCTCCATCGACGGCAAATACAAAAACAAAAACATCACCCTCTATCGCCTGTGCGACGGCGAGACCCTGACCTATAAGATCCGTCCCCGTACCCTCGACGATAACCCCGTCGAACCCGGCGAGATCATCAAGGTGCTCGATACCCACACCGAGGGCAAATGGAGCAAAGACGGCGACCAGTGGGTGCAGTCCACAACAGACTTCAACGACTTTCTTACGAAATATTCCCATGTGAGGTGATTCAAATTCTAAATACTATTTTATTTTTCTTGGAGCTTTTCTCCATCCCCATCGCCATGTTGGTTAGTTTCCGGACTGAAAACAAATATGTAGAGATCGGTATGCTCAGCTACCTGCTGTTCTTGCTGTTTATCATGCGCTATCAGCTGGAGAACCTCCAGCCCATCATCTGACGGAGGTGATTTTATCGAAGCAAATTTTGTAAAGTCCACGCTGGATACCTTCACGATCCTCGTGGATTCGCGTGAACAGGACACGCTCAAGTATCATCAGCGGCTTGCTCGGTTCAGCTGTCCCATTCTGCGCACCAAGCTTGATTTTGGCGACTACTCCGCGCAGGTCACACTGCCAAGCGGTGTCACTTTCAGCCTCGCCGATAAGGTCAGCGTGGAGCGGAAGATGTCCATAGATGAATGCACTTCCTGTTGGACTACCAGTCGTGACCGCTTCAAGCGCGAGTTCGAGCGTGCCCGTACCAAGAACGCTAAGGTTTACCTGCTTATCGAGCAAGCCTCATGGGAAAAAGCCTATCACGGTTACTACCGCAGTCAGATGCGCCCGCAGGCTCTTGTTGCCAGCATGACTACATGGATGGCACGCTACGACACCTCCATCGTCATGTGTAACGCAGAAACATCAGGGCAGTTAATATACGATATTCTTTACCGCGAAATGAAAGAAGCTCTGATCAATCTATGAGCACACCCTTCAAACAGCCTAAAGGCCAGCGCGTCTGCCTGCAATACATACAAACAAACCGCGACGGCGAAAAAGAGCCTATCGCCATCGTCACTGAAACCATTATCCCCGGCTCCTTCTCGCTATTCTTATCAGACGGTAAGACCTGGAAAAAGAAGCTGACGAAATCAGAACCGGACTTTGATAAGGAGGTGTGGCCGTCTTTATGAAACCGAATATAAAGGTCGTTGACATGGTCCATATGCTGTCGGACTACCCGGAGCAAAGCCACTTCCTGCTCAAGAACCACGACTACGAGGTCTGTGTTCATCTGCAGATCGGGTACTTCGTCCTGTTGGCCGGTCGCCTCATCTTCCTGCCTATCGAGCTAAAGGGCTACGACTATACAGTCTATCAAACCACAAAGGAGTGATTTACTTTCACATGAATTTTAATAACCATCGTGAACAGAACCGTAAGGAGCGCGGCGTCAAAGAGCTGAATATTATGTGCGCCAGTTATGATTCCAAGTGTTCCGCTATCCGTACATTCAATATCAATGATTTGTCCCCTACCCAGCGCCGCGCCTTTGACCGCCGGGAACCCGCAAAAAACTATCTGGAGGTAACCTGATGATAAAAATTGAAAACGTAGAAGTCGGCGGTCTCAAACCTGCACTCCGTGGTATGCGGAATCCAAAAAACAGCTGGGCCAGAAGTGATAGCGGCCTTGGTTGTACACATCGTAAGAACTGGAATAAAGAGGAAGATGGTCTGCTTCTTTGCGAAAACTGCGGCCATTCATATGACGACCATGTTGTATGCGCAGGTCACCAACAGTATTGTATTGGTCCAAACGACCACGACCTTGCTACACGCCTGCGCAATGCCGGTACTGACCATAGAAAATACTTGCGCATGATCGTTGTTTGGCTTGATGTGACGGCCCCGCTGTATTGGTGGAAAGAAGCTGATACTTACAAAGTTGGCACAGTAGCAAACTCGTGTAGCACCATGCATAAAGTCGCTGATAAAGAGTTTACGCTTAACGATTTCAGTTACGAACATCTAATGCAATATTCCATGGAAATTTTGGATGATGCTATTATTCAGCTTAACTTCTGGCGGAAAATATATCTGAATGGCGGTCAAGTCAATAATTATGACGGAACAGACCGTATTTTTGAGCCGAAAGACAAAGACGCTTGGTGGCAACTTATTCAGCTCCTTCCGTCCAGCTACAACCAGCGCCGTACCCTCATGCTTAACTACGAAGTCCTTGCCAATATCTACAAATCTCGTCGAGGCCATAAGCTTGATGAGTGGCGTGCCTTCTGTAACTGGATCGAAACACTTCCCTATTCTGAACTGATTACCGGCAAAGAGGTGGCTGCATGAAACCTCTAAATACCCCCAACCGTCAGCTCAAGCTTAGTCTCGTCTGGCTCCTGGCAAGTATCGCAATGATTCCTGTTCAAGGCTTTTGTATCTCAACCATCTGGAACTGGTTTATGCCAATTATCAGCCTGCCTACTCTCACATGGCTGCAAGCGTACTGCCTGCTTTTCGCCATCAAGGCACTCCTTGGCAGTAAAAGCGAAACCGAGACAACAAAGACGATCAAAAGCATCATAGACGGCACCTGCACCGAGTATGACGATTATGACATTCCTGACGAGGTTATTATCATCCTGCTCACGATCCTCGAAACCGTTATTGTATCCGCTCTCTATCTTATTATCGGCTGGTTTCTCAGCTGTTTTTTGTACCTGTAAGGAGGTTTTTACATGACCGATAGCGAACAGTTCAAGCAGATTGTCTGTACCATGTACGATACATTCCGCAAAAAGAATCACGACTACGGCAACAGCTTTTCCACTACCTGGCAGGAGTTCGGCAGCCTTGGCCTTGTCACCGCCGTAGCTCAGATCAGTCACAAATACCATCGCCTGCTCAATCTGACCAAGGGCACACAGCCCTGGGTTGATGAGAGCGTCCGCGACACGCTTCTGGATATGGCCAATTACTGCATCCTCACCGTTATGGAACTCGATAAGGAAAAGGCGGAGGGTCGCTTTTGAAATAAAAACAGCCGCCAAGCAGCGACGGAAAAAAGGAGATCTTTATGGCAAAAACACTTTCTAATGATGTTGATCAAAACGTTCAACACCCCATTTATTACGGCGGTGCCGACGACCCGTATGAGGCCATCAAGGTAATCGAGGCTTGGAATCTCGGCTTCCATCTCGGCAACACCGTCAAGTACATCAGCCGCGCCGGTAAAAAGGACGGCAATTCTGCTACACAGGATCTTAAAAAGGCACTGTTCTATTTGAACCGTGAAATTGAACTTCTGGAAAAACAGAACCAGGTCATTGATGTATCCGACGCAATGGTAACCGATACCGTATCTGCTGGGACGAAGTAAGGAGGATTTATGGAAAATGTAATTCTCTATACCACGCATTGCCCGCGATGTCTGATTCTGGCAAATAAACTGCAGGAAAAGGGCATCCACTATACGGAGTTTACAGATGTACAGAAAATGCTCGATATGGGCATGGATATGATGCCTGTTCTGCAGGTGGGCAAAAAGCGTTATGGATTTAAAGAATCAATCAAAATCGTAGGAGGTATGTAATGGCTATCGAACAGTATGAAAAATATCAGCCGTATCTGGACTTTATCAAGGAGTATGCAGCATCCAGCAACGCAGCAACTGGCAGTAAGGTTGATGCGAACGCGAATGTGGAATGCAAGAATGTTACCACTTTGACTGGTGAGCTTTATAAAAAAGATGGCATCGGCATCAACCGTCTGCGCATGTGGCAAAAAATCAAAGAGATGTACGGCCAGGAGTATGCTGACAAATACATTTACCAACTTGATCACCATTTTATTTACCGCCATGACGAAACGAACCCGTGCCTGCCGTACTGCGTCTCGATTACCATGTATCCGTTCCTGTTCAACGGTCTGGAAAGCATCGGCGGCGGCTCATCTGCTCCTCACAACCTTGATTCCTTCTGCGGTGAATTTATCAACCTGTGCTTTGCCATTGCATCTCAGTTTGCCGGTGCAGTCGCCACCCCTGAATTCATCCCTTATCTTGATTACTTTATCCGCAAAGACTATGGCGACAATTATTACCTGCACGCTGATAAGGTAGTCGATCTTTCCAGCCGTCATCGCACCATCGATAAAGTTATTACTGACCAGTTTGAGCAGGTCGTCTATTCTCTGAACCAGCCTGCCGCTGCTCGTAATTTCCAGTCCATCTTCTGGAACTGCGCATATTTCGACAAGCCGTATTTTGAGGGTATGTTCTCTGATTTCGTATTCCCCGATGGCACAGAAATGCAGTGGGAGTCCGTATCCTGGCTGCAAAAGCGCTTTATGGAATGGCTGAATCAGGAGCGTCTGAAGAAGATCCTCACCTTCCCTGTCGAGACTCTGAACCTGCTGGATGATGGCACTGATTATGTCGATAAGGAATGGGCCGACAATGCTGCCGAAATGCTTTCTAAGGGTCACAGCTTCTTTATCTATCGTTCTAACAGCGTGGACTCCCTTGCATCCTGCTGCCGTCTGCGCAATGAAATGAGCGACAACACCTTCAGTTATACTCTTGGTGCTGGCGGCGTGGCTACTGGTTCTAAGGGTGTTATCACTATCAATATGAATCGCCTGATCCAGACTGCTGTTGATGATAACCGTGATATTTGCGAGGCCGTTCGTGAACAGGTCAAAGATATCCATGTTTACCTCAAGGCATGGAACGCGATTTTGAAGGACGAGTTCAATGCAAAGCTGCTCCCTATCTACGATGCCGGATACATCTCTCTGGATAAGCAGTTCCTGACCATTGGCATTAACGGCTTTGTTGAGGGCTGTGAATTCCTTGGCTACACCATCTCCCCGGACGACCAAAACTATGTTGATTTTACAAACAAAGTGTTAAAGGTCATCTATGACGAGAACAAGGCAGATCGCTCTGATGGCATTATGTTCAACACCGAGTATGTCCCTGCTGAAAACCTAGGTGTCAAGAATGCGAAGTGGGATAAACAGGATGGCTTCGCAGTTCCGCGTGACTGCTACAACAGCTACTTCTATGTTGTCGAGGATCCTACCAAGCCGCTTGATAAATTCATGCTCCACGGCTCCAAAATGACGCAGTATCTGGACGGCGGCAGTGCCCTGCATCTGAATCTGGAGGAACATCTGGATAAGGAGCAGTACCGCAAACTGATGAATGTGGCTATCAAGACTGGGTGTCCCTATTGGACGGTGAATGTGCCGAATACCATCTGCAATGACTGCGGACACATTTCTAAGCACCACCTGCATAAATGCCCTAAGTGCGGCAGTGAAAATCTGGACTATGCAACCCGTGTCATTGGTTATCTCAAGCGCATATCCAGCTTCTCCGAGGCCCGTCAGAAGGAGGCAGCGAAGCGCTATTATGCAGACTGATTGCAAGCCGCTTCTGTATAGTCACTATGATGTGACATTCCAAGAAGTCCCCGGGGAGATAAGCCTTGTGTTTGATATTACAGGCTGCCCACATCACTGCCCTTACTGCCACTCCAAATTCTTATGGGAGTATAGCGGTACCCCATTGCTGGAGAATCTTCCATCGATTATCAATAAATATTGGTCCATGATCACCTGCGTGTGTTTTATGGGCGGCGACCAGAACAAAACCGAACTACTGAAAGCATGCAAAATCGCACATCAGTACAATTTGAAAACATGCCTCTACACAGGTCTTGACTATCCAAGTTTTGTTCACATGATGTATGACGGTGGACCGCGCAATTACGGTGTATACTTCAATTTTATCAAGGTTGGCCCATATGTCTCTGAATTCGGCGGTCTTGACGATCCAAAAACGAACCAGCGTTTTTATGAACTCAGAGGAAATGTGCCGATCGATAAAACAATCCTGTTTCAAAAGGAGTACAAATGAAAATCATGACCAACCCGGCATGGACAGATGACGAGGTGCAGGAGTTCCGCGCATCCGTCAAAGCAAACGAGGGCTACTGCCCCTGCCGTCTCACCAAGACACCTGAAACCAAGTGTATGTGCAAAGAGTTCCGCGAACAAGATTCCGGCCTCTGCCACTGTGGACTGTATTATAAGGAGTGACTAAATGGACACACAAAACGATATTCTCGTTCGTGACTGGAATGCAGATTTCATCAAGAAGATGCAGAACCGTATTCTTGTTTCCCACTACAAATACGGCTGGATGAAAAATACATACCCTGAACTGGCTCAGGCCGTCAAGGAGATTGAACCGCGTCTCAAAAAATATCTCGAAACCGGAAATACTGAGTGGCTGATCGATGTTGCCAACTTTGCCATGATCGAGTTCATGTATCCCAGTGTTTCGGGTGCAGCTTTTCGCGGCACGGACAGTGACGAATCGCCAGGACTCACCAGCGGTATTAGTTACAAGGAGCTAGTAGATAGTATGAAAGGCGGTTACTAATGAAGAAAACTATCATCGAAGAATACGATTCCAACGGAAAGCTCGTCAAGAAAACCACCATTGAGGAAGATTCTGTCAACTATAATGGGATGTATAACCCTTACAGCCCTTATAATCCGATTGCCAAGCCCACTATTACGAACGTTTCAACTACCGACGTCGTAGATTGCCTTGATAAATCCACCATCTGCACGGCATCCGGTGCTACCGATGCCACTCTTAAAGGAGAATAAAATGGAAGTTTTGAAAATCAAAAAGCTCCACCCAGATGCTCATGTTCCTACCCGTGCTCACGACACTGACGCCGGTATGGATCTGTACGCATTGCCTGTCGAATACACCGATGAGGAAAAGGAAGCATGCAAATCCATTGTTGACCGGAATATTACATATGCGAAATTCTTTGACCTTTTCGGAGGAACTGGCATTTTTGGCGGCACACTTCTTAGTGAAAAGCAAAAGACAGCAATCGACGTTGCTGGCAGTTTAATAGATTCTGAATTAACAGACTCTAAATGGGATGATTTTTTCAAATCTAAAATTGTAATCATGCCTCATGAAACGAAGATGATTCCCACCGGCATTGCGATTGCAGTCCCAGCCGGTTATATGGGGTGTATCTATGCGCGTAGCGGTCTGGCATCCAAGCATGGTCTCGCTCCCGCAAACTGTGTAGGCATTGTGGACTCAGACTATCGTGGCGAGATCAAGGTGGCTCTTCATAACTATAGCAACAAGAATCAGATCATCGACGTTGGTGACCGCATCGCCCAACTCGTCATCCAGCCCATTTCTCTGTGTACGCCTGTGGAGGTAGACGAACTTGACGAAACCGAGCGTGGCATTGGAGGTTTTGGAAGCAGCGGGGCAAAATAATGGAATCAATTATTGTTGATGCTTATAAAATAGGCGATGGCGTATATGTCGTTGATAAATATGGTCATGTAGGCCGATACAACGAAAAGACAAATCACATTTCCTGGGTTGTTCCACGGGATGAAATTGGTCACGCGCTTAAAAATATTTCAAACAGATTACGCAAGGATCAGTCTATTCCACAAATGCTACAAGAATTAGACATTAAAAATATGTCGCTTGAACAAATTCTTGGTAAACTCGCATCCGATTATAAAGCATCTGTGATAAGGAGCAAGCAATGCACAAACTGTATGACGTAACTTACACCATCATCAGCAGCGACATTACCCCGGATATATTCGCTGACAGTAGTATATTCACAGAAGAAGAACCGTCTACACAGGTTGACACTTTTAACACGTTCCACGATTTCTTCGACGCTGTTTCGTCACACAAGTACCCATGGAGCATTCCTGACAGCAATTATGCCTACGGTACATCTCTGCTAGGCAAGCCATTCGTGACAGTTCACGGTGTCCGTTTTGACTACAACATCACCGAGAGAAACTTCAAAGCCCCGATCCTTATTCAGACAACCTACAAAGAGTGCTCTACAAAAGACAACAGCTACGACTTCTTTAAAAAGAACCTGTCTATGGATGATTTCATGACCTTCCTGCAGGAACGATACGGCGCAGACTGTAAGACCATACTTTTTAACACCGCAATGGAGAAATAACATGAACAACGATTTCACGACCACCATCCAGAACATCAGCCAGTGCTGGTATCTCAAGGATGTTCTTGATGTGGCCACAAACAAACAGCGCACGGACGGCCGTTATCCCAAGCGCATCGGTTCAACCTTCTGGCAGATCATCGTTCCAGGCATCGGCAAAAGTGCCGCTCTGTTTTACCTGTATGACAATAAAGGCAACCGCAAAAACGGCTACCTGCAGACCAGTATGGTGCAGGGTGTGGAGATCACAGAAGAATCTAACAACTGCGATGCAGAGCTTCGCATTACAACGCTGAACAGCATCTTTATTCTGACTCCGGCAGAACCAAAGCGAGACTCTGATTTTATGGAGGGCACAAATGCATAACAAAATTTATCAGGTCTGGTATTACGACCCTGACTATACTACCATCTGCTTCGCGTCAACCAGCTACACAGCCACAGTTGATTATGTCGTTTCTATGATTCGGCGGCTCGAAGATGAGCAGAGCAGAATCTTTGCCGCAAAGTGTAGGCGCAAGGACGCAGAACTTGCCACACTGAACGCCCAGGTCTCTGCTCTGCAGTCCATCTCTGATAATGACGCGATTAAGCCGATCCTGAACGAGCTGTTAGAAAGGCAGGAAATTGAAACTACATACGCAGAATGGCGTAACAAAACAGATGCGTCCGTGCAATCAGCCGACTATTACAAGAAAAGGCTGGACGAGTATTGCAACCAGTACCGCATTGCCATCATTGATTTCGATGCCGACACAGAGATTCATGTCGATGTCCAGAGTTGCATCGACGAAGTAGTACCGTAAACAAACAGAAAATGGCAGCGCATCAGCGCGGGTGGGTATGGGGTGTTTATTTATATGATTTCAAACAAAGAAGTCCGCAACGCAAGGCTAACACGCGAGGCCAGAGAAGCGGCCATAAAGCTGAAGGAATATTGCAATCTGAAATTAGGGTGCAGCTCCTGCTGCTTTTCTATGATTGACGGTGGATGTCTTATAAGTGATAACATTCCCCGCAGCTGGCACTTGGAGGCAGAGGCCCCGTCTGATATGGAACGCCGCTTTGCCAAGCGTAAGCTGAACGAAGGATTTGACTATGTAAATCTTGATTTCGATATGGATGGCCGCCATGTAACAGTATGCGATAGTAATAAACCTGACATTGGCCTCATCCTGTCATCGGACAGCTTTGGCTGCCTGCTTGACGCCGGTGATTATTCGCTGCGATCCATCGTAGACGGAAAAGTCAAAAGGAGAACAACTAAACAATGACAGTACGCAAACTTATTCACGAACTACTCGATAAAGGCGAACTTGACACTCATGTCGTTATCGAGACCGCCAACGGCGATTATAACATTGCCGCAGTGGATTCTCAATATATCGGCGACAACACCATTTACCTTTGCATCGATGAATAAAAAAGCCGCGCAAGTCACCCTGCACAGCCAATAAGTTACTTTAATTTTTCAAGGATTTCGTCAATGCTCATGCCCTCAGCCAGAAGCTTGCTCACCATTTCCTGGGCTTCGGCTTTCTTGGCTTCGGCCTCGGCAGCTGCATCTGCTTTAGCTTTCTTGGCCTCCAGCTTTGCAATAGCCTTATCAATGATTTTGATATTTGCCTTTTTTGCCTTTACTGTCTCTTTCAAATCAGCCAACTGTGCCATCAGATCATCTACGGCAGTTTCGGCATTGGCCAATTCAGCAATCGCCGCGTCCTTAGCGGCCTGTTCTTCGGCAATTTGTGCTACATAATCAACAGCAACGGTTTTAGGTTTGTTCTTGCTTCCCTTGGTTCTCGGCATGGTGTGTTCCTCCTTCAATAATTTTGATTTAACTATATCACACCGTTAAATAAACTGCAATATGAAATTCAAATGAGGTGATCTATTCTGTACTTCTATGATACCTGCGCTTTGCTCAATATGGGCGAGGCTGCTTTCGATGAAAAATTTTTTATCTCAGTATATACCCTCAGCGAGCTGGAATCAATCAAAACCAGTCGCACCAAAGATGAAAGTGTTCGCTATCGTGCCCGCCGTATGACAAAACTGCTGGACGAATACCGTGAGTCTGGCATCTACTCGGTCGAGTATGAACGCGATGAAGTCCGTGTAGGACCAGCATGGCCTGTTGATCCTGCCATTACAGTCAGTGAGCCAATCGCACCGGATACTACAGACTCTAAGATTTGTGCCGCAGCAAAGCATGTGGCCGATACGCTTAATGGCACAACGGCCATCACATTCTGCACGGATGATATCTGCTGCAAACTCATCGCCCACGATATTTTTCACCTGGATGTGTGCAGCACTTCCGATATCCTGCCAACAGATACATATACAGGCTACAAAGAGGTCGTGCCTACTGAGCAAGAAAATACAGAACTGTATAATGACCCAACCTCGGATATCTTCTGCCTGCTGACAAACCAGTATCTGATCTTGCGTGATAAGGATGGCAATGTAACCGATATGTTCCGCTGGGATGGCGATAAGCATGTCCCAGTCGAGTATAAATCTTTCAAGACACTTATGTTCGATACCGTCAAGGCCAAGAATGGCGATGTTTACCAAAAACTGGCCCTTGATAGTCTTTCCCGCAATAAGATCACCATGCTTCATGGCCCCGCCGGGACAGGCAAAAGTTATCTGGCACTGGCCTATATGTTCAAGCTGCTGGAGTCTCATAAGATCGACAAAATCATTGTATTCACCAACCCATGCGCCACTACAGGCGCTGCCAAACTTGGCTTCTACCCCGGCACCCGTGATGAAAAGCTGCTGGATAGCCAAATCGGTAATATGCTCGGCGCAAAACTCGGTAACAAGCTGATGCTGGAACGCCTGCTCAACGAAAACAAGATCCAGCTTCTCCCCTTCTCGGACCTTCGTGGCTTTGATACTACCGGCATGAACTGCGCAGTTTATATTACCGAGGCTCAGAACCTTGATATCGAGATGATGCGCCTGGCCCTGCAGCGTATCGGCGAGGACTGTGTTGCCATCATTGACGGTGACTATGAAGCCCAGGTCGATATGGATGCTTATGCCGGAGAAAATAACGGTATGCGCCGCCTCAGCGAGGTATTCCGCGGCAGCGATTTCTACGGCGAGGTCAAGCTGCAAAATATCTACCGTTCCCGTATCGCCGCACTCGCACAGGAGATGTAATCATGAAAGATAAAATTAAAGGTTTCCTGCTTGGCATTGCCATCTATGCTGTATCGTATTTTGCTATTTTCTGGGTGAATTTTTTCCTTGCCAAGTTTATTTTTGTGCCGATTTTCGGGGCCTACATCTGTAATACCCTGAACAACCTTTTCAACACCGCGTCGTTCACTACACAGATACTGCCCATCGCTTATGCCTGGATTTGCCTGATTGGCGGTGTTTTCTTCTGGCACAGCTGGAACAATGACTAAGGAGATATTTATGAAAAAATATACGGCAAAAGAACTCGTCAATGAAGGCTATACGCTTGAGAATGCACTTATCAAAAATGTCTCTCTGTCGTCAACAGATTATTGCTGCCTTTGTCTTAATATCGAACTTAAAGGTGACGCCTGGGGCTGCGTGTACGGTGGATACAGTCTTGGCAACATTTACCCCGACAGCTACGAGAAAGACACCTATGAAGGCTCCGCTGCTGGTATGGAGGCCATCATGCGTATCATGGATGTAGTCGGTGTGTCGCGCCTGGAGGATATGCAGGGCAAATATGTTCGCGTCGCCACCAAAAGCTGGGGCAGCACTATTAAAATCATCGGCAATATTGTCAGTGACCGCTGGTTTGATTACAAAACTTTCTTCACAGATGAAAAGGAGGAATCCAAGTGAATTATTATATCGCAGACCTGCACTTTTCCCATCAGAACATTATCCAGTTTGATAAGCGTCCCTATCAGACCATCGAGCAGATGAACAATGATCTGGTCAATCGCTGGAACGACGTTATAACTGACCGCGATGATGTCTATGTCCTTGGCGATATGTTCTGGAATACTGACGACGCTCCTATGATTCTCCAGATGCTTAAAGGCCACATCCACCTTATTAAGGGCAACCACGATAAGATCACGTCAGATATGATGCACTACTTTTCGAGCATCAGCGGTTATGCTGAAATCAATGACAATGGAAATAATCTCATTTTGTGCCACTACCCCATTATGTTTTACAACCATAGCTACTCCCCGCATTGCTGGATGCTCTGCGGCCACGTACATAACACCCGCGAAAACGCCTGGCTCAATGAGTGGAAGGGAGAACTCCGCGACAACATCTACAGCATTGCCAATAATCGCGGCAATATCATCAATGTAGGCTGCATGCTGCATGATTATACCCCCAAGACCATCGACCAGCTGATCGAGTGGGATAAAAGCGACGTCTGGAGGGTCAACGCAACATGAAAATTATCCAAGGCGGCAGAGGTTCCGGCAAAACATATACATTGGTTCAACTTAGCCATCTGAGCAGCTATCCGATCATGACCAGAAGCATACGCAGTAAAAAATACATCCAGACGATGGCTGACCAGCTTGGCATCACTATCCCGGACCCCATCGTTTTCCGCAGTAAACAGGATACAAGAGGTAAGCTCCTCCCGACAGATAAAGTCCTCGTTGATGATCTTGATGGATGGCTTTCTGATATTGTAAGTAACTATTTTGGTTCTGCTGTTGCTGCCGCCACCATGAACATGGATGATAACCAAAATGTGATCAATCTTATGGATGAGGAGACTAAGCACAAATGATTGAAATTATGACCAGCGGTGATTTTGAGAAAGTTGTCGAAGCACTTGGCCTGAAAAACGCCAAACGCACCTACCTGTACACTCCTACTGAGGATTCTCCTTGGGCCGACAGTTTTGCTGTATGGGAATTCACTGAATCGGAATTCAACATTCTCAACGATGATATCGTAGACGAAGCATGGGACGATAAATTCCTCGGCCTCTGGTGGCGCTATGCTGAGGGGACGAATATCGCAGACAACCCCGACTATGAGGTACATGATTTTACTTTCCACGGCAAACCTGTCAAGGCATGGGCTGATACAGGCGTTGATCATGTAGATATCTACGAAGATGAAGACGGGCAGCAGATAGCAGACGAATATGGTTATGACTACCTAAACCCTCTGGAGTATTGCGTCAACGAGATCGGTGCCTCCACCCCTAAAAATGTCGATGCTGTCTGCACCGGCCTTGCCAAGCTTAACGGCATGACGCTGGCCGAATTCTTCAAAAAGTATATGGAGGAAGACGATGAAGAAATTTCCGAATGACTTCTACTACTTTGGCCATGGTACACACCTGACCGATAAAGAAATCGACCAGCATGTCCAGGCTGTCAAAAAGATGCTGAAAAAGCAGGAACGCGATGATCCAAAAGATTTCAGCCCGGTATTTGTTTCAACCGGCGACACGCTGGTCATCGGCTATCGTTACCATGATAGTAAACGGATCAATGTCTGCCGCAACTACTACGAGCTGGGATATGCTTTTAAGGAGTGAGAGCCTATGAAGGAAGTCCCTATCTGGGAAAAGCAAAATCTGACCCTTGAAGAAGCAGCAGCCTACTCTGGCATCGGTATCAACAGACTCTACGAAATGACAAAAGACGGTAGTTGTCCCTTCGTTCTTTGGGTTGGCAGCAAACGTCTTATCAAGCGTAAGCGTTTTGACCAATATATTGAACAAAGTTTCAGTATCTGATAAATCTACTTTCACAAAATCATAAGACAAAGAGGGCCTTGGTGTGATATAATAAAGGTGTCATACTAAGGCTCTCTTTTAGCTTTTAAAGGAGGGCACATAATGTCCGTACAACGTAGAAAAGACAACAAAGGCAGAGTTTTAAAGAACGGCGAAAGCCAACGCAAGAACGGCAGCTATATGTATCGGTATAGTGACGCCAACGGTATACGTCACACCGTCTATGCGCCTGATTTGAAAACATTGCGCGAAAAGGAGGAGAAAATCCAAAAAGATATTATCAACAATATAGACCTCAGTGAAGACAAAATTACAGTTAGTGCCTATTTCAAATCATATCTAGACCAAAAGAAGAATATTAAATCAACAACAAGGTCAAATTATGAAGTCATCTTTCTCTATTTGAAAAAATACGGTCTTGGTGAAATGCCAATAAAGAACGTCAAAATAACAAACGCCAAGAATTTTGTAATCGATATTTTCAAAAATGGAGCTGGTTTTTCCACAGTACAAAATGTAAAAGGCCACATGAAAAGCCTTTTTGATCTTGCCTGCGAGGAAGATATAATTCACAAAAACCCGTTTGCCTTTACACTGTCAAAGGTGATTCCCTATGAAAAGCACAAAAAAGAAGCGCTGACAAGTACACAAATTGCCGCATTGCTTGACTATGTCCATAGCAACACGTGCTATAAAAAGCATGAGGACGAGATTAAGATTCTTCTTTATACCGGGCTTAGAATTGGAGAGCTATACGGTTTAACTTTTGACGATATAGACTTTGAGCATAAATGGATAAGTGTAAATCATCAGCTGGTCTTTTATCGGAAATACGACGGCGGTTTTATTCAGGAAGTCCACAAACCCAAAACGGAATCCGGTGTACGATATGTTCCAATGTCGGACGAGGTTGTGCAGTGTTTTAAAAATGTCATTACAGCGCGAGTACACCTGGACAAAGAACCTGTAATCGATGGCTATACAAATTTTATTTTTATAACAAAAAATGGCGTAAAAAGCAAATATAATCTTGGACCTGCGCTCACACGTATTATGAAAACTTACAATGAGAAGTTCCAAGATAAAGAACCGCTTCCTAATTTGACCCCGCATGTTTTTAGGCACACCTTTTGTACTGAGCTGATAAACAAAGGAATGAACTTGAAAAGCGTGCAATATGTTATGGGACATGCATCAATAGAAACGACGCTTAACATCTACACCCATGTCAATAAGATGGATGTCTTTGAGGAGTTCGAAAAAATAAGCGGAAAGCCTGCAACGAATAATTGTGTATATTTAGGCCGTGCGATATAGTCCGAACACACAATACCGTGCGCAAAAAGAACATTTGTATGGCAATAGGTATTTTGCTTACACCACAATTTACACCATTTCTGATTGAAATACGTGAATACACGTAGGCGAACGTGAAAAAGGCACCTTGACAGCAAGATAAAACATGGCGTAACATCGAGATATATAAAGATATAACGACTTATATAAAATGTTTTCAACAGCGCCATACATTTTTGGATAAATAGTTTAAAAATCCTTGACATCGGGGCAAAAAAACGCTATTCTTAAAGTAGTAAATCGCGAGGAAGGCGGTGCATACGATGAACGCCAAAGGGGACGCAAACCGCAGTGTGCGCATGACCAAGCAGAGGCTCTACCAGGCGCTTATTACGCTGTTGCAGCAGAAAAGTCTGCGGGAAATTACAGTCCGGGAGCTGACCGAGCTGGCAGGGATCAGCCGCGGCACATTCTATTTTCACTACGCGGACATTTATGCCCTGATGGACCAGCTGGAGGCCGCCCAACTGGCACGGCTGAACGACCTGATGGACACCCTGATCCCCAGCATCTCGCAGGAAGACGCGCCCCCCGCGCTGGTGGCGCTGTTCACCTACATGACCGAGAACCCCGACCTCTGCCAGGCCCTCTACGGCAAAAGCTGGGAGTCGGAGTTCACCCGCAACGCCAAAAAGCTGATTGCAGAGCGCTGCCTGGGCGAGTTTGCACCCGACGGCGGCACCGAGGAGCAGAAATATATGCTGGCCTTTGCGGTGAACGGCTGCTTTGGCACGATTGTAGCCTGGCAGGAGGCCGGTTTTCAGCCGCCCGCGGCGGAGATCGCCCGCATCACCTGGCAGGCCATCCGCGCTGTGAAGGGGCGGATGTGAGCAAAGCAAGTTTCCCTTGCCTGCCTTGCCTTTTGGGGCAAGACGGGGTATAATATAATTACAAGTACGCCCGCCTGACCGGGCTGATGAAGGAGAGTTTTACGATGGGTTTCTTTGATTTTCTGAAAAAGTCTGCCGAGCCTGCCGCCCCCGCGGCCCCAGCCTTCCCCGTGACCCTGGCTGCTGATGCCAAGGGTACCGTTGTGGCCATGGAGAACATCCCCGACGAGGTGTTTGCACAGGGCATCCTGGGCAAGTGCTGCGGCATCGACCCTACCGAGGGCAAAATTTACGCCCCCGCGGACGGTGAGATCACCCAGGCCCCCGACAGCGGCCACGCGCTGGGCATCATGACCACTGCCGGTGTTGAGGTGCTGATCCATGTCGGCGTTGACACCGTCGAGATGAAGGGCGACGGCTTCAGCCCGAAGGTCAAGGAGGGCGACAAGGTCAAGAAGGGCGATCTGCTGCTGGAGATGGATCTGGACAAAATCGCGGCTGCCGCTCACCCTGCTGTGGTGATTACCGTCGTCACGAACACCGATGATTTCAAGGACGTCGAGGTCGTGGCTTCCGGCGCCGTGGAGCCGGGCGCGGATCTGATCAAGATCAGCAAGTAAATTTTTACCGATAAAAAAGCGGGCACCCGATTGGGTGTCCGCTTTTTGGCTTCCCCCGAGGGGGAAGCTGTCACCGTATGGTGACTGATGAGGGCAGAGCTTGCCATGGCTGCCCGTTTGCGGTTCGCAATCGGTAGCTTGCCCCTCATCCGGCCCTGCGGGGCCACCTTCCCCCGCGGGGGAAGGCCTTAGGATTTTGCAGCCTCGTACTCGCTGAAGCTGTCACTCACGCTGGCGCCGCTGTCGTCAACGGTGGCGGAATAGCCGGAAACGGTCATAGCGGCGGCCATAGCCCGGCAGAGTATACGCTTTTTCTTCCTATCGATCACTCCTGTCTGGGTGTTTTGTGAGTACAGCTACAGTATACCCGGTACAGATGAAAGAACATTGAAGAAAGCGTGTAAAACCTGGGGGGAATCGTGTGGATAAAATTTGAAAGGCTTGACAATCAGCGGTGGGCGTGTATAATAGGTTTGGACATAAAAACAGGGGCGCTGAGGGGCATCCTCGGCTGAGATCGAAACAAACCGCAGTTTCGGGTCGCCTTGAACCTGATCCGGGCAATGCCGGCGTAGGAAGTTTGACCCAACACGTCATAATGCTTTTGCGCCTGCAAGTGTACCTTGCGGGCGCTTTCCTGTTTTTACGTTACATTTTTTGAGGAGTGGATACCATGTCCAAAACCTATTCCAAGACCCGCACTCTTGTGGAGTGCGCCCTGATGATCGCCCTGGGCACCGTGCTGGCGAATATCAAAATTTTTGAGATGCCCAACGGCGGCTCCATCACCCTGCTGAGCATGCTGCCGTTCATCCTGGTCTCCTACCGCCACGGCACAAAATGGGGACTGTTCACGGGCTTTGTCAACAGCCTGCTGCAGATGCTGCTGGGCTTCTACGCGCCCCCGGCTCCCGGCCTGCTGCCGCTGGTGGGTATGATCCTGCTGGACTACGTGCTGGCCTTCACCCTGCTGGGCCTGGCCGGTGCGATTGCCAAGCCGTTCAAGAACCGTCTGGTCGGCGTGGCCGTCGGCACGGCAGCGGTGTGCGGCATCCGCTTCCTGTGCAGCTTCCTGTCCGGCGTGCTGATCTGGGGCAACCTGAGCGACGGTCTGCCCGCCTGGACCTACAGCCTGACCTACAACGGCAGCTACATGCTGCCCGAGACCATCCTGACCACGGTGGCCGCGGTGCTGATCTACAAGGCAGCCCCGCAGCTGTTTGCGGCGCAGGAGCAGTAAGCGCTAAATACTTTTCCCGGTACGCACGGTATGAGCGTACCGGGATTTTTGTTTGCCGGTTTGTAGGGGGCGGCGTCCTCGACGCCCAGCGGAGGGGTCAAGACCCCTCCCTACAAGCCGATTTTTAAGGGGCTGTAGGGGCGGATTCCATATCCGCCCGTGCCCGCTCTCGGCAACGCAAAAATGCCCCGGTACGCAGAAAGGCACACCGGGGCATTGGCTTTACGTAAGTATCAGTAGCTCATAATGTCCTTCACAGCACCGGACATCGAGAAGAGTTTGGCGGACAGATGGTCGAGGTAGACGATGCCGAGCTTGTTGCCCGTCTCCTCATTATACATGTCGGCCAGCTGGGGCATGACCTGGAACGCGGCGGCCTGGGCCTTGGGGCTGTTGTCAAAGTTCGCCGTGCCCTGCACGCGCAGCCACTCGCCACGGTCATTGGCGGCGCAGATCTCGAGGTTCGTGTTGTCCAAAAGCTGCTTGTAGGCGGCCTTGTGCTTGCCCAAGGCAATGCACAGGTGGCCGTTGTACCACATGGCAAAACCGATGGGACGCACGCGGGGCAGATAGCCATCGACGGTGGCAAGGTAGAAGGTGGGATTCTCTTTCAGAAATTCCATGATTTCTTCATTTGGTTTCATGGTGTAAACCCTCCCGCAATATTACAGTGTGGCCAGCGCCGCTTTGATGCGTGCGGCGGCCTCCTTGGTGCGCTCGGCATCGCCGAACGCCGTCAGACGGAAATACCCCTTGCCGCAGGGGCCGAAGCCCTCGCCGGGGGTGCCCACAACGTGGGCGTGCTCGAGCAGCCAGTCAAAAAACTCCCAGCTGCCCATCTCGTTGGGGCAGCGCAGCCAGATGTAGGGGCTGTTCTTGCCGCCGCAGTACCAGACACCGGCCTCGTCCAGCGCTGCCGCAATGACAGCGGCGTTGGCGCGGTAGTAGTCGAGGTTCTGCTGAATCTCCTTCATGCCCTCGTCGGTAAAGACGGCCTCGGCACCGCGCTGCACAACATAGGCGACGCCGTTGAACTTCGTAGTCTGGCGGCGCAGCCACATCTTGTTCAGCTTGCCGCCGGCCAGCGCCTGCGGCACGACGGTGTAGCCGCAGCGGGTGCCGGTGAAGCCTGCGATCTTGGAGAAACTGCACACCTCGATGGCAACCTCCTTCGCGCCCTCGACCTCAAAGATGCTGCGGGCGAGACCCGGCTCGGAGACGAAGCACTCGTAGGCAGCATCAAACAGGATGACCGCGTCATTGGCCTTCGCCCAGGCGACCCAGGCCTTGAGCTGCTCGACGGAGTAGGTCGCGCCGGTGGGGTTGTTGGGGCTGCAGATGTAGACGATGTCCGCATGGGGCGCTTCGTCCGGCATCGGCAGGAAGCCGTTCTCCGCCGTGGCGGGCAGGTAGAGAATCTTGCGGCCCGCCATCACGTTGTCATCGACGTAGACCGGGTAAACCGGGTCGGGAACAAGAATCGTGTTGTCCTGACTGAACAGGTCCAGCAGGTTGCCCAGGTCGCTCTTGGCACCGTCGGAGATGAAAATTTCGGACATGTCCAGCTCGACACCGTGGCCCGCGTAATACCTGCGGATAGCGTCGCGCAGGAACTCATAGCCCTGCTCGCTGGGAATATAGCCGTGGAACGTACCCTTGTGGCCCTGCTCCTCAACGGCCTTGTGCATGGCCTCCGTCACGGATGCCGCCAGCGGCAGGGTGACGTCGCCGATGCCCAGACGGATGACGTCTGCCTCGGGATGGGCCTTCTGGTAGTCGGCTACCTTGTGGGCAATGGTGCTGAACAGATAGCTCTCGTTCAGCTCGGCGTAATGCGGATTCAGCTGCATTATGGTTCCCCCTCGTTTATACCTATATAAATTTACTTTACCACAATTCGTGGCGGTGTGCAATAGAATTTGCAAAGGGAATTTTTATGGGTGATTTGTGGGGGAGGGTCTTGACCCTCCCGTGAGGGATAAATCTCTCCCCTACTGTAGGGGGCGGCGTCCTCGACGCCCCGCGGAGGGGTCAAGACCCCTCCCTACAATCCTCCCCGTACAGGCTCTCGCACTTCTCGTCAATCTCCCTTGCGGGCAGCGACACGGCCATGGCCACCGCGGCGCTGTAGCATTCCTCGGGGGTGAAGCCTTCGCCCGCCAGCGGGAAGTGCTGCAAAATCTTCTCGACCAGCTCGTCGTAATAGCGCGCGTAGAGCACGCCGCGGTCCGTGATGTAAATTTTGCCGTACCGCCGCCGCACAATGACCCCCTGCTTCATCAGGCTGGTCAGGATGCTGGTGACGCTGGGCTTGGTCACGCCCATGGCCTGCGCCAGTGCCAGCGGCGAGACCTCGGTGCTTTGCTGCGCCAGATGGTGGATGGCCAGCAGATAACGCAGGTTGGAATCGGTCAGGGTCAAGGTACATCTCTCCTTATACCAAACTAAAAGGGGGCGCGGGCCACGAACGGACCCGCGCCCCCTTCAGGCACTTATGCTTTACTTACTGTGGCAGGCACCGCCGCAGGTCTTACAATTACCTGTGCAGCCGCCGTGACTGCCGCAGCCGCCGCCCCCGCAGGAGCCGTCACAGCAGCCGAGGCCGCCGGTCTTGTGTTCATGATACAAGAGCCAGCCGGTACCGCCAAACACGAAAATCGAAACGATGATCGTAGGCAGGTTGAAATTAGCAGCTAAAAACTCCATCATAAAAAGTCCGCTCCTTTCCGGAAGAATACGGTATTATCGTACACTCAAAATTACTTGGAAGCAACAGCCTTCTTGGAATCGAACTGAACCTCGTTGACGTTCTCGTACTTGTTGGGACGGAACAGCAGGTAGAGGGTCAGAGCGATGATGGCGACAGCCACGATGGTGAAGAAGTTGAAGCCGACCTCGCCGGTGATCAGGCCGCCGATCTGGTAAACGACCAGAGAAGCGCAGTAGGCCAGCAGGCACATATAGCCGATGGCGATAGCAGTCCACTTGCCGTTGTTCATCTCGCGCTTGATGGCGCCCATAGCGGCAAAGCAGGGAGCGCACAGCAGGTTGAAGATCATGAAGCTGTAAGCGGAGAGGGCGGTGAAGTTGGCAGCAACCTCAGGCCAAATCTCGTCGCCATTGTCGGAGAGTTCGCCGCCGAAGTGGTACAGAACACCGAAGGTGCCGACGACGTTCTCCTTGGCGATCAGGCCGGAGATAGACGCGACGGTTGCACGCCAATCACCGAAGCCCTGCGGGATAAAGATCCAGGAAATTGCGCTTGCAACGATAGCCAGAATGGAGTTGTCCTGATCCTCGACCATCGTGAAGGCACCGTTCTCGAAGCCGAAGCCCTGCAGGAACCACAGGATGATGGTAGAAGCCAGAATGACGGTGCCGGCACGCTTGATGAAGGACCAGCCGCGCTCCCAAGTAGCGCGCAGGACGTTGCCCCAGGCGGGCACATGGTAAGCGGGCAGCTCCATAACGAACGGAGCAGGATCACCGGCGAACAACTTCGTCTTTTTCAGGATGATGCCGGAGATGATGATGGCTGCAAAGCCGATGAAGTAAGCAGAGGTGGCGACCCAGCTGCTGCCGCCGAACAGAGCACCTGCAAACAGGCCGATGATGGGCATCTTAGCGCCGCAGGGAATGAAGCAGGTGGTCATGATCGTCATACGGCGGTCACGCTCGTTCTCGATGGTGCGGGAAGCCATAACGCCGGGAACACCGCAGCCGGTGCCGACCAGCATGGGAATGAAGCTCTTGCCGGACAGGCCGAAGCGGCGGAAGATACGGTCCATGATGAAGGCGACACGGGCCATGTAGCCGACGTCCTCGAGGATGGACAGCAGGAAGAACAGAACGAGCATCTGGGGAACGAAGCCCAGAACAGCGCCGACACCGGCGACGATGCCGTCCATGATCAGGCCGTACAGCCAGCCAGCAACGCCGATGGATTCCAGCAGGCCGCCCAGGGCGTTCGGGACAATCTCACCGAACAGAACATCGTTCGTCCAGTCGGTGGCAAAGGTGCCGATGCCGATGCCGCCGTCCGCAACGGAGGTGCCCATCGCGATGGCGTACATCAGCCACATGATGGCTGCGAAAATCGGCAGAGCCAGGATACGGTTCGTGACGAACTGGTCGACCTTATCGGAGACAGTCAGGTTCTCGGTGCGGGGCTTCTTCTTGACGGCCTTGTCAACAACGCCGTTGATGTAAGCGTAGCGCTGGTTGGTGATGATGCTCTCGGCGTCATCGTCCATTTCCTTCTCGCAGTCGGTGATGTGGGCGTCGATGTGGTCTAGCAGCTCTTTGTTCAGGTTCAGCTCAGCCTGGACCTTGTCGTCGCGCTCAAACAGTTTGACAGCGTACCAGCGCAGGAAGCGGTCATCGACCTTGCCCTGAATGGACTCCTCAATGTGGGCGATGGCATGCTCAACGCTGCCGGTAAAGACGTGAGGCAGCTCGCCTGCCTTGCCCTTCTTGGCGGCGGCAACGGCCAGCTCGGCAGCCTTCTCGCTGCCCTCGTTCTTCAGGGCGGAGATTTCGACGGCCTCGCAGCCCAGCTCGTTGGACAGCTTCTTCAGGTCGATCTTGTCGCCGTTCTTGCGGACGAGGTCGATCATGTTGACAGCCATGACAACGGGGATGCCGAGCTCGATCAGCTGGGTGGTCAGGTAGAGGTTACGCTCGATGTTGGTGCCGTCGATGATGTTCAGGATGGCGTCGGGCTTCTCATTGACGAGGTAGCCGCGGGCAACGACCTCCTCCAGCGTGTAGGGAGACAGAGAGTAGATACCGGGCAGGTCCTGGATCACGACGTCGTCGTGCCCTTTGAGCTTGCCCTCCTTCTTCTCGACGGTAACGCCGGGCCAGTTGCCGACATACTGGTTAGAACCGGTCAGGCTGTTGAACAGGGTGGTTTTACCGCAGTTCGGGTTGCCTGCCAGAGCAATTTTAATTGCCATTTGGTTAAACCCCTTTCTTTACTTTTTCAGAACTCACTCAACTTCGATCATTTCGGCGTCAGCCTTGCGGACGCTGAGCTCGTAGTTGCGGACGGTCAGCTCCATCGGGTCGCCCAGAGGTGCGACCTTGCGGACGTAAACCTTGGTGCCCTTGGTCAGGCCCATGTCCATGATGCGGCGCTTGACAGGGCCCTCGCCGTGCAGCTTGGCAACGGTGACGGTCTCGCCGACCTGTACATCTTTCAGAGTCTTCATACTTCGTTCCTCCTCTTGGTACAATCAATCAAACAGCCGAGGGGCTGTGATTCCAAATTTTTTACGCAACGATAATACGCATGGCCAGGGTCTTATCCAGCGCGATGCGCGCTTCCTTGACCTGAAGGATGAGGTTGCCGCTGATCTCATTGACCACGGTAACGGTCTCCCCCACGACAAAGCCAAGCTCGGCCAGATGCTGGCGGACCTCATCCTTGCCGGTGATCTTTCGGATGGTAACGGTATCGCCTGCTTTAGTCATCGTTAAAGGCATTCCACACACTCCCCTTTTGCGATTCTGCAATATATTAGCCTATGCTAACGCTTGGTGCAAAAGCATGCGGTTAGAACGCTCTAACCGCTTACGATGGTAGTTTACCACCACTAACTCCCGATGTCAATACGGAAGTTAGGCTAACCAAACAGATTTGTGAAAAGTAGATAGTTATTGCTAACTTAAATTGTGCAGCTTTGAACAAATTGTGAAAGCATCACGGCAGAAGCCGGGCAGTGATGCGCACTTACGGAAACCACCCGGTAGGGGCCGGGCGTGCCCGGCCTCTACAGACAGCAAAAAAGCCGGAGGGACCTCTCTCCCCTTCCGGCATATTCAATATCTTATTGCCCCTTTTTCTGCTTCCGCGTCTCTGCCAGATGCCGCACCGCCAAAACGGGATGGTGGAACAGCATCCGCGGACCGCTCCAGCGCATGACCTGGCGGATGCGCTCCCGCATCTCGGGCTTGTAGCAGTGCGTTTGGCAGACGCTGCAGAACGTTTTGGTCGCTATATGCGGGCAGTGGTCCACCCGCGCGTCGGCGTAGTCCCGCAGGACCGCGCAGTCGGGGCAGAGCCGACCCTTGGGTGTGCCGTGATGGCCGCGGCAGTATAGCTCGATCATCAGGCCGACAGTGGCCTTTTCCTGTTGGCGCTTCTTCTCCGGGGCGCCGGGGACGCCGCCCCCTACAGTGTTCGTAACGGCCATCAGCTCATCCTCCCGTTTTCCACAGAGTACGTCGTGTCAGCAATTCGCATCGTCGAGGCGCGGTGGGATACAAGCACCACGGTCTTGCTGGCCCGCTCCTCGGCCAGACTGCGCAAGATGACGGCCTCGTTCAGGCTGTCGAGGTTGCTCGTCGGTTCGTCCAGCAGAATGAACGGTGCATCGTGCAGAAATGCCCGTGCCACACCGAGCCGCTGCCGCTCGCCGCCCGAGAGGGTATCGCCCAGCTCCCCGACGGGCGTGTTGTAGCCCTGCGGCAGCGTCATGATAAAGTCGTGGATGGACGCCTTCCTGCAGGCTGCCACGACCTGCTCATGGGTCGCGTTCCGGTTGGCAATTTTGACATTTTCTTCAATACTGTCATGGAACAGCACGGTGTCCTGCTCGACGAAGCTCTCCGCTGCGCGCAGCGACGCCGTGTTGATGCCCTTGATGTTCTCGCCGGAGATCTCGACCCGGCCTAAATCCGTGTCCCAGAACCGCATGAGCAGCTTGAGCAGTGTGGATTTGCCGCTGCCGCTGCGGCCCGTGATGCCCACGATGCCGTGCTCCGGGATGTGCAGGCTGACCTCCTTCAAAATCTCGCTGTCGCGGTAGCCGAAGGTCACGCGACGGGCGTCGGCACCGCGGAACACAATGTCCCTGCCGTCGGTGACCTCGCGCACAGCGGGCTGCTCATCGAGAATATCCAGAACGCGGTTGCCCGCGGCGAAGGTGCTTTGCAGCCCGGTGCCGAGATTCGCCAGCGCGATGACCGGGCCGAAGCTGCTCATGAGTGCCACAACGCTGACGAGCGCACCGTCAAACCCGATGGCACCCGCCATGAACAGGCTGCCAGCCAGCGCCAGCATACCGGCGTCCAACAGCTGGATGATGGCCCCGGTCACGGCCTGTGCCGTGCCGCCGGCCTCCTTCAGGCGGCGCTCCTGCCCGGCCAGCGCGTCGGTGCGCTGGTTGATTTGCGCCAGCCGATGCGCGCCGTCGTTGTATTGCAGGCTCTCCCGCACGCCACGCAGGCTGTCCAGTACAAAGCCGTTCAGCGCGCCGAACTCCGCGCGGAAGCTCTCGCCCGATTTGCGCGCACCTCTGGCGGCTGCCACGGGTATGCCGATGCCGATGACCGCATAGGCCAGCGCCGCGTACAGCCCCAGCGCGGGTGCATAGCTGCCCATAAAGCACGTCATAACGACGCTTACGATGACGGCAATGCAGATGGGCGAGATCGTGTGCGCGTAAAAAACCTCCAGCAACTCAATGTCCGCAGTCAGCACGGCAATCAGGTCGCCCTTGTCGCGGCCCTCCAGCTTGGCGGGGGCCAGCTGGCGCAGCACGCCAAAGACCTTGTCCCGGATGAACGCCAGCAGCTTGAACGCAATAAAATGGTTGCAGCCCTGCTCCGCGTAGTGCAGCACGCCGCGGGCCACGGCCAGAATCGGCAGCAAAATACAGGCGGTTTTGAGCACAACGGGCACAGAAAAATGCAGGCTGTCCAGCAGCGCATACACACCCAGAACCGGGATGAAGATGGCGCAGAGAAAGCCCGCTACGCCCAGCAGAACGGCGCAGACCATGACCGGGGCGAGAGGGCGTACCAGCCCTACAAGACGGTACATGACGTTTAAATTGCCGCGGGTACGTTTGTTTTCCATCACTGTGCCTCCTTCCCGTAGTTTTCCAGTGTCTGCTGGCGGTTCCACAGGTCGGCGTACAGCCCGCCCTGCGCCAGCAGTGCCTCGTGCGTGCCCTGCCCCGCCGGATGGCCGTGATCCAGCACGTAAATATTGTCCGCCTTTGTCACGTTGGCAAGGCGGTGGGAAATCAGGATGACCGTCTTGCGCCCGGCCAGCCGGTGGATGCCCGCCATGATGTCGTTCTCGCTCTCCACGTCGATGTTGGACGTTGCTTCGTCAAAAATGTAGACAGGACTGTCATGCAGCAGTGCGCGGGCCAATGCCAGCCGCTGCCGCTGGCCGCCGGACAGGTTGCCGCCGCCCTCGGTCAGCGGGGTGTCCAGTCCGTCCATCGAGCGCAGGAAGTCCGCCAGGTTCACCTGCTCCAGCGCGCCCCACAGCGCACCGTCGTCTGCGTCGGGTGCGGCCATCCGCAGGTTGTCGGCCACCGTACCTTTAAAGAGGTGGCTGCACAGGCTGACGAGCGTTACATTTTTGAGCAGGCTGGCCTCGCTGACGGCGGAAAGCTCCTGCCCGCCGATGGTCACATGCCCCGTGTAGCCGGACACGCGCCCGGTCAGCACGGCGGCAATCGTGGACTTGCCGCAGCCGCTCTCGCCCACCAGCGCGGTGAGGCTGCCCTGCGGGAAGTCAAGATTTAAGCCATGCAGCGTTTCTTTCTCGGCCGTGTAGCCAAAGTGCAGGTCACGGCAGGCAATCGGGCAGTCCGCACCGAGCTGGGCGGTCCTGGCGCTGCCCTCGGGCAGGTCCAACAGCTTGAAAATTTTGTCGCTGGCAGCCATGCCGTTCATGGCAACGTGGAAGTACGACCCCAGCGCGCGCATCGGCAGGAAGAAATCCGCCGACAGCAGAATGATGCAGAGAGCGCCCGGCAATGTTACGCGGTTTGCATTGAACTCATGCGCGGCCACGATGATGCCCAGCGCCGCGCCGCCGTAGGCGATGACGTCCATGACGATGATCGAGTTGAGCTGCATCGTCAGCACCTTCATCGTCACCTTGCGGAAGTGCTCGGCCTCACGGTTCATGGCCGCGTGGCGGGCCCCGTCGGCCTGATAAATCTTGAGCGTGGTCAGCCCTTGCAGGTTCTCCAAAAAGCTGTCGCCCAGCGCAGCGTACCGGCCCCAGTACTTGCCCAGCAGCTTTTTAGTAAATTTCTGCACAGCCACGATGGAAACCGGGATGAGTGGCACGCAGATCATCAGGATGACCGCCGCGTGCAGACTGACTGGGGCCAGCGCAATAAACAGCGTGACCGGTGCGATCATGGCGTAGAAAAACTGCGGCAGATACGCGCCGAAGTAGGTCTCGAGCTGCTCGACGCCCTCGCCTGCCAGCTGCAAAACCTCCGCGGTGGGCACGGCTTGGGTGTAGCTGCCGCCCAGGCGGAGCAGCTTTTCATAAATGGCGGCGCGCAGCGTTTTTTTGACGGTGCAGCTGGCGTTGTAGCTGGCCGACGCCGCGCCGCGCGTGCAGAAAAAGCGCACGATCAGCGCACCGAGAATGTACAGAAGTGCGGTGGGCAGGTCCGGCTCTCTGCGCACAAGTCCCGTTAGAAAGAGGGACACGGCGAAGATCATCACGATGTTGGCCAGCAGCGCAAGGAATTGCAGCACAACATTCCACGCAATGTACCGTTTGGAGTCGCCCATCATCGAAATCAGGCGTTTGTTGATCATCATAAGCGGTTGTTCCTTTTTTACATAGTGCGGTAGGGGCCGGACATACCCGAAAAATCACACCTTTTCCCTCGTGCGCAGCGGCAGGTAGCCTGCGTCGCGGATGGCCTTGCGGATGACCTCCTCGTCGGCGTCGGCCTTCGTCCAGACCGTCACGTTCCGGGCGCTCAGGTTCACCTCGGCCAGTGTGTCGGGCAAGGTGTTCAATGCGTTTTCCACATGGCGCTGGCAGTTCTGGCAGGTCATGCCGTCCACGCCCATGACGAGGCGGTGCGGATAGTGGCTCTTGTTGGTGTCCGCCGCCCTGACCTTTTTAGCGGGGGCGTCATGCTCACCGCAGCAGCCGCCGCCGTGGCGCAGATGGTGGATAAAGCTGTAGATGCCGTAGCCGACGGCAACCACCAGAATCAGAACAATAATGACGTTTGCCATAAAAAACCTCCTGGTTAGTGTTTTCTAATTTGACTTAGAATATACTAACTTCTGCTTTGCTTTTTGTCAAGAGGTATCTTTTTTGATACTGCCCGGCAGGGGCCGCACATGCCCGGCTCCTGCCGCGCAAACAAAGAAGGAGGGGCATCGCTGCCCCTCCCGGTATGGATGGATATGGAGAAAATCAGGCATTGGCCAGAGCGGTGCCAAGGGCTGCGCAGGCAGTCTCGGCGTCGCCGTCGGGGGAGCCGTTGGCCATGACAGGCTCAACGACCAGACGGGCACCGGCGGCCTCGGCGTCCTCGGCCCAGGTGCGGATCCACTCGCCGTCACCCCAGCCGTAGGAGCCGAACAGGCCAACGGGTTTGCCGCTCAGAGAGCCGCGCAGATCCTGGTACATCGGCTCGAACTCGCTCTCCTCCAGCTGCTCGGCACCCATGGCGGGGCAGCCCAGCGCAAAGCCGGTGTAGTCGCCGGCGGAGGAAACGTTGAACTCGGAGGCGGTGAACTTGTCAACAGAAGCGCCGGCGGCGGCAGCTGCGTTGGCGACCAAATCGGCCATGGCCTCGGTGTTGCCGGTGCCGCTCCAATAGATAACTGCGATCTTGCTCATAAATAACTACTCCTTTTATAATTTTTATGGTGCATCGTCAGGCGGCCACTGTCAGCCGCCTGATCGGGGTGCCGTTGTAATAGCAGCGGGCGTAGATGCGCTCGCACTTTTTATAGCGGTCAAACTCTGCCTGCGCAGCGGTGGGATCGGTGTAGACCTTCCAATAGCCGCACGCGGTAAAGTTTTTGCCGCGGTTTTGGATGAACCCGATGACATCCGCCAGCGGGTATCCCAGAAAAACGCCGATCTCATGCGGGAAATCTCCCTCGCAGCAGAGCCTTTCGGCCAGTTGGTCCAGCAGCTCGTCTGCGGTGCCGGGGGTGTAGCCCTCCCCCGCCAGAAAGTCCAGCATGTGCGGCACTGCTAACAGCCTGGCCACACGGGCCGGGCGGTATACATAGACCAGCACGGCCCCGGTGCGCGGGCACTGCCTAAGCACCCGCACCGTGACCCCGCGGGGCGACAGCGCGGCGTGCCAGGCGGCTGTTGAAAACCTTTTAAATCCAGCTAAATACTGTAATGTTTTTTC
>ERZ772969.22-NODE-22-length-171942-cov-10.832303_pt1 | contig 171942 bp, 171 predicted proteins | sample MGYA00511676_ERZ772969 | MGnify/ENA primary metagenome ERZ772969 (study PRJEB29015, sample SAMEA2737651) | human gut metagenome | biome: human gut; feature: human-associated habitat; material: faeces | place: China | collected 2012 ... | reverse complement strand
ACTCAATTCTATCACTATATCTTTCCGCATTTCACTTTTTTGTAGTAACTTTGCAAGCTAGACATATTGATGCTTTTCGCCAATGTTCGAGTTGAAGCCATACTTTTTTTATTTTTATTAATTTGTTTTCGACCGCAAAGGTAGGCTTCTTTTCTCAATCATGCCAATTGTTTCTGCTTATGTGCTATAACTTATGGTTATTGTGCATGGCAAATTGCATGAATACTTGCGCCAAACCGCTTTCTTGCCCCTGAGGCTGTGCAAAACTAAAATCGCGTAACATAGGCATTCCCTTAATCTCAACGACACGCAACTGTCCAGAATACAATTCGCGCGTAATGGAACGAACGGAAACAATGCCCAGACAATCGGTATGTTCCAAAAACAATTTGATACTTTCCGTGCTTCCCAAATACATCAAAACCTGTAAAGAGGATAACTTTATATTATGTTGCTGCAAGGCACGCTCAAAAACATCCAATGTCCCCGAACCTCTTTCGCGAAGCACCAAAGGCAAATGGAACAATTCATCAGGAGTTATCTCCTCTCCCACAGCCAATTTACTGCCTGTACGCACCACTGCCACCAACTCATCTTCCAAAAAAGTAGTATATCTAATATTAGGCAACCTGAATACTCCTTCGACAAAGCCCAAATCAATGCGATGTTCCTGCAAAGCGGCCTCTATCTCTCTGGAATTACCATTCAACAATGACAGGCTGACTTGTGGAAACTTACCGATAAAGCTGGCAAGCAAAGGAGGTAACACATATTGGGCAATGGTAGTGCTGGCCCCCAGCTTCAAACCGCCTGTATATTCATTATGCAACAAGTGCATTTCGTACTCTAACCGTTTATAGTCTTCCAAAATCCGCTCGCAATGTTCCAAGAGCAAATTGCCCGACTCCGTCAACGAAATTCTGCTACCCTGCCGGTCGAACAAACGTGTCTGATAAGCAGCTTCCAACTCTTGTATATGTTTGGTAATAGCAGGCTGGCTGACAAACAATTCTTGCGAAGCCTTCGTAAAACTCAGATTCTTCGCAACAGACCGGAATACCTTTAAACGAAAATCGCTCACAGCACAATGAATTAAATTGATTAATTATTCTGCAAATCTTCACTCCTGATACCCAACACCGACATCAGCGGATACCCCAGCATCTCCCAACGGCATACAGCCGGGGCGGCAGGCTCCTCCATACGGAAATAAACAATGTCTTTTGCCTCTTCTTTATGTCCGGCATTTTCCAATGCGCATTCCCTCAAAACGTTCTCAACCTCTTTACCATACTCCTCATTAAAAGGAACAACAATCAGCTTCTTCACTTCGGCGGCATTCAATACTATCTGCAACAAATCAAGATACAAGTCTCCACGAGACACAAAACCCTCTGAAGGCACAGCCATAAAACTGAATTCACCCAAAGAAGCCTTAAACGCTACTCCATCCAATTCGTTCTTCAAATCGGATGGCAGGCAGTTCTCCAGCTTTCCGGACTGCTTATCATATACGAGAAGTACCTGTACATCATTGTCACTCCCTTTCAACCCGGCATCCATAGCCAGATACATGGTAAAAAGTGCCAAATCCACTGTTTGTAAAGAACGTCCCAGCAACGGTTCAAAATACTTCCTCAAATCGTTTATAACAAAATTCAGGTAGGCAACATCAATCACCATTACCGTTTCGGAAAGTTTTATTTGGGTATTTTCCATATTACTCATTTATTTATTGAGGGAGTAAAGATACAAAAAGTTTTGTAGATAAAAGGTATTTGTCGCAAATCAGCCAATTTGACATTCATTTTCTTCTATTAACTGAAATTTTGTCTCATTTTGGCTGCTGGCAAATCTTTTGCGCCTTTTAAAGTGTTATGAAGCTGATAAAAATAGAAAGGAGAACTAAATATGAACTTTAACCAATTTACTATCAAAGCTCAAGAAGCCGTACAAGAAGCCGTGAACTTGACGCAAGCACGGGGGCAGCAAGCCATCGAACCTGTACACTTGCTTCAAAGCGTGATGAAAGTGGGCGAAAACGTTACCAATTTCATCTTCCAGAAGTTAGGCATGAACGGACAGCAAATCGCACTCGTACTTGATAAGCAGATTGACTCCCTGCCCAAAGTATCGGGTGGAGAACCCTACCTGAGTCGTGAGACTAATGAAATTTTTCAGAAGGCAACCCAATATTCCAAAGAAATGGGCGATGAGTTCGTTTCACTGGAACCGATGTTGCTCGCTTTGCTCACCGTAAAAAGTACCGCTTCCACCATCCTGAAAGATGCCGGAATGACGGAGAAAGACTTGCGCAATGCAATCAATGAATTACGGAAAGGCGAAAAGGTTACTTCGCAATCCAGCGAGGACACTTATCAGTCATTGGAAAAGTATGCCATCAATCTGAACGAGGCAGCCCGAAGCGGCAAACTGGACCCCGTTATCGGACGTGATGAAGAAATCCGCCGGGTTCTGCAAATCCTAAGCCGCCGTACCAAGAACAATCCTATATTGATAGGTGAGCCGGGTACAGGTAAAACAGCCATTGTAGAAGGACTTGCCCACCGTATATTGCGGGGTGATGTACCTGAGAATTTGAAAAACAAACAAGTTTATTCACTGGATATGGGTGCATTGGTTGCAGGAGCCAAATATAAGGGCGAATTCGAAGAACGTCTGAAAGCCGTCGTCAATGAAGTGAAGAAATCGGAAGGAGACATCATTCTGTTCATCGACGAAATCCACACATTGGTAGGCGCCGGTAAAGGCGAGGGAGCAATGGATGCCGCCAATATTCTGAAACCTGCTCTGGCACGCGGTGAGCTGAGAAGCATCGGTGCTACCACCTTAGACGAGTATCAAAAATACTTTGAGAAAGACAAGGCTTTGGAACGCCGTTTCCAAATCGTTATGGTAAACGAACCGGACACGTTAAGCACCATTTCCATCCTTCGTGGCTTGAAAGAACGTTATGAAAACCATCACCATGTACGGATTAAAGACGATGCCATCATTGCTGCCGTAGAATTGAGCAACCGTTATATCACCGACCGCTTCCTGCCGGATAAAGCCATTGACCTGATGGATGAAGCTGCCGCCAAACTCCGTATGGAAGTAGATTCTGTACCGGAAGAGTTGGATGAGATTTCCCGTAAAATCAAACAACTGGAAATTGAACGCGAAGCCATCAAGCGCGAAAATGACCGTCTCAAACTGGAGCAAATCGGCAAGGAACTTGCCGAACTAAAAGAACAGGAAAAGTCGTATAAAGCAAAATGGCAAAACGAAAAGACACTGGTCAACAAAATTCAGCAGAATAAAGTTGAAATAGAAAACCTGAAGTTTGAAGCCGATAAAGCGGAACGTGAAGGTGATTATGGAAAGGTAGCCGAAATACGTTATGGCAAACTTCAAGCATTGAATCAGGAAATTGAAGAGACCCAGCAAAAGCTGCACGAAATGCAGGGCGATAAAGCAATGATTAAGGAAGAAGTTGACGCCGAGGATATCGCAGATGTAGTATCCCGATGGACAGGCATACCTGTAAGCAAGATGCTGCAAAGCGAAAAGGAGAAACTATTGCATCTGGAAGATGAACTGCATCAGCGTGTTATCGGACAGAATGAAGCCATCGAAGCTGTAGCCGATGCTGTACGCCGCAGCCGCGCGGGACTGCAAGATCCCAAGCGTCCTATCGGCTCATTCCTCTTTCTCGGTACTACCGGTGTAGGTAAAACGGAACTTGCCAAGGCGCTTGCCGAATTCCTGTTTGATGATGAAACGATGATGACGCGTATCGATATGAGCGAATATCAGGAGAAACATAGCGTTTCCCGTCTGGTAGGAGCTCCTCCGGGATATGTGGGATATGATGAAGGCGGTCAGTTGACGGAAGCTGTACGCCGCAAACCTTACTCCGTCGTACTGTTCGATGAAATAGAGAAAGCACATCCGGATGTATTCAACATACTATTGCAAGTATTGGATGACGGACGTTTGACGGATAATAAAGGACGTACCGTAAACTTCAAGAATACCATTATCATCATGACTTCCAATATGGGTAGCGGATACATTCAAAGCCAAATGGAGAAACTGAACGGTTCCAACAAGGAAGAGATTGTAGAGGAAACCAAGAAGGAAGTTATGAATATGCTGAAAAAGACAATCCGCCCGGAATTTCTGAATCGTATCGACGAGACAATCATGTTCTTGCCGCTGACTGAAAAAGAAATCAAACAGATTGTTGTACTTCAAATCAAGAGCGTACAAAAGATGTTATCCGGAAACGGCGTGGAACTGGTATTGACCGATGCCGCCATAGATTTCCTGGCCAATGCAGGATATGATCCGGAGTTTGGTGCCCGCCCTGTGAAACGTGCTATCCAGCATTACTTGCTGAACGATTTGTCCAAGAAATTATTGTCGCAGGAAGTTGACCGTAGCAAACCAATCACGGTAGATATCAATGCAACGAAAGACGAATTGGATTTCAGAAACTGACAAGCTAAAAAAAGAAGAGGGTGTGTCAAAATACACTTGATGATTTCTTTTAGGCACGGATTTCGCGGATTTCACGGAAAAAGAACAAAGGACGTGTAATCTGTGCCTAAAAAGAAACAATTAGCAAGCGGATGTTAATTTTGACATACCCTCTTTTTATTTTAACCTCAGAATGAAGTATAATTATTCAGCTGTTTCTTCTTTAACCTCTTCAGCAGCAGTTTCAGATGTTTCTTCAAAGTCTGTCATATCACTTGCTACCAACAGATTATACCAGGAAATCAGTTTTTTAATATCAGACACATATACGCGGTCGCGGTCAAAATTAGGCAACACCTCCGCCAAATAAGCTTGGAGCTCTTTCACAGAAGCCTTTTTTACATCCAATGCCACGGCTGCACCGTTTTCCTTTTTCTTCATAGAGAGAAGTACATCTTTCAAAGGTACTTCTTCTGTATCTGTATACATGGCAATATCTCCTAAAGAGATAATCTTTTCATTACCATAAGCAGGAAAACGTTTCTTGTCAACAAGTGACTCCACAATCAACATATTCTTTCCCTGAGAGATGAGTTTATACAATCCCGGCTTACCGGAAATAGACAAAATAGTCTTCAACATAATATATTCAGTTTTTGTAATTAGTAGTTCATTTTTTCGGTGGGCAAAGATAGGTATTATTTTGAGACAGAAAAGTGATTAAGCCCAAAACCTGCGGAATTAACGGTGTTTCGTCATCATTCACTATCACAAAATCTGCCAGTTTCCGTTTTTCTTCATCGCCCATCTGACTACGAATGCGCTTTTCTATCAGTTCACGTGAGGAAGCATCCCGCTTCATGGCACGCTGCACCCGTATCTCCTCGGGAGCGTAAACCATAACAACTACATCAACCTCATCTGCAAATCCAGCCTCTATCAGAATAGCAGACTCGATTCCTGCCATCCGGCATGCCGCACGCTGACAAACCCACTGCCTGAAATCCTCTTTTACACGCGGATGAACAATACCATTAATCTGCCCGGCATGCTCGGGACTACCGAAAAGATAAGACGCAAGCAGAGACTTATTCAATACTCCACCGGCATACACCTCCTCACCCAACAAGGCAGTCAACTCACAGCGAATACAAGAGTCTGTCATCATAAGCTGTTTGGTTTCCCCATCAGAAATATAGACCGGGATTCCCATCACCTCCAACAGTCGGGACACAACACTTTTTCCACTGCCGATACCACCGGTTATACCTATCTTGACAGTCATAATGAAGGAGATATTTGTTCTATAAGAAAATCGACCTGCTCCGGATTAAAACGCACTTGTTTCACCCCGTCGGGAATATTCCGCAATTTTACCGTATACTTGTCCGCCCCCAAACGCAGCAGTTCCTCATAAGAAACATTGATATGAAAATCATCTGCAGTTATCTCACGGAAACGGCTAAGCCCTACCTGGAAAGTTACTTGAACCTTAGAAGGAAAAGCACGCAATACTTTATCAGCCGGAAAGTTTACGCCGTGCAACGGCACTTCCACCGTCTTTTCCGTATAAATGTCCACAGGAAGTATCATCTCAATAGAGGCAGGAACAAACTTCACACCTCGTCGCGCAAGCAAAGACACCTGTTGCCGCAATGTATCGGAGACATTCTCCTGTTTGACAGGCTGGGTATAGGCAGCGGTTATCGTATCCAATACCCCTTCCGGTGCATAAGCCAAAACCGAGTCCGGTTTAAAAATCGTATCCGACAAATAATATTGACGGCCGGCACCCACTGTCCCCGATAATCTGACAGGCACCAATTTGGACATTCCCGTTGCATAAATGTATTCCAAGGTATCTGGCTTCATAGAAAGCAAGCGGGTGGAAACATTCAACTGACTCAGCACTTTTTTCTCAAACTGAGAAGCATAAATACGTACATGATTATCAACAGCTTTATAATCGGAAAAGTCAAGCGAAACCGGATAGAAGCTCTTTCCCAACATATAATTAAGCAAAACAGTACCTTTATCCTTTACCTTTATATGCAGTTCGGAGACCGGCTCTGAAGTAATCATCGTATTATTAGGCACTCCACGCAAACGGACGGGAATAGAAAATTCCGCTTCATAATCGTTGTTCAGTGTCTGCAACAACCAGAAACCACCGGCTATAAAGAAGAAAAATAAAAAAACAAAGAACTCTCTGCTCTTATCACTGAGCAGAAAGTCCTTTGTTTTTCCGGTTATATTCAAATAAATACGTCTTATGTTCCTACGATCAAACATAGGCTCACATCTGCTTATTTAGAAGCCTGACTACTGTTTGCATCAGCAGCAGCGGCAAAAATGGAATTCTTGTCAATATGGATTTTAACGTTGGAAGCAATTTCAAGAACCACATCATTATCGTTAATTTCCTTGATAATACCATGAATGCCACCGGCAGTAATCACCTTTTGGTTCACTTGAAGAGATTTGCGGAAATTCGCAATTTCTTTTTGCTTCTTATTTTGCGGGCGAATCATAAAGAAATACATAATAGCGAACATAGCTATCAACATAATCCACATCATGCTTCCGTCCGGGCCTGCAGCAGGAGCTTGCAGGAAAAATACTGTCATCAAATTCATAAATATTCCGTTTTAATTTTTATTATTCAACAAAGGTATCAGTTTTTCGACAACTTCCCTTCTTTTTTCAATTCCTTAACTATTCCATCCAAAGTGCCATTGACAAAACTGCCACTCTTGGCTGTACTGTACACTTTGGCTATATCTACATACTCATTCAACGAAACGCTGACGGGAATGTTCGGGAAACTCAATATTTCGGCCAATGCACACTGCATGATAACTACATCCATAAAAGCTACACGGTCCAAATCCCAGTTACGTGTGTTTTCGCTGATAAGATGACGGTAGTAATCGCAGTTCAGAATAGCACGGCGGAACAAACGGCGGGCAAACTCCTGATCTTCATCATCCTTAAATTCAGGCAATAACGGCTGATTCGCACCATTCTTCTCATCAAAGCGTTTGATTGTTTTCAGAACGAATGTATCCACAATTTCCTTGTCGTCATTCCAATAAAGGCTTTGATCTTCGAGCAATATATCAAGTTCCTCATTATTGAAAATGAATGTCTTATAAAGCTTTCTCCATAATTCACGATCTGCCTCGTAAGAGTTTTCGGAAGAAGCCATATATTCCTTATATATATCAGACGCTACAATCTTTTCAAATAATCCTTTAACAAAATCTTCATCATTCTCCCACGTACGTTTCTGGTTGGAGATAAAGTCCATCAACTGCCTGTTCACTTCCAGTTGGGAAATGAATTTGTTTTCTACAAACTTCATGTTCGGATACAACTCTTCGGCTGTGGGAGCCAACTTTGCTTTTGCCGCATCAATGCGCTTTTGTGCGTAGTTCGTCAAGGCTATCATCAACATAAGCAGATAATTGTAAAGGTCATATGCCTTGGAGAGACTAAAGAACAACTCTTTCTCCGCAGCATCTAAATTTTTACTGCCATTCTGATAATAAGCATATACAATCTGTATAATCTTAAGACGAATAAGAACTCTGTTTATCATAACTAAAGTAAATACTGGTGTTTTAACGAGGTGCAAAAGTAGATATTTTTAATGAGTTTACATAAATAAATCACATTTTTTAATGCAGATAATCATTATCCGGGCTTTTTCTTTTGACAGTTTAAAAAAAATCGTCAATTTTGAACCCGATTACAACAAGATAGCTATAATATGGAAGACTTAAAAAAGAAAAGCGGACTGGACGTGAGCGACAAAGAAATAGTATTCTCCCAATCCATTAAAGCAGGCAAGCGCATCTATTATTTAGACGTTAAGAAAAACAGAAAGGACGAAATGTTCCTTGCTATCACTGAAAGCAAGAAGATAGTAACGGGTGAAGGAGATGAATCACAGGTTAGTTTTGAAAAACATAAAATCTTTTTGTACAAAGAAGATTTTGAAAAATTCATGAATGGCCTGCAACAGGCTATTGGCTTCATTCAGGAACAGCAAGGATGTTTTATGCGCCGCAACGACAATGAAGAACAACCTGACAATGTGCAGCCGGCAGAAGAACAGAAAGAAAAAGATTCTCCGCTTGACGGAGAAATTAAAATAGATATTGATTTTTAAAGGAAAACCTTTTGATAATTCAAAAAGAAGCGGTATTTTTGCACCGCTTTTTTGCAACATCGTGTGGTGAACCACATCGTGTGATGGTGAATTAAGCAATAATCTACTTAATTTAGAGTAACACAAAAAGAAATTAAAATGAAATCAATTGAAGTAAAAGGAACTGCAAGAACTATTGCAGAGCGTTCTTCGGAACAAGCAAGAGCTTTGAAAGCTATTCGTAAAGACAACGGTGTACCTTGCGTACTCTACGGAGCAGGTGAAAACGTTCATTTCACTGTACCGGCAGAAGGTCTGCGCAATTTGGTTTATACTCCGCACATCTACGTGGTTGACCTGATTATCGATGGCAAGAAAGTAAATGCTATCTTGAAAGATATTCAATTCCACCCGGTAAAAGATACTATCCTGCACGTTGACTTCTATCAGATTGATGAAACTAAACCTATCGTAATGGAAGTTCCCGTACAAATGGAAGGTCTGGCAGAAGGTGTGAAAGCCGGTGGTAAGTTGACTCTGCAGATGCGTAAACTGAAAGTTAAAGCTTTGTACAACGCTATTCCTGAAAAACTGATTGTCAATGTATCTCATTTGGGATTGGGCAAAACGGTAAAAGTAGGTGAATTAAGCTACGAAGGTTTGGAACTGTTGAATGCTAAAGAAGCCGTTGTATGTGCTGTTAAGCTGACTCGTGCCGCAAGAGGTGCTGCTGCAGCTGCTGCAAACAACTAATCGGCGCTTTCTTAGTAAGCAAACGAGATATTCCGGAACGCGGATTAACGCAGACGACGCAGATTTTATATCCGCGGACAACTGCGATAATCCGCGTTCCTCTCTTTTTATCTGAATTATCATTAAAGCCAAGTATATAAAAATGAAATATCTAATTGCCGGTTTAGGCAATATCGGTCCCGAATATCACGAAACCCGCCATAATATAGGCTTCATGGTAGTAGATGCTTTAGCTCAAGCAGCCGGAATAACCTTTAATGACGGACGCTATGGTTTTACAGCTACCATGTCGGTCAAAGGACGCCAACTGATATTGCTAAAACCGTCTACTTTCATGAATCTGAGTGGAAATGCCGTACGCTATTGGATGCAAAAAGAGAACATTCCGTTGGAAAACGTACTGATTGTAGTAGATGATTTGGCACTACCTTTCGGCACCCTGCGGCTGAAAGGGAAAGGAAGCGATGCGGGACATAACGGACTGAAACATATTGCAGCCACATTAGGTACCCAAAACTATGCCCGCCTGCGTTTTGGTATCGGTAATGATTTTCCCCGCGGCGGACAAGTGGATTTCGTTTTGGGACACTTTACGGACGAAGACTGGAAAACAATGGATGAACGCCTGAAAACAGCAGGCGAAATCATTAAAAGTTTCTGTCTCGCCGGTATAGACATTACAATGAATCAGTTCAACAAGAAATGAGTGAAGCAAGAATAGACAAATGGATGTGGGCTGTACGCATATTCAAGACACGTACAATTGCAGCCGAAGCCTGCAAAAAAGGACGTATCAGTATCAATGGTGCACTTGCAAAGGCAGCTCGAATGGTGAAGCCGGGAGATGTAATACAAGTACGCAAACCGCCGGTTACTTATTCTTTCAAAGTACTACAGACTATTGAAAAGCGTGTAGGTGCCAAGCTTGTTCCCGAAATGATGGAGAACATAACCGCCCCGGAGCAATATGAACTGTTGGAAATGAGCAAAATCAGCGGATTTATCAACCGCGCTAAGGGAACGGGACGCCCCACCAAAAAGGATCGCCGTGAACTGGAAGACTTCACTGCGCCTGAATTCGTGGATGACTTTGATTTTGATTTCGACTTTGAAGAATAATATACAAGTATGAGTGAGAAAATAATAAAATGGGGATTTATCGGCTGCGGAGAAGTGACCAAATACAAAAGTGGACCTGCATTTCAGAAAATTGAACACTCCGAAGTGGTAGCTGTGATGAGTCGGGATATCTCCAAAGCCAAAGCTTATGCCAAAGAAAGAGGCATTGCCAAATGGTACAATGATGCACAGGAACTGATTAATGATGAAGACGTAAATGCCGTATATATTGCCACCCCACCCTCTTCCCATGCCACATATGCCATTATGTCCATGAAAGCCGGCAAACCGGTATACATAGAAAAGCCGATGGCAGTGACTTATGAAGAGTGTTGCCGCATCAACCGTATTTCCCAAGAAACCGGCATTCCTTGTTTTGTAGCCTATTACCGCCGTTATCTTCCTTATTTCCTGAAAGTAAAGTCATTGGTGGAAGAAGGGGCCATCGGAAATGTCATCAATATACAAATTCGTTTTGCCCAGCCACCTCGCGATCTGGACTATAACAAGGAGAACCTACCCTGGCGTGTACAGCCCGATATCGCCGGTGGCGGTTATTTTTATGATTTGGCTCCACACCAGATAGACATACTGCAAGATATGTTCGGATATATTCTTGAAGCCAACGGATACAAGAGCAACCGTGGCGGACTATATTCTGCAGAGGATACCCTCAGTGCCTGTTTCCAATTTGACAGCGGTCTGGTAGGCAGCGGCTCGTGGTGTTTCGTTGCACATGAGTCTGCACGTGAAGACCGTATCGAAATCATCGGAGATAAAGGTATGATATGCTTTTCTGTATTTACCTATGATCCCATAGCCTTACACACCGAACGAGGAAGGGAAGAAATCCCTGTAGAAAACCCCATTTACGTCCAGCAACCGCTTATTCAAGCTGTTGTAGACCATTTACTTGGCAAATCAATCTGTAACTGCGATGGCGAAAGCGCAACACTGACAAACTGGGTAATGGACAAAATTTTAAATAAAATATAAAATACGAAGTATAAGGTATAAATGGCTATGCTATGATATTACATAACCATTTGTCATTCATAAATCATGCTCATTGCCAATTTATACTTTATACTTCATTCTCTTTCAAAGTTTGCTTCTCACCGCTTCAACCAATTCCTGATATTCGACATCCGTCAGATACACCTTTCCCGGATTCATCTGGAAAGTACCACCATAATCGGGACCATCTACATATTTCGGCGCCAAATGAAAATGAAGATGAGATAATTTGTCTGAATACGCACCATAATTAATCTTTTCCGGATTAAAAGCTTTTTGCATGGCACGAGTCACACGGGCAACATCAGCCATGAAAGCATTGCGTTCCTCATCCGTTAGTTCATTCAAGTCATTGACATGCTCTTTGTAAGCCACAAGGCAGCGCCCGCGATAAGTTTGTTCCTTAAAAAGGAAGACACGTGACACACTAAGCTGCGCAATCTCAATCATCAGATTATGCAACGTTTCATTATTCTGACAGTACAGACAGTCTTTCGGATCACTTTTCATGATATTTCTTTTTTAAAGTTTATGTTCGTAAAGCAAAGATAACCGTTATTCCAATATCACAGGTCGACATTCTCATCATTTTCACCGACCAATTTGTACACATCGACATTCTCACCGACAATCCATACTACATCCTCCTCGACAAAAGGCTCGTGCACGTCAGGAGCATGCAAAGTTTCCCCTCCTCGCTCCACTCCAACAATCAGGCAGTGGTATTTCTCGCGTATGCCTGCATCTTTCAATGTTTTACCCAAGAACGGAGAATTTGCATCGATACGCAACTGACGCAGTATCATCTCACTTTTTTCCACGGCGTCCGCAGCTATCGTTGAAAGCTTATTCATTTCCTCACCAAACACATTCAATTCTTCATCAGTAGCAATAACCTGTATCTTATCTAAAGGAAAAAGACGCACAGAAGCACCGGGAATATTTATCCGCCTGCGTCCACGAAGAATAGAAACGACATGCACCCCATAACGCTTGCCAAAATTCAACTCCGCCAGCGTCTTGCCTGCCCAAGCCGATTCCCCGGGAATCTCATAATCCGTCAAATGCAAATCACGCGAAAGCAGACGGCCTGCATATTCAGGCTTCTTCTCGCCCAAATATTCCGCACGCATATCCCGCGACCGCAAATTCTGAAAAAAAGTACGTTCAATCATTATAGACTGCCGCTTCAACTGTCTGGAAAGTATCATCACTATAACCAGCAGTACCGCAACTCCAAAGACAAGACCAACCGACAGTTTAAACAATCCGGCTATTACAAACATCACAAAAGAAACTGCCAACAGAATTCGCAGCACGATAGTAGCTACCAATGGAGCGCGATTTCCCCGACTGTCGCGCCACAATGTTACGAATTCTACCGAATGGTTTTTCTTAATCATGATGGCTCGCAGAAAAGGAGAAATAAACAGAACAATGACCAAAGCAGACAATAAAGAGCCCCAAATCCCAGGCAAGTTTCCCTTGAAAAACGGTACAAGGAAGCGGAATGCGATAGCAATCACCGCCACACTTACAATGGAATAAACCACCGTAATACGCAACAAAGCAAATATCAGTTTCTTCCATAAACTCTCATGATTCACAGTCTGCGAACCGGAAGCATAATGCAGCAAAAATTTCTGCCACCGTTCCGGCAAATGCGTATCGACAAAATTGGAAGCCGGTTCTGCAAAACGAATCATATAAGGGGTAAGAAAGGTAGTAATGACAGATACAGCCACCACTATAGGATACAGAAAATGACTTGTTACATGCAAAGACACTCCCAAAGAAGCGATGATAAAAGCAAATTCTCCAATCTGCGTCAAACTGAATCCGCATTGCATAGCCGTCTTAAGCGGCTGCCCTGCAAGCAATACTCCCAATGTGCCGAACAACGATTGCCCGACAATAACCGCCAATGTGATGACAACAATAGGACCCGCATATTCTACTATCATCAAAGGGTCTACCATCATACCTACAGATACAAAGAATATGGCGCCGAATAAATCTTTTACCGGCTTAACCAGACGTTCAATACTTTCCGCCTCTACCGTTTCAGCCAGAATAGACCCCATGATAAAAGCGCCGAACGCTGCTGAAAATCCCGTATGGGCAGCAAGCACAACCATACCGAAACAAAGCCCGAGCGATACAATCAGCAAAGTCTCCTCACTCATCAGCTTCCGACATTTTTTCAACAGAACAGGAATCAAATAGATGCCGACCACAAACCACAATATAAGAAAGAATAACAGTTTTGCTATACTGCCCAGCATTTCCGTCCCTTCAAAATTATGACTGACTGCCATGGTAGACAGCATAACCATCAGGACAATGGCAAGAATATCTTCCAAAATCAACACACTGAGCACCAGCCCGGTAAACTTTTTCTTGCGCATGCCCAAATCATCAAATGCCTTATAGATAATAGTAGTGGAAGACATGGCTATCATACCGCCCAAGAAAATGCAGTCCATCCGTTTCCATCCGAAAGCCGTGCCAACTGCCACGCCCAACAATATCATACAGAATATAATTGTACAAGCAGCGATTATAGCGGCTCCCCCCACCTTGACTATTTTCTTAAAGCTAAACTCCAGCCCCAAAGCAAACAGCAAGAAAATAACGCCGATGTCCGCCCAAGTCTGTATGTTTGCCGTATCCATCACCGAAGGGGTATAAGCCATGTGAGGACTGGCCAAGAAGCCTGCAACGACATACCCCAAGACTAACGGTTGTTTCAGTTTTTTAAATAATAGCGTCATTATTCCGGCGCAAATCAGTATCAATGCCAAATCGGCGATCAAGGGAGCTAAATGTGACATAATATTTGTCCGATTGAAATTCTACTGACAAAGATATAACAAAAAAAACTTTTGAATCTCTTTTATAACAAAAAACGAGTACCATCAATAGATAAAACAACGACCGGTTGTCTCAATTATAAAATCATTTTAAGAAGAAATACCTTTATAATTAATTGGCGAAAAATTTCTTTATTCAAGTAGAAATATCTTTCTTTGTACTGCTGATTTTAAAAATTTGGAATTGAATACCAACATTAATAAAAACTGTTATGAAAATTTCGCACATTGAACATTTAGGCATTGCTGTAAAAAGCATTGAAGAAGCCCTTCCGTACTACGAAAATGTATTAGGTTTAAAATGCTACAACATTGAAACCGTAGAAGATCAAAAGGTAAGAACCGCTTTCTTGAAAGTAGGTGACGTGAAAATTGAGTTGCTCGAACCCACTTCTCCCGAAAGCACCATTGCCAAATTCATCGAAAAGAACAACGGTAACGGCGGTATGCACCATTTAGCATTTGCTGTGGAAGACGGAGTGGCAAACGCTCTCGCAGAAGTTGAAGGAAAAGGTATCCGCCTGATTGACAAAGCTCCCCGTAAAGGTGCGGAAGGCTTGAACATCGCATTCCTGCATCCGAAATCCACACTCGGCGTATTGACGGAACTTTGCGAAAAAGGAGAATAAAGATTTATGGTTTGAAATCATAAATCCGAAAACATAAATCTGAAATCATAAATCATAAATAAAGAATATGAGTAATCAACTTGAGAAAATTAAAGAGCTTATTGACCGCCGTACGGCTGCGCGTCTTGGTGGTGGTGAAAAAGCGATTGCAAAGCAACATGAGAAAGGGAAATATACAGCTCGCGAGCGTATAGCAATGTTACTCGATGAAGGAAGTTTCGAAGAAATGGACATGTTTGTTGAGCACAGATGTACGAATTTCGGTATGGAAAAGAAACACTACCCCGGCGACGGTGTGGTTACCGGTTGCGGTACCATCGACGGTCGCTTGGTCTACATTTTCGCACAGGATTTCACTGTTTCTGCCGGTTCATTGTCGGAAACCATGTCTTTGAAGATTTGCAAAATCATGGATCAAGCAATGAAGATGGGTGCTCCCTGCATCGGTATCAATGACTCGGGTGGTGCACGTATTCAAGAAGGTATCAATGCTTTAGCCGGATATGCCGAGATTTTCCAACGCAATATTCTTGCTTCCGGCGTTATTCCCCAAATTTCCGGTATCTTCGGTCCTTGTGCCGGTGGTGCGGTTTATTCTCCTGCCCTGACTGACTTTACACTAATGATGGAAGGAACGTCCTACATGTTCCTTACTGGTCCGAAAGTGGTAAAGACCGTAACCGGAGAAGATGTCAGCCAGGAAAATTTGGGTGGTGCAAGCGTACACTCTACCAAATCCGGTGTAACTCACTTCACTGCAAAGACCGAAGAAGAAGGTCTTGCACTTATCCGCAAATTACTGAGCTACATCCCTCAAAATAATTTGGAAGAAGCTCCTTACACAGATTGTACAGATCCCATCGACCGTCTGGAAGATTCTCTGAACGATATTATCCCTGACAATCCGAACAAGCCTTACGATATGTACGAAGTTATCGGTGCTATCGTTGACAACGGAGAGTTCCTTGAAATTCAGAAAGACTATTCCAAGAATATCATTATCGGTTTTGCCCGTTTCAACGGACAATCAGTCGGCATTGTAGCCAACCAGCCCAAATATCTGGCAGGTGTACTTGATAGCAACGCTTCTCGTAAGGGTGCACGTTTCGTCCGTTTCTGCGATGCTTTCAATATTCCTATCGTATCTTTGGTAGATGTACCGGGCTTCCTTCCCGGAACCGGTCAGGAGTACAACGGTGTTATCCTGCACGGTGCCAAATTGCTGTATGCCTACGGTGAAGCTACCGTACCTAAAGTTACTATCACCCTACGCAAATCCTATGGCGGTTCGCACATCGTAATGAGCTGTAAGCAACTTCGTGGTGACATGAACTATGCATGGCCTACTGCTGAAATCGCAGTTATGGGTGGTGCAGGTGCGGTAGAAGTTCTGTATGCACGCGAGGCCAAAGAGCAAGAAAATCCGGCTCAGTTCCTGGCTGAAAAAGAAGCTGAATATACCAAACTGTTTGCCAATCCTTACAATGCAGCCAAGTATGGCTATATCGATGATGTTATCGAACCGCGCAACACGCGTTTCCGCATTATCCGCGCCCTGCAACAACTGCAAACCAAGAAATTGACCAACCCGGCCAAGAAACATGGTAATATTCCTCTTTAAGAATTGAGAATTAACAGTTGAGAATTAAAAAATAAAAACTCAAATTTATGAATAAAACAAAAATCGGAATATTCCTTTCATTGATGCTGGTGCTGGGGTTCTGTTCTTCTTGTGGAGAAAAGGAGTCAAACTCTAAACTGTTGCTGAATGAAGTGCTTATCACCAACGAAAGCAACTTTCAGGATGATTACGGTGTTCACAGCGCATGGATTGAGATATTCAACAAATCATATGGCAGCGCCGACCTTGCAGGTTGCTATCTGAAATTCAGCAGCCAACCGGGTGACACCGCTACCTATTTCATCCCGAAAGGTGATGTCCTGACTTTGGTAAAACCTCGTCAGCACGCGCTGTTTTGGGCAGACGGAGAACCTAATCGCGGTACTTTCCATACCAACTTTAAGTTAGACAGCCAGAACGCCAATTGGATCGGCTTATACGATTCCGGCAAGAAATTACTGGACCAGATTGTGGTACCCGCCGGAACATTACAAGCCAACCAATCTTATGCACGTGTCAGTGATGCCACTCCGGAATGGGAAGTAAAAGGAGATGCGTCCGATAAGTATGTAACTCCAAGCACCAATAACAAAACCATTGACAGCAATGCTAAAATGGAGAAGTTTGAAGAGCATGACAGTATAGGTATCGGTATGGCTATTTCCGCCATGAGTGTAGTATTTTCCGGATTACTCCTTCTTTATATCTCTTTCAAGATTATAGGCAAGATTTCTGTAAACCTCAGCAAACGTAACGCAATGCGCGCTAAGGGCATTACCGATAAAAAAGAGGCTAAAGAAAAACAACTGGGAGAAGCACCGGGTGAAGTATTCGCAGCCATTTCCCTGGCATTGCACGAAATGCAGAGTGATGTACACGATGTGGAAGACACCGTACTCACCATTACCCGCGTAAAACGCAGCTATTCACCTTGGAGTTCAAAGATTTACACGTTGCGTGAAACCCCTCAGAGAAAGTAAAGTCACCTTTAATAAAGATAAAACGATGAAAGAATATAAATACAAAATCAATGGTAACGCATATAAAGTTACTATTGGAGATATTGAAGACAACATCGCTCACGTAGAAGTGAACGGTACTCCCTACAAAGTAGAAATGGAAAAAGCTCCGAAAGTTGCAGTCAAACCGGTAGTACGCCCTGTTAGTGCAGCCCCAGCTGCCCCGACTGCTCCAGTTGTAAAACCGGCTGCTGCTTCAACCGGCAAGTCAGGTGTAAAATCTCCGCTGCCAGGTGTTATCCTTGACATCAAAGTCAATGTGGGTGATACCGTGAAGAAAGGCCAGGTTATCATTATCCTGGAGGCCATGAAAATGGAGAACAATATCAATGCCGACAAAGACGGTAAAATTACCGCTATTAATGTTAGTAAAGGAGAATCCGTACTCGAAGGTACTGACCTTGTAATTATTGAATAATATGGGAGAATTTATCACATTTTTAGGAAATAACCTTGCAGACTTCTGGACTTATACAGGTTTTGCCAATGCAACAGGCGGACATCTGGTAATGATTCTGGTAGGTTTATTCTTTATATACTTGGCTGTTGCCAAGGAATTTGAGCCGATGTTGCTGATTCCTATCGGTTTCGGTATGCTGATCGGTAATATCCCTTTCAATATGGAAGCCGGATTAAAAGTCGGTATCTATGAGGAAGGGTCTGTACTTAACATTCTGTATCAAGGGGTAACTTCCGGTTGGTATCCGCCACTTATTTTCCTGGGTATCGGAGCTATGACGGATTTCTCCGCTCTAATCTCTAACCCGAAGCTGATGCTAGTCGGTGCTGCCGCACAATTCGGTATTTTCGGTGCATACATGACTGCTTTGGCTATCGGATTCGATCCGATGCAAGCTGGTGCTATCGGTATCATCGGTGGTGCCGATGGTCCGACAGCCATTTTCCTTTCGTCCAAACTGGCTCCCAACCTGATGGGTGCAATTGCCGTGTCCGCCTATTCCTATATGGCATTAGTACCGGTAATCCAACCGCCTATCATGCGTCTGCTGACCAGCAAGAACGAGCGCCTTATCCGCATGAAACCGCCACGTGCAGTTTCTCATACGGAAAAAGTAATGTTCCCGATTATCGGTCTGTTACTTACCTGTTTCCTTGTTCCGTCCGGTTTGCCTTTGTTAGGTATGCTATTTTTCGGTAACTTACTAAAAGAGAGTGGTGTAACCCGCCGTCTGGCTAACACAGCCAGCGGTCCGCTGATTGATACCATCACAATTCTGCTTGGTCTGACTGTAGGTGCTTCCACACAAGCATCCGAATTCCTGACTACAGACTCATTGTGGATTTTTGGTTTGGGTGCATTCTCATTCATTATCGCAACCGCTTCCGGTGTAATCTTCGTGAAGATATTCAATATCTTCCTGAAGAAAGGCAACAAGATTAATCCGCTGATTGGTAATGCAGGCGTATCTGCAGTGCCTGACTCCGCACGTATCTCTCAAGTAGTAGGTTTGGAATATGATCCAACCAACTACCTGCTGATGCATGCCATGGGTCCGAACGTAGCGGGCGTTATCGGCTCAGCAGTAGCTGCCGGTATTCTGTTGGGATTCCTGATGTAAGCAGTGAAAACGTTTGCATAACCTGCATAAAGGATAATAGCGGAGAGGTAACAGCCTTCTCCGCTATTTTTTTTAATTTAGCGGAGAAAATAACGAAAAGCTAATATCATGAAAAAAGTATTCTTCATTTTAGGAACACTCCTACTTTCCCTCAGTACATACGCAGCCATGAACGTAAACAAAATCGATCCACCATTTTGGTACACTGGTATGCAAAACCCCGAACTTCAGCTAATGGTATATGGTGAAGGCATCGGCAATGCAACGGTATCTGTCAACTATCCCGGCGTCTCGCTGAGCAGCACAGTCAAATTGGAAAGCAATAATTACCTGCTGGTCTACCTTAGACTGGATAAAAATGTGAAACCCGGTAAAATGCCACTCACCTTCACGCAAGGCAAGAAAAAGTTCGTCAAAGAATATGAGCTAAAAGAACGTGCCAAAAAAGGCTGCGAGCACAAAGGTTTCGATGCATCCGATGCACTCTATCTGTTAATGCCCGACCGTTTTGCCAACGGCAACCCGGACAACGACCAAATAGCAGGCATGGCAGAATATAAGGTAGACCGCAACGACCCAAATGCTCGTCATGGCGGCGACCTCGCAGGTATCGAACAGCACCTTGATTACTTTTCCGATTTGGGCGTAACTGCCTTGTGGTTTACTCCGGTATTGGAAAACAACATGACCGGCGGTTCCTACCACGGCTATGCCACCACCGATTATTATAAAGTAGATCCCCGCTTCGGCACCAATGAAGAGTATAAGCAGCTCATCGAAAAATCTCATACACGCGGCATTAAAATCGTAATGGATATGATTTTCAACCACTGCGGTGTAGAGCATATATGGATAAAAGACATGCCTTGCAAAGATTGGTTCAACAACCCCGACCATGAAAATAACTTTGTGCAGACATCCTTCAAACTGACTCCCCACGTAGACCCTTATGCTTCGAAATACGATTTCAGCCAGATGAATGACGGTTGGTTCGTAACCGCCATGCCCGACCTCAACCAAAAGAATCCGCATGTATACCGTTATCTCGTTCAGAACAGTTTCTGGTGGATTGAATATGCCGACATAGACGGTATCCGTATGGATACTTACCCCTATGCCGACTATGATGCCATGAGCAATTGGATGAAAGAGTTGAATGAAGAATACCCTAACTATAACACCGTAGGCGAAACATGGGTAACCGAACCGGCATATACCGCATGGTGGCAAAAGGACTCCAAACTGTCCGCTCCTAAAAACAGCAATCTGAAGACGGTAATGGATTTCAGTTTCTATGATAAAATCAACATTGCCAAAACGGAGGAAACAGAAACTTGGTTTAAAGGATTAGACCGAGTGTATAACAGTTTCGTATATGATTTTCTTTATCCGAATCCGGAATCGGTACTCGCTTTCATCGAGAATCACGACACCGACCGCTTTTTGGGTGAAGGCGAAAACCTTCCGATGCTGAAACAAGCCTCTACCCTGTTACTCACCACCCGACGCATTCCGCAATTATACTACGGAACGGAGATTATGATGAACGGCATAAAGAGCAAGAGCGACGGTTATGTTCGTAAAGACTTCCCCGGCGGCTGGGCAGACGATAAAGAAACCGCACTGACAGCCGAAGGCCGCAGCAAAATTCAAAACGATTGCTACAATTTCTACAAAACAATACTGAATTGGCGTAAAGGAAACGATGTGATTGCCAAAGGCAGTATGACTCAGTTTATGGTACAAAACGGCGTATATGCCTATGCCCGTCAGTATGAGGGCAAAATTGTTTTCGTAATGCTGAACGGTACAGATTCAGAAACCACCGTTCCTTTAAAATTCTACAAAGAAATTTTGAAAGACAAGAAACAAGGAAAAGATATTCTAAGCGGCAAAACAATTCTCTTTGAAAAAGAGTTGAAGATGGAAGCGCGTGAATCCCTGATCATCGAATTGTAAATAAATTCAGGTTTGACATAAATCAGGTACGGACTAAATAGACACGGATAAATCCATAAAGTCCGTACCTAAAAACAAATAGGGAGTGCATTAAAATGCACTCCCTATTTTTATAATCAAATTAACCTTATCAGTCCAATTGAGCCAATTTGTTTTCAGAACCAAGCACGTTAACGATTTTGTGCTTGTAAAGTTTCTCCATGTTGTCACGAGCCGGACCCAGATATTTACGCGGGTCAAATTCAGCCGGTTTCTCAGCAAACACCTTACGAACAGCAGCAGTCATAGCCAAACGAGAGTCTGAGTCGATATTGATTTTGCAAACTGCAGACTTCGCAGCCTTGCGCAGTTGCTCTTCGGGAATACCGATAGCTGCTTCCAACTTACCGCCGAATTGATTGATAGTATCAACTTCTTCCTGAGGAACTGAAGAAGAACCGTGAAGAACGATAGGGAATCCAGGAAGTTTCTCCATTACAGCATCCAATACGGCAAATTCCAAAGGAGGAGGAACCAGACGACCTGTAGCAGGATCTACGTGGCATTGTTCGGGTTTGAACTTGTATGCACCATGAGAAGTACCGATAGAAATAGCCAAAGAGTCACAACCTGTACGAGTAGCGAAATCGATAACTTCTTCCGGATTGGTATAAGTATGGTGTTCAGCAGATACTTCATCTTCTACACCAGCCAACACGCCAAGTTCACCTTCCACTGTAACATCGAATTGATGAGCATAGTCAACAACCTTCTTTGTTAAAGCAACATTTTCTTCGTATGGAAGATGTGAACCGTCAATCATTACTGAGGAGAAACCTGAATCGATACAGCTTTTACAAGTTTCAAAAGTATCTCCGTGGTCAAGGTGAAGAACAATTTCAGGATGTTTGCAGCCCAGTTCCTTAGCATATTCCACAGCGCCCTGAGCCATGTAACGCAGCAAAGTAGCGTTAGCATATTGGCGAGCACCCTTAGATACCTGAAGGATAACCGGAGACTTAGTCTCTACTGCAGCCTTGATGATAGCCTGCATCTGTTCCATGTTATTGAAGTTGAATGCAGGGATTGCATATCCACCTTTGATAGCGCGAGCAAACATTTCTCTTGTGTTTACAAGGCCTAAATCTTTGTAATTAACCATTTTGTTTAAAGTTTATTGTTAGTGAATTAAAATTCTACGCAAAAGTAAGCATTATCCTTTAAAAAGAAGAACAAGAGAAGAATAAAATACCTCTACTCACCAGTCAAATCCATTCTATTTTAAAGCTATTGGCTTGAATTAACAGAATATTGTAATCTCTATATTACAAAGTTTTTGCATCTGTCTGTTCATTCTCTCCTTTTGCGTTCTTACCTCTATAAACAAAAAAGCCGGAAAGCGAGTTTATTTTCCGGCCTGTTATTTACACATTATTATATATTATCTTTTCAGATAGATAATCGTAGGTAAATGGTCGCTGTAACCGTTCAGCCATACGCGCCCGCCATGAGTACGCAAAGGTGAACCTTTGTATTTACCATCCTGCTGAATCAGGTAGTCGCGGATAAAAACCTCGCTATGGTCGTAACGCAGTCCTTTTTTCGCTTTCACCAACGGTCTGGACAGTACAATCTGGTCGAACAGATTCCACTTGCCACGATAGAGCAAGGTTCCCACACCCTTATCCTCCAGTATTTCCCACCAGGGATTGAAGAACTGATTGGCTTTCATACCTGATATATATTTACGGGCCCCTAAAGTCTGCATGCTTTCATCCATCGGATCGTCATTCATATCTCCCATAACAAAGAGTTTCAGCTTTTTGTCTTCATGCATCAAGGAGTCCGTCAACGCCTTTACCTGCCTGGCGGCATGCACCCGCACCGGTGATTTCGCTCCGCGGGAAGGCCAGTGATTCACAATGAAACACACACGCTCACCCGCCATTCTACCGTCTACAATAAGGAAACCGCGCGTCAGATGCACCGTATCCCCTTCAAACGGAGCGGAAAGTACCAGTTTAGAGTTCGTCACGGCAAACTGTTGCGGATCATACAAAAGTGCACAGTCAATGCCACGTCTGTCGGGTCCCTCATAATGAACAAACTTATAGTTAGCCATAGCCGGCTGACTGACAAGATCCGTCAGTACCCTATGATTCTCGACTTCTGCCACGCCAATTACTGCCGGTCCCTCAGGAACCAGATTACGCGACAAGGCACTCAACACGTCCGAGAGATTATGCAGTTTAGCTTCGTACTTTTTCGCAGTCCACCGGTAACTGCCATCAGGCAGGAAGTCATAGTCATTCTTACCTGCATCATGGATGGTATCAAAGAGATTCTCAAGATTATAAAACGCTATGCTATACAGTTTGCGTTCCGTGTTCTGGGCTACAACTATTGTAGCGCTGAACCAAAAAGAAAAGAATACAATCAGTTTTCTCATAGGTGATATGATATTAATCTCCTGCAAAAATCTAAAATAAAAAGTTATAAACCTATCAATTGCCAGCTTTTTTTGCAAAAAACCTTTTTTCATTTCATAGAAAAGCATTATCTTTGCGCACTGAAAAAGACCATTACACTATTTATTACCAAAATAGTAACAGAATATAAATTAAAAAACAAATATTGAAATGAAAAAAGGTATTCATCCTGAAAATTACCGTCCGGTAGTATTTAAAGATATGTCAAACGGCGATGTGTTCTTGTCTCGTTCTACAGTAAATACTAAGGAGACTATCGAGTTCGAAGGCGAAACTTATCCGTTGGTAAAGTTGGAAATCTCCAGCACTTCTCACCCGTTCTACACTGGTAAGTCTAAGTTGGTTGACACAGCCGGTCGTGTTGATAAATTCATGAGTCGTTACGGTAACCGTAAGAAATAATCTGTTTTTCAAAGAAACGGAAAAAGGGAATCTGCTACAGATTCCCTTTTTTACTATATGCATACTACCCAACGTCAGTCCCATGCAAGACATAATTTCCACGGAAACCGCATCATCCTGTTTAGGTAAATCAGACTTTCCCGCGAAACGGCGGACGCACCACCACAGCCTTCAACTTACGGCCGCGCATATCAATACAGATTTCCGTACCAACCTTACTATATTCGGGCTTCACATACCCCATACCGATACCGATTTTACGGGTAGGCGACATTGTGCCCGAAGTAACCACTCCAATAGGAGTACCTTCCGGATTCTGTAACTCATAACCGTGACGGGGAATACCGCGATCTACCATTTCAAAACCGACCAATTTACGTACCGTACCCTCCGTCTTCTGTTTCTCCAGCATTGGACGATTGATAAAGTTCTTACCCTCTACAAACTTGGTAATCCATCCCAATCCAGCTTCAATAGGCGACGTGGTATCATCCAGGTCATTTCCATACAGGCAGAATCCCATTTCAAGGCGAAGCGTATCACGAGCACCCAAACCGATAGGTTTGATACCGAACTCCGCACCAGCCTCAAACACGGCATTCCATATTTTTATTGCAGCTTCAGGATAGAAATAGAGTTCAAAACCACCGGCTCCAGTATAACCGGTATTGGAGATTATAACATCCGGCTCACCTGCAAATTCACCATGCGTAAAGGTGTAATACGAAAGTTCGGAAAGATTAACAGGTGTCAGTTTCTGCAATGCTTCGATAGCTTTCGGACCTTGTACCGCAAGCTGCGCCATACGGTCGGAAGCATTCTCCAACTCAGCTCCCATCGTATTATGAGACATACACCAGTTCCAGTCTTTCTCGATATTGGAAGCATTGACTACCAACAGATATTTCTCCTGCTCGTACCGGTAGACCAATAAATCGTCTACAATACCGCCATCCTCATTGGGGAAGCAAGTATATTGTACCTTACCGGGAGTAAGGGCTGCTACGTTATTAGAGGTGACTGTCTGTAAAAAGTCCAAAGCATGCGGACCTTTCACCCAAAACTCTCCCATGTGGGAGACGTCAAACACACCGACACCCTGACAAACAGTAAGATGTTCATCAATGATACCGGAATATTCGATAGGCATATTGTATCCCGCAAATTCGTGCATCTTAGCTCCCAGCGAGATGTGCGTTTCTGTAAATGGAGTGGTTTTCATGGTGTGACTTATAAGTTATAGATTATGATTTATTTGTTAGCGGCAACGAGTTCGGCTATCTTGACGATAACATTCATGGCTTTCTCCATATTCTGAATAGGAATAAATTCGTAACGTCCGTGGAAATTCAGACCACCGGCAAAGATGTTGGGGCACGGCAAGCCTTTGAACGAAAGTTGCGCACCGTCCGTACCGCCACGAATAGCTTTTACGTGAGGCTCTACACCGACGGCTTCCATAGCTTTAAAAGCTGTATCGATGATATGCATCACCGGCTCAATCTTCTCACGCATATTATAATATTGGTCATGTAGTTCGAGTGCGGCTGTACCCTCGCCATATTCGGCATTAATTTTGCAGACAAGGTGTTCAAATTCTTTCTTGCGGCTCTCAAAACGGACACGGTCGTGATCGCGAATAATGTAAGTAACCGTGGTCTGCTCCACTTCACCCGTAATTCCAATAAGATGATAAAAGCCCTCGTACCCCTCGGTATGTTCCGGTGTTTCGTGGCTGGGCAACATGGAAATAAAACGATTGGCTACGCGGATAGAATTTATCATCTTGTTTTTGGCATAGCCCGGATGTACATTGCGTCCCTTGAAAACAATCTTGGCAGAAGCCGCATTGAAGTTCTCGAACTCCAGTTCGCCTACTTCACCGCCATCCATAGTATAAGCCCATTCGCAACCGAATTGCTCAACATTGAATTTATGCGCACCCAAACCGATTTCCTCATCGGGATTGAAACCGATACGGATTTTACCATGTTTGATTTCAGGGTGTTCTTTCAGATAAGCTACTGCCGAAACAATCTCCGCAATACCGGCTTTGTCATCGGCACCCAATAATGTTTTTCCGTTAGTAACAATCAAATCTTCTCCCTTATGGTCGAGCAATTCGGGGAATCGAGCAGGAGAAAGAACTACTTGCTCATCTGCGCAAAGAACAATGTCCTTTCCATCATAATTCTCTACAATGCGCGGGGAAACATCTTTCCCGCTCATATCGGAACTAGTATCCATATGGGCAATGAAGCCGACAACAGGTACAGACTTATCTATATTGGCAGGAAGAGTGGCAAACAGATAACCGTTCTCATCCAATGTAATCTCTTCCAACCCCAAAGCTTCCAATTCTTCTTTCAAGAACCTGGCAAATACCATTTGCCCCGGAGTACTCGGAGTTACCCCACTTTCCTCATTCGATTGCGTATCGAAACTTACATACTTTAAAAAACGTTCTACTAAAGTCATGATGATAGTGATTATAGTTAGTGATTAGCGATTAGTGGTTAGTGATGAACGATTAACGGTCAGTAGGCTACAACCGCGCCCTCCTTTTATCCGAACGGCATTAATCACTTATCACTAAACCCTAATCACTATTTTACTGCCGTAAAATTAAAAAAAGGATTGTGAACTGCCAAGCAATTCACGACCCTTTTTCATTCATTAATAACTATTTTGTCAATCAAAAGTGACTGCTACCATCAAAACAATGGGTACAAAGTTTACATTTAGGCAGACCAATAGCCTCAACCAATGTTTCCAGCGTATTGAACTTTAATGATGACAGTCCAAAACGCTCACGGATAACTTCTACCATTTTCTCGTACTCCGGCGAACCTGTAGTGGCATATTTCTCAAGATTTTTGTTTTCATCACCTTCCAACTCCTTAATGACACGGCGGGTAATCAACTCCAAATCTCCTTTGGATGCTGTGAAGCCAACAAACGGACAGCTATATATCAACGGCGGACAGGCAATACGAATATGTACTTCTTTCGCTCCATACTCATAAAGCACCTTTACATTATCGCGCAACTGAGTTCCACGGACAATGGAATCGTCACAAAACAGAAGGCGTTTACCTTCCAGCATGGCACGGTTGGGAATGAGTTTCATCTTTGCCACCAACGAACGCATTTCCTGCCTGCTGGGAGTGAAACTACGCGGCCAAGTCGGAGTATATTTTGAAATGGCGCGATGATAAGGCACTCCCTTTCCTTCGGCATATCCCAGCGCCATACCGACACCGGAATCGGGTATGCCGCACGTACAATCTACTTCCGAGGTATCGGTCTGTCCCATTTTCAGTCCGGAAACAAAGCGTACATCTTCCACATTCTTTCCCTCATAGCATGAAGTGGGAAAGCCATAATAAACCCATAGGAAAGAACATATCTGCATCTCCTCATTAGGTTTGCGCATCTGTTCCACCCCTTCTGCATGCAGACGGACAATCTCGCCCGGTCCCAGATAGCGGTCTATTTCATATCCCAAGTTCGGGAAACTACTCGATTCGCTTGTGGCTGCATATGCTCCATCTTTCTTACCGATAACAATGGGAGTGCGCCCCCAACGGTCGCGGGCGGCAATAATGCCGTCTTCAGTCAGCAGCAGCATGGAACATGAACCTTTAATATGCTTGTATACATTCTCAATGCCGTCTACAAAAGTCTTACCTTGTATCAGCAGCAAAGCGATAAGTTCCGTTTGATTGGTTTTGCCGGAGCTTAATTCGGCAAAGTGCATATTTTGCTCCAGAAGTTCGGTTTCCAACTCTTTCAGGTTCATAATCTTGGCAACCGTAACTATGGCAAAACGACCGAGATGGGAATTTAAAATAAGAGGTTGAGGGTCTGTGTCACTGATAATTCCGATGCCGGAATTTCCCTTGAACTTATCCAGTTCGTCTTCAAATTTCGTACGGAAATAGGTACTTTCCAAATTATGAATGGAGCGTGTAAATACAGCCTCATCCTGATCATAAGTAGCCAAACCGCCACGTTTTGTCCCTAAATGCGAATTATAATCTGTGCCGTAAAACAAATCCGCCACGCAACTTGCCTTGGCGACTGTCCCGAAAAAACCTCCCATAAGTTCCTTGTGTTATTAGTTATTTTATTAACGGGCACAAAGGTACAAAGAAGTTTCCTTGTGAGCGATATATTCCACCTCTAAAAATAATAAAAAACTCCCCGCCAAAACAAAGAAGTCAGTCCTGCGGGGAGGTTACCAATACCTAATTAAGAATTTCTTTTTACCTTAATCATTTCCATTTTTTCACACTCTTCTTCTCAGCCGGAGTAGCTTCAATCAAGCTCAATGCGAAACCACCGCTACGTGCTTCCCAAACGGAGATTTTGGTTTTGTTGGTTACAATACCTTTCTTTATCTGATAGGAAGTAGGATTCTCTTTGTAATCGGCATCCTTACCATCGGCATACAGAATAGCTACATATTGCTTGCCCGGTGTCAGAAAATCGAGAGTAAAGCCGGCTGTGCGGGCATTTTCATCTGTAATGCCGCCTACAAACCAATTATCAGTACCTTTCGCCTTACGGGCTACGGTAATGTAATCTCCCGGTTCAGCTTCAATATATTCGCTGTCGTCCCAATCTACGGCTACATCTTTGATGAACTGGAATGCATCCATGTGCTTCTCGTAATTCTCCACTAGATCGGCAGCCATTTGCAACGGACTGTAAAGGGTTACATAAAGAGCCAACTGCTTGGCAAGCGTAGTTTGTACCTGTCCGTGAGGCAGGTCGCCCATGAAATCCAGTTTTGTATCAAAAATACCCGGAGTGTAGTCCATCGGTCCGCCGATAAGACGGTTGAACGGAAGTAGTGTGGTATGAAACGGCTTGCTACCGCCAAATGCTTCGTATTCAGTGCCACGGGCAGATTCGTTGCCGATAAGATTCGGATAAGTACGGCACAAACCGGTAGGACGTACGGCTTCATGGCCGTTGACACAGATTTTATAGTCGGCAGCTTTTTTTACGGCATAAAGATAGTGATTGTTCATCCATTGTCCGTAATGATGTTCGCCACGCGGGATGATATCTCCTACGTAACCGCTCTTCACAGCATTATAACCGTTATCGACCATAAACCGGTAAGCTTTGTCCATGTGGCGTTCGTAGTTGCGGACGGAAGAAGAAGTCTCATGGTGCATCATCAGTTTAACACCTTTACTCTTGGCATATGCATTCAACATCTTCACATCGAAATCGGGGTACGGAGTCACAAAGTCGAAAACATAATCTTTGGAGTGTCCGAACCAGTCTTCCCAACCTTCGTTCCAACCTTCTACCAGAACCTGGTCAAAGCCGTGGGCAGCGGCAAAATCTATGTATCTCTTCACGTTCTCATTGTTGGCGCCATGACGTCCGTTAGGTTTTGTTTTGGAATAGTCCGTTTCGCCCAACTTAACAGAAGGCAGGTCATCCGTATACGCCCAAGTGCTTTTACCGGCAATCATTTCCCACCATACTCCTACATATTTCACAGGTTTAATCCAAGAAACATCTTCATAAGCGCAAGGTTCGTTCAAATTTAAAGTCAACTTGGAAGCAAGAATATCGCGTGCATCGTCACTGACAATCACCGTACGCCACGGCGATTTACAGGGAGCTTGCATATAACCTTTATCACCTACTGCATCGGGCGTCAGCCAAGATTCAAAAATCAGATTTTTATCATCCAGATTCAGATGCATGCAGGAGTAGTCTACCAAGGCAGCTTCGTGCAGATTGATATACAAGCCGTCCGCCGTTTTCATCTGAAGGGAAGTCTGTACGCCTGTCGGAGAGAATTGTGTCTGCGACGCATTACCGGTAATGGCAGATTTCATAAGACCGCGGATTTCAGAAAGTTTGGACTCTGTAAAGTCATACTCCTGCGTATCATAATCACCCGGAATCCAAAACGCCTTATGGTCACCCGTCATGGCAAATTGGGTACGTTCTTCCTTAATAACAAAGTAGTTCAAATTCTTTTGTAAAGGAAACTCGTAACGGAAACCGAGGCCATCATCGAAAAGACGGAAACGGATGATAATATTACGGTCTTGCGCTTTTTGGTCCAGCGTTACAGCCATTTCATTATAATGGTTGCGGATTTGTTTCACCTCACCCCACACCGGTTCCCATGTTTCGTCGAATGTAGACGTTTGGGTATCGGCCAGAGTAAATCCGTTCATCAGTCCTGGATCATTCTTCAATTCCAAACCCAGCTTTGAGGGCTTTATAACAGCTTTTCCTTTGTAGAAAAGTTCATAAACAGGTTCACCTTGAGAATTGACGGAGAAGTTTAATTGAAGTTGTCCATTGGGCGAGGTGATGCTCTCGGCCATTGCTGCACTACTCATAGAAAGTACGAGCAGGAAGCAGGTTAGTTTAATGCAAATTGCTTTCATGTTTCTCATGCTATGATTTATAATTTATTTGATGCAAATATAAGCAGGAAAGTCTCCTGATTTAAGGTTATCAAATGAAAATAGATATGAAATAAAAGCAAACGTTTGCATAAGTGATTATAAACCTGTTTTTTAAAAGAAATACCGCTCACTCGGAAATACAAATGGAATGAAAACACTATCTTTGTCAACTCAATACCAGACTTCAATTATTATGACTAAAATATTGATAGCCATATTTCTTGGCGGCGGCACAGGCAGCGTATTGCGCTATTGCGTGCAAATGGCACTCCATGAACGGATAGTACCCTACTCCTTTCCTTGGGCTACATTTGCCGTAAACATCATCGGAGGCTTCCTGATAGGATTGTTCTACGTCTTATCCGCCCGCTTCAACTTATCCGCAGAAGTAAGAATGTTGCTGACTACCGGCTTGTGTGGTGGCTTCACCACTTTTTCCACATTTTCCAACGACGGATTGATTCTGATTAAACAAGGATTTTACGGATTATTCGCCCTATATACCTTATTAAGTATCTTGTTGGGAATATTTGCAGTATGGGGCGGAAATATCTTAGGGAAGACCTTTTAAAACAGCAATCATGAGAACAGGCAAACCCTTCAGCATGCCGCCCGTACGGGTCATCTCCCCCACTTTTGAAAGTCAAGTCGAGAGTTCCAAATCACTCAAGGAATGGCTTAGGACCGAAGAAACTGTCAGAGGGATATGTTTCAGCAAACAAATGGAAGAATCAATGGATTGTTCTTATAAAAGTATCACCAATTGCACTTTCAGCCATGTACAGTTCAACAACTGTAAACTGAAAGCTACTCACTTTACGGATGTCCGTTTCGAGCATTGCGATTTGTCCAACATATCATTTGCAGAAAGCTCTCTTTTTCGGGTAGAATTCATTTCCTGTAAACTAGTAGGCACAAATCTGCCAGAAACAATCCTGAATCATTGCAAGATGCAGGATTGCAATGCGAGATACCTCAATTTTTCCATGAGTAAAATTAATCAGGCGGAGTTCACCACCTGCGATTTGCGCAACAGCAACTTCAACGACTGCAAGTTGACTTCCATCGCTTTTACCAATTGCGAGTTAGTAGAAGCGGAATTTTCGCATACTCCGCTCAGGGGCATTGACTTGAGCGATTCGCATATCGAGGGTATTCACGTCAATCTGCCGGATATACGGGGAGCTATCGTCAGTACCCACCAAGCCATGGACCTGACAAGCCTGCTGGAACTCGTAATAAAAGACTGAACAATTTTCCATTTTCACTTGTTATACCTATGAAATTTACATTTAAAATAAAATAAGATGAAAATAGAAAAGATTATCGGACGTGAGATTCTTGATTCAAGAGGAAACCCTACCGTAGAAGTTGATGTAATATTAGAGTCCGGCTTTATCGGCCGCGCTTCCGTACCCTCCGGTGCATCCACTGGCGAACATGAAGCCCTAGAACTGCGTGACGGTGATAAAAAACGTTATGGTGGCAAGGGAGTACTGAAAGCCGTTAACAATATTAATAATATCATCGCTCCCAAGTTGATTGGCATGTCGGTTCTTGAACAGATGAGTATCGACCATACCATGCTGGCCTTGGACGGCACAAAGACCAAATCCAATCTGGGTGCAAATGCAATCTTGGGGGTTTCGCTTGCCGTAGCCAAAGCAGCGGCGGCATACCTTGATATTCCCCTCTATCGCTATATCGGTGGAACAAATACATATGTAATGCCTGTTCCGATGATGAATATCATCAATGGCGGTTCGCACAGTGATGCCCCCATCGCTTTCCAGGAATTTATGATACGTCCGGTAGGGGCGAATTCTTTCCGTGAAGGTCTGCGTATGGGCGCAGAAGTGTTCCACGCCTTAAAGAAAGTATTGCATGACCGCAGACTTAGTACTGCTGTAGGCGACGAAGGCGGTTTCGCTCCCGACTTGACAGGCACAGAAGACGCTTTGGACTCGATCATTGCTGCCATTAAGGCTGCCGGCTACGAACCAGGCAGGGATGTGATGATTGCCATGGACTGCGCTTCTTCCGAATTCTATCACGACGGCATTTACGATTACAGCAAATTCGAAGGTGAGAAAGGCAAAAAACGTACAGCCAACGAGCAGGTAGATTATCTGGAAGAGTTGATTGACAAATATCCTATCGACTCTATCGAAGACGGCATGAGCGAAAACGACTGGGATGGCTGGAAGAAACTGACCGACCGCATCGGAAACCGCTGTCAACTGGTAGGTGACGACCTATTTGTCACCAATGTAGATTTCCTTGCCATGGGTATCGAAAAAGGTTGCGCAAACTCCATACTGATTAAGGTAAATCAAATCGGCTCCCTGACAGAAACGCTGAATGCCATCGAAATGGCGCACCGTCATGGCTACACGACCGTTACATCCCATCGTTCCGGCGAAACGGAAGATTCCACGATTGCAGACATTGCCGTAGCCACCAACAGCGGTCAAATCAAGACCGGTTCTTTAAGCCGTTCAGACCGTATGGCTAAATACAATCAGTTGTTGCGCATCGAAGAAGAGATAGGCAATAACGCTGTATACGGATACAAAAGAATAAAATAAGTGCCGTTTTCAAACTGAACCGAAATATCATAAAGACAAAGAGATATATCATCGCTGATATATCTCTTTTTTTGAGCCTCTTGTCGGATTCGAACCAACGACCCCGAGATTACAAATCACGTGCTCTGGCCAACTGAGCTAAAGAGGCAAGTGGGTAAGCTTACTATATCGCGCCGCTACAACCAACTACCTTTGCTGCGATCAAGCCCTGGAGGATTCGAAGGGAGCTGGCCGTATAGGACTTACCCGTTTTGCGAGTGCAAAGGTAGATAAAAATTTTAAATCTGCAATACCTTCCCCTAACTTTTTTCAACTTTAACAAGAATACAGGGTCTACAACCAATATTATTTATAACTTTGCGCCATATTTCTTAGAAAAATGGCAGAAAATAAAGGTTACATGCAATATGCAATGTTGTTCGGCACCTATTTGGGAGGATATTGGATTTTAAAATTCATCCTCTTCCCTTTAGGATTGACAATTCCGTTTTTATCTTTCCTTTTCGTAGGGCTCACGTTATGTGTCCCTTTCATGGGCTATTATTATGTACGAATGTATCGTAATACTGTATGCAGCGGCAGTATCAGCTTCTTGCATGCATGGATATTCACAGTATTCATGTATATGTTTGCCGCATTGCTGACGGCAGTGGCACACTACATTTATTTCCGTTTCATCGATCATGGTTTCGTTATCAATGCCTACGAATCTCAAATTGATATCTTAAATAAAAGCGGTGTACCGGACATAGAAGCCTATACAAACATGTTTCAAGAAACATTGGAGACTGTGAAATCGCTCACTCCCATAGATATCACCATGCAACTGGTGTCATGGAATGTATTTTGCGGTTCATTGCTCGCGCTTCCTACCGCCTTATTTGTAATGAGGCGTAAAAAGGAATGACAAGAACAGACAAATTTCAAATAAATCAGGTATAGTATAATATAGTAAAATCGTAAATAAGCAAATGGATATTTCAGTTGTCGTTCCTTTATATAATGAAGAGGAGTCTCTTCCGGAATTGTTTGCATGGATTGAACGGGTAATGAAAGCCCATGACTTTTCTTATGAAGTTATTTTCGTTAACGACGGAAGTACCGACCGTTCCTGGCAAATAATAGAGCAATTACAAACAAAATCTGATAAAGTGCGCGGAATAAAGTTCCGTCGCAATTATGGCAAATCACCGGCTCTCTATTGCGGTTTTGAACAGGCCCAGGGCGATGTTGTGATTACAATGGACGCCGACCTGCAAGACAGTCCTGACGAAATACCGGAACTATACCGCATGATTACGGAAGATGGCTACGATCTGGTGTCCGGCTGGAAGCAAAAAAGATACGATCCGCTGTCAAAGACCATACCGACAAAACTGTTCAACGCTACGGCACGCAAGGTTTCCGGCATAAAGAACCTGCACGATTTCAATTGCGGCTTGAAAGCCTATCGCAAAGATGTTATAAAAAACATAGAAGTGTACGGCGAAATGCATCGCTATATCCCCTACCTGGCAAAGAATGCCGGTTTCAAGAAGATTGGCGAGAAAGTCGTACGCCATCAGGCACGGAAATTTGGCAAGACAAAATTCGGCGGGTGGAATCGTTTCTTCAACGGATACCTGGACTTGATATCCCTCTGGTTCCTTTCCACCTTCGGCATCAAGCCTATGCACTTCTTTGGCATATTGGGTTCGCTGATGTTCTTCGTCGGATTCGTTGCCGTCATTATTGTCGGCGCCAGCAAGCTGTATTACATGAATCAAGGGATGCCCTACCGCCTTGTGACAGATTCTCCCTATTTCTACCTGTCACTGACATCCATGATTATCGGCACGCAGTTATTTGTGGCAGGTTTTCTCGGAGAGCTGATATCCCGCAATGCACCAGAACGCAATAAGTACCAAATTGAGAAAATGATTTAAACATGAAAACATTAGTCAGATTTATAATGTTCGGGGCTGTTCTTTTCCCTGTTTTCAGTATAGTAATATCCTGTTCGGAAGAAGCGGACTGTTCAATGACAACGCGAGCCATGATGCAATGTTACCTATATACATTGGATCCTGACACCAAAGTGGTATCCAATGATACCTTAGACTCTTTGACGGTTACTGCCTTTGGCACGGATTCCGTCATCATCAACAATCAAAAAAAAGTGCACGATCTCTCGTTGCCACTGAGATATACCGCCGACTCCACCGTACTCGTGTTTCATTACAGCAAGACATTGACAGATACGCTTGTTATTCACCAAACCAACACACCTTACTTCTTGTCAATGGATTGCGGTTATCAAATGAAACAAGCCATAACAGATGTCCGATACAGTCGCCACAGTCTTGATTCTATTCGCGTTGCAAATAAAGAAGCCGGAATTTATGGAGCAGAAAATCTTAAACTATTCTATTAGTCTGGCGTTCTGTTTGCTGCTGTCTCTTCCATTACAGGCACAAAACAGTGACATTTCCGCCCCGCCGGCAAACACTCCGCCCAAAAAGGAGAAAAAAGAGGCCAAAGAGGAAGTACACTATCCGCTGTACAATGGTATTTCTGTCAGTGTTGATTTATGGGGGTCCGGAAGCAAACTGTTTGGGAGTGACTTTTTCAGCAGTGAGGTAGCTATCGATGTCAATCTTAAAAATCGCTTTTTCCCGATTGTAGAATTAGGATATGGCAATACTGATACTTGGAGTGACAAAGGAATACATTATAAAACCGGTGCTCCCTATTTCCGTATCGGTATGGACTATAACGCGCTTTATAACAAAAAACACGGACATATGATACTCGTTGGCCTGCGCTATGCGGCAACGAGCTTTAAATATGATGTAGAAGCGTTAGGCATCAACGACCCTGAATACGGGGGAAGTTTGGGTAATCCGAATTTGATAGACGGCATTTGGGGAAACAGCCTGCCTTTTAATTATAAAGGAATGAAAGGCTCGATGCAATGGGCCGAATTTTGTGTCGGTATACGGGCGCATGTATGGAAAGACCTGTATATGGGTTGGGCGTTACGTTTCAAATTCCGTATGAGTTCTTCCGTTGCCGAGCATGGTGATCCATGGTACGTACCGGGCTACGGAAAGTACAATGGAAACACAACTGGGGTTACCTATACAATAACTTATAAACTACCATTCTAAGAGATAATGACAGGATTAGAAATCTGGTTGCTTGCCATAGGGCTTGCCATGGACTGTTTCGCTGTATCCATAGCCAGCGGCATTATATTAAAACGTGTTCAATTGCGCCCGATGCTGATAATAGCATTGGCTTTCGGCTTTTTTCAGGCACTCATGCCATTGCTTGGCTGGATAGGCGCCAGTCTTTTCAGCCATCTCATTGAAAGTATAGACCATTGGATAGCTTTTGCCATTTTAGCTTTTCTGGGTGGACGTATGATTATGGAATCTTTCAAGGATGAAGATTGCCGGCACGAGTTCGATCCTACCAAGCTGAAAGTAGTAGCGGCATTGGCGGTAGCCACCAGCATCGATGCCTTGGCGGTAGGTGTTTCGTTCGCTTTTCTGGGAGTTTGCAACTTTGCATCCATTCTGCCCCCTATCGGCATCATAGGATTTGTGTCGTTTGCCTTATCACTGGCAGGATTGATGTTCGGCATCCGGTGCGGATGCGGCATCGCCCGCAAGCTGCGTTCCGAACTGTGGGGCGGCATTATCCTCATCGTTATCGGAACGAAGATATTGATAGAGCACTTGTTCTTTTAAATGAAGAGTGAAAAACGAAGAAACGGCAGGCTGTCCGATAAAAGGCAGTCTGATAGAAGGATAAAAAAAGAAGACCGCGTAATTTATTTATACAGCATCATACATTCATTATGGAGAAGAAAGCACAACGTAATTTTTTATGGGTTGCCCTGCTTGCCCTCGGCACTATCGGAATACTTGCACGCCACAACCGCGCTGTTCCTTATCAAACTATCAGCGGACTGATATTCGGAACGGTCTATAACATAACCTATCAGTACGACAGCAATTTGAAAGCCGAGATAGAAGCTGAGCTTAAACGGTTTGACGGCTCTCTATCTCCGTTTAACGATACGGCAACGATTACGCGCATCAACCGGAACGAAGAAATCATTCCCGATACTTTCTTCACCAACGTATTCCGCCGCAGCATGGAAATCTCCCGGGAGACCCAAGGTGCTTTTGACATTACGGTAGCCCCGCTTGCCAACGCATGGGGATTCGGATTTAAGAAAGGCGCATTTCCCGACTCTGCTATGATAGACAGCTTGCTGGACATCACAGGCTATCCGAAAGTATCGTTATCCGCTGACGGAAAAGTTATTAAACAGGATTCCCGCATCATGCTTTCGTGCAGCGCCGTAGCCAAAGGCTATGCAGTAGATGTCATTGCGCAATTGCTGGAAAAGAAAGGCATCGGCAATTTCATGGTAGATATAGGCGGCGAAGTGGTGGTGCGCGGAGAAAACCCGAAAAAAAGTTTATGGCGCATCGGAATCAACAAGCCGATAGACGACTCGCTCGCCGTAAACCAGGAATTGCAGACCATACTGCAAGTTACCGATGTGGGCATAGCCACTTCGGGAAATTACCGAAACTATTACTACAAAGACGGCAAAAAATATGCCCATACTATAGACCCGCGCACAGGCTATCCGGTGCAGCACAGTATCCTGTCGGCCACAGTGATTGCCCGCGACTGCATGAGTGCAGATGCCTATGCCACTGCTTTCATGGTCATGGGCCTGGAAGAAGCCGAACGCTTTGCCGATTCACACCCCGACCTCGACGCATGCTTCATATATGCGGATGAAAAAGGGGAACTCCAGATGTTCTACACGAAAGGAATGGATAAATATATGACGGTAAAATAGCGATTCGTCCCGGTTTTCATCCTCCGCGAAGTTTTATTTTGAAAAACATCTGTCACGCTATCACAAAAACAAGATAATAAGCTATCATACAATAGAATATAGCGTGACAGATAAGTATGACAGATAAAAATCCCTACAAGTAGCTGTCACACGTTGTGTCGTCCTGTATCGTCCAGATTTCGGCTGAGCAGTTCAACAGCTCCGAAATGAGAGAAAGTACACCTACTTGTTTATTCAACAGCTAAACAATAGACAACGCATTAGTTATCAGCATAAAACTTTTAGTTCAGGCGGCAAAAACAAAAAGTTTCCCCTGATAAAACTACCGGTTCCAACCGTTAGACATCACATTCATCCTATTTATAAAAGACAAAATATACCGCCAGTACCAGACAAACGAAAGCTGCAAAATGATTCCAATGCAGAGATTCTCCTTTAAACAGTACGGTAGTGAATATTGTAAAGATGATAAGCGTCACTACTTCCTGGATAACCTTAAGCTGCATCAACGAAAAAGGACCGCCATTGCCTATGAACCCGATGCGATTGGCAGGAATCTGAAATGAATACTCCGCCAACGCTATCATCCACGAGAACAAAATAACGGCATAGAGAGGCCAGTTGGAGATAACTTTCATCTCCTGCAACTTCAAATGCCCGTACCAGGCAAACGTCATGAAGACATTGGATACAATTAAAAGTAAAATGGTGTAAAAAGCTTTCATATAATGATTAGTGATTAGAAATTGCTTGTCAGCGGCTTGTCCCGCCTTCATTCTTCCGGGGCAGCAACTCTTCCTGCACATTGCTCATGCTCCCCCACAAACTGTACCGGGCTTCGGGATTCATCTCTTCCAGACGATGCAGGATACCTTTCATCGCGCTCCGGCTCGACTGCGACTCGTAAGGACAATTCTTCACCTGCTTCCGATAGTTTCTTATCGCCGCCAATTCCGCCAAATCTGATTCGTGCACAAGACACATCGGGCGAATAATCGTCATGTCGAACTTCTTCATTACCAGCCGCGGTGGCATCGAACCGAACGCCCCCTGATACGTAATATTCATCAGCAGCGTTTCCAGAATATCATCCATGTGATGCCCCAAGGCTATTTTGTTACACCCCTGTTCCTTTGCCACAGTGAACAAAGCCTTGCGCCGGTTCCACGAACACAGGAAACAAGGAGACTTGCGGGTATCCGTACTCGCATCGAACTCCGTTTCGTACAGCACGAAAGGCACTCCCTGCGACTCCGCATAGCTTCTGAGGTAATCCGTATCGCTCTGATAAGGGATGTTTCTCATTACCACATGGGCAGCAACCACCGAAAACCGTGGCTTCAGAATCCGGGAACGGCGCGCCAACAGTTCCACCAACGCCAAAGAGTCCTTGCCGCCGGAAAGTCCGATAAGGATTTTATCGCCCTCTTCTATCAGTCCGTACTCCACCACTCCTTTGGCAAAGCGTTTCTCTATACGCCGTAATGTCTTCTCTTCCTCTGTAAATAGTGCCATAAAAATCAGTTGAAAATTGGCTGCAAAAGTAACTGAAAAGAATCATTTAAAGAAGAATTAACATAATAGAATTACGGAAAAGAGCTTTATTCCGGATTAATTCGTATTTTTGAACTCATTAAAAAAGATTTTTTAGTATGAAGAATAAATATATACTGCTTTTCTTGTTTGGCTTCTTTGGAATACATGCTTCAGCACAAACCCTTGCCCAAGCAAAAATACTCTATGAAAAAGGACAATACGAACAGGCAAAGCCCGTTTTTAAGAAATTTGTAAAATCACAACCTAATAACGGGAATTATAATTTGTGGTATGGCGTATGTTGTCTGAATACGGGAGAAGCGGAAGAAGCTATAAAGTATCTGGAAACAGCCGTAAAACGCCGGGTCACCAGCGGACAACTCTATTTGGCACAGGCTTATAATGCCGTTTACCGATTTGAAGATGCCGTCGGCACTTACGAAGACTATATTGCAGAACTGACAAAAAGAAGACGTTCGACCGCTGAAGCCGAAAAACTTCTGGAAAAGAGCAAAGCCAACCTCCGTCTGCTGAAAGGCGTAGAAGAAGTGTGCTTCATCGACAGTTTTGTCGTAGACAAGAAAGATTTTCTCGAAGCGTACAAAATCAGTCCTGAATCCGGGAAATTGTTCATGTACGATACCTACTTTGAAAATTCCAATAGCAAAGGCAGCACTGTATATGAAACGGAGTTAGGGAATAAAATCTATTATAGCGAGTTACAGAAAGACAGTACGCTCAACATCTTATCGCGCAATAAAATGATGAACGAATGGGGCAAAGGCAATATGCTCCCCGGCAGTATCAACGAGTCCATGAATGCCAGTTATCCATACGTATTGGCTGACGGCATCACTATCTATTATGCAGCAGACGGTCCTGCATCAATGGGTGGATACGATATTTTCGTAACACGCTACAATACAAACACAGACACTTATCTGACCCCAGAAAATGTAGGCATGCCTTTCAATTCGCCTTATAATGATTATATGTACGTTATAGACGAATTCAACAACCTCGGCTGGTTTGCATCAGATCGTTATCAGCCGGAAGGCAAAGTATGTGTATATGTATTCATTCCTGCCTCATCCAAACAAGTATACAACTATGAAAGCATGGATAAAAACAAACTGATAAAGCTTGCCCAACTCCATTCCATCAGAGATACCTGGACGAATGAAAGCCTGGTAGCCGATGCAAGGAAACGCCTGCAGGAAACGATGCAGGAAAAAACAGAAATAAAGAAACGGCACGAATTTGAGTTTGTAATTGATGACAGGAATATCTATCATTATGCTGCCGATTTCCGCTCTCCGCAAGCAAAAGCGCAATTCAGGAACTATCTCCAACTGAAAGAAAGCTATAACCAGCAACAAAATAAACTGGAAAATATACGCATCCAATATTCGCGTGCCAACCAGAACGAAAGAAACAAAATGGCTCCGGCTATACTCGATTTGGAAAAACGAGTGCTACAGTTGGCAAACGAAGTAGACCGTACTGCTATCCAAGTGCGGAAATTAGAAAAGCAAACCATTAAATAGAACAGTTATGGACATATTCATCATCGCAATTTTAGTCGTTGCAGCAGTTATACTGTTCCTCGTAGAGTTATTCATCATACCAGGCATCAGCATTGCCGGATTTTTGGCAGGCGGTTGCATCATTTATGCCAACTACTATGCTTTTGCCAATTTAGGAGCAACAGCCGGGTTCATCACACTTGCCATATCCATCATCACCTGCATTGGTTCATTAGTGTGGTTCATGCATTCCAAAACCCTGGATAAGATAGCTTTGAAGAAAAACATCACTTCAAAAGTAGACCGTAGTGCTGAAGAGAAAGTAAAAATTGGCGATACCGGCATTACCACTACCCGTCTTGCCCTCATTGGGTATGCCGAAATAAATGGTGATATCGTAGAAGTAAAATCCACAGACGGTTTTCTGAATGAGAAAACTCCCATTATAGTAAACCGCATTACAGACGGAGTGATACTTGTGGAGAAAAACAAACCGTAAATTGCAAATCATTAAATAAGTAATCATTAATAACTAAAATCATGGATCCAAGCACGATGTATCTCACTGCCTTCACTATCATAGGCGGTATCATTTTCCTGGTACTGTTTTTCCACTATGTACCGTTTTTCCTATGGCTGTCTGCCAAAGTCTCAGGAGTCAACATATCACTGGTTCAACTGTTTCTGATGCGTATTCGTAACGTGCCGCCCTATATTATTGTGCCTGGCCTGATTGAAGCACATAAAGCCGGCTTGAGCAACATCACCCGCGATGAACTGGAGGCACACTATCTGGCGGGCGGACACGTTGAGAAAGTAGTGCATGCTTTGGTATCCGCTTCGAAAGCCAACATCGAATTGCCTTTTCAAATGGCCACCGCCATTGACCTTGCCGGACGCGATGTATTTGAGGCAGTCCAAATGTCAGTAAACCCAAAGGTGATTGATACCCCGCCCGTCACAGCCGTGGCAAAAGACGGTATCCAGTTGATTGCCAAAGCCCGTGTAACCGTACGTGCCAATATCCGTCAGTTGGTAGGTGGTGCTGGAGAAGATACAATCCTTGCCCGTGTAGGCGAAGGTATCGTATCGTCTATCGGTTCTTCCGAAAACCATAAATCGGTTTTGGAAAATCCCGACTCCATTTCCAAATTAGTGCTTCGCAAAGGATTGGATGCCGGTACGGCTTTTGAGATCCTGTCTATTGATATTGCCGACATCGACATAGGCAAGAACATCGGTGCAGCTTTACAGATAGACCAAGCAAATGCGGACAAAAATATCGCTCAAGCAAAAGCCGAAGAGCGCCGTGCCATGGCCGTTGCCAGCGAGCAGGAAATGAAAGCCAAAGCACAGGAAGCACGCGCTAAAGTTATCGAAGCCGAAGCTGAAGTGCCTAAGGCTATGGCAGAAGCTTTCCGCAGCGGCAATCTGGGCATAATGGATTATTACCGGATGAAAAACATCGAGGCCGACACTTCGATGCGCGAGAACATTGCCAAACCGGTAACCGGTACATCCAACCAGCCATTGAGCAAATAAACCGGTAAAGTTACCTATATAAACGAACTTATAATACCTCGTAACATGAAAAAGTATTTTGCATCTTCCGAACTTATTATTAACGAAGACGGTTCCGTGTTCCATTTACACGTAAAGCCTGAATGGCTGGCAGATAAAGTAATCCTCGTAGGTGACCCCGGCCGGGTAGCATTGGTTGCTTCACATTTCGAGAATAAAGAATGTGAAGTGGAGAGCCGCGAATTCAAGACAATTACAGGTACTTATAAAGGTAAACGAATCACCGTTGTTTCCACTGGTATCGGTTGCGATAACATTGATATTGTTATGAACGAATTGGACGCACTCGCTAACATCGACTTCCAGACGAGAGAGGAAAAGCCCCAACTACGTCAATTGGAACTGGTCCGTATCGGTACGTGTGGCGGTTTGCAACCTTACACACCCGTAGGAACTTTTATATGTTCTGCCAAATCTATTGGTTTCGACGGCCTGCTGAACTTCTATGCCGGACGTAATGCAGTTTGCGACCTGCCCTTTGAACGCGCTTTCCTCAACCACATGGGATGGTCGGGAAACATGTGTGCTCCCGCCCCTTACGTAATTGATGCCAATGCCGAATTGATAGACCGTATAGCGGGAGATGATATGGTACGAGGCGTCACCATCGCCGCCGGCGGTTTCTTCGGTCCGCAAGGACGTGAACTGCGTGTTCCCCTGGCAGACCCGCATCAGAACGAAAAAATCGAGCAATTCGAATACAACGGTTATAAGATTACCAATTTCGAAATGGAAAGTTCCGCACTGGCCGGCCTCAGTCGTTTGATGGGGCATAAAGCCATGACTGTCTGCATGGTAATTGCCAACCGATTAATTAAAGAAGCCAACACCGGATATAAAAATACAATTGACCATCTTATTCTTAAAGTACTCGAACGTATTTAAATATCTTATCGGATATAAAATCAGGAGAAAGCACTATCTTTGCGTCATAAAACAAGCTGTAAATAATGAACCAAGATACTATCTGCGCCATAGCTACCGCCCAGGGCGGGGCTATTGGATGTATTCGCGTTTCCGGACCGGAAGCTATCGAAATCACATCTTGTATTTTTACTCCTGCCGCTACTAATAGAGAGTTAGGGGACAGCAAGCCTTACACACTTACTTTTGGACGGATTTATGACGGCTCTGAAGTTATAGATGAAGTACTCGTTAGTCTGTTTCGTGCTCCTCACTCCTATACTGGTGAGAACAGTACGGAAATCACTTGCCACGGTTCTGCCTATATTCTTCAGAAAGTATTACAACTACTCATCAAGAATGGTTGTCGCATGGCTGCCCCAGGCGAATATACCCAGCGTGCATTTCTAAATGGGAAAATGGACCTGAGTCAAGCAGAAGCAGTTGCCGATCTGATTGCCTCATCGTCTGCAGCGACCCACCGTCTTGCCATGAGCCAAATGCGGGGCGGTTTCAGTAAGGAACTTGCTACCTTACGTGACCAATTACTCCATTTCACCTCACTCATCGAATTGGAATTGGATTTCAGCGATCACGAGGAACTGGAATTTGCCGACCGCTCCGAACTTTGCCAACTAGCGAACAACATAGAGAAAGTCATAGCTCGTTTGGTTAATTCATTCAACGTAGGTAACGCCATCAAAAACGGCGTTCCTGTAGCCATTATCGGTGAAACGAATGCAGGAAAGTCTACATTGCTCAATGTCTTACTTAATGAAGACAAAGCTATTGTTAGCGACATTCATGGCACTACACGGGATATAATAGAAGATACTGTCAATATAGGTGGCATTACTTTCAGATTCATCGACACAGCAGGTATTCGTGAAACTAGCGATACAATTGAAAGCCTCGGTATCGAACGCACTTTCCAAAAGTTGGATCAAGCAGAAATTGTCCTTTGGATGATTGATGCTACGAATGCCCAAGCTCAAATAACACAGTTGGCCGGTCAACTCCTTCCCCGTTGTGAAAGAAAGCAGCTTATCCTTGTTTATAACAAAGCCGATTTAGTGGATAATATACAGAATAGTATTCCTGACAATTTTCCTGATAATGTACAGTCAATCACCCTATCCGCAAAAAAAAGAGAACATATCGAAGAACTTCAACGAATGCTGATAACATCTGCCCATCTTCCTACAATTACACAAAATGATGTTATAGTTACTAATGTACGCCATTATGAAGCATTAAACAATGCATTAGAAGCTATCCATCGAGTGCAAGAGGGGCTGACTAATAATATTTCTGGTGATTTCATATCACAAGATATTCGGGAATGTATTTTCCACTTAAGCGATATTGCGGGAGAAGTGACAAATGATATGGTATTACAGAATATATTTCAGCACTTTTGCATCGGGAAATGATATATCGCAATTAACCGCAACGAATTAGAACCAACTATAATGAAGTCGCTGAAATTCAGCGGCTTTTTTATTTATCCAAAATCCAGTTCATAGCGATTGGATAGTGTTGTTCACCATATTTTTCTACCGTATTTCTACCGCGAAACAAGTGAACTAAAAACCGCGATGTCACAGCGAGGTAGTCAACAACATGTGTTGACAATGGTTTACATAGGTAGACAAAAAGCAAAATTAAAACTATATGGTTTCATTAAAAATATGGAGAAAACAACATGGAAGTAAAAAGAATTTGTCAATGGTGTGGCAAGCCATTCATTGCGAAAAAAACAACTACGAATTATTGTAGCCATCAATGTGCCAGTCAAGGCTACAAACACCGTATGAAAGAACGAAGAATCGAACTTCGTGAATTACAAGAATTGATAGAAGTCAAAAGTAAGTTAGACCATCAAGATTACTTTACCTTCGCACAGGCAGCACAATTGATGGGCGTTTCTCGTCAATACATCTATAAGCTCGTCAAGGAGGATAAGCTGAGAGCATCAAGAATCAGTGCAAGGATGTCAATTATTCGCAGAGCCGACATTGAGCTGATGCTTAAAACGCGCCCCTATGAACGAAGAAGAATTAAAGATGACCTTGATATAACTGAGTACTACACTGCCGAGCAAATTTCCGAAAAGTACAAAGTATCGCAAAAATGGATTTGGGCATATACAAGAGAGAACAATATCCCAAAAATCCGTATCCGGCAGTTCAACTATTATAGCAAGAAGCATATTGATGCTGTCTTTGCCAAATACAAGACGGATGATGCATTGACAGAATGGTACACACCAGAAGATATAGAGAAAAAGTATGGAATGACACGTGTCGCTATCCGTTCTCATGTCTATCGAAACAATATCCCCTCAAAGAAAGAACATGGTCAGATATTCTATTCCAAACTGCACTTTGATCTGTCGAAGAAAACAACAGAAGATGATTCATCGGAATACTATACCGTACAGGAAGCCATGAAGAAATATAGTCTTTCCAGAGATTCTGTTTATGGAGTTTTACAATTCCACGAAATCAAACGTGAGAAGAAAGGTCGTTTCGTGAGATTCCTGAAAGTGGAATTTGACCATGTAATGGGAGCCCGAAAATAAGACTAATCCTGAATTTATGCAGACCAGAAAATGATTCTAAAAATGAGCATTGTCTGTGTCAAGCCATTACGGACATTTGCAGCAAATCAAGTATAAACTAATAATAATTGTAACCATGTTAGAATGTAAAACAGTAACATTGAGAACACGTCCTTTGAAAAACGGGATGCTTTCTTACTATCTGGATTATTATCCGGGCTATCGTGACCAGGAAACAATGAAAACCATCCGCCACGAAGGATTGAACATTTATATTTATGCCAATCCCAAGAATGAGCGCGAACGTAACTTCAATGCCACTATGTCGGAAAAAGCAGAAGCCATCCGATGTCGACGCTTTGAATCTATCGTAAATGACAGGTATGATTTCTTTGACAGACACAAACTCAAAGCGGATTTTTTGGAATACTACCGCAGGCAGTTTCGTAAGCATGACCAAAAATGGGAATTTGTGTACCACCATTTCTACAACTTCGTTCATGGCAAATGTACTTTTGAAGAAATTGATATTGACCTTTGCAATAAGTTTCGTGAGTATCTGCTAAATGCCAAGCAACTCAGGCGTGACGGTCGCATTTCAAAGAACTCTGCTTCCGGCTATTGGTCAACATTCAGGGGACTTTTGAAAATCCTTTATCGCAATCGGCTAATTAAAACCAATATCAATGACTTTTTGGATAAAATCGAAACAAAAGATACTCCAAAAGATTATCTAAGTGTGGAAGAACTATACAAATTGGCAGAAACACCTTGCAAAAAGCCGATTCTGAAAACAGCGGCATTGTTCTCACGTCTGACCAGTCTTAGAATCAGCGACATACTATCGTTGCAATGGCATGAAATCGTTGACTTTGCAGCCGGAGGAAAATGTGTCCATACAATTACCCAAAAGACCAAAACAGAGGACATCATTCCAATCAGTGACGAAGCCCTGCAATTGATCGGCTATTCTCCGGAAAAAACCGGATTAGTATTTAAAGGATTGAAACGAAGTTGGACACAGCAACCCATGAAAGAGTGGATTCGCAAAGCCGGTATTACCAAGAATATCACTTTCCACTCCTACCGAAGAACATACGCAACACTTCAAGGAGCAGCCGGCACAGACATACGTACCATTCAAAGTAATATGGCACATAAAAGTATCACCACGACACAACGGTACATGAAAGTTGTAGACAGTAACAAGCGTGAAGCCAGCAACAGAATCTCTTTAATCCGCAAGTAAGAATTAAGGTTCAAATAATCCCATTTTTATAGCTCAGAGTATGATATTTTGCATCAAATCATACTCTGAACGTATTTTTTCTTAAATTCTGAACGATTATCTATTACAAACAGCAACTATTTGGAAATCTGCATATACATTTGTCTTATTGTAAAACTCAAACAGTATCAGTTTATGATGAATAGTATTAAAATCACTCCTCAAAGAACTAGTTTCATACTTTCAGTAAGTGTCATCCTTTATTGGGCAACAGACTCCTATTTATATCTTAATTGCCATATCGACATGATGGAGTATTCCACTCCAGTTATTTTATATATCACGACAATGATACTTGCCTGTAGAGTACTTCAGCGTTTCTTTTTCCGATTCATTACAAAGAATGAATTGAGTTTGTCTTTTGGCAAGCAAGTAACACCTCTACCCGAACAAATTAAGGAGATTGATCCGGAGTGCCTAAAGGACAAGGATATAAATCCGGGAAACTTAGTTGTAAAACATGATTATATGGATAATTATGAAGTGCGTGTCGCCGAAATTGAACATGAAAAAGCAGAAAGGCAGGCAGACATTAAGCGTGTCATTCATGAATATACCACATTTGTAATGACGGAATTTCTCTCTAAAGAAGATCTTGAAATTCTACATGAAAACATAGAGTATTTTGCGCACGGACAGTCTAATTTATACAAGCCAATCCGTTCAAAAGTAAATAATTTCCTCCGTTCTATCGACCTGATGCATTTCGTATGGAATATCGGGGAGAGATTGGGCATTTCTCTTATAGACAGAGCAACATTCATACATACTATATTCCCACATGAACTAAAAGATGCTTCGATTAAATATCTAGCTAAAAATCTCCGGACATGCGGAGTTTGCAAAATAGCCCTTGATATTCCTAAAACCGGAGATTATCATTTCAAATGTATGAAAGAAGCCCAAGAATAAAAAGCAAATTCAACCGATTAGGGTTATTCAACACAGACTGAAATATTATTGCCTTCTGAGAGTTGTCAGCATTACATCATTGTGTTGGTTTGCAGCATGTTTAACAAAAAAAATGTTATATATGCAAAAAGACAAACTGACCTTTAATGACCTGCCTGAAGTGGTAGGAGAACTTTGCGAGAGAATCGCAAGTATGGAAACGTTGCTGGCGGAAAAACTTCATCAGCAGCATAACGAGGCAAAAAAGGATACCCATGTCCCAATGACCGTTGATGAAGTCTGCGAGTATCTGGGCATCTCAAAATCAACCTTTTATTACAAAGCCAAACATGGAGGTATTCCAATCATTAAACAAGGCAAGCACTTGTTTGTCTATCGTGATGAATTGGACAAATGGTTGGAAAGCGGCAGAAAAGGAGAAGCCTATAAACATAGAGGAAGAACACGTCCGAATGCTTGCAGCTACACGTCACAAATCCAACCCTAAAGACTGGTAGGCTATGGAAACGCCAACACCCATTGAAAATCCGGTTCAGGTCGCTACAAGATGGCAAGATACAATGCTCAGCTTGGAAAAGGAATACGAACAGGAACCGGAAGTTCTGAAAATAGGCGAAGTGCCCATCGGGACATTGGGAAATTTCAGCGCATCCATAGGCAAGGCTAAAAGCAAAAAGACTTTCAATGTTTCCGCTATGGTGGCAGCTGCTTTGTCCGGGAAGGAAGTCCTTAACTACACAACGGACTTCCCAAAAGGAAAGAACCGCATCCTTTACATTGACACCGAGCAGAGTCAGAACCATTGTATGATTGTGATGCATCGTATCATGCAAATGGCAGAGTTGCCAGCCAATCAGGATTGTGACCGTTTCTATTTTCTCGCTCTACGCAAATTCAATCCGAAGGAGCGTTTGGCTATCATAGACAATGCCATCAGTCAGATTGAGGGGCTCGGTTTCGTGGTGATTGACGGAATCCGCGACTTGGTATATGACATCAATTCACCGAGTGAATCCACATGTGTAATATCCAAACTTATGCAGTGGACTGACGAACACCAGATTCATCTTCACACCATCCTTCATCAGAACAAAAGCGATGAAAATGCCCGTGGACACATTGGCACGGAAATCAACAACAAAGCGGAAACGGTCATCCAAATTGAGAAGGACAAGGACGACAGTAACATCAGCAAAGTGGAAAGTGTGCATACCCGTTCAAAGGACTTCCTGCCATTCGCCTTTTGCATCAATGCCCAATCACTTCCCGAACTTCTGCCGGACTATGTGCCGACAAAAAAGAGCGTAGGTCGCCCCAAACTGGAACCGTTCTCCCCTTATAAAGACATCCATGAAGCCATCCATCGCAAAGCTCTCGAATTGGCTTTTGACGGTAAAGAGACGATTTCGGGATATAAGGCTTTGGAAGAAGAACTGACCACTGCCTACGAACTGGCAGGAACGAAATTTAATCACAACAAGATTGTGAAGATAATTAAGTTTCTCACGAACAAACGGATGGTGGTTCAGGAAAGCCGTGGCATTTATCGGTTCATACCGGATTACCATTATTGACTCTCCACTTGACTTTATTCTAAAAGTGTCCATTCGTATATAAGTCAAAGTCTAAGTGCAACGACTGGTTTCATGATAATCCACGGAACTGGTCGCTGCCATTGATTGGGCTTGCCCGTTGTACAGACATTATCTTGTATGGGTAGCCTAACACCCCAAGCGACCAATAGGTCGTTTGAGAGTGCCAAATCTCTCAGCAAGCTGATTGGTGAGAAAAAGGCGTTATTTGAGCCTTTTATCTTTTCGCCAGCCATCGGTATGCCTTTCTCGACAAAAATGAAATTTGTATACTTAATTGCTCACAGGGCTTGCCCATTATACAAACCTTATTGAGTTAGGGTAACTCAATACCCCAAGCGATAAATCGCTCGTGAGACTTTGCCAATCCTCTACAAGCTGAATTTGGCATTATTGCGGTTTTGGAGTGTATTTCAGTTGTGCTTTTATGAACTCTTATGTGAACTCTTTTCTTGCTTTTAAGTGGTATACTGGAGTAACATCGGTCACCATTAATGCAGACACTAGATGATGAACACAGAACTATTGTCCGAACACTTGCCAATTTAACGACATGAATCTGCCATATCCCAAAGGCGATTTTGCCAACCTCAGAATGGCATCGTATAACTGAGAATAACCTATCATCTTTTCAGTGCATAAAAATACGCACTCCACTGCGTAAAATGTAAGACTGTTCAATAACCCATTAATTTCCAACAAATAGTTCATTGCTCATTTGCGAATTTTCATCCTTCATACAACGAATCCCGAACCACTTTCATGATATCGGGACTAGTTTATTATTTTCAATAATATTATTCAACCATTCACTTAACGTTTATTTGCTCTTGTGCAATACTGATTGCATCATTGCTCAACTTGTCTTCACCTTCCACCACATCAAGCACTTTATCTGCAAGCCATAACTTCAACATATCATCTTGATCCTGATGCAATAATTCAGCAAGTTTTATTACTTGTTCGCGCTTTGCGCGTCTGTCTCCTCGTTCTATTTTACTGAACATTGGAGTATCGATTTCTAAAGCAGCAGCCAGTTGACGTTGCAACAACCCTTGTTTGTCTCTCAACTCTTTTATTTTATTCCCGAACAACATATTATTTCCTTTCTTTCGTATTATCAAGTAATAGGTTTAACTGCGCTTGTAACTCATCTCTGTTTGGAAGATATAACTGATATCGTGCAGCAAAAAGTTGATTATCTATACCCTGAAGGGCATATTCCATCAAAAGTTCATCTTTCTTTGCACCTAAAACGATACCAATAGGTGGATTGTCATCTGGCTGACAAATCTCGTTTTTAAAATAATTTAAATATAGATTCATCTGGCCAATATCGCTATGTTTGATTTCTGCACGCTTCAAATCTATCAATACATAACACTTTAAAATTGCGTGATAGAACACTAAATCAACCTTGAATCGCCTGGTGCCAATCGGTACTATATATTGCCGACCAACAAATGCAAATCCTCTGCCTAATTCCAAAAGGAAATGCTCCATATTGGTCTTTAAAGCCTTTTCGAGTTCTGTCTCTTTGTAACGCTTTTGCTGAGGAATTCCGGTAAACTCAAGCACATACGGGTCGCGAATAATATCAGCTGGAGACATAACCTGATGCCCGTGATTGGCAAGAGCAAGCACCCCCTCTTTGTCCGTACTGAGCGCTAACCTTTGAAATAGTGAGGAGTTAATTTGGCGTTTCAACTCTCGAACCTTCCAACCTTCTTTAATGCATTCTTTCATATAGAACTGCAATTCCATCGGGTCGTCACACTTGAGTAATTCAAAATAATGACTCCATGTCAATTGGTGAGACAGTGTCTCACTTTTTGGAAATGCCAAATAGAGTTTACGCATGTAAATAAGGTTAGATCGACTAAACCCCTTTCCTCTAAGGCGTGTCAGGTCTTTTGAAAGATTGGCAAGTAGTTTATCTCCATACTTAGCCTTTGCATTACCGCCTTGCTCAAACTCCACGATATATTGACCTGTCTGCCAATTCGCATCAAGCAATTCAGTATTAACAGCAAGCACGGCCTTTGATTTCGCACTTTCCCAAAGATCTGAAATAAGTGAGACAAGTCTCACATATCCAGGATCATCGGTCGGAAATTGAGTAATATGTTGTATTTTTACCTCATCCATATATTTATAAATATTTAATCAATATGATTGAAAAAATCTATTACACTATTGATTGCATCTCGTGAAGTTTCTTTTTTGCCATATTCTCATCATAATGATTAGCTTCAGCAAAATTTTTAGTTAAAGTATTCTTTTCTTTTTGTGTTAAAACTTCTTTGCTAAACAAAAAGATAAGCATATAACAAATTTTTGTTTTATAATCCATAATCATATTCTGCTTTTCCTTATCCCAGAGCATATTTAGCCACGGTTCTTTAGATATGCACATTTCTATTTGCGCATACTTTAGGATACAATCATTCAACTCAAGTTGTGTTCTGAATTTAGTTTCAAATATGGCTTTTATAAGTTGAGGTAAAGCAATAGGTCTAAAATATAGCAAACCACCAGCCTCTTTATTTCGATATGTAGATGCAGCCTTTGCATCGTCACAATTATCTACATAATGCTTTACTCCTGGAAAAGTATTAATAAACATATTCCAGAAATCCATAAGATAATTATAGAAATGGTCTATATCCTGCTGTTCTGGACGAAATTTTAGAAATCCTGCTATTTTCGTACTATTATAAACCTTTTTCTGATGATCACGAATCGATTTATAATAGGTATAAATCATTCTATTTGTATCATACAGCGTAATTAATGATGTAAAAGACTTATCATCATTATCTGGAAGTGCCCTTGAATTTTTCTTGCCAATGTTCACATTCTCGTTCATAAAGAGTGGACAATGTTCAAGTAGGTCTCTCGTCGTAATTGCTACAACATCATCTTCATCAAGAGCAATATTGTCTCCTGGGGTAACAGGTTTTGCGTATCTGTTTAAAGTTGAAAAGATTCTTCTAGTTTTTTCTTTCCCTTTTTCTGTATTGTGATGTCCAATAAATATAACAGCAATCTCCTCGTCCTTTAATTTGGGATTCTCCTTTAGAGCTTCCATTATTCCTTTTACCCTGTGTTGACCATCAACTGGAAATATATTTTCTTGTCCATTAAGACGAAGAAATCCCATTGAATAATATCTATTGCCTTGAAATTCCAAGTCTAATTCGTTCCAAGTAGGTTCACCATCATAAACGGCTAAAACCAAAGCATTAAAGAAATGTTCTTTTTGTGTTAGGATATATTCCTTAATACTTTTGTGATTATCAGTCAAAGCACGTTGCAATTGCTCGCTTAGAGACTTTGAATTATATAATTTATTATCAACATTAACTCTTTCTGCTATCTGTTTGAATGTAAATGTTGCCGTATAATATACAAGTGTACCTATGTATCCTCGTATTGCCGGGATATCGATTTGTTCCATATTTTATAAAAATGCTTTTTGAGGTTGTTTGATTGTATAATTGGGCATATCCGTATTAAATGGTGGCAAAATGGCTTTTATAAGAGCACTTTCACCCTCATCAATAAAATTATTGTCGGTCGATTTATAATACCTAACGTATAAAAATTCCTTCCAATGTCGAAATAACTTTTTCAACTTTGGGCGTTTACCGTCATTTCTTTTACTTTCAGGAAGATATTGCTTAAGTCTATTACGTAAATTTTCATGCCCTGTAAAACGGACTCTTCCAACATAAGCTAAATAACGTTCACAAAATGGAATGTTTTCTCCTTGAACAAAGAAAACATAAATGCCGCCACAATCTTTTGGTAAATTTTTAATTTCCTCTGATAGTGCATCATTATTCTCATTAAGATATTTAATATAATCAGACCAATTGTCTTCATTATGAAAACGTGAGGTTACTTCTGAGTTATCATGCCAACATTTTGGGGAAAGGCAAAGTTTCCATCGATACTTTACCAATTCATCATCATTGTCAACAAATGCATCTACGTCCATTTTTACTATAATTTAGTTTTATCTTTTAGCCCAAATAGCAGGCATTTCTGCTTTATACTCAGCATCGATATAATGGCATTGCTCCTGAATAACACCTCTTCGATGGATTGCCGGTTGGAGACAGAATGTGTCAAATTCCTCCAAGTTGACATCATCCACTGTAGTCCAATGTGGGAAAAGAAGTTTGATATAAGCCGTAGCAATACGTTTTACAGCAGTAAACTCACGCATTCCCGCTTTGCGGTCATAATCTACTAATTTATCAAACAACTCACCATAAGAATTCTGAACACGCAAATTGTGCATGATTTCCGAGAAGTATTCCATATTCATTGTCCATCCCTTATATATCATACTCTTGTTGATACGTGGCAAATACCACCCTTCAATAAAGCAATGGAAACGGTCTAACAAAGCTGACTCACGGAAATTATCTGGCAAGGCATCAAAATAGCGTTTGTTTACAGGTCTCCGATTCTCTGTGAGTGGTATATTACCCATTAACATCAAACCACATTCCGATGTAAATTCCTTATCGCCAATAGTTGCCTTACCTTGTTCAAGGTAAGATTTGAGTGCGCCTTGTAACTCTGCCGGTTCCTGAAATACAATTGTCTGGATTTCATCAAATGCACAGAAATCATGATTCTTTAATATACCAGATTGGTCTTTCGCTCTGTCGTAAAATAGTTTAGCACGAGTAACCTTACCACCACTTACCAGCCAACCGTATTTACTGATATTATTGAACACATATGATTTTCCTGTTCCTTTAGGAGCAAGTTCCACTACGTTAAGTCGTGGTTCTACAAATATCAGAAGGCGAGTTATAAACTCTAATTTCTGGTGTGTCGTTTCAAAAGAATCAGGTTCATACTCCATCGATGAGATTATCAAGTCAATCCATTCAGAAGTAGTAAAATTCTTTCTTACATTCTGTATAAAATTAACATCTACAGAAGTATACGGTTTAAATGGCTTAAAATCAACCATCTCAACATGGCTCTTCTTACCGTCATCGTTTGGCAACAAACACATTTTTATGATACCCCACATCTCTCCATCAACCAACTCTGGATGCTTTGAAGCGACATATTCTGGTATTTGACCTTCACGTTCCTTAATGCCAAGATCCGGAATACCAAAACGACGCACATTATGTACCAAATCAATATTAACCGAAAATCTTGTTAACAATGTAATCTCTTGGCCTGAAATCAAATGGCTGCGAAGATCGCCCGTAGGCATGACCGTATTCAAGAATGAAGTAAGTCCATTTCTGTCCACTTCTTCCCCATGAGCATATTTCTTAAGAAGATAATCCTTCACAAAAGAAGGCAAATTTCGGCCTGCGAACAGATTTCCTGTAGTTGTACTATCCTTGTACAAAGCCTGTGCACCCAAATATTTTTGAACTTTCTGTATTATATTTGCATTCATACCCTAAAAGTTAAATAAGTCATCCTCTTCTACTGCCATCTTGACTGTAAATGTATCTACCTTTTCCCACATACCGATTCTAAGTTTAACCTTAGTCACATCCTTAGTAAGCGGTAATCTTTCGCTTGTATAAATACATCCCTTAGCATTCAAAGAATAATTCTGGTTGTCATATTCGATAAAAGGAATCTGAGAGGAATCCAGTCCTACAATCTCATACACAACAACAGGATTAGCTTCTTCTACCTCAAATGATTTGAGTGACGCACGCCATGTGGCGACATTCTTCTCTGGTGAGATGATTATCACAGGTACTAATTGCTCTTCAGGTGTGCAACCTCCGTGGCAACCCATACCTTCAGGTATTTTTGCCATTAACGACTCGTGTTTAAGTGCACAAAGACTAATCGTCTTACTGTCTGGCATCTGAACTATGTCATATTTATCATCAGATACAATAGATGTTTTACTTTGCTTAGTTGTCTCTGCTATACGACCATAATGATCTGATTTATATCCTTTCAGATTATGTCCAGGCAAAAGTTGTGACAAATATGAAATCCCATGGTCAGATACTATGGCTATTTTCACGCCCGGATGTTCTACCAAAAACTTATGTACAGAATTCCTGATATTATCAAGATCATCAATAATAAACTTCGGATAAGTTCTGCATGAGTGAGCTATCTCATCCAAATCGCCAATTTTCTCAAACAGTCCTCCTGATAATAACTGAATATCTGCTTTGTTAATATCAGTTCTTGTCGGTACTTTGGCAGTTGCTACATACACCTCGTTTACATAATATCCTTCTGATTCATGCTCTTTAACTATTTGACAGATAAACGGAATCCAATCTACACCAAGACCATCTATCCATAGATAGTATTGTATATCGGAACGAGTACTTAATAAAGTTCTTGTTGTAGAGAACTTATTTGACCACTTGAAATGTTCAACATAGTTTTGATTTTTGGTTAAAATGTAGTTACGGACTTCATCAGTGTATGTATTTCTAATTTTAGCCTCCTTATATTTATCCATGTAATCAAGTACCCATGTATCCTCGACAGAAGCAACAGTTCTACCTATGTAATAATACAAATCCGGATAAATATTCCTAAGATCTTCTTTAGCAAACTTTCCGTCTCGATACCATTCTATTACCAGTGCTTTTTCCGCATAAGACAAGCATGATACATACTTAATTGCAGATAATACCCCCATCCTTGTTTCAACATTTCTTATCTTTTCGATAAGATAAGCCTGAACGTCAGGTGTAAGCTCCATACCATTTTTAGCTCCTTGTTTAAGGCCTTCGTTTCGCTCTTCAAGATACGATTCTTGATCATCTAAGCTAAATATAGTCAGAGCTAACGCTTTAGCAAACGCAGCATCACTATATCCATCAAGTTGTTGCAAGACACGGCAAATATATCCTTTGTCACAGAATTTCTGCACATAGTATTTTAATAGAAGCCAACGCATAAATGGTTCTTTGTTCTTGAACCATATCTCAAAAAATATCTTATAATCTGCAAGATTGAAGATACCAAACTGTTCGTTGAAGAACTTCTCAAATCTGAAATTGACTATATTTACTTTTGAAGCAAGTATATTCCAATATACATCTTCATCTGCATTATAAGGAATACAGTCAACATCAAGTCTCAACCCATTTGTCAGAAACTGATACGCATTTTCACATTTACAGAATTCAAACGCATTATCAGGTTCTGCATAGCCTCTATGCGAGTATATAGACTTTGATATGCATATAATATTCTGTTTTAATTCAGGATATTTCCAGTAACCTAACCACTCTGTAAGAGTTTTGGCAATGTTATACCTCGTATCTAAGCCTTTGACATCATAAGTAGTACCATTGGTCATAATCAGACGATAATCCAGTTGTCTATCAGAATTGTGATAATACCAAATAAACGACTGACTATCATCACGAAAATGCTGCATTTTTCCTTCTTGGCCTACTATGGGAATATATATTCTCTGTTTATGTCTAAAACCTTCTTTCTCTGTATCAAAACCTTTTACAGTTGAAATCAATGCATCAAATTCTAATTTACCTTTGTTGTCATAGAATCGTGCCATTTCTGAAAAAGGCATAATAATTCTATACTCTGAAGGAGTTGATCTAATTAACTGTAATATCTTCTTTGCCAACCTATCATGAGGCATAAATATATCCGGATACTCTTCATCCATCCAATCTTCTATGCGCTGAATATTAATGTTAGGCAGATGCGAAATATCCTCCACGAACATGCAGCAGTCGCGGAAATTGTCAAATAAGACAAACCTTACAGGGAATCTATTTGCCGTACTTGCACCATCACCCTCAATGTCGCGATCAGCATGTACACTCCAAAGTAGCTCCTCAAAATTAGTAAAGGTTTTAAACATACGCTTTTATTTTAATATGATATCAAGAATCTTGTCATATCCCAAATCACATAATGCTTCCAACAATTGCTTTGCTTCATCAATAGTTACAATCGATTGGATACGTGCTTTTGCTTTGATGTGCTTATTAGCATCAGTAGTAATCGGAGACTCTGCAACTCTTGTTGTAGGCACCTCAATATCCGTATCTGAGTTTGGTATTGAAGGCGTGGAATTAAGACTCAATTTCCAGTTCTTCAACTGCAGAATAACTGCATCTTCCGTCCATAACCCAACTCCAGATTCCATGTGCTGGCGGATATATGTCAATGCAGAATCATAGTCATCCTCCTGCAAATTTACAATTGGGTCAGCCATCAGATATTTACGGAAACCTTTCTCAAAATTGTTCTCAGTGTCATAATTGAGCAGAGGCATATACTCAAACTTAACTTCTGTTATTAGGCTGTCGGTTTCTACCATAAGAGCAGGATTCTTACTACCGACTTCAGTGTAGATTGTGATGATGTTGTCTGTAAGCTTCGCAATCTTATCCTTGCAATTAAGCGTTTGCAATTTATCACAATACTTAATTGACCATAGAGGATATCCAACCTGAGGACAAAACCCATTACGAAGAGCCCATCTTGCATCCGTCAAACTTGTAACGTCCTTATAATCCTTCAGTTTTCCAAGTTGAAACATTGAGATTAGTCCTTTAGCTATTGCCCCTTCTTCCTTTGTTTCGAATTTAACATCTACTTTATGAGTGTTACTCAAGGCGCCATCCCATATTTTAAAAGTATCATCGATAAGTTCTTGCATTCTCTGTGCATTAATAGGCTTTCCGGTTGTGTCAAAAACCTTGTCTACATAAGGGCGCAAAGCAAAAGCTAACATACCATAGCCAGCATGAGACTTAAACAATCCATAAGGTGGCATCGTTAATTCCTTAAATTTATCAGCAAAATTGAAAACATTCTGTTTGTCTGTATAGTCAATTTTTGATTTTATGAACTTCGATATGATATATAGAGGATGCTTTATATCAACTCCTGATTTAAATTGCAAATTATCATCAACGCTATCTTGTAGTAATAATTGAATATGTTTAGCCGGACCGACACAGCGTGACATTATTTCATCTTTAGTATTGAATGATAGAACAGTGTCTGCTGATTTATTTGAGAACTGCTTTACCCAGCATGTAGATGGGGCTTTGACACGAAGTATTTCCAATGATTCTGGTCCTGAGGAAAAAATGGTAGGTGCTATACAACTATTGATGACACTTGGTAGTGCACGTGATGAAATCACAGAACTTTGTCCCTTGAGATATATTGTACATGTACCGGAAAATACATCTTTTATCCAATCATTGATAATAGCTTTAGCATTGTCGGTATGCGATTTTGTTTGCTCAGCATATCCATGAACTCCTGAGCATTCAGCATTAGCTTGATATTCTATAAAACGGTCAAATTCTAGCGGTTCTAAAATTGTATCGAAAACAACGAATGCAACATTTTGAAATCTTTCATCATCCATAGCTTTTGCCGCAATGTCTTTTATTGTTGCAAGTTCTGAATTCGTACGGGCCATCAAAAGAGCAAGATAAACCTCGTATGATTCTGCCTTTTTATACTTGATTTCAATATTGTGCAATATAGAATATTCATTATTATCCTCTGAATAGAAATCAAAAGAAAGTGGTCGGTTAACCAACTTCAATTTCTTTTCAAACTCCTTCCTTGCTGTATCGCCATAATTTAGAATCTGCGATGTAAATTTAAAGTCTTTATCAAGAAGTTTCTTCTTAATATCCTCAATTTCTTTAGCATCTAGAGCCGAGAAACGAATTTCATATATACCAAGTGGTGAGCGCTGTATGATACCCTCAGTATTTATCCATTCAAGAATAGAATCCATATTATTATCAATGGGAGTACCTACATACATATTACGAATATTTTCTTCACTTGGAGTTACAGTTTCATTTGCGGCTAAATTATTAAACGCATTAAGCAGCAAAATAGACTTAAATACGGCAAAATACTCCTCGCCTTTGTTTGCGACATGAAGTTTATATGAGTTAAATCGTTCTGTCACTACTCCGTATTTTACGGTTTTCTTATTAAACTCATCCAACACGAAGTCCCATAGATAATCTGCTGTAATCATTTGTCCCTGAGCAAAGAAATCCTCATTGTCCAAAAATTGACGAATCGCCTTATTATCACCAAGGAACTCAAATACACTTCTTGAAGAAGAGCCAACTTCACGCGCATAATATGTAGCCATATTAGCTGTAGCAGGATGAACTGGGAAAAGAGATTTTAGATCCTCCAATGTTTCCATTGGATTATTTGAAGTCTGTGCATATTTATCATATACATCACGCATTTGAGCGAAGTATTTATCCGTCATTTCATGATATAATGCAAAAGCAGGATTACTACTATCTTGTTCATGCATAAACTTACGAGACATAATTTTGAATGCAGATACAGGCTCCATGTTGTAATGCATATAGTGATATCTACCAGTAGTTTTTGTACGTTCATCTGCTTTTAACTTATCTAAAGCAGAAGGATGGGCTATATGACAAATATACGAATTGTTGTTAGAGCGCATAGTCGCTTCTGTCAATTCCTGAAGGCTTACCAGTAATGAAGCACCGATATCCAAATCCATAACATCGGTAAATTCATCCCAAATCAGAAAAATGCCCTTATAATCCGTATTTCTTACTAGTTCATCTTGAACCTCAAAAAACCATTTACATAAATTCTCCTGCTCAAGTCTAACATGTAAACCTGAATTTCTGAGAGCATTCTTTGCTAATGCAAGAACAACTGATGATGCATCTTTATCTCTTAACTCTTTAATAAGCTTTTTGCGGTCTGGTGCGTACGATTGTAATTCAACATCATTGCTAATTATTGTGTCCCATATAATGGGATTTTTCTCAATATTGCAAATATAATTATCGAAATCCGTCTGGACTGTTACATTAATACCAGCATTGTGTAAAGCCTGCGTTATATGCAATTGAATCTGCAACGAAAGGTCGTCTCGATTAGAAATGGAGCACGGTCCATACATAGTTACAGGAAACAAACGTATATTCTCTCTGAGAGCATATAAAGACTCTCGAATAATTGAGTACTTATCAGCAGCATACTCAATTTTTATATAATCGTCTATTTCTTGTATTGGATCACAGAGAAGATGTTTGATAACAGCAATAGCGTGGCTTTTTCCAGTGCCATAAGTGCCTTCTAACCAGAACGAACGGTGCTCGTCAATAATTTTATTGCTAACAGAGCCGATAACTTTCTGTAGAATTTCATTAAACTGGTCATTGGGAATGAAATTCTTCCATTCGTTGTTTTCTTCTGTTTGTATATTGTATGCGGACTTTGTCTCTCGTATCCGTATCGCATCAGAATATTTTTTTGCCATAATCTATTTCAAGAAATTATTAACTATTATTGTTTGAAAAGCCTCTCTCATATGCTGCTCTTGTAACAAATCCCAAAGGGCATTATCTAGATATGCATACTCTACATTTTCACGAATTAGCTTTGCAGATGGAGTATGTATCTTTATTCTTGTTTCTTTCCATTTTAAGTGAAAAAAGGTTTCATTTTCTAGGAAATATAATGGGTATTGATATGGTGTTGTTGCGGCATATTGCTGCTGTAGTTCCTCATACTTCTCCTTTATGCTTTGAATGCTAAACCGATTATTTTGCACACAATCATCCATCAATTTTAATACAGAAAGCACTAACAAAGGCTTGGCAATATTAACTTTACCATTGCATACTGAACAATGCAATGAACTAAATGCATCTTTATAGAAAGAAATAAGAATCTGATTCATAATAGCTAAAATAGTTTTTTTAGAACATCCATTGGAGTTAAGCCCTCCTGCAAAGTTATATGATTCAAGCCCATACTAAGATTTGCAACTAATATTCTATCTTTAGCAGAATTGAGCGTTCTTAGACCTTTTTCAAAAGCTTCTTTAGATAGGCAAAATTCTTTGACTACACCATTTTTGCAATCATTTTCATAAAAATCCTTTATCCTCAAAGATGTAATTTCATTCGCTTCCGAGAATTTATATAATGAATAAGCTAAAGCTATCTCAGATAAACCTTTATATTCATACCTGACAAGATGATTCTTATCATATGCAGCACCCTGACATAAAGTCTCTCCACAAGGAGAGTAGTTAAATACTTGCATGAGTGCTTGAAATGCGTAATCAATAGTACTCTTTGAGAATGATGATGAGAAATAATCATATGCAAGTTCAGATAAATGCGAACGATCAAATGGGTGATTCTCGGTTACATTATTAGCAAACCATCCAACCAACTCTGAATTATAGACAATATTAATCCAGATTAAAGACCATATCAACTCTGGATCATTAACCATATTTTCGACACAGAACTGCCCAAATTCAGTAAGAGTATTCTTTGAATCAATGATTTCTGCATCTTTTAACCAAGCTTTAAAACTTGGTATTTGTTTATTACCTAAAGAACTATTTCCTACAATCCAGAAAGTAACTTGAGGATCCACAAAAAATTCAGCTAACCATTCTTCTCTTATACCAAAAGTTCCATACTTGGAAATATTCCCAGATTTTGTTTTATTTTCCATACTTTTTACTAATGAATCTGCCACAATACAACCATGTTCATGAAAATCAAGACAATTGTGACAGTGAGTACATTTTTCTTTATCAATTTTTACTTCAGGATATACAGAAAGTGCACCAGTTGGACATTCCACTTCGCACACCTCACAGCTTATACAATATGTCGTTTTGTATAATACTCGCTTTAATGCTTTTACTAACATTATATCAGACGCATTATACAAAGTAAAAGTATAATTAAAATCGTCTTTATAATTAATCTCAAACGCGTATATTTTTTTATTATAATTAAATTCACCTTGAGCTACATCGCCCTTTCTTATCATAGTATAATCACTTATAGTGATAAGCCATTTTTCAATATCAACCTTAGCATTACTTATAGATGCAACCAGATGTGGAGTGTTCTTGATAAATTCAACTGATGACTTTTGCGAGACGAAATTTCCACTTGCTCTAAGTCTCCACTTACGTTCTTTCACATATTCATCTATATTTGGAATTTTTCTGTCTTTAGCCATTGAAACAATTTTTGAAAGGAATGGATCCAAGTTCGACTTAAACTTGTTATTTACAACCATGTCGTCCCATGGAGATGAAAATGGACAGAATATACAACCAACACGAGGCTTCCCCATTCGATACGCTTCATTTATAGTAAGATTATATCTAAATAGATATAAAAAAATTTCAGTTGTGTTCCATTTTAGAATCGGTCTTGCATTTGTCACAAATGAGTGCTTAACACCCTTGCCAATACGTTCATAGCTAGAACGTTTAACACTTTCTTCAGAACGCACCCCTTCAAAAGCAAGTACTTTCGCTTGTTTGTTAGAGTTTGGTAGTTTAAGCATTCTATAAAGAGGTGCTGTTTTCATAACAGCGCAGCACCATCTATGTTTATCACTTGGACTTCCTATCTTATCCCAATAGTTCAGTACGGATTCGTGATTCTTAGCCGTACTAAACTTCAATGTTGGAAACTGCTTGTGATAGTATTCTTGCACCTCATCGTATAATGCGATAGAACTGGGTAGTTCATATCCAGTATCTGAGTATATTACCTGAAAAGAGTCTGGAGGAAGAGCACGAGTGCAAAGGTCTAGTACAACCTGACTATCTTTACCGCCAGAGAATGAAGCAAGGAAATAATCAATTTTCGTTGCCTTTAAGACCTTCTTACCCTGTTTTTCTGCTTCACTTAGAGGCATAATGTCAAAACTCTCACAATCCTCCCTCACGATAGCCATCTTCTGTTTAGTCTTTTTCTCTTGTCTTTCCACAAGTGATTCGAAGTCAATTCTATTGGCTGCATGTTTTTCGGTCATTCGATTCGCACCACTATATGTATCATATATATCACGAATAAATTCAATCGCTTCACTTTCACAAAGAAACATTTGCTCTTTTGTCCGTTCAAGCATTTTCTTCATATCAACAGGTTTGAGTTTTAGTTCCTCTTTCCCTGGTTGAAATACGATTGTTGCTTTGTCATATATATTTGCATTCTTGGCTTCAAAGACTAAATCTCCACAATAGTAATATTCTTTATTGCATGCCCACAATAATGGTTCTTTACACTCAGGATATTGCCATCCCAAAGTATTAAGTCCAAGAAGATTTAATTCTTCATAGAACACTGGACGGGGAGAAATATTTATCGTATCTTTCCCAGCCAGAGCACTAAGTTTTACACCTCCAGTTTCCCTATCCCATGAAACTTTGAACATATTTTATATTTATTTCTAATTTATTCTCTGACTAAGGATATTGTATTTCTTAATCCTTGCCTTGATTTTTGTTATACAATTGTAATACTTACACAACATAGTATCTGCCAATATTTTTAAGAATCTTAATATTTACCAACATCTTTCGATATCAGACGCAAGAATATCATTCGTTGATCCCTATACTTCTAAAGCAGAGACTTTCCTTGTGCGGAATTGTCATTTTTTGGCTACAAAGATATATAAATATTCGGTAACTCTTGCATTGAAGAAAGGAAATATACATCTAAGGTTAAGTATGTTTGATAATTAAATCTTCATATCACATCAAATATCGCCCATTAAACATTAGTATTTAAAGCATGTTTGTAATCTATTTATACCTAATTCTTTGATTGGACTTGTTACTTCTCCAAGCTTATTAACAATATTCCCATAGTCAATAATTAGCTGTACAGCCTCTGACAAATGCAATCCTTCTATAGTATCTATTTGCGTACTTACTTCCAAATCCCTATGAGCATCCACACTATTCCTAACTCGCGTCAATTCAGCAGTATTTTGTTCTCTAAATTTGGTAAGTTCCTTTTTGGCTGCAGCAAATGTAGCATAGCCGTAGTTTGGAAAATAGTGTTGAATAAATTTAATGACGCTCCCAGTAGTATCAACCAATTTTTTTGAAGTTTCATATATTGCTGTATATGCTGATTTAATAACATCACGTTGCTCCCATTCATCAATATCATTAACTGACAATCGCTTTAAACATTCCTTCATTTCAATACTTGCCATTTGAATATGACCCAGCATATTCCATATAGTCAGATTGTCTTTGAATGCTAATTTCTTCGTTTCATAAATAGACCTCGCAGCCAAACTACACTTATTGATTCGTTCTTCACAATTAGCAATATTCTGCTTACAATGCATAATGCATCCATGTATTAGCTCTAGACAATCTTGTTCCTCTTGCAATGTCTCATTGAGCGTATTCTTTAACTCTTTTGCGTTATCGCTTATTCGTTGCTGTAAAAAGCAATCCAAGGGGCTTTTTTTATATTTCATTTTACCTTCAATCTTGTGTTTCTATTTTTCTTGTGCAAATATATTTTATAATAGCCGGTGAGTCCGAATAGTTTCTATATAATTTGTTTATGCTAATCTTCATCGAGATAAGTCCAGTCTTTAGTAGCATATTCCTTTTCAAACTCTGCCAAGTCTTCTTTGATGCGTTCACGGAAACATTCTTCGCTATCATCGCCACTCATCATCCAGTCTACTCGTTCAGCATATATCTCTGCTATACGAATTTGCCGATATGTCTCCTTCATGGCATCTATCGTCTCATCTGAAAGTTCCAACACATCAGCTTCATATGGATAATGATCATAATAACAATGATGGATTGAGTATAATACCGGAATCTGTTCTCCGTCAGGAGTGTCGGACATATATCGCTTTATTGATTGGTATACTACGCCATCATCAAAGAATCGTCGGTTTGCGTATTTTTGCTTTGCCTTGACAATGGTTTTATCTCTCAGAAGAAAAGATTCTGCGTCTTCATAGCTCCCAAAACTCATGAAATCCTTATAACTATGGTATGAGCCAAAACAATCTTTCTCGTAAATAGTCCAATAATCCTCTTGAATTTTCTCAGGTTTATGTTTCAATGCCCTCGCAATATCGCGCTCAATAGTATTGGCAATCTCGCGCATTGCGTATGTACCCCTATCAAAATATCCGCCACTCATGGTTATTTCCTCCTTATTCTGATTGAGCTAAGATATTAAATACTAACATATTGCTTGCATCTTTCATCCAGCACTCCTGAGAACATATCGATTTCCCTTTTGGATATGCCTTGACGAACAGCAATTTCACGCCATCCCTTTACAGCTTCAATTACCTCCGAGACAATCTTCTCTGCTGTTTTCCTATTGAGCATATAATCCTCACAAGCATCAAGCAAAACATTCAAATTCGCGTTGTTGGAATCAGCGGAGATGAGCAGACTTTGATATTCATTCAGAGTGGGGTTCATATCGTATGCAGGAGACAAAGTCCACCCTTTTGCGGTCAAAAGAAAACCATGATTGCGAAAATGATCATCAGTATTACCAATGCAGATATTGAAAGCCACACGACGATAAAGTTCCTGCAGGTTTCGCTCCACATCGGTACAGTTCTGAATAATGAAATCAACAATATCTAAATAACCATGTTCTGTAGTGGCATTATCTCCATCACTTAACCCCAATAAGGTCATTGCTGACGCAAAATGAATACGTTTTCCTTCTTGGGTTCTATCGAAACGTTGTGACAGCAATGTATGATATTTTTCTCCAGTTGCCAACACTTTTGTTTTTGCAGCGTTTATCCCTGCTTTTGTGGCAAGCAAATGACTGAAATGCTCCCAAAGTCCTACATCATAGTCATCCTTGCGAGACGGGAACTTTGCCATGTAAAGGGTTTTATCTGTATCAATCACATTGGCTTTAGGTCTTGCACCTCCTAATGATGTCCCAGGTTGCACAAGTTGTGCAATCCATTTCTTATCGGGGAGCATATTGTTTTCTTCGCTTTTCTCAATCTCAGCACTGGCTGCAATCAACTCCCGAATATCTGTCAGAGGTGGGATTTTCAACGATTCACTTACATTTATAAATTCACTATCAGGGGTTTCCTTAAAACGGAATCCACCCATTCGGGAGAAATCATCGATACCAGTTAAGAAATCGAAAGATGATAATCTCCGTACTGGTCGTTTTTCTTCCGCCGCTGCAATTTGCTCACGACGCAACAACAAAGTACGTCCCCAACGATCCGGCAAAGCATCGGAAAAACATCCGAATATATCCTTGTCCGGTTGTGTATATTGTTGTCCCGGGTAATTATTTAGGTCGTCACTCAAAAACAGATCGCTGTGCTGCCTTAACCATTCATTATTGAACGTAAAACTATAGCTGTCCGCACCACGAAGAGACTCATAGCCTAGTTCGCCAATGAGTTCCATTTCTTTGAGCCAATCGAAATCGGCATATACATACAACTTTTTCATAGATTATTCTTTCTTTGATGCACGTTCTCTTGTTTTCAAACTCAAATCTTGCAAAGCTTTTCCCATTTTATCTTCTTTGGCAAGCAATAGAATATCATCGTCAAGTTGCAATGCGTACAAAACACGTAGATAGATCCCTATTGCAACAGTAGGAATCCCTTTTTCTATTCGGGACACAGTAAGAGGTGAACAGGTGGCACGTTCAGCAACCTGAGCCACACTCAGATTCCGACGCAAGCGAGCCAACTTAATCTGCTCACCTACAATCTGCATCTTCTGCTCCAATTTTCGGGGAAGTTTGGTTCCCATTGTATTCTTTGCCATTACTACATCAATTTAAGGTGCAAAGCAACTATGTTGATGACTTTGCTATAATCAACCTATCATATAGTATGCAAAAGTAATACTTTTTATTTATTTAATGATGTATTACACATAGAAAAATGCACGTCTTGGCATAACTAGCCATATACATAATCTATTTTGAGCAAATACTTCCAAAAACTAAATGCTATAATGTTGTTTGTAAGCGCCATATACACCTATCAACAAACAATATGTTATTCGTTACAAACAATGCAAATTGTTCATCACACACTCATCATATCAAAGAACTATTTTGCTCGCCAAAAGAAAAAGACTTGACTCTACCTCTCAACTTGACTTTAATGGCCGTTATTATATACACGGGCAATAAAGTCAAGTCAAACAGAGGGGAAGAAAAGAAAAAAAAAGCTTCAACTGAATATTTCTCTTTTGGTCAGCATACAATATCCGTGAAAATATCTTGCATTTAGTTGACATTATCGGCGAAAACATCCCTAAATTTTGTACCTTTGTAACCGATAGGAAACAGGTGAACTTCATTGAGGATGCAATACTTCCTCATAGTTCTGATTCATTGGGAAAAGAGTGTAATACAGCCTTAAAAATAAGTCTAGGAGGCTCAAAAACAACTTTTCTACCGATTAAATTGCAATAATCTATCATTCAGGCAGCTATGTATGCTGCATCGTAAAATACAGAACTTCTCATTCTAAAAACCATAGATATATTTAGCACATCGAAGAATGTATTTGTATTTCATATATTTTTTCTTGTAAACTCTTATTCCTAGACAATATTTTTTAAATATATTCTCCAATATCCTTCTGATAACAAGGCGTGACTTTTCCACAAGAATACTTAGACATATCCTAGTTTTCTCTCCCATATATCTAAAACAAGTATTATAAACACATCACTTTATTCTAGAAATAATAACTGAAGGGCATATGTATCATTCATATATACAAGATAATAAAATGGGGTATAAAATAAGACGACAATCATAATGAAATCAAAAATAAAATTCCTCAAATGATATTTTTGATTCGCATCATGTGATAAAATATTAAATAAACAAGTAACTTTACATTAAATCTAAGAGGAAACTCTATGCAAAACATTAATATAGAAAATCATGGATTTACAACGAATAATCTATTTGGTTAAAGAAACCAAAGAAATCATCACAAACCGGGAAATGGCAGCCCATGTAAAAGAAAAAGGAGTTGCCGATTATGTCACGCAAGTGGATGTAGCCGTACAGAACTTCCTCAAAGAAGAATTATATAAACTATACCCAGAAATCCAATTTCTCGGAGAAGAAACCGGCTTGCAACAGATGAACACAGATAGTTATTGGATTCTAGACCCCGTGGATGGAACAACCAATCTCATACACGACTATCACCACAGCGTAGTATCATTGGCGCTTTGCCAACAAAATGAAATTGTATTAGGCATTGTCTATGCCCCATACCATGATGAGGTTTTCTCTGCAGTCAAAGGAGAAGGTAGTTTCTTGAATGGCAAGCCTATCCATGTTTCCTCTGCCAAAAAACTGTCGGAAACTATCATCGGTATCGGAACTGCTAAAAGAGAACTGGCTAAAGAAAACTTTACTAGGTTTCTCAAGGTCTACGAAAACTCACAAGACATCCGAAGATTGGGGTCTGCGGCACTGGAACTGGCATATACAGCATGTGGCCGGCAAGATGGATATTTTGAAGTGTATCTGAACCCTTGGGACTATGCTGCAGGCATACTTTTGGTAGAAGAGGCAGGAGGAAAGGTAACTGACTGGATTGGGAATAAGCTTAATCCCAGACAAGGAAACCAAGTAATCGGAACAAACGGAAATATCCATCAAGAACTTCTCAGAATATTATAATAAGAGATCCTTATTTTTAGTTTAATACAAGCTGCAAAAGAAAATCTATATTATGGCAAGCAATATTGAATTTGTAGAGTTTATATGCTATCAACTACAAGAACTGGGGCATATCCGTTTTCGAAAGATGTTTGGGGACTATATGGTATATGTAAACGAAAAGCTGTTATTTTAGTTTGCGACAATACAGCATACGTTAAAATGCTATCAGGAATAGCCAACCAGATGACAGAAGCAGAAACTGGAATACCCTATGAAAGCGCAAAGCCCCATTACATTCTAGACGTGGAACATAAGGACTTCTTGATAAAGATTGTCAGACAACTTGAAATGATACTGCCTTATCCCAAAGAGAAGGCGAAAAAGAGACAAAACATAAATTTCACTTCTCATCCCTTTTTGCATCTTCCAAACATTGAACAGCAGACTGAGCAAGACTTGTTATCAATGGGTTATACATCTTTGGATTCTCTCAAAGGTAAAAGTGCCAATGATTTGTACAAGCAAGAATATGAAATGAAAGGTTGTACTGTTGACCGATGCCAACTCTATGTTTATCGAGCCTTGACCTATTACATTGATTCCGACAATCCGAATAAGGAAAAGAGCAAATGGTGGTATTGGAAAGATGATTATTACAACCCATCACCTTGCGGTGCAAAATGTATTGATTGCCTATCCTTTCCAAACGAATGCAAGGGATGTAAGAAAATAAAAGGAAAAGTGTTCTGGCTACAATACACAGGTGATGACATATGTCCTATTTGGAAATGTTGCAAAGATCAAAAAAGAAATAATTGTGGAGGATGTCCTCGTTTTCCTTGTTCGCACTTCGTGAATGACTCTTCTATATCTAAAGAAGAAAACGAGAAGAATCTAAAAAAGATGATTGACAATCTTTCGGAATTCAATCAATAGATTAAAGAATTTAAGCTAATACAAAGTAAGTACTCAGCCCCCCCCCGTATTTTTACTCTCTGAAAGTTATTCTTAGTTTGCGCGAATTTAAAACGTGAAACAATGAAGAATTTTAGAGGAGAAAATACGGGGGCAGTATTAGGTATAGTTTTGTAAAAACGCTTTCTTTTACTACTATTTACTGAATGTCCCTATTTAGTATGCACATTTTTCAATGTATCCTTCCTGTTCATACACCCTACCATAGTGATGAATCATTCCAACCAACCCATTCAAACGTGAATCTATAATCTTCAGATTTTTATATCTAAGATATTGAGTGTCATACAGTCCCGTATTCCCAGATTTCAACCTTTCTTCAATATCTTCGGGAATAAGAAAACTCGCTCTGTCGCCCAAAAATTTATAAAACTCTGATTGATATATACATATACCTGCCAGATCAAAATCTCCCAAATGTATATATCTATTAGGAATTTTGATAAGCCATTCCCTTAAATCTGCCGACTGGGGATATCTGGAAACAAACAAAACTTTATTATCTCCAAACAGATATTTCTGACTCCGTATACGACAGAAGTTCTCACCATTTTCCACTCCAACCACTGTCACGTCTGACGGTATATAAAATTCATCTGGATTTTTTTGATAAATCTTAGCCTCTTCTCCCCATACAGGTGTAAGTCCTCTTGCTCCATCAACCGGTGCCGCTAATGGAGAAATGTTAAGGCCTTTCTTCAAGAAAGCCGGATTATAGATAAAACAAGATAACCTACGTCTGGTATTCCATGTCAATCTACCAATTTCCTCACCCCAAAGGATTACTTTTAACGACTGTACCATAATTTATCCTATTTAGAATTTCTGACACGCTGTACTTTTTTATCATCCCTACGCATCAGGTAAGGAGATTCGGGCAACTCCGGAAGAAGATTGTCTATAGTGTTAATCTGCCCGACCACTTTCAACAACACAATAAATGTTGACAACGAAATATTACCTGCTGTACCATTCTCGAATTTGTGGATGGTTGTAAGTCCAATACCGGATTGCTCAGAAAAATCTTTCTAAGTAAGATTGCAACGAATTCTATATTCTTTAAATCTGTTACCTAATAGCCTTACAAGCTCAGGCGTGGAGTATTCATAGAAATCTACCATATAAACCGCATTTATGTATTATTATAATGATAGTTACATATATTTCCAAGCATTAATCTTCAATATTATAAAGATTATAAATACGAAACTATGCAATTTCTGAGAATAAAACTAATTTTTATATGAAAACTTATCGTCAGATTCATAGTAACTGATTATAAATCCTATATTTTGTATTTGTTATATGTCCAATTTCGCTATTTTCCTCATAAAGTTTTTCGGGAAAAGCATTTTCCATCGCGGAACATCCTTTCCGGTGTTATGCCTGCTGGTATGTACATGTCCGAAAAGCTACCATGTACCACAGTAAGCTCCTCCATAACAAAGGAAGGGACAATGGTTCAGATAAATTTTCTGTTTATCTACTTCAATATGCATCTGCATCGTTATCTGTTCAAAGTGCTTCGTATAATTCTGCCTGAGATTCTTAATATCATGATTACCAGCTATAAGATATATTTTCCCATTCTATCTGCATCGGTAAGATTATCACTTATACCTTCTACCATCATTACCAAATTCCTCCACCCCAATGCATAATACCTGGTTTTGCTGTTATAGGATGACAAGTGGAGCATACTCTTTTCCAAACGTTTACATAGAGTACCACACCTCCGTTTTCAGCATGAAGAAGTTTCATGTTTTTTTGATTGCAAAGCAACTGAGGATTCCCTAACTGTACAATATGTACTTTATCGGATACTTACATACAATTTGAACATATTGCAGTATTTTATTCCCAACCATATATTTTTTCCTGTGCAACATAAATTCCCTGCAAAATCATCCGTCATACAATAAATCTCTGTAACTTTAGCCGCTGATAACATAGCAGTAAACGTTTAAATGTTACAATCCGGCACTATAAACTTAACATTTTATTGCTATCTTATTTATTATCAATGAAAAGCTTATCACTCTAACACCATATTATGTTATGTTAGAGTATAAAGCACAAGAGAAACGATATTCTTCGGGTCTAACCCCGTTTTTATATCGAACTCGGTTATGAGAGTAACCATAGATTGCGCATATTCTTGCACAGCTATGAGTCAAACTTAACAATTGAAGTCTGTTAAACTAAAAGCAAAAAATGAAAGGTTCGGTAAATATCAGTGACTATTTCTACGGTGCAAAGACACAGTTTATTATACCCCTCTACCAGCGTAAGTATGCATGGCAGAAAAAGCATTGTGTACGTTTATTTGAAGATCTGATAAAAATTCATAAAGAAGAATTGCAAAGCCATTTTTTCGGAAGTATTGTTGCAACAAAAGCCAGCGAGGTTGAAGACGATTTGCTGATTATCGATGGTCAGCAGCGTATCACAACTTTATCGCTCCTGATTCTGGCCGCTTTCAATGCAGTTGCCAATGGCGATATGCAACCTGGCAATGAAGATATTGAGGAAGTAAGGAAAAACTATCTCTATGCCATAAGAAAAAGAATTGACAGACAGATAAAACTGCGCCCGATTGAAGGAGACATTGAAGCATATGATGCACTGTTTACCAACAATTCAGATGATTTCATCAAGAATACAGGCATTACTACAAACTACGAACTTTTTTACCAATTAATTCAGATAAGCAACCTCACTTTTGAGGAGCTTATTAAAGCCATCGAGAAACTGGAAGTGATTGATATTCGTTTGGAAGCGAAAGATAATCCACAGTTGATTTTTGAATCTCTAAACTCGTGCGGCAAAGACCTTGAAGAGGCAGATAAGGTACGCAACTACCTGCTCATGTCACTTTCTTCCAAGAAGCAGGAAGACTACTACTATGCCTACTGGAGCAAAATAGAAAAACTGACAGATGGAGAGCCGACAATGTTTATCCGTGATTATCTGACACTAAAGAAAGGCACGATCAGCAATATTGAGGACTTATATTTTGACTTCAAATCATACGATATGAAGTCTCACATCGACCGTCAAGTCCTCCTTGAAGATATGTTGAAGTTTGCCAAATACTATCGGCAGATACTCAAAGGCGAAACCAGCCATGCCCGTCTCAACCGCAAGCTGAAACAGATTGCAACCATAGAATCTCTTGTACACCTGCCCTACCTGTTGTCGTTCTTTGACTATGCGTCAACGAATAACCTGAACGAAACCGAACGGTATGAAGTATTGGACACAATCGAAAACTACTGGGCCCGCCGGATTATCTGCAACTACCCTGCAAATGCGCTTCAAAAGATGTTTGCTACTCTCCATAATGATATTTTGAAGATATACAAACGCCATAAGGAAAGAGATGCCGAGTTACTTCTACCGTACTCTCAGGTCCTCAAATTCATTTTGCTCAGAAAACAAGGAACCGTATCATTTCCAAACGACAACGATGTTAAATCAGCCTTTCCAACCAGACAGATTTATCGTATTCCAAGCAACTATAAGTTCTTCCTGTTCGAACGTATGGAAAATGAAAACAGTCCGGAGGCAAATGATACAATCGTAAAAAAAATGAAGGACGGCATATTCACCATAGAACACATCATGCCTCAGACACTAACACCTCAGTGGAAAGAAGAACTGGGAGAAAACTGGCAGCAGATATATGACACCTATCTCCACACTTTTGCCAACCTAACCCTTACCGGATTCAATACGTCATACAGCAACCACTCGTTTCAGGAGAAAAAGGACGGATACACAGACCGCAAAGGAAACAAGATTAACGGTTTTAAAAACTCGGCTTTCTGTTTGTCAAACTATCTAAAACAATGTTCTAAATGGACTATTGACGAGATTAAAGAAAGACAACAGATTCTTCTTGAAAACTTCCTCCGGCTATGGCCGATGATAAAGACGGAATATGTTCCACTGGAAAAGGAATATGAGTTGGTTTCATTTGACGACGACGAATATGAACTGAGTTGGCGGCAAATCATCGGTTATCGCTACAGAAACGAACGGCATGCAGTCTCAAACTGGGTGGAAATGCTGGTACAAGTCTGCAAACTCATATACAATGAAAGTCCTTCTACAATGACCTATGTAGCCGGTAAGAATTACTGGATACATGCTTCCGAGGCCAAAGGAAGAAGCAAAGTGGCAGAACATTGTTACGTTCATACTTCTTGCAGTACAAACACTAAACGCAATATCTTGAACTACTTATTTAAAGAATGCGAGATACCGGCAAGCATTCTTGAATTTGAGCTGGTTCCACTGGCAGATAAGGTTATGGACTCCAATGAAGAGTAATTCTTTTTCATTGTTTGATTTTAATCCCGATTCACGAAAACGCATCAAAAACAATAACAAAAAAGAAACAGCCACATGCCCATCATCGAAATATCATCCCTATCCCACCCCGGAGTGGAAATTTTCAGCACGCTTACCGAAGCTCAGCTACGTAATCGCATCGAACCTACCAAAGGCATCTTCATTGCGGAAAGTCCCAAAGTCATTTCCGTTGCCATTGATGCAGGATATAAACCGCTGGCACTCCTATGCGAACAGAAACACATTACGGGTGATGCCGCAACTATCATTAGGCGCAGCGGAGACATTCCGGTCTATACAGGAACAAGAGAGTTGCTTGCCACGCTTACCGGATATACCCTGACCCGCGGCGTCCTTTGCGCCATGCGTCGCCCCACGCCACTCAGCCTTGAGGAAGTATGCCGGGAAGCCCGGCGTATCGTAGTGATAGACGGCGTGGTCGATACAACCAACATAGGAGCAATCTTCCGTTCGGCTGCCGCTCTCGGCATAGATGCCGTGCTGCTCACCCCCACCTCTTGCGACCCGCTCAACCGGCGTGCGGTCAGGGTATCCATGGGGTCGGTATTCCTCGTACCATGGACTTGGCTGGACGCTCCTATCGGCAGACTGAACGACTTAGGTTTCCGCACGGCAGCTATGGCGCTTACCGACAACTCCATACCTATCGACAATCCTGCCTTGACCGCCGAACCTAAACTGGCTATCATAATGGGTACCGAAGGAGACGGACTGTCACGCGAAACCATTGCCGGGAGCGACTACGTAGTCCGCATCCCCATGTCGCACGGCGTCGACTCGCTTAATGTGGCTGCCGCTGCTGCCGTAGCTTTCTGGCAACTTCGCACACCAGCTGCCGGAAAATAAAACAGGAAAATAAAGCCTGAAGCTTGTTTTTATTTTCCCGCTATCGCCACTTTAATCACCCCGTCCAGCCTGTTTTCGAATACGCGGTATGCTTCTTCGATTTTTGTCAGGGGAAAACGGTGTGTGATAAGCGGCGTGGTATCAATCTTTCCCGCCTCTATCAAACGGAGAATCTCGGCACAATCGCATCCGTCCACTCCACCGGTCTTGAAAGTCAGATTCTTACCATACATATCGGGCAAAGGAAGTATTTGAGGCTTATCATAAAGCGCCACAACCGTAACCACCGCATTGGGACGGGCACATTCCCACGCCAGGCGGAAAGTGTCTCCGGCTCCTGCCACTTCCAACACGACATCAGCGCCTCCGTGATCGCTGTTACGAAGTACAAACTCCTTACACTCTTCCGGCTCCGTCACCAATACATCAGGATAATGTTCACGGATAAACCGAATTCTTTCAGAGGACTTTTCACAAACAATGATACGCTTCGGTTTCTTCAGCATCACGCAAAGCAAAGTACATATCCCCGTAGGACCTGCTCCTATGACAAGAACCGTATCCTCCCCGGAAATCTCCGAAATGCGTGCCGCCCAAAATCCCGTAGCCAGCACATCGCCTACAAAAAGCGCCTGCTCATCACTCACCGAATTGGGAATGCGGTTCAATCCCCGGTCGGCATAAGGAACCCTGACATACTCCGCCTGGCCGCCGTCAATACGGCATCCTAATGCCCAACCACCATTCACATCCGTACAGTTATTCACATATCCGTGTTGGCAGAAAAAGCACTCACCGCAAAAAGTCTCAACATTGACGGTAACCCTGTCGCCTGGTTTGACCGAAGTAACACGACTCCCAACCTGTTCAACAACGCCCACCATTTCATGCCCTACCGTTATTCCCGGAACAGCACGCGGCACACTGCCATGTTTGATATGCAAATCACTGGTACAGATGCTACCAAGTGTCACGCGGACAATAGCGTCGCGAGAGTCCTTCAATTCGGGCTTTGGCTTGTCCAACAGACCGAATCTTCCATGTTCGATGTATGTATATGCAAGCATAATATCTTTCCTTAATAATCAGTTTCTGTTTTTTTGCGAATATAAACATAACATTTTGATAAAAGAGCAATAATAGATTTTTTTATAAACATCTCACGCCTAATTAAGAATAAGAATGGCTACATTTGCAGATAGTTATCAGAGTCCTCACATAAACCGCAATTCATAATGAAAGAAAAAGAACTTGCCTTTTCAGATGTTCCCAATAATTTCCTATGGTGTATCAACCGGCAATGCAGTAAAGCAGAAACTTGCCTCAGGCAATTGGCAGAAAGGCTTTCGCCGGAAGAGCTTATATCTTGCAGTGCCATCAATCCCAAGCATTTAGCCAAGTTCAAGAATGAGTGCCCTTACTTTTGCTCCAATAAGCAGGTGAAGTATGCCAGAGGCTTTCTCGGGATTCTGGAAAACCTCACCGCCAAACAAACACACTTCTTCATCAACCGGGTCATCAGTAATTCCAGCCGCCGTACCTACTATCGTGTCCGCAATGGCGAACGGGCATTATCTCCTGCCGAGCAACAAAATATCATAAACATACTCAAAGAGTGCGGAGTAACTTTCTCTATTGAATTCGATTCTTACTTTGAAGATTATTATTGGAGCAATACATTATGATATGCCAACCTTTGCCTTTTAATAGGCAAGGTTGTGCCTATTAATAGGCACATTTGTGCCAGCTAAGTGGCACAACATTTAGAATATAGCCTTATGATACCTGAGGGTTTTATGTATTAAGAAGAAACAAAAGAGTAAAAGAGAACAGGCTATTTACCATATATTTCCTTATCTTTGTACAACTAACCAAAGTTTAACGATATGAAGAGACAGATTGGAGTGTTAACCGCTTCGTTGCTCATCCTGTCGGGTTGCGGCACAAGCCAAACGGCATCGGGCGATCCCGGTGCAATATTTGCAGGTGCAGCCATCGGCGGAAATGTTGGCGGTGCCATCGGCGGTCTGATAGGCGACAATAATGGCGGCTGGCGGGGCGGTTACCGGGGTTCGGCCATCGGTACAATTATCGGAACCATTGCCGGAGCAGCCATTGGAAATGCTGTGTCTGCTCCCAAACAAGAGGCATACGGTTACCGGATAGAAAGAACGGAGCCCTACAAGCCGCAGCACGAAACGTATCCCGCTCCAAGCGTCTTCGATAACCTAAGGATACGCAACATCCGTTTCATAGACGACAGCCGTGACCACGTAATCAGTTCGGGCGAGAAAAGTAAAGTAATTTTCGAAATCATGAACGAAGGTGAACAGACTATATATAATGTGGTACCGATGGTTACCGAAACCACAGGTATGAAGCGCATTTACATTTCACCACCTGTAATGGTAGAACAAATTGCCCCTCACAACGGCGTGAAATACACCGCCACCATCAGCGCAGGCGAGCGGATAAAGACGGGAAATGTCACCATACGGGTGGCCGTAGCCGACGGAAACGGGCAACAATACGACTGGCAGGAGTTCTCACTTCCCACCGAGCGATAAACAGATTTTCGGAGTCTATACAGACTGAACACAGAGACGTAGAAAATTTAACAGCATGAAGAAAATAATACAGAGCATACCCTGATTCTCTGTATTTGGAAAGCAAAAGTTGAATACTTTATAAACGACAGATTATGGCCGACAACTATCTGGAAAACCAATACGAACAGTATCAGGCACGCAAAGCTGCCTGGGAGAGGGAACGCAAATACGGAAAGAAGAAAAAGAAATCAGCGTATCCGCATCCCTTGCCGCAACAGAAGGATGCGGAAGATGTCCTGTCCGTTCCGGACGAGGAGAATGACAACATTCCCTACATTATCAATACGGACAATGATAATTTGATTGACGATTAACTTCTCTCGCCATGTTGCACCATTTCCATACCCCCGTAGCAGACATACCATTGCCGGAAAGATTTACTTTCCCTTTTTGCTATACACCTCATCCGCTTTGCGTGGCAGCAGCGAAAGAGGTGCAAGCCTATCTCGGTTTGCAGGAAGCGTGGAAAGAAGAGTTGGCGCAGGGCAAAATGTTCGGTGTTCTGGTTGTAAGGACTCAAGAGGGTGAAACAGGATACCTGGCAGCATTCTCCGGCATACTGGCGGGCAGTAATGTGCATCCGTTTTTCGTACCGCCGGTCTACGACCTGTTGCAGCCGCAAGGGTTCTTCAAGATAGAGGAAGAACAGATTTCGCAAATCAACACGCGCATCGGCCTGTTGGAAGAGGACGAAGAATACAAACGGCAAATGCAACAACTGGCTGCCCTGCGGCAAACTGCCCAAGAAACGCTGGAAGAAGCCAAACGGCAGATGAAACGCGCCAAAGAGAAACGGGAAGAGCGAAGACGCGAAGCGGCTTTACCCAACGGTGCTCCAATGACGCCTGAGGAAGAGAGCGCCCTGATACGCGAAAGTCAGTTCCAAAAAGCCGAATACAAACGCATGGAACGTGCCTGGAAAGAGCGGATTGCTCCCTTACAGCAAACGGTTTCCGATTATGAGACCGGTATACAGGCATTGAAAAGCGAACGTAAGCAACGTTCTGCCGCCTTGCAGCAAAAACTGTTCGAACAATTCAAGATGCTGAATTATCGGGGAGAAGTCAAGACGCTTTGCGACATCTTCGGGCAGACCGTACACAAAACCCCGCCTGCGGGAGCCGGTGAGTGCGCCGCCCCCAAACTGTTGCAACAAGCCTATCTGCACGGGTGGAAGCCTGTTGCAATGGCAGAATTCTGGTGGGGAGAATCCCCCAAAACGGAAATACGGCATCACGGACATTACTATCCCGCCTGCAAAGGCAAGTGCGAGCCTATATTGGGACATATGCTGCAAGGCCTTGAAGTAGACGAGAACCCGATTCTGAAAGAGTTGCAGTCCGGCAAGAAAACATTGGACATTATCTACGAAGACGAATGGCTGGCGGTGGTTAATAAACCGGCAGGGATGTTGTCCGTACCCGGCAAGGAAGATGTGGTTTCCGTTTACAGCATGATGCGCGAGCGGTATCCCGATGCGGACGGTCCGTTGATTGTACACCGCCTGGATATGGCTACATCGGGACTGCTGGTGGTTGCAAAAACCAAGCAGGTCCACCAAAACCTGCAAGCGCAGTTTAAAAACCGCAGTGTAGGCAAACGCTATATTGCGTTGCTTCAAGGCAGCGTTTCTCAAGATGCGGGAACGGTTGAATTGCCGTTATGTCCGAACCCGCTCGACCGCCCCCGGCAAATGGTGCATACCGGATATGGCAAGCCCGCTGTAACAGACTTTAAAGTACTGGAACGCAAGGACAACCGTACCCGTATCGCCTTTTATCCCCGCACCGGACGCACCCACCAGCTTCGGGTGCATGCCGCCCACCCGCTCGGACTGCACTGCCCCATCGTAGGCGACGAACTCTATGGACGGAAAGCCGAACGCCTGTATCTGCACGCCGAAATGCTGGAGTTTACACATCCGGTGACCGGAAAGAGAATAAGCATCACTCAAAAAGCAGACTTCTAACCTATGAAGTAACCGATTATAACCGGCAACCGACGTTTATACCAACAGTAATCACTATTAATAACCCCAAAACAAGTATCCGATGAAAATCCTTCGACCCACCCCGCAAGATTATGACGAACTGCTCACCGTATGGGAAGCCTCCGTTCGTAGTACCCACCATTTCCTGACAGAAGAGAACATACAATTCTACAAGCCATTGGTACGAAACCAATATTTCCAGGCCGTAGAGCTTTACATCATCCGTAACCGGGAAGGAAAAATCGCTGCCTTTATGGGGCTGAGCGACGAACTCATTGAAATGCTCTTTGTACATCCCGATGAACAGGGAAAAGGATATGGCAAGCAGTTGATGCAATACGCACTCCACGAAAAACATATCTATAAGGTGGACGTCAATGAGCAAAACGAAAAAGCTCACCGGTTCTATCTGCACATGGGCTTCCAACTCATCGGAAGAGATGAAACCGACCCTTCGGGGAATCCTTTTCCCATTTTACACCTGCAATGGAAGCCGTAGATGAATACGCATCGTATAAAACAAAAACAGATTGACTTATGAGAATACATCACATTGCCATCTGGACTTTCCGTCTGGAAGAAATGAAAGAATTCTATATCCGTTACTTCAAAGGTACAAGCAATGAGAAATACGTCAACCCTCAAAAAGGGTTTGAATCCTACTTCATCCGCTTCGACTGCGGAGCCGACTTGGAGCTGATGAGCCGTACCGATGTACAGAATACCCCCATCGGGGAAAACAGGCGCGGTTTGACCCACTTCGCCTTTGCACTCGACAGTAAAGAAGAGGTTCTCGAACTGACGGAAAAGCTGCGAAGCGCCGGATATACCATCAGCGGAGAACCCCGTACATCGGGAGACGGATATTTTGAAAGCGTAGTGCTCGACCCCGACGGCAACCGTGTGGAATGCGTGTTCAAGGCAGGCTGAAAAGTCATTTTACACAGAATTTAAATCAACGTCTTTCGTCCGGCATTGCACTAAGTTTCCTATGTTTGCAGCATAATTCATAAGTAGATTTTAAATTTATCGGAAACCATGAAAATCATTGCATTCCTATTTACGGCATTTATCAGCCTGCAAATGTCCGGGCAAGAGAAATTCCCCGACGGCACGCCTATTCCCGACTGGTTCAGACAGAACGAAATCGTAAACATCGACACACTGGGCAAGAAGTATACCATTACCGATTACGGTGTGGCAAACGACAGTACAATCCTGCAAACGGAGAAAATACAGGCCGTCATCGACCGGGCAGCCGAGAATGGCGGCGGCGTTATCATCATCCCCAAAGGAACATTCCTCAGCGGCTCCATCTTCTTCAAGCCGAAAACGCATCTATACATGGAAGAAGGTGCAGTGCTGAAAGGAAGTGACGACATCAGCAACTTCGCCATTGTCAACACCCGCATAGAAGGGCAAAGCCTGAAATACTTCGCCGCACTGGTGAATGCCTACAAGGTAAACGGATTTACCATTTCCGGCAAAGGCACAATCAACGGCAACGGGCACAGGTACTGGAAATCTTTCTGGCTGCGCCGGCAGGTTATCCCGAAATGTACCAATATGGACGAGTTGCGTCCCCGCCTGGTTTACATCTCCAACAGTAACGATGTGCAAATCTCCGGAGTACGCCTTATGAACTCTCCGTTCTGGACTACGCATATCTACCGCTGCAATAACATAAAGCTGCTGAATCTCCATATTTTCGCTCCTGCCGCCCCGGTGAAAGCGCCGAGCAGCGATGCGATAGATATTGACGTCTGCAGCAATGTACTGGTGAAAAACTGCTATATGTCCGTCAACGACGATGCCGTGGCACTGAAAGGCGGCAAAGGCCCGTGGGCGGATAAGGACCCTAATAACGGCAGCAACACCAACATTATCATAGAAGACTGCACATACGGCTTTTGCCACAGCGGTCTGACATGCGGCAGCGAGTCGATACACAACCGCAACATCATTCTCCGCCGCTGCAAAATCAGCAATGCCACGCGCCTGTTGTGGCTGAAGATGCGTCCCGATACGCCGCAACACTACGAATATATCCTGGTGGAAGACATCACAGGCGATGCCAAGAGCATGCTGCTCATCAAACCGTGGACACAGTTCTTCGACCTCAAAGGCCGCAAGGACATCCCCCTCTCACGTGCCAACAACGTGACGCTGCGCAATATCAGCCTGAGCTGCGACATATTCTTCAACGTCAGAAAGTCCGACCAATACGAATTGAAGGATTTCACTTTCGAGAATTTGAATATCAAGGCCAAGAATGCCCAATGCGACAAAGAGATTATCTCTAATTTTGAGTGGAAGGACGTTAAGGTCAACCAATAATGCAGGTAGCAGGCAGCAAACGCATCACGAGAAACGAATAAACTTCATTATCGTATAATTCGGGCACAAATAACGCGGACTTTCGTAGATACAATTAATAACATCCACGAAAGTCCGCGTCATTTATTTCCGGACAATTATTCAAAACTACGCAACATGCTGATTTCTTCCGCCCAAAGCGTTTCATCCGGAGTTTCGAGTATCACCGGCATATCGTTAAAACGCTCGTCTTTCATAAAACACTTGAAGAAATCCAAGCCGATAAGCCCCTTGCCGATACTGTCGTGACGGTCTACACGGCTGCCCAACGCTTTTTTCGAATCGTTCAAGTGTATGGCGCGCAGAAAACCGAAGCCAACGGTCTTATCGAATTCGTCGAAAACCTTATCGTATTCATTTACGATATCATAACCCGCCGTATACGTATGGCACGTATCAAGGCAGACACCTACACGCGACTTGTCTTCCACACGGTCGATGATATGTTTCAGTTGCCAAAACTCATTGCCTACATTGCTGCCCTGTCCTGCCGTATTTTCAATGACCGCCGTTACGCTTTGCGTCTTGCCTAAGGTAATATTAATCGATTCGGCAACCCTGTCCAGGCAAGCCTCAACCGAAATTTTATTTAAATGGCTGCCCGGATGGAAATTCAGCAATTCCAGCCCCAGTTCCTCACAACGTCGCATCTCATCCAGAAAAGCTGCACGGCTCTTCTCCAGCCCTTCTTCTTCGGGATGTCCCAGATTTATCAGATAACTGTCGTGTGGAAGAATATAACGTGCCTCCAAAGCATATTTCCTGCAATTCTCCTTAAACAAGGCAATACTTTCCTGCGTCAGGGGCTTCGCCACCCACTGACGCTGATTCTTGGTAAACAGGGCAAAAGCATTCGCTCCTATTCCATGGGCATTGACGGGAGCCAGCTCCACACCGCCGCCGGCAGATACATGTGCACCTATAAATTTCATATTTCGATTATTATTCGTTAGTTTATTGTTCTTTCATAAATTCCCATTGAGACTTTTTCATATCTACAAAGCCGTTTGTCTTAAACCGGACACCTTCATTCTCCAACAATACTCTTTGCTCCGTCCAACCCGGCACTAATCTGCCCCGGCTGTTTACAACCCTATGACAAGGCAAATGCAATTCCTCCGGTACGTTGTGCATAGCCTGCCCCACCATACGCGAGCACTGAGGTCTGCCTACCAAACTGGCAATCTGCCCGTAGGTTACAACGCATCCTTCAGGAATAGCGGCAACAACACTGTAAACATCTTGCAGAAAAGTAGTCCGATTCATAAGATAAAGTCTTTCTTTGCGGCAAAGATAGCGTAAACAGAGAGTATAAAAAATACACAGCCTTGTTTTTTATACCAAGCGACAGCAATGAGATGCCTACCCGACAGCCGGGCATCTCACGTCTGATTACAGGAAAGTACTTGCCCCAAGCGTATTGTAAGCGTAAGTGATATTCTGCTGGCGGAGAACTTCACCGTTCGGAGTAAACAATATCTGATATTTTATCTGCACGTTCGGCCTGCCCACCTGTATGGCTACAATAGGTTGCCATTTGGGAAATTGCACCCAAACAACATTCTGTACCACCCCGTCCGAAAACTGACTGGCTGCAAAAGCATTGAATACGGCGGCAGGCACCTCATCCAGGGTTTCCCAATCCGTTTGCTTCATTACCCACTCTGCATCCGTATTGAACCAGACCTTGGTATCAAATCCGTTCATCATAAAATCCGCAACGTAATACTCCTCGTCCTGCGACCAGGCTATCCCTTTGGCGGAAGGATACATTTTCGTCAGGGCAGTTTGCACATTATCAGGAGCATAGCCTGCAAAAAGTGGCAAAAATGTCCAAAGCGTCAAAAAAAAGAACAAAGACTTCATTTTATCCATAACCATTAATCTATTCCATGTTGGAAACCAACAATATTTCCTGGTGTTTTGTTTGGTTCTATGCCCATAAGGATTATCTTTGCCATACAAACCCGTTCAAACAGCAATGAAATGATAAGTATACAGCCTGTGCTCCATAATAAGAAACAATACCTCGACCTGCTGCTTTTGGCCGATGAACAAGAATCCATGATAGACCGTTATCTGGAACGCGGTGAAATGTTCGTGTTGTCCGAGGACGGCAGTATCAGAGCATCCTGTGTCGTCACCCGCGAAGCAGAAGATATTTTTGAGATAAAGAACATTGCCGTTTATCCGCAATTCCAACGTCGGGGATACGGGAAGAAACTGATACAGTATCTTTTCGGACATTATGCAGGCAGATGCCGGACAATGCTTGTAGGAACCGGAGACAGCCCATTGGCGATTCCTTTTTACGAGAACTGCGGATTTACCTATTCCCACCGCATCCCGGACTTCTTTACGGATAACTACGACCATCCCATTTATGAAGCGGGCAAACAACTGAAAGATATGGTTTACCTGAAACGCAATATGGATGAATAAGACCTGCCAATCACACATTGCCCAAGAACAACGCACCGTAGAACAGATGATCCGCCTCTATTGCCGCAGGAAAGAAGGCAACAAGGAACTCTGCCTGCAATGTCTCGAATTGCTGGAGTACGCACGCATGCGCCTGTCGCGCTGCCCGTTCGGAGAGAATAAAACAACTTGCAGACTATGCCCCGTACATTGCTACAAGCCGGAGATGAAGAAGCGGATGCAGGAAGTCATGCGATATGCCGGACCGCGCATGCTGCTCTATCATCCGACCGCAGCGTGCAGGCATTTATGGAAAGAGCGTATATATCAATATTTCACCAGACGTTTCGGAGTCCCGTGCCAGGAACAGCATAAGCAGTAAACCTCTTCCAGGTCATACCCTTCCAAAGAAGCTGCCGGATCTTTCGGTACGACCTCGCCTTTGTCCGACACATATACGGGCAAACGCTCTCCCTGCCCGTTCAAGACATAAAATGCCCCCACCTTGCATTGGGGGCACACCATTTTGCGCATAATCAGTTGAAATAATATAAAAATACAGCAATACCTTCAAGCGCTTTCTTCTTCTCGCCCTGAATCTCAATGGCAAACTTTATTTCCGCCTTTGCCACACCGCGCAGGTTTGCCAACGAATGCAGAGAAGCCACCAGACGGATGCTCTGTCCGGAAAGTACAGCCTGACCGAACTTCATCTTATCCATTCCGTAGTTAATCATCATCTTCAGGTTATTTACCTCAATAATCTGATTCCACAGATGAGGCAACATGGAGAGGGTGAGATAACCGTGTGCAATGGTACTCTTAAAAGGACTTTCGGTCTTGGCGCGTTCTGTGTCAATGTGAATCCACTGATGGTCCAGCGTTGCGTCGGCAAAGAGATTGATACGTTCCTGCGTAAGTTCCACATACTCCGAAACACCGATTTGCTGACCTACCAGCTTTTCAAAATCCTCGTACGAATTGATAATAACTTTTTCCATATATTTTTTGTTTTGTTGGGTAAATGCGTTGTAAACGGTAACAAAGATACCGCTTATCTCCGAATAAATTACAAGCGAATCATTAAAAAGCCATATTTTTCCGGTTGTTGTTACGGTAATTACTCTCATTATTACCCGTATCATTCTTCAAAATAGCATGTAAATTCACGCTCTTTTATCAACAACTGACATCACGGTTTCGCAGGCCAAAACAAAGATAAGTTCAACAAAATCATTATTGTACCGCTTTTAATAAAACATCCGTTCCCTATTTCTTTCCATTTCTGCGAATTATATCTATTTTTGTATGCGCATATAATATAAACAACCCTAAACATCCATGTATGGACGCTGAAAAGGATTACAACCTGCTGTCAGAAATAATGCACAACGCCAATATAGGCTGGTGGAAAGCCGATATACAAGATGCCGATTATATATACTACGGCCCCATCGCCAGCCTGTTAGGATTGGAAGAAGGCGGTTGTATCAGTTTTGAAAATTTCAACAAGCGCATACTGAGAGAGGAACAGCCGCATACTACCGTCCGTTCCTTTGACAACATACAACAGACGAATGAAACCGTCTATCTGCTTGATACCGTCAAAGGACCGACATGGGTTCGCAGCAAAATCTGTATGCAAAAAACCGATGAAAACGGAAAGACCAAGATTTACGGCATAGCCGAAATACAGGACGGTCCTTATATGTCGTCCGCCACACAGATGTTGCGACAACGCGAACAACTCTTGCACAACATCTATAAGCATCTTCCGGTAGGCATTGAAGTCTACAATACAGACGGAGTATTGACAGACCTCAACGATAAGGAATTGGAGATGTTTCATCTGCAACGAAAAGAAGACTTGCTGGGTATCAATATATTTGATAACCCTATCTTCCCGAAAGAGATGAAAGAGAAACTGAAAAAATATGAAGACACCGATTTCACATTCCGCTACGACTTCTCGAAAGTAGGTTCTTACTACAATCCGCAAACCAGGACCGGTACAATAGACCTCGTAACTAAAGTAACCACGCTGTACGACGAGAACCACACCCCCGCCAACTACCTGTTGATTAATGCCGATAAGACCGAAACCACCATAGCCTACAACAAGATACAGGAATTCGAAAGTTTCTTCGAACTAATAGGCAACTATGCCAAAGTAGGATACGCACACTACGACTTACTCACCCGGCAAGGAGATGCCCAACACAGCTGGTACATCAATATCGGCGAACAAGAAGGAACTCCTCTGTCCCGAATCATCGGAGTGTACAGACATATCCATCCCGAAGACCGGCGCGCCATGCTCGGTTTCCTGAACAATGCAGCAAAAGGTATGGAAGACAAATTCAATAAAGAAGTACGTGTTCTCAGAGAAGACGGCAGCTACACTTGGACACATGTCAACCTGATAGTGAAAACCTACGCTCCCGAACGGAACAGTATCGAACTAATCTGTATCAACTACGACATTACCCGGCTCAAAGCCACGGAAGCCATGCTGATAGATGCCAAAGAAAAAGCCGAAGAGTCAGACCGCCTGAAATCGGCCTTTCTTGCCAACATGAGTCACGAAATACGTACACCGCTGAATGCTATTATCGGCTTTTCCAGCCTCCTGCCCCATGTAGAAGATACTGAGGAACGCAACCATTACATCTCCCTGATAAACCACAACAACGAATTGCTGCTGAACATCATCAACGATGTACTGGATTTATCGAAGATAGAAGCCGGACACATAGAGTTGTCCCCGGTCTGGTGCAACCTCTCCGACCTGATAGATGAAAGTTGCACCGAATGCCAGCCCAACGTACCTGAAGGCGTAACGCTCAAGAAACGCTACCCGGCAACTCCCAACCTGATAAAGCAAGATCCGATGCGCATCAAGCAGGTTTTGAGTAACCTCATATCGAATGCACTGAAAAATACCGTACAGGGCTATGTCGAAATTTCGTACGAGACGACACCGTCCGAAACAAGAATAAGCGTTTCCGACACAGGGCGCGGAATCCCTGAGGACAAGCTCGGCATAATATTTGAACGGTTCGAAAAAGCTGATACTTTCATTCAGGGAGCCGGATTGGGCTTGCCTATCTGCAGGTCTATCATGGAACATATGAACGGAACAATCGAAGTAACCTCCACCGTAAATAAAGGTAGCACGTTCACAGTAGTGTTTCCTTGCCAAGTACGACCAATGGAATAAAGAATAGAAAATATGATTATACAGAAAGAATTTACCCTTACCCCCCATCGACGCGGGTTCCATCTGATTACGGAAGAAATAGTACGTAACTTGCCACAGTTGCCTCCGACCGGACTATTACACTTGTTTATCAAACACACAAGTGCCGCACTAACCATCAACGAGAACGCCGATCCGGATGTACAGACAGATATGGAAGCTATCTTCAACAACCTTGTCAAGGAGCGTGAGCCTTACTACGAACATACCTGCGAGGGTGACGACGATATGCCGGCGCATGCCAAATCTACCATTGTAGGAGCAGAACTGACCATCCCCATCACCAATGGACGGATGAATATGGGCATCTGGCAGGGTATTTATCTTTGTGAATTCCGCAACCGTGGCGGAGGAAGAAAAATCGTAGCAACCATTATCGGATAATCTCTTCCCATGAAAAAAGCTATCATCATAGGAGCCACCTCAGGCATCGGACAGGAAGTAGCCGGAATACTCGTGCAACAAGGCTGGCGCATAGGCATTGCCGGCAGACGCGAAGAAGTCCTGCGAAGCATGCAGCAAGCCAATCCCCAACAGATAGAGATACAGCATCTTGATGTGACAAAGGAAAATGCTGTCTTACACCTTACAGAACTGATAGACCGCTTAGGCGGCATGGATTTATTTTTCCTCAGCTCCGGCATAGGTTATCAGAACAGGAACCTGGAACCTGAAATAGAACTGAATACCGCACGTACCAATGTCGAAGGCTTTATCCGAATGGTAACCGCAGCTTTCGATTATTTCAAAAAGACAAAAAAAGGACATATCGCTGTAATCAGCTCCATAGCAGGTACCAAGGGATTGGGAGTCGCACCCGCCTACTCCGCCACCAAACGGTTTCAGAATACATACATCGATGCTTTGGCACAACTCGCACGGATGCAGCATCTTAATATCTGCTTCACCGACATCCGTCCGGGGTTCGTAGCAACGGATTTACTGCGAAACGGCAAGTATCCGATGCTGATGCATGCCGATAAAGTGGCGGAATATATAGTCCGGGCGTTGAAACACAAAAAACGAGTGACAGTAATTGACGGATGCTATCGTCTATTGGTATTCTTCTGGCGAATGATTCCACGTTGGCTGTGGGAACGGTTGCCGATAAAGAATTGATTTCGTATCTTCACGCCCAAAAGCAAAAAACAACCAAGATGAAAAGAAAGTCCGGATATATGATACTCACAGTCACTGCCGCCTTGTGCATAGGCACTTCGCTGCCTTTTCTCCTTGGCAGCAGTGTACTGAATCGTGAAAGACAGTCGGTTAAATCGGAAATACCTTACTGCGTCACCTCTCCTACCGTACCCGCCAAGATTGCCTTTGCCGGGCAGGAAGTAGACTTGTTACGCTACGACCACCGCGAGCGCATGGACCGTGAACTGATGTCGTTTACTTATATGCATTCTACCACAATGCTCACCATAAAACGTGCCAACCGTTATTTTCCTATTATAGAACCTATACTAAAGGCAAATGGCATACCGGATGATTTCAAATACCTTGCCGTTATAGAAAGCGCACTTAACCCACTTGCCAAATCGCCCGCCGGCGCTGCCGGAATGTGGCAGTTCATGCCCGGTACAGGGCGTGAGTTCGGTTTGGAAGTAAACAATAACATCGACGAACGCTATCACGTGGAAAAAGAGACGAAAGCCGCTTGTAAATATCTGAAAGAAGCCTATGCCAAATACAATAACTGGCTTTGCGTGGCTGCTGCCTACAATGCCGGTCAGGGACGTATCTCCACACAGTTACAAAAGCAAATGGTGAGTCAGGCAGCAGACCTTTGGCTGGTAGAAGAAACCTCACGTTATATGTTCCGTTTGCTGGCAGCAAAAGCCGTTATCAGCAACCCGCAACAATACGGTTTTTTGATGAAACGTGAACACCTATATCCGGCTATCCCTTACACCGAAGTGAAAGTCACCACGGGAATAGACAATCTGGCACAATTCGCCAAAGATAAAGGAATCACTTATGCCCAGCTGAAAGATGCCAATCCCTGGCTGCGCGACACTTCACTAATGAACAAAAGCGGACGTACATACATTCTGAAGATACCGACACAAGCCGGAATGCACTATAACCCGCATAAAACTGTTCCGCACAACAAGAACTGGGTAATAAACTAAATACTAAGCCTGCTTCTCGGTCAAATACTTCCAATATCGCACAGGCATGTCTTGCCTGTGCTTGCGGGGATTCAGCCTTTCCTTGATACAGATTGCCTTGAAATAAGTTTTCCAAAGTTGCTGAAAGAGCTTTTCATCCTTATCCATAAGGCTCTCATCCAGTATTCCTGTCACAAGATGTCCTTCCCGGCTATCTTCCCCAAAAACAACGTTCCGTACCTCTTTTAAATCGTAATAATAACCATAAGCACGCTTGATGTCGTATATCAACCAACATTGGTCGGCAAAACGGTCTTTAAAATGCCCGGTTATCAAGGGAAGTACATTCTTCTCCGGTTCTACCGCCGCAAAATAAGTGCCATCTGCTGCTTTCTGAAAACGGACAAACTGCAACATCCGTATCCGTTCCCAATCCACCCGCTTCCACATACGCGAAAATTCCAAAACATCAGGGTCTGCAAAGTTCGTTTCAATGGAACGGGAAGCATCTATTGCCTTGCGGATATAACGGAACAAAAGCGATGCAGTTTCCGGCTCTTCCGCCAACCAGCACTGCGTAAGACAAGACAAGGCGGATGCAGAAAGTTTTTTCTGCAAACCACGCCAAACCCTCCCCGCTTTCTCTTCATCCGATACTACAGTAAAAGCCTCGTCACAGAACAGAGGAAGCGGCTCCCCTTCCGCCAGCAAAGCATCTGGAAAAGTACGACGGGAATAGGCTTCAAAAACAGAAGTCAGTAATCCCTCAAATGTATTATCGAATATAAACAGAGTCATTTTCTTCGTCTCCAAAATCAAGAATCAGCTGCCTGTCGTCATATTTCTTTCTGGGTTTCTGCACCAGCAAGTTACGTACTCTCTGCGGAGTCATTTCATTGACCGTGCGTACTGGCAGTTCGCTGCACGTAATAAAGTACTGCGCCTTCTTCATCACCACACCGATCTTCTTCAGTTGATAGAATCCCAATTTGGAGAAACGGCGGGAAGCGACTATCAGACGAGCCGATTTCACACCGATACCCGGTACACGGAGTATCATCTCATAATCCGCCTTATTGACGTCAACGGGAAACTGTTCGGGATGCCGCAACGCCCACGACAGCTTCGGGTCTATCTCCAGATCCAAATCCGGAAAGGTGTCATCCACAATCTCATCTACTTTGAACTGGTAGAAACGTAGCAGCCAGTCTGCCTGATAGAGCCGGTTCTCACGCACCAAAGGCGGCTGTTTCAAAGCCGGCAAACGCTTGTCGTACGTGTTCACCGAGATATATCCGGAATAATAGACGCGCCGCATCGTAGGACGCTGATAAAGAGCCGATGAAAGAAAAAGAATATCCTTGTCCGTCTCGGCAGTAGCACCTACAATCATCTGCGTGCTCTGTCCTGCCGGGGCAAAACGGGGTGCATAGCGGTATTTCCTGCGTTCTTCCGCACTCTCCAAAACACCTTGCTGAATATAGCGCATCGGAGCAAATACGCTTTCATGGTCTTTTTCCGGAGCAAGCAGCCTGAGGTTTTCTTCTTTGGGAATTTCCACATTGACACTCAGACGGTCGGCATACAACCCCGCCTCATTCACCAACTCACGACTGGCTCCGGGAATGCTCTTCAAATGGATATAACCGTTGAAACGATGGATAGTACGAAGGTCTTTGGCTACACGCACCAACCGTTCCATCGTATAATCGGGATTGCGCACCACTCCGCTACTCAGAAAAAGGCCTTCAATATAATTGCGGCGGTAGAACTCCATTGTCAAGTCCACAAGTTCGCTGACGGAAAGAGTGGCACGAGGCAAATCATTACTGCGACGGTTAATGCAATAAGCGCAATCGTATATGCAATAGTTTGTCAGCATCACCTTCAGCAACGAAATGCACCGCCCGTCTTCTGCAAAGCTGTGGCAGATGCCCCATCCGCCCACAGTATTGCCCAGCATACCTGCCTTGTTGGAACGTACAGTGCCACTGGACGAGCAAGAGACATCGTACTTTGCCGACTCTGCCAATATCTTCAACTTATTTAGTACATTTTCGTTCATACCCTGTGCCAAAAGTAATAATAAAACTTCTATTTAAAAGCAAAAGGCCAAGCAATTAATATATTAAAATCGTTGAGGAATATCATAAAAATACGACTTATTTATACAAAACAGCCATTATGCATAAAATAAAAAAGACCGCCGAACGGCAGTCTTTCACAGCATTAAATCTGCGTTTTCTCTTACTTTTTAGAATCTTCCAAAGATGCTTTGCGGAATTCTTTCATTGTCTTTTCGATTTCCAAAGAAGCCTTACGTGCACGAGTACCGGCTGCCTTGTTACCGTTTTCCAACTGAGCTTTTGCATCTTTTTCGAATGCTGCATACAATTCTGCAACTTTTTCAACTAATTCTTTCATAATCCTTTTTTAATTACTTCGTTAATAATGTCCGACAAAAATACATTCTTTCTTGAAATAAATGCAGAAAAACGATATTTTTTTTGAAATAATACGCAAAATCGGCATTTAAAAAGGCTTATACGTGTTTTTTATCTATTTTTGCAGACATGAAAACGCTTACTGATACCCAATATATACATGCTCTCATAGCCGAAGGAGAGCACCAACAACAAGATTTTAAGTTCGAAATATCTGATGCGCGAAAAATTGCCAAGACGCTTTCTGCCTTTTCAAATACGGACGGCGGACGGCTTCTCATCGGCGTAAAGGATAATGGTAAGATTGCCGGAGTGCGTTCCGATGAAGAACAATATATGATAGAGGCAGCAGCCCGGTTATACTGCCGGCCGGAAGTGAGTTACAGCACACAGACCTATCAGGTAGAAGGCCGCAGCGTATTGCTGGTGCAAATCGATGAAAGCGACCGTAAACCGGTATATGCCAAGGACGAAGCCGGCAAATATCTTGCCTATCTGCGCATCAAGGACGAGAACATACTTGCCACCCCGGTACATCTGCGTATCTGGCAACAAAGCGAAAGTCCTCAAGGAGAATTGATGGAATATACCGAACGGGAGCAGCTACTGCTTGATTTACTGGAACAAAACGACCGGTTGTCACTGAACCGTTATTGCCGTCTGGCACGTCTGTCACGCCGTGCTGCAGAGCATCTGCTTGCCAAACTCATCCGTTATGACATTGTGGAACCCGTATTCGAAGGGCATAAGTTTCACTTCAAGCTGAAATAAAGAGTTGGAGTGCTGGTAAAAAGCAAGTTATTTACTACCTTTGCGCCCATAAATCAGAAAAATTATCATCATGGGTATATTTGCCAAACTATTCAACAAGAATTCGGAAGAGGTTTCTTCCAGAAATGTGGAGGACTTCGTTTCATTGACACGCGTCTATTTCCAGTCCGTGATAGCCGCCAACCTGGGCATCACCAACATCCGTTTTGTGCCGGATGTAGCCAACTTCAAACGTTTATTCAAAATCCCCACACAAGGCGGACGTCTGGGACAAGCGGAAAAAGCAGCTTCCCGCAAGATGCTGATGCAGGATTACGGCATCAGCGAAAGCTTTTTTAAAGAGATTGACGCATCCGTAAAAAAACACTGCCGTACACAGAACGATGTACAAGCCTATCTTTTCATGTATCAGGGATTCTCCAACGACCTGATGATGTTAATGGGCAACTTGATGCAATGGAAATTCCGTATGCCTTCCATCTTCAAAGGCGCATTACGCAGCATGACCGAAAAAACAGTACATGAGGTTTGCACCAAGACCGTGTGGAAAAAGGACGATGTGCACAAGACCGCTATGACAGTCCGCCAATACAAAGAGCGGTTGGGATACTCGGAACAATGGATGACAGAGTATGTATACAACATAGTCATGCTGGCAAAAAAAGAACCCAAAAAGAAAGGTGACGAACAAGAAAAAGCATAAGCTAAAGTTTTGACAAATAGGCAGAAAAGCGTTTGTTAGCAAAACAAAAAGAAATCTAAAATATTTCATAAGACGAAAGGCGAGGTTTTTATACCCCGCCTTTTTTTGTTATATTTATCAGACCGTTTTTCCCCTCACGGAATATTGAAAGCGCATCCTGCGCCAATCACCGATTATTAATCTCTAAAAAAGAATTGCGTATGAAACAAAAGAAAATGCTTGCACTCACTCCCTCACAACTGAAACAACTTTACCGGCACGAACTCCCCGAACTGACCGGCATCGCCGCCCGAAGCGGAGATGCACAGACTTTCAAAACATATCTGTCGGAGTATATGGCGGGACATCCCCAAGCGGAAAGTGAGGCCGGCAAGCTGATTCGACTTCTGATTGATTATGACGGACAAAAAGTACATGAACTCTCAACGGACAAGCAACTGCCTGTTTCAACCCTCTCCTTACTCTATGATTTCCTCACCGGCAAACTGGAAGAATACCTCGAAACTGACCTTTTCATTGATTTATTCCGACAATTCAAACGTCTGCAACACCCCGAACATCCCCTACCCGGCTTCCAACGCGTAAAAGCCTGGAGTGAACGGTGGCCTTCCGGACTGGATGAGGATGTGCAACAACTCCGGGCATACAACAAAGAACGTATCCTGCATGCCCTTATACAGAAAATAGAAAACCGCAAGAATTCTGCTTCACGCTTTCATTTTGCAGAAGGCATCAGCTATGAAGAAAAATTCCGGCTCGTCAGCGAATGGTGGAACGATTTCCGCTTCCACCTTGCAATGGCAGTGAAAAGCCCTACGGAACTGAACCGTTTCCTGGGCAATTCACTTTCCGTGGAAACCATGTATTTATTGTCGCGTGCACGTAAAAAAGGCATGCCGTTCTTCGCCACCCCCTACTACCTTTCCTTATTGAACTGTACCGGAAGCGGCTATAACGACGACTCTTTACGCAGCTATATCCTCTACTCGCCCCAATTGGTGGAGACCTACGGACAAATCCGCGCCTGGGAACGCGAAGACATTGTAGAAGCCGGCAAGCCGAACGCTGCAGGCTGGTTATTGCCCGACGGTCACAATATCCACAGACGCTATCCTGAGGTGGCCATTCTTATCCCCGATACCATGGGAAGAGCCTGCGGCGGACTTTGCGCTTCCTGCCAGCGTATGTACGATTTCCAAAGCAAACGCCTCAACTTTGAATTTGAAGAACTGCATCCCAAAGAAAGCTGGGACAAGAAATTGCGCCGCCTCATGACCTATTTCGAAGAAGACACGCAATTGCGTGACATCCTCATTACCGGCGGCGATGCTCTTATGAGCCAGAACAAAACCTTGCGCAATATATTGGACGCCGTTTACCGTATGGCGGTGCGCAAGCGAAAAGCCAACCAGGAACGCCCGGAAGGTGAGAAATACGCCGAATTGCAACGCATCCGCCTCGGTTCGCGCCTGCCCGCCTATCTACCGATGCGCATCAATGACGAATTAGTGGACATATTGCGTGAATTCAAGGAAAAGGCATCCACGGTCGGCATACGTCAGTTTATCATCCAGACACATTTCCAAACCCCGCTGGAAGTTACTCCCGAAGCAGAGGAAGGCATTCGCAAACTGCTCTCGGCAGGATGGCTCATCACCAACCAGCTGGTGTATAATGTAGCCGCATCCCGCCGGGGGCACACTGCACGCCTGCGACAGGTATTAAATAAACTGGGCATAATCTGTTACTACACATTCTCGGTGAAAGGATTTGAAGAAAATAATGCCGTTTTCACTCCAAACAGCCGCTCCATACAAGAAGAGCAGGAAGAAAAAGCATTCGGAAAACTTACCAAAGAAGATGCCCATAACCTCTCCGTACTGTTGGAACGGACACACGACCCTGCCGCCTGTATCCGCCGTTTTACGAAAGCACATCGCCTGCCGTTCCTCGCCACAGACCGGAATGTACTGAACCTGCCTGCCATCGGAAAAAGCATGACTTTCAAAACGGTAGGAATCACTCCGGAAGGAAAGCGTATCCTTCGTTTCGAACACGACGGTACACGTCGCCATAGTCCTATTATAAACAGTATCGGAGCAGTATACATTGTCGAAAGCAAATCCATAGCCGCCTATCTGCGACAACTGCAAGCCATGGGAGAAGACACGGAAGACTATGCTTCCATCTGGAACTATACGGAAGGAAAAACCGAACCCCGGTTCAGCTTATACGAATATCCGGATTTCCCTTTCCGGATTACGGAAAAAATGAGTAATCTGGGACTTGAAAGCTGCCGAAAAACTATTTTTGATTAACTTTGCCTTATCATCCGCTAATGTATAAGCAAAATCAATCTTATGGAAATAGAACAGCATCCTTTAGAACCTTTCCTTCCCAGCAATGCACGTTTGCTGATGCTGGGGAGTTTCCCGCCGCAAAGAAAACGCTGGTCCATGGAGTTTTACTACCCGAACTGGAATAATGACATGTGGCGTATTGCAGGTCTTTTATTCTTCAATGACAAAGACCATTTTGCCGATAAATCCCAAAAAGCTTTCCGCAAGGAGCGTATCATCGATTTCCTGAACGAAAAAGGGATAGCCCTGTTCGATACGGCCACTGCCGTAAGGCGGTTGCAAGACAATGCATCCGATAAGTACCTCGAAGTGGTCCGACCCACCGACATATCCGCATTATTGCACCAACTGCCACAGTGCAAAGCGATTGTCACTACGGGACAAAAAGCCACCGACACGCTCTGTGCGCTGTTCTCATTGCAAGAACCTAAAGTCGGGGATTTTACAGAATTCATTTTCGCAGACCGCCCTATGCGGCTCTACCGCATGCCCTCTTCATCAAGAGCTTATCCGCTGGCTTTAGAAAAAAAAGCGGCAGCCTATCGCATTATGTATCAGGACCTACAAATGTTATAAGCCATTTTTTTAAGAAAATAAAGCAACAAAGAACTTGCAGATTTGAAAGTTTCCATTACCTTTGCAGCCGCAAACACGGGAGTAGCTCAGTTGGTAGAGCACCGGTCTCCAAAACCGGGTGTCGGGAGTTCGAGCCTCTCCTCCCGTGCAACAATAAGACCTTGTAAATTTTAAAAATTACAAGGTCTTATTTTATTTCTATCAGCTTGTGCGTCTGCAAGCTCAGCCGCCATTTCGGATGCTGCATCACGCAAGCCACAGTTTCCGCAGTATTGCTGCAAGAACAGGGTTGCAGGAAAAAGTGTCCGGCAGGAAGCGATTCATATACGGCAATATCCTGTCCTTCGTACACTACCTTCACCTCATCCATACGGGAAATGCACAATGTTGCACCTTGCTTGGGCGAGCAAGTCACCCAGTCTATATTATCCGGCAAGGAATGCGTACCGTTCGTTTCGATACAGACATATTTCCCCATCCGGTGCAGGCAGTCCACAAATTCACGGTCAATCCAGAGCGAAGGCTCTCCGCCCGTCAGTATCACCGTCACCGCAGGATATTTCCCCACTTCCGCCAAGATTTCCTCATCGGACATCCACACACCCTCTTCGTGCTGCGTGTCGCAAAAAGAACATTTCAGGTTGCAACCGGAGAAACGCACAAAAACAGCCGGAGTACCCGTATGAAAGCCCTCTCCTTGCAAGCTGTAAAATATTTCGTTAATCTTCCTCATAAGCGCTCCTGTCAATCCTCCTCATAGATGGCTATATTCGACTCGGATTCCCGCACTTCCACTTTAAAGCAGGCAGGTATCTGGCTGCATATCCAGCGTGCCATATTCTCGGCTGTCGGATTAAAGGGAAGGACTTCATTGATGTTCCGGTGATCCAGTTTTTCTTTCACCGCCTGTTTGATGTGGCTGAAATCAACCACCATCCCGTCAGCATTCAGTTCTTTGGCACGGCAATAGACTGTGATTATCCAATTGTGACCATGCAGATTCTCACATTTACTCTGATAAGAAAGCTTCAGACTGTGTGCAGCCGAAACCTCCATTCGTTTAATGACTGTGTACATACTGTTAATACGCTGGTTAAAATATCATTTTATAGAACCGTGCATCTAATGTCACCTCGATGCGGCAGCAAAAGTACAAAAAACTTGGAATTTACACACGAGATTGACGCTTATTCATACATACAGTGAGCACTACGACACTGCGCGGCTGCCTGATGTCCACAAAGACTCTGGTTGCAGACAGAAAACATATTTCCCTGTACATATGAACAATAAACAATCCCAAACAATTTTATTATTCATCTTTTTATGTATTTTTGCGACATGAAAGTCCTTTATATTCTGTTCGGTACACTTTCTCTGGCACTCGGCATCATCGGCATTTTCCTGCCGTTACTGCCTACTACTCCGTTTCTGCTGCTCACAGCCGCCCTTTATGTACGCAGTTCCCCCCGCCTTTACAACCGGCTGCTGCACCATAAATACCTGGGAAGCTACATCCGTAACTTCCGTGAAAATAAAGCCATCCCGCTAAGAGCCAAAATCATCTCGGTCTCGCTGATATGGATAACCATCCTCAACTGTATCTTTTTCATAGTCCCCTACTGGTGGCTAAAGGCAGTGCTGTTGCTGATTGCAGCAGGAACAAGCTACCACATCCTCTCTTTCAAAACACTGAAATAGATTCGAAAAACGCTCCCAGTCCTTTACGGGCATCCGCCAGTTTATCTTCCCAATGCTTCACCGAATTCTGCCCGATAATGTCCGTCACATACTTCACGGCAATGAACGGCGTGTTCTTGGTACGGCACACCCATGCCTGGGCATAAGCCTCCATATCCACCACATCGCCTTTTACATCCGACAGTTCCGTCAGGAAAGTATCACCCGTATTGCACACTCCTTCTCGCTGCCAATGCAGGCAATATCCTTTTTGCGCCAACAGTGCCGCCGAGTCTATCTCGCATTCCATATCAAACCCTTTCAGCCGCTGCATATCACGGTCTACAAAATGGCGGCATACAAAAATATCCCCCACCTGATGGCGGACAGTTCCTGCCGTACCCACATTGACAACCAAATCGGGCTGCGCACGATTTATCGCTTCCGTAAGGTAAAAAGCAGATTTCACCTTTCCTATTCCGGTGCGAAGATAACCCACCTGCACTTCTTCCTCCCCTATCAAACCGGGGAATTTCAATTCCGTAAATTCGCCTTGAACGGCATAAGTCACCAAAATTTTCATATTTTCTTATTTTTATTCCGGAGTCTGTTTAAATTCTGTCCGAAACATTTCTTGAAGAGAATTTAAACAGACTCTTAACTAACGGGTTCACATCCCTACTTCATTATATACGATTTCAACGCCTCCACATATTCCTCAAAAGCATCTATTCCCTGCGGGGTAATCTTGCAAAGCGTGCAGGGCATCTTCCCCTTAAAAGTCTTGGTCACAACTATATACCCCGCTTTGGCAAGTTTATCCAGTTGCACACTGAGGTTGCCGGCCGTTGCACCGGTCTGCTGGCGGATGTATACAAAATCCGCTTCTTCAACACTGATGAGCAACGACATTACGGCAAGCCTCAGTTCACTGTGAAGCAAAGGGTTTAATTCCTTAAACATATCACTTACTCTTATTTTTGTTTTCCTTCTTCGCTTTATAGTTCAAAATATGTCCCGGTATTATCATTGCGAGTATGACCACCAGGACAAACTCCGGCAATATCTGCAAAAAAGAAGACTTATCCCAAACCTCAAACAACATTCTCAAGCCCAACAGAACGCCCATGCTCGACAAGCCCGAAAACCGGGTATAACGAATGAGGACTCCCGTAAAGATACTGCCCAACGAAAGCAATATGGCACACAAAGGCAATATTACTTCGAAAGCATGGAAGTATGCGGCCATCAACGCAACCGCCAGACAGACGATTCCCATAAATTGCCACATCTCATTCAATACTTTATCTATATACAAACTCACCGGCTTGTCCTTTCTCCGCACAAAAATATAACTCAGCAGATAGCCCACAACGGGAATTCCCCAAAAGCCCCACATCCATGCAGAATTTTGTGTCAGACCGACCCCTGCCCAAACAACCAGAGTCAGCAACACACAAACATATCCCCACAATAAAAACATATTTCCACTACCGGCATCCAGATTCCGACGTGTATTCCGAATCATTTGAGTGATAAGCTCCAAGCTTTCTTTCTCATTCAATTTCCTATCTTCCATAGTCTTATCCAGTTTTTTATTATACATTATTACAACTCCGGGTTCGAACTCCGATACAAAGATAATAAGTTTATTTTATAAACTAAATTATATAATAAATTATTTTATATACATTTCAACAACCATATACACAAACTTATCCCAAATGATAGAAGAAGCAATTACCCGTACAACTACGGACTAATGCCAACCCTGCCAAAATCTAATCGTCCGACAGTTGTTTACTTCTCGTCCGACAGCCGTTTCTCTTTCGTCCAACAACTGTCGGACGAAAGAGAAACGGCTGTCGGACGAGAAAATTTCAGCATGAAATAAATTAATAACCGTCCTGTTTTCCCCTTATTTTAACGCATACAGAACATTTTTCCTTGAAAAGCTTTTGTAATCTCCAAGTTAATTGTATTTTTGTGTACAATTTTGGTGTAGTAATGACAGACGAAGAAAAGAAGCTATTAAGTACTTTTGAAGCCAGACTGCGGCATTTAATCTATCTGCATGATGAATTAAAACGCGAAAATGCTGAACTTAAGCAACTTCTACAAGCTAAAGAAGAAGAATGCGGGAAAGTACGTGCCGACTACAAAGAGCTGGAAAACAACTACACGAACCTAAAAACAGCTACGACAATCAGCCTTAACGGCAGTGACGTAAAAGAGACGAAACTGCGATTGTCCAAATTAGTGCGTGAAGTCGATAAATGCATCGCTTTGTTGAATGAATAAAAGAAAGAGGATGTATGAACGATAAGATAAAGATAAACCTGCAAATGGCAGGAGCAGCCTATCCCCTCACCATCAACCGTGAGGACGAGGAAATAGTAAGGGAAGCTGCCAAGCAGGTAAATATCCGGATTAATGCGTATCGGGAGCATTATCAGAACATCTCTTCAGAGAGGATTATAGCTATGGTGGCTTATCAATTTGCTTTGGAGACCCTTCAGTTGAAAGACCGTAATGATACTGAGCCCTATACAGCCAAGATAAAGGAACTGACGGAAGTATTGGAAGCTTATTTCAGGGAAGAGTAAGAAAACGATTTTCTGTCCGTTTTTTATGAAAGAAATAACGTCGCGCACTGTACAAAAGTTTTGTCCTGCAACGGACAGGCTTTTATGCAGTGTTTTTTATTTATATACTTTAAAAAACAAATTAATAAAATGACAGTAGTTACAATAGTAGTATCCATTGCCTGTTTCATCGTTGGCGGATTTGCTTCGTACATGTTCTTCAAGCATGGATTGAAGTCCAAATACGACAGTATCCTCAAAGAAGCCGAGACCGAAGCAGAAGTGATTAAAAAGAACAAGTTGCTGGAAGTAAAGGAAAAATTCCTGAACAAGAAAGCCGATTTGGAGAAAGAAGTATCGCTCCGTAACCAAAAGATACAGCAAGCGGAAAACAAGTTGAAACAACGCGAACTGGTGCTGAACCAACGCCAGGAGGAAATCCAACGCAAAAAACTGGAAGCAGAAGCGGTAAAAGAGAACCTGGAAGCCCAATTGGCCATCGTTGACAAGAAGAAAGAGGAACTGGAGCACATGCAACGCCAGGAAATCGAGAAACTGGAAGCCATCTCAGGACTTTCTGCCGAAGAAGCCAAAGAGCGTATGGTAGAATCCTTGAAGGAAGAAGCCAAGACACAGGCGCAATCCTATATCAATGATATTATGGATGATGCCAAACTGACAGCAAGTAAAGAAGCCAAACGTATCGTCATACAGTCTATCCAGCGTGTGGCAACAGAAACCGCCATTGAAAATTCCGTTACTGTATTCCACATCGAATCGGACGAAATCAAAGGACGTATCATCGGTCGTGAAGGACGCAATATCCGTGCGCTGGAAGCAGCTACCGGTGTGGAAATCGTTGTGGATGACACTCCGGAAGCTATCGTATTATCAGCTTTCGACCCTGTTCGCCGCGAAATTGCCCGTCTGGCGCTGCACCAGCTGGTAACAGACGGACGTATCCACCCGGCACGTATCGAGGAAGTAGTAGCCAAAGTACGCAAGCAAGTGGAAGAAGAAATCATCGAAACCGGTAAACGCACCACCATAGACTTGGGTATCCATGGCCTGCATCCCGAACTTATCCGTATCATCGGTAAGATGAAATACCGCTCTTCCTACGGTCAGAACCTGTTGCAACATGCCCGCGAAACAGCCAATCTCTGTGCTGTGATGGCATCCGAACTTGGTTTGAATCCCAAGAAGGCAAAACGTGCCGGATTGCTGCACGATATCGGTAAAGTGCCCGATGAAGAACCGGAATTGCCGCACGCACTCTACGGTATGAAACTGGCGGAGAAATTCAAGGAAAAACCGGATATCTGCAATGCCATCGGCGCTCACCATGACGAAGTGGAGATGACCAGCCTGCTGGCTCCCATCGTACAAGTATGCGATGCCATCTCCGGAGCACGTCCGGGAGCACGCCGCGAAATCGTAGAGGCTTACATCAAACGCTTGAACGACCTCGAACAACTGGCTATGTCCTATCCGGGCGTAACGAAGACATATGCTATCCAGGCAGGACGCGAGTTGCGCGTAATCGTCGGTGCAGACAAGATTGACGATAAGGCAACGGAAAACCTTTCCGGCGAAATAGCCAAGAAGATACAGGATGAAATGACCTATCCCGGACAGGTAAAGATTACTGTTATCCGCGAAACGCGTGCAGTAAGTTACGCTAAGTAAATAAGAGAATCAAAACCATAAGAGGAGCGTTGGTATCGGACCTTCGCTCCTTTTTTTATTTTATATTGTTCCGGAGTTTGCGGAGTTTTCTTATTTTTGCCGGTATAACGCAAAAACCAAAGCCATGAAGGAGTATTTATTTGAAGTCTGCGCAAACTCCGTAGAGAGTTGCATCGCCGCCCAAGCCGGCGGAGCCAATCGGGTAGAATTGTGCGCCGGAATACCCGAAGGGGGAACAACCCCTTCCTACGGTGATATTGTCATAGCGAGAGAAGTCTTGCAAAACACCAGGTTGCACGTCATTATCCGCCCCCGCAGCGGTGATTTCCTGTATTCCCCTATCGAGCAACGTATCATGCTAAAGGACATAGACAATGCCCGCCGTTTAGGGGCAGACGGTATTGTTTTAGGCTGTCTGACGGCAGATGGAGAAGTGGATATTCCTCTAATGAAGCAGTTTATGGAAGCTGCCCAAGACATATCGGTAACTTTCCACCGGGCTTTCGATGTTTGCCGCAATCCGCAAAAGGCATTGGAAGATATTATCAGCCTCGGCTGTGACCGTATCCTGACTTCCGGTCAGCAACCCACCGCCGAAGCGGGCATTCCTCTATTGAAAGAACTCCAGTTGCAAGCAGCAGGACGCATTACCTTACTCGCCGGTTGCGGAGTAAATGAGAGCAACATCACACGCATTGCCCGCGAAACGGGTATCCACGAATTTCATTTCTCTGCAAGGGAAACCGTAGCAAGCCGTATGCAATACCGCAAAGAACGGGTACCGATGGGGGCAACCGTACAAATCAATGAATTTGAACGGAATGTGACAACTCAAGAAAGAGTAAAAGCCACAATCGCCCAAATAACCGAATGAGATAGTACCAGAATCCGGACAGAATATGTGTCAAAGCTAAAATCCGCTGCTTACTATCTGTTTCTTTTTTAGGCACGGATTACGCGGAAAACACGGATTTCACAGAAAAAGAATAAAGAAAATCTGTGAAATCCGTGTTTTCCGCGTAATCCGTGCCTAAAAGAAATCGTCAAGTGTATTTTGACATCTCCTATCCGGATTTGATATATCCCACGTTACAGTCCTTCCACCGTTTTCATCAACTGTTCTCCCAAGCCTATCGTATAGCCTTGCGAAACAAACACCACCCGGTTGAATGTATCAGCAATGATAAATACCGGCAGAGTTTCCTTATGTCTTAATTTCATGGCTTCTGCAATCTGCGCTGCAATACCGCTTGTATCTATACCGTAGATAATGGTAGACGGCAAGCCCGGAAATTCATCCGGACGGAATTTCTTATATTGAGCCTCATTCGGGAAAAGCAGTACCATCTTGCGTCCCCACTTCTCCAAACCGGCCTTGAAAGCAGCAATGTCACGCAGCGCATGATTGGTAGGTTCCTGATTGACTCCCAAGATTCCAACGACAAAATATCCCCGGCCGCAGGCCTCCAACAGGCTTTGCTCAGAATTCTCCGCCTGAAGCGGGGTAAAGAGAGATTCCGAATTGAAGCTGCCTATCACCTGCACCTCATCCTTACTCTCGCGCATCACCAACTCAAGCCGGGTGGTCTGTCCGGGATTGATACTGAATTCCGTGAGGCGGGAAAGCACACCTCCGCTTGCCAGGCGGGTTCCGGTCACCAGGAGGTAATCGCCGGCATCCAGCACCGTACCTTTCTTCAACAGGCTGCTCCAGGTAGTGCCGCTGCCCATATCGAGATCGCCCTCATCGTAAGACAGCAGTTGCAACCTTCCTTGCGGAGTCACTTTCGAAAGGGTGAAATGAGAGTAATATTTAGGATCGTCCAAAGACTTGACAGGCGAATATTCAGCAACCAGCCGGCCTTTCTGCGGAACAAGTTCCTCCATAAATACAGTATCCTTACAGTCCAAGTCCACATCCAGCGCACCCTCTTCTTTCATCAGTTGCACCTTACCCGTCACCTCGTCTATACGTGCAGGTATGCCCATGCTGCGCGCCATGGATACAAAGAAAATATCGCGGCTGTGTGCATCTGCCAACCGTGTCCTCCACACACCTTCGGGAGATATGGGGTCACCTCCCAAATTGCAATGCTTATCCACGCGGATATTCCCTGCTACCCACTCCACCAGCTTCATCGGTTGCGCTACATAAGCCTCCGCATCTTCCTTTGAAACCACCTTTCTGAAGAAAGCCTTGTACGGAGTCAGCATTTCATTACTTACGCGCGGATTGCGTACATACTTGCGGAAATACTCCGCACCGGTGCGTACATTGGACAACATATGGTCTATCAGTACTTCCAGACTGACATCCCGAAGGTCTTTTGCCGAAATCCGTTGCAACAGGTCGATACCGCCCTTCTTCGACTTTTCGGAACGAAGGCGGGTCATGAAATCGCAGATAACCTTGTGGTTGCCGCGGGAAGCTACCAATATTCCGGCAACCGCATCCTCATCCAACTTGTACCGGCGGGCAAAAGCACGCGCCGCATCCTCCGTCATAAACGTTGCCGTATAGGCATTGCGGATAGAATCTTCCTGCGCCAGCCTTCTGTCGTTCTCCGCACGCTGTTCCGGGGTTACCTCAGGCAGATTGGCTGTTTCCGACGGCGGTACGATATCCATATCTATGGCAAATGCGTCACCTTCCTTTTTATCAAGTTTCACCGTCAGTTCCGACTGTTTGCCGAAAGAAAGTCTGGCAAAGCCGAAATATCCATCTTTCGATGCCCACACCAACATATCCCCTTTACCGGCCGTCAGCCCGCAAACGCCGCTGGCAGAGGTGTATTTGGTAGCTACCGTATAAAATTCCGCATAATTGTATAGCTTGAATTCCACACAAGCACTATCCACAGGAACACCGCCGGCATCCACTACGGTTACGGAAGCCTTTGCAGTAGGCGCGTAGTTGCCAATCACATTGATTTCAGTATAGGTAGGGGTAACGGACATTACCTCTTCCGCTCCCTCATAGCGTCCGAATACTTTTGTATGCATCAGCATTCCCCGGCTTGCGGGCGCGTTGAACCAACCGAGATTAAGTACCGGTTCGGGTTCGCAAGCTCCCAGAAAATACCATTTTCCGTCTGCCCATGCCTCTACCCACGCATGGTTGTCATCGGTATGCGCCCAACGGGGAGTATATACCTGTCGCGCCGGAATGCCCACCGAACGGAGAGCGGCAACCAGAAATGTGGATTCCTCGCCACAACGGCCGTAAGCGGTACGCACCGTTGCCAGCGGTGAACTTGTACGGGCATCGGAAGGTGTGTAAATGGCTTTTTCATGACACCAGTGGTTCACCTCCAGAATGGCATCCTGCAGGGAAAGCGTTTTTACCCGGTCCTTCAACTCCTTGTAGAATACGACACGCGCGCTGTCCAAATGCTCATTGTTCACCCGCACCGGAAGAACAAAATGCCGGAATATATCTTCGGGAATACGCTTTCCCCACGGCATTTCATCGGCAGCCTGCCGGGAAGCGCGCACATTCATCAGATGAAACTCCCCTGAATAATCCGCAATATCCGCCAAAGGCATATAGGCATAAAGAAATTCCAGCGCCTCACGCTCATAATCACTGAGAGAGGTATCGAATATGGCAAACAAGTCTCCTTGCGGCATCAAAGCTTTTTTCTGTTGGAAGTCTCGCTCCACACGCGAACGGTAAGAAGCATCCGTCATGAAATGAGAGTCACCGCAAGCAGCCAGCAGACATAACAGACAGATTATTCCGGAAAGTAAAGTAGTGTGTCTCATGATATACGTAGTTATTAAGGTTGTATGACACAAAGATATGCAATATATTTGTAATACGCAGATGGCAAAACAAGGTATTTTTCAAGAAAATGAAGAAAAAAATGCAGATTTCTATGTTATAAAACATATTTCTCATAAACATTTTGTATCTTTGCAGCGTTAATAAGAGAGAAAACAATAAAAGATGTTCAACCGCTTTCCGAAACGCGGAAAGCAAAAAAAGAAGACGATTATGAAAAAGAATGCAAATGAAATTTTTATGTTACAGTACCGTATCAAACGCTATCAGGCAATGGGTAACGGAACTATGTGCCAAACTTTAAACGGCAAACTGCAAAAACTGCTTGCAAAGCAAGCTGCCATGACCATGTAAATTACACCTTTAAATAAAATGAACGGGGGCGGGAAATTTTCATTTCCTGCCCTCTTCTTTTACAAGCCTCCTGCCTATACAGGATAATAGGATGTTATGATTCTACAATATCTTTTCCGAAAGGTGCCAACGCCAAAGCGGCAAGTTTGAAATGCTGCATCCCGAAAGGAATACCGATGACGGTGATACACAGCAATACACCGAAGCCCAAATGCGAAAGGCAAATCCATATTCCTCCCAGAAAAATCCACAACACATTCATCAGTATGTACAGACAGCCTCCCGAACGCTCTCCGCTGCGCACCTCTTTGCCGAAAGGCCACAGGGCAAGCCCCGCCATCTTCATTGTTTGCATACCGAAAGGAATGCCGACGATTGTAATCATCATCAGCAAACTGGCAATCATATACTCCACGGCAGTTAGTATGCCGCCAAACACCAGCCATAAAACATTCATCAGACAACCCATTTCATTACATTTTTACGTTCTACATTGCAAAGATACCATTCTTTTGGTCTTAAGCGGATAATAAGAATTTATTTATATCAGGAACGTGCCTTTTATTCATCAAATTCCCAGTCACTAAATTCAAAACTCAGCTGCTCCCAAACACCTTTTTCATCACTTTCTTCACGAGGGTTGGATACGGAAAGGCCTATCAAACGGATAGGATGGTGTTCGTAATCAACCTCCCTCAACAGTTGTTTCGCCAACGGCAGGATCACATCAAGTGCCGTCAATTCCTTGGACTGCGTAACGCTGCGGGTTATCTGGCTGAAATCGTGGAACTTGATTTTCAGCGTCAGCGTATTCCCCCGGAAGTTCTTATGTTCCAGACGGGTAACCAGTTCCACCGCAGTATGATACAACTCGATAATGACCGACGACCGCCGGTTAATATCCTTCTCCAAAGTATGTTCACACCCCACAGACTTACGAATGCGCACCGCTTCTACAGGACGAAGATCTATCCCGCGCGCAAAATCATAATAGATGTTCCCCACCTTACCAAACTCGCGCAACAGCATCGCTTGCGAACAGGCACGCAGTTGCCCGCCGGTATGTATCCCCAAAACATGCATCTTCCTTGCCGTCACCGGACCCACTCCCCAAAAACTCTCTATCGGCAGATGTGCTATAAAATCCAAAGCCTGGTCGGGATGAATGGTACACAAACCGTCGGGTTTACGGTAATCGGATGCTATTTTGGCAAGAAACTTATTGTAGGAAACTCCGGCAGAGGCCACCAGACTCAGCCGCTCGCGCACTTTCTGTTTTATTTCTCTGGCTATATCCACAGCCAGAAGAATACCCGGCTTATTTTCCGTCACATCCAGAAACGCCTCATCCAAAGAGATAGGTTCTATGACATCCGTATATTCATGGAATATCTCATGAATTTGACGGGACACCGATTTATAGACGTCCATACGCCCCGGAATAAAAATAAGCTGCGGACACAGCCGCTTTGCCTTCTGTGACGACATTGCCGAACGCACCCCGAACCGACGGGCTTCATAGCTGGCGGCAGCCACCACACCACGCTCTTCCGCATGCCCCACCGCTACGGGTTTGCCACGCAGTTCCGGATTGTCGCGCTGTTCTACGGAAGCATAGAAAGCGTCCATATCAATATGTATAATCTTACGTTCGGTCATTACCTTGCCAACTACCGATACAAAGATACACTAATTTTTGTTCATTCGCAGTATGCGCCGGTAGACATAAGCAAAAGCGGGAATGAGGAATAAATCTGCAAAAATCCAGGCAGTCGGGTCACCGAAGCAAACAGCGATATAGCCGAACGCCGGAACTGCCAGCAAACTGATCAGGATACGGGCTATCATTTCGGAAACACCCGAAAGCATAGCCAGATTGGTATAACCTACTCCCTGAATTGTATAACGCAAAACACAAAGCAAACCAAGTATCGGGAAGAAAGAGACAGATATATGCAGGAAAAGCTCCGCATCTTTCAGAATTTCCACTTCCGAAGCCTCTACAAACAATAGAGTAAACGTTTTGGCTCCAACCATCAGCACTGCAAAAGTGAACGCCCAGTAGACTATCATCATCAGCGCGCTTGCCTTGACACCCTGCCATATACGTCCGGGCTTGCCTGCACCGTAGTTTTGTCCGCTATAAGTGGCCATCGCCATACCCAAGCTCTCGAAGGGACACATAAAGAACATCTTGATACGCATGGCAGCCGTAAAAGCCGCTACACATGCCGTACCCAACGCATTGTTGGCACTCTGCAGCATAATACTGCCGATAGCGGTAATGGAAAACTGCAATCCCATAGGCACTCCGATATACATCAGCGTCCGTGCCAACGCACTGTCGAACTTACGTTCGGCAGGAGTAGTTCTCAGAATTTCAAAACGTTTCATCATATAGATGTAGCAAAGTACTGCCGATACTCCTTGAGAAAAGACGGTAGCGATTGCCGCTCCCGCCACACCCCAGTCCAAAACAAGGATGCAAAACAAGTCAAGCAGAATATTCAGGACGGTGGAAAAGAGCAGAAACCAGAACGGCGTCTTGCTATCACCCAAAGCACGTATAATGCTGGACAACAAATTATAGAAGAAGGTACAGGGGACACCTATAAAAGTTACAAGCAAATAATAATAAGCTCCGGTGAAGATATTGTCCGGCGTACGCATCATGCGCAAAATATCTGCACAACAGATGCTTGTTACCACGGCAAGCACCACCGACATCACCGCAGCCAGTTGCAAGCTGACCGCCACATAACGGCGCATTGTAATATAATCCCTCGCTCCGAACTTCTGTGCCACCGGAATGCCGAATCCTCCGCAACATCCGTTGCAGAAACCGAGTATCAGGAATATGACTGATGTACTCGCGCCGACAGAAGCCAGTGCATTTATCCCCAAAAATTTACCGACAATTGCAGCATCCACCAACGAATAGGTCTGTTGCAGCAAATTACCCAACAATAAAGGCAAAGTGAAATTAAATATGAGCGGAAGAGCCCGTCCTTCCGTCATTTCTCTTGATGTTGCCATACAATCTAATCCCCGAAACTCGACGCAAAATTAGTAAAAGAAATGCTGAGGGAAATTGATACATATCAAAAGATACGAAAAATACGGAGCGTGAACAAAGAGTCGCTTACAACCCGGTCGTTTTCTTCAGTACGGAGCTGTGAGCCAGATAGTCGGAAGCCTCGGCATAGATATACATCACGCTTCCCCCTTTAATGGCGTCGATAATAGGGCGGCTGAGTTTTTGCGGAACAGCCGGACAACCGAAACTCCGTCCCAAACGCCCTCCCCTGCTTGCAACCGAAGGATCGGCATAAGCAGCTCCATGTACCACAATGGCACGCTCGCGGGCACGGTCGTTAATACCTTTTTCCAACCCGTTCAGGATGAGGGAATATCCGTTCCTGCCTTGATAGGTTGTTTCTGTCAGATAGAATCCCAGGGAACTTTTATAAGATCCGTATTCATTGGAAAATGAAGTGGCATACTTGTCGCCGCTGTTTTTTCCGTGCGAGACGACCGATGAGAAAAGCAGCCTGCGCTGCTTCATATCGAATACGAAAAGACGCTTCTCGGTAGAAGGACGTGAAAAATCAATCAGAGTCAGTACATCCCGTTTACGATCTGCTATTTTATGATAGCCCGTTACTGCCTGGCGGAAAGCTTTCCAACTCACTACCCCTTCCAATTGCATGGAACGATACAAATCGGCACATGCTGCCGATTCTGCCGCCAACGAAACATCCGGCTTATCCGTCATGCAGGTAGCAGGTCTGTTTCCCAAAAACAGGAAACAGGGAAAAAACATAAATAAAAAAGAGAGGCAAAATCTCAACATAACTATCCGACCTGAAAAATACCGGCGGCAAAGTTAGCACTTTCCACCCATACGACTATCATACAGATAGTTAAAAAGAAAGTAATCATTCGATAACAACTACTAAAGAACGCTCCGTCGGCGCCCAGTCAAATACAAACTTAGCATGTGAAGTAGCATTTCGCACACACATGTGCGAACGCGGCGTAGTACCCAGCGACCAGCTATACTCAATCATGGCTGTGCGCGGAACATTCACCGGTACTCCATGAATATAGGCTCCGTTGGTAAAACGGCTGGCATAAGGCGCATATCCACCCGTTGCCGCAGAACCGTCTTTCAGAAAGACCATGCGCGATTTCTTCTGTTGCAGTAAATACATGCCCAGCGGCGTTTCCTGTGCATAAGGCGGTGCATGCCGTCCTGTCGTTGCGGGATTCATGCTGCGGATTTTCCATCCACCTTTATCCATGCGCTCCACCGTAGCGATATTCTGGTCAAGACGGTCTACGAAAATAACATGATTAAAGACAGTGCTGTCCGCCAGCAGCTTCAAATAACGGCGGGGAACCAGCCACTCATCCTCCAGCGTAATAGGAAGAATACGGCTGAAACCGCCTTCCTCACCCAGCAGGTAAGCCAACGTCCCATCCCTGCCATAACGTTCGGGCACCAACGTATCTCCCGGCAAATACAAGGGAACGGACTGATAACGCTCCACCCCAAGCGTATCCGCCACACGGCGATAGGCATTACGCACGAACTTACGCACCAAAGGGGCTTCCCGATTCAGATTCTTATAATTCTGCAATACCACCCACTTCACACTGTCCCGCTGCATATTCTCTATATAAGCCAGACAATTGCGGATTACATCCCATTTGAAAGAACGCACGGTATCCTTGTACGGATAGGTATCTTCCAGCGTATATGTATCGTAAAGCAAATCTTTGGTAAGCGTCACATCGGCTGCCATCAGCAATTTCTCTCTGAAAGGCACTTCCACTACAGGCACAACAGTATCGGCAGGTTCCGATACCTGCGCAACAGAAGACGGGGTATGACCTTGCTGCCCGTTACATCCCGCAAGCACCATGCACACAGCCGCGGCCGCAAAAAGGAAGAATCGTTTCATAAAGATACATTTAAGTTCGTAATCGGGTTCAACATCTTCATGAATACCTGACACCACGAACAAAGATATAATTTTTTCTTACGTCTACAACGATTCTCCCCCGATAATTGTTGTACCCCACAACGTTTTCCGGGCAGGGGAATGCCTAAGTGTACGGCTGAAGTACCTTGAAGGTAGAATCGGGATACCCTGAGGATACAACTGAGGTACTCTGAGAATATGACTTAGAGTACCTCAATATATGCCCGAGAAACCATAGTTTTCCCGAAACGTTCATCAATACTTACATTCTTTGATTACCTCTATCAACTTGCTGAAATCCTCCGGATACACATCTCCGATATTGCCAATACGGAATGTGTCCGCCTGCGAAATCTTGCCGGGATAAATCACGAATCCCCTTTCCTTGAGCTGTGCATAGAACGATTTAAAATCAAAATCCGCATTCGGATAAAGGAAAGAAGTTATGACGGGAGACTGTATAGCGTCAGGCAACAGAGTCTTGAAGCCGAGTGAGCGCATACCTTCTACCAATACCTCATGATTTTTACAGTATCTTTGATGACGTGCCTCTACCCCTCCTTCTTCAGCCAATTCATCCATAGCCTGTTTAAAGGCTCTCACCACATGGGTAGGCGATGTGAAACGCCACTTTCCATGTCCTTTTTCCATCGTTTCCCACTGATCGTAAATATCGAGCGAAAGAGATTTGGAAACACCCTTGCAGCGCATCAGTTCCGACTTGCGGGCGATGATAAAACCGAATCCCGGTACACCCTGGATACATTTATTGGCGCTGCTGATAAGAAAATCAATACCCAGTTCCTCTACATCCAAAGGCACTCCGCCAAAGCTGCTCATAGCATCTACAATCAGCTTCTTTCCGTGCATCTTTACGATGTGGGCTATCTCCTTCAACGGGTTCAGCACGCCGGTAGTGGTTTCGCAATGTACCACCGATACATGTGTAATCTCCGCATTATGTGCCAGATAATCGTCTACATAGCTGACGGACACCTGCTCCGTTTCGTCAAAGGCCAGCATATCATAGTTGATACCGTGATACTCAGCGATATTTCCCATACGGTCACCATAAGCTCCATTGCTCAAAATCAGCAGTTTGTCACCCGGCTTAACGGTACTTCCTATAACGGCTTCCACACAATAGGTTCCACTGCCTTGCAGAAGAACGGAAGTATATTCATCGGTTTGCTTTGTAGCGAGTGCAACGAGGGATTTGCGTATTTCCTCTACGATATGCACATTATAATCCGCATCCCATGTACACCAATCGGTGAGCATGGCTTCTTTTACGGTTTCGGAAGTAGTAAGAGGTCCGGGAGTCAATAAAATGTAAGGTTTCATATTCTTGATAGTTTAAAGTTATTAATATTATCTATTACGGCAGGAAGTTCTTCAATGGAGTCTACTGTATAATGGGCTCCGGCAGCCAGCATACGGTTGCGAACATCCTGTTTGCGGAGCTCCAGTTCGGTAGCAGACAAAGCATTCACTTCATCCAGGGTAAGACCCAGTTCGTTACTGCCAAGCACTACGCCCACCGTCCACACTTTGGCATTCACTCCTTCTTTGATGTCGGCAATCGTGTCGCCTACCTTCACAACACAGTCCACCGAGGGAACGGCAAGTTCCGTTATATTCTTATAAATCATATAAGGAGCAGGCCGTCCTGCGGGAAGTCCGTCGGGCGTGACACAATTATCAACCACATATCCGCGGGCTGCGGCAGCCGGCAACACTACATCCATCATCGCACGGGTATAGCCGGTAGTGGAGCCTATCTTAATTCCTTGCGCACGCAATCCCGATATCGTTTCAACCACACCGGGAATAGGTGTTGTATAATCTTCCAGAGAGGCAAACAACACACGCTGAAAGTCTGCATAGCGCGCCAATATATCTTCCTCGGCATACGGGCGTCCGTATTTCTCCTGAAACTCGTTTCTTACGCGGTCTATATTGAACAAGGCGCGTATTTCCTCTACTTTGGTCAGTCCCATGTGAGCACGCGTTTCAGCAGCCGTTACCGGAGTGCCTATCGCATTAAAACTCTCAATGAAAGCGGCAACCGGAGCGAAACAGCCGTAATCGACTGCCGTACCTGCCCAATCCATAATAATACATTCAATTTTCTTCATAATTTATATCTTTGAGTTATTTCCCTATCCGTTTATTTTGCCATATCCGGAAAAAGTTCCAATGCAACACGCTTACCGGATAAACCACCCGCCGGGTGGGGAGTATCGAGTTCTTCACCGGAAACTTCCGCATATTTCTCACGACGATAACGCTGTATCAGATAAACTGCCGAACCTATAAAAGCTACACTGCATGCTATACCCACATAACCGGACATCAGATTGTAAAAGTCCAGCCAGTTGACAGCAGGATTAAAGAACTCCTTGAATATCAGCACCACCACTGTACCCGTATAACCGATGAAATCCAGTGTAATAATGAAAAAGCCCACATTCCCTTTTATCTTGAAACAAGCGATGAAACGCTCGAAAAAGAGTGTCTGGAAACTAAGGTAGACCGTGTAGAGCGACAAGCTTTGAAGGAACAGCCATGTCATGGGCTGCAATTGCAAGGCAGAATAATTGAAAGCCAGAAAACTCAACGTAGCCGTACCGCAAGTGACCAGCCCCAACAACATACACAACACCTTTATGTTGCTCCGTACTGCGGACATCAGCCCGAACATACACAGAATTATCAATGTAACCGTTGCATCCACCTTGGCAAACGCCCATGACGAGAGTCCCGCCGCATCGACATCGAGTATCTTCACCAGAAAATCTTCCTTGATATCCTGCAATACCGTAACGAACAGATTGGCAAAGAATAACATTACCAGCACAGGCATAAAGTTCTTGAACAGACTTAAACGTGCCTTACTGTCCAGGGCAACCCTTTCCGTGCGCAGTTCTTTATCTGCTTGCGTGGGTTGCGGCATCCGTGTCATCAGCCATCCCAGAAACGACAACAGCGGAAAAGCAAACGCACCGATGAAAGCGGGCATCCAGAATTCACTGATATGCAAATTATCCATCACAAAAAGTCCAATCGACTTTGCGGTTCCCGAACTGATAGCGATGCTCAACCCCATAAGACTTGCCAGTAAATCCGTGACACGACGCCCTTCCAGAAAACTGAAAATCACTCCCCACATACACCCTAAGGAAAGCCCGTTGAAAAACAGGGCAAATACATTGAACGGTTGCGGAAGCGCTCCGAAAAGTACAAGGGAAAGTTCGGCAACCGCCACTGACAGGATAATGAACTTCAAGCGGTTTTCCTTCTTCAACTCGGAAATGACCTTGATACCTATCAGCTTGGAAATAAAATAGCCGGATATCTGTACAATGCTGGTTGCAGTCTTATAGTCCATACCGAAAAAATCGAGTCCGTCAAACGTAGCCGCTGTAAATGGTTTACGCAATGCATACACCAAAGAATAAGAGAGCAAAGCAGCTCCACCCGCCCAAAGAATGAATAAGGCATCAGATAAATTCTTATTGGAAACTGTGAGTTCTTTTTTACCGATTATCGCATTCATGACATCTATCTTGTTTTTGATTCCGGCAGCAAAAGTAAGGCGGTATTTTAACAGCAAAAATGAATTCCCATTATTAATAATATTCATGAAATCAGCATTTTATAATGTAACATTAATGCAATATTAATGTAATGAAAGCATAACATCCCACGGCTTTCTTTGCAGACATTTTGAATAAAGAGCCATTATATCACAACGACATGAACGAACTGCCTGAAATATACAGACGCATTGAATACCTGCGCAACAAAGGTGTAAAAATGAAAGAGATAGCCGACCATACCAATATGGCGGCAAGTGTACTGTCCTCGCTCTACTCAAGCGTATTGCCTACCTATATCGGGTGCATTAAAAAAGGGAATAATGAAGAAGAAGCATTGGACTACGCCCTGTCGCAAGTGAACAATGTATCGAAAAAACGCCTTCTCGGCAATCTGAAAGAGTTAAAAGAACAGTTGTATGCACTGGAGCCTGCGGTTGCCACCGGACAGAAAGAGAATCCGTTTCTGGACATGCTGTCGGAAGAGATGCTCCGTTCCGTACAAGACGCATATAACTACAGCGGCATATACATCAGTTACAGCCTTTCCTCTTCGACCAATGCCCTGAAAGTAGAGCCTTATCTTATTACAACATCCGAAAACAACGGCTATGTGAAAGTCGTACACATGAGCGCCTACAATACCACCCATTTCGGAACAGGTATTTTCAGCAACCACCAGAACTCCTACATCATATTCAATGAACGGGAGTCACCGCAAATGGCACTGTTCACAATCTACCTGCAACTGCCTATGTACGATTTTCCGCATATGCTCAAAGGGCTTTACCTCTGTCTCGACTACAACCGCAACCCGATAGCCCGAAGAATACTGTTTATCAAACACTCGGACAGCACCGGCATGGACGACTTCCTGGAACTGAAAGGCACTATCATCCCCAAAGAAGAGCTGACGGAAGAACAGATACCTTATTATAACTATACCTGCCAGCCGGGCGATTATATCAAAACCTGCTCCGTTCCTTCTCCTTTGTTCAACGAAAAAGATTTGGAAAGAGAAAAAAAGATGCTGGAAATCTGAGCATTGCCCGCAACAGAGCGACTTTGCAACCTGGTTGCATTCCCTATTATCTACCTTTGTATCAAAAACAAGAGATAATATGGGAAACAATAATTGTACATGTTGCTGTGCACACGGTAACGCACAGCCAGACAAACAACCGGAACACATCGGTTTCTTAAAGGACTACGGGAGAATCCTGCTTTCGGCCTCCCTGCTTTTCAGCGGAATCATCCTGAAAGCTACAGGTATGGGATTCTTCGCAGATGACACTGTTATGTTTGCCTGGTACCTGGCGGCATACCTGCCTGTAGGCCTGCCCGTACTGAAAGAGGCGTGGGAAAGCATCCTGCAAAAGGACATTTTCAGTGAATTCACACTGATGTCCATCGCTACATTAGGAGCTTTCTATATCAAGGAGTATCCGGAAGGCGTAGCCGTAATGCTGTTCTACTCACTGGGAGAGCTATTTCAGGAAAGGGCGGTGAGTAAGGCAAAGCGGAATATCAGCGCACTGATTGACGTACGTCCGGAAACGGCAACGGTCATCAAAGGCAATGAGGCCGTTGTCACATCTCCCCGCCACGTACAGACGGGCGACATCATCGAAGTAAAAACCGGAGAACGTGTTCCGCTGGATGGAAAAATGCTGGATGAAGCTGCCGCCTTCAACACTTCCGCACTCACAGGCGAAAGCATACCGCGCACCATCCGTAAAGGCGGGGAAGTCCTTGCCGGAATGATTTCCACGGATAAGGTTATCAGGGTGGAAGTAACACGGCCTTTTGAGAAGAGCGCGCTCTCACGTATACTGGAACTGGTACAGAATGCGTCCGAACGTAAAGCACCGGCCGAATTGTTCATACGCAAGTTCGCCCGCGTCTATACGCCGATTGTAACCGGACTGGCGGCATTGATCGTGCTGCTCCCTTTCCTCTATTCACTGGCAAACGCGCAGTTTTCATTTATCTTTAACGACTGGATGTATCGGGCACTTGTATTTCTGGTTATCTCATGTCCCTGCGCCCTGGTAGTAAGCATTCCTTTGGGATATTTCGGCGGCATCGGTGCAGCATCCCGTCTGGGAATACTGTTTAAAGGCGGCAATTACTTAGATGCCATTGCCAGAATCAATATGGTGGTCTTCGACAAGACGGGCACGCTGACCAAAGGAACGTTTGAAGTACAGTCTTGCCATACCCCGCAAGGCATATCCGAAGAGAAGCTGCTTCAAGTCATAGCTTCTGCGGAACAAAACAGTACACACCCCATAGCCAAAGCTATCACCGGGTATGCAAAGCAAAGGCATATACTCTTGTCTCCGGCAACAGAAGTTACAGAAATTGCGGGCCGCGGACTCAAAGCAAGGATAGACGGACAGCGTGTCTTGGCAGGAAACACCCGCTTATTGTCCGAATATAAGGTGGAATACCCGCAGGAATTATCCGAAATCACCGATACGGTGGTAGTCTGCGCCATAGATTCAGCCTACGCAGGTTATCTGCTGCTATCCGATACACTGAAAGACGATGCCTGTACAGCCATAGAAGAGCTGAAAGCTTTAAATATCAATAATATTCAGATATTATCGGGAGACAAGCAGGCAATTGTCACTAACTTTGCAGAGAAGTTAGGGGTGGCGCGAGCGTATGGCGACCTGCTGCCCGACGGTAAAGTAGAGCACATAGAGGAACTGAAACGAAACACTGCCAACCGGATAGCCTTTGTAGGCGACGGCATCAACGATGCTCCCGTCCTTGCCCTCAGCCATGTAGGTATCGCAATGGGCGGACTGGGCAGCGACGCAGCCATCGAGACTGCCGATGTCGTAATACAAACCGACCAGCCCTCAAAAGTAGCTACAGCCATTTGTGCCGGCAAGCAGACACGCCGGATTGTATGGCAGAACATTTCGCTGGCTTTCGGAGTTAAACTATTGGTACTGGCTTTAGGCGCCGGCGGACTGGCTACCCTGTGGGAAGCTGTCTTTGCAGATGTCGGCGTGGCTCTTATCGCCATAGTAAATGCCATCCGCGTACAGAAACTGATAAAATAGAAAGGGAAAAGCAAATGAAAGAAAAGGATTATTTAGCCTTGTTGGCAAAGAGAGAGATACAGCCCACCGCCATACGCATATTAGTATTGCAGGCCATGCTCAAGGCAGGACGCTCCGTCTCTTTACTCGATTTGGAAAATATGCTGGATACGGTTGACAAATCCTCTATCTTCCGCACCATCACCCTTTTCCTTTCTCACCACCTGATACACAGCATCGATGACGGGACAGGTTCTTTTAAATATGCGGTATGCAGTGCAAGCTGCTCTTGCGAAGTCAACGACCTGCACACTCATTTTCATTGCGAGAGTTGCAACAAGACATTCTGCTTCCAGAATATCCCTACACCGGTAGTACAAGTACCGGAAGGATTTACGCTGAACAGCATCAATTATGTACTGAAAGGGCTTTGTCCGAAATGTGCGGCAAAAGATAAGCAGAAACAAAATTTCAAGACGCAGTGAAGAAAACAGTATACCTGTCGCTTATGAAGATTATATTATCTCCCTGCATTCTTTTGTAATCTAAAGTATTTTGCCTATCTTTGTAAGAATCAATATATTAAATAATGACAAATAGCAACGAAAATCAGATAATCCGTTTTGACTGGGCGATGAAACGTCTGCTCAGGAACAAGGCTAATTTCAGTGTACTGGAAGGTCTGCTCACTACGTTATTGGGTGAAAAGATCATTATCCGGCGGCTTCTTGAGAGCGAAAGCAATCAGGAGGACGAGTATGACAAGTATAACCGCGTCGACATGCTTGCCGAGAATTCCAAAGGTGAGCTGGTATTGATAGAGGTACAGAACAATAATGAATACGCCTACTTCCAGCGTATGCTGTTCGGCACTTCCAAATTGGTGACCGAGTATATCAATAGAGGGGAAAGCTATGACAAGGTCCGCAAGGTCTATAGCGTTAATATCGTCTATTTCTCTCTGGGACATGGAACCGATTTCGTTTATCATGGAAAGACGGAGTTCAGAGGTATCCACACCAATGACCTTCTTGAACTCACCCCTTTCCAAAAGCAGACATTCAAGGTGGATGCGGTGAGCCAGTTATATCCCGAATATTATATCCTGAAAGTAAACGATTTCAATCAGATAGCCAGGAGTCCTTTGGAAGAATGGATTTATTATCTGAATACCGGGGAGATACCTTCTACAGCTACAGCTCCCGGTCTGGAAGAGGCCCGTGAGAGGTTGAAATTGGACAGCATGACCAAGGATGAGCTTGCTGCGTATTACCGCCACTTGGATAATATTGTAATCCTTCGTGACAATATCAATACCGAACGTGAAGAAGGAAGAGCTGAAGGCAAAGCCGAAGGTAGAGCCGAGGGCAGAGCTGAGGGTAGAGCTGAAGGTAGAGCCGAAGGTATTGAAGAGGGGTTGAATAAAGGATTGGCAAAAGGTCATAAAGAAGGAGTAAAAGAAAGTGCCCGTAATTTGAAAAAATTAGGTGTGGCTATTGAGGTCATTTCACAAGCTACCGGATTATCTAAAGAAGAGATTGAAATATTATAAAACGTTTTTTGAAAAGAGAACGTATTTAAATACACAAAAAGTAAAGCCACTGAAAAACAGCGGCTTTACTTTTCAATTTGTGGAGCTGGAGGGAATCGAACCCTCGTCCAAACGAGGAAATCATAAGCTTTCTACATGCTTATCTTTGCCTGATTTTTCGTGCAACGGCAGAACCAAAGCCATCAACCGTTGCCTTATCCTCTAAAGTTTCATCCGAGCCACGAGGCTAACACGAACTATCCCCGATTTGACTGCACCACTTGACCGGAATGCTTCGGAGCAACAGCTTCCGAGTGATGTCTCGTCCCAACACCTTGTGTCGGGATTAAGCTAATCTACTATACTTCGATTAAGCAGCAAGAGCAAATTGTCTTTCGCCAGATAAAATTTTGAAGACTGAGATTTAAGTGCAAATCAACGACGCACTGCATGCTTACTTACCATTTCTGCCCGCTGTCAAATCCAGTCAACCCCATGACTTTATAACGGTCTGAAATTTAAAAGATTGCAGCATTGTTAGAAGTCTTTGGTAACAAACCAGTAACAAAAGGTACATAAATAAACACCTTATCGCTGCTTTCTTTGATGCAAAGATACATATTCTTTTGTTACCAACAATAATATATTTGCAAATATTAGCTGATACAGTTTATCTGAGATATGAATATATATCATACCCTCAGATATACCACATCCAGCAACATCACAGATTTGCATATTATTAATAAAGCATACCCAATCAACAAGCTATATTCCTTTGCCCTTGTAGCAAAAAAACAGCAGCCTTGAGAAAGTCTCATCACCCCAATAAACAGTTCGGAAATCGTCTCTAATTGCCTCTATGAACTTCGTAATATCCTCGCTCCAAACAGCCATAAGAAACCTCTCCCCCCCCTTGATTCTCGCCCGATTTAGGCAGTTCTGTTTCTCTGTAACCATTTATAGTCAATGCTGAAAACCGTTCCAAAATCACCCCTATTCGGCTTCTGTAGGCTCGCTACTCATACAGATACCAAGAGGCAGCTTTGGCTATTCATACATTCTCCGAAATATGCTCTACAACCTACTCTCGTGAAATTCAAGGTATTTTCTTTTGAGTTCCAATACCTTTTCTATACCTTTGCAACGTTCTCTCAATGGAGAGGACAGACATATTAACGAAAAGGTGTTATTGAAATTATCTTCTACATTCAAACTTCGCAACTTTGATGCTGGCACGAAGATGATAGCAATAGCACCACATCATTTGATATATACCTACCTGAGAAGGTCCGAATATTATCAAATTGGTGTGGGCTATTGTTTTATCCGTGCCAAGGTAATGCGAAGACCTGAATGTAGGATAAAGCAAATATAGTTCCCACACCTTTTTTATGCCTATATCTAAGGTGAAACCGCTTACTTCGGGAACTAGTCGGCATAATATTTATGCTATGGAATATAATCCGAAAAAGATTGTAGAAGCTATTGATGTGCTGCGAGAAACTTATGAAAAAAACAAAACTATCAAGATATATAGCATAGACTATATCGGCATTAGAGAAGATGGGGGTTCCACTCCTTCTTCTAAATTTCCTACAGTATTTGACCATGCTAAATATGGAGTCGTTTTCATCCATTATTCATATTGGAGAGTAACTCAAGAAGACAATAGTTTCTTTATACTATTTTTGAAAGATAATGAGTTAGGAGATACTATAGAAGAAAATGGCTGGAGAATGTTTTTTGATGCTCCAATAACAACTTTCAATGTCACTCGTGATAGGAGTTGTTATATAGAAAAAAGAAACTTAAAACTAAGAATACCTTTTAAACAAAGTTCTGCTAATGATTTATTATCTTTATTAACCTACAAGAATTTATCGTCTTTAGTTGAAGATGGAATTGGAATTTGCTTTCAAGCTTTTACAGCAGCTCAGAACTGTACAACTCAGCAGGAACTGGATTTTTTAAAAGAATTACTTAAAAGTAATCAGGAGATAGAAAACCTTAACAAGCAACTTTTTGGGGAGAAATTAAATTGCTTTTATAAAGAAAAAGCGATAGAAGGCTACAAAGAAATGCTTGACGAAATAAAAGAATTAGTAAAACAGCAATAAACGAACAATGACATGAAGAAAATTTGGTTACATGATAAACACTTTTATAAAGTAACATACAACGACCCAGCTTTTGAAATTATAATTAAATTTATAGAGAAAATACCTCCTAGTCTTGACTGTAATTATAACGAAGTCTCTCACGATGCAAGTGAATATATTTTCTTGCTTCATAAAGAATGGCTCGGAAGTTTTCCCTATATCATTGTTTACTATGTCTTAGAAAATGATTATAAACAAAACTCTTATGAACTATACCTTAATTGGCAATATAACTACCTTATTAAATGGCATCCGCGTAGAATTAGACTTTTTGATGTAAAGCCGAAAGACGAGGAAGATGAGAAAGACTACAAAGAAGAATTGCATACCTATAATGAATTGAGAGACTATATGGAAGATGCAAATGAAAAATATGTGGAAGAACAATATGAGACTTATTTACTTGACCGTCAGGATGCAGAAGAATTAAAAGAATGGATTAAAAGGAATAAATCCTAAAGCTGTTGTTTTTAAAATCTATATACTAAAAATATGAATGTAAAATTATTTAAAGTTGGACTGATTGTTATTTTAATATCGTCTTGTTCTAATAAGACTGTTCAAGAATCACTTTCAACCATTGATACCTTGCTGCAAAACAAAGCAGATACTCTTTTGACAACCTCAATGATAGAGCACAAAGCTACATCAGGTAAGGCTATCATCATGGAAACCGCTACGGGTTATATTAAAGCAATGGTAGGACTGGAACGGAAAGATACCCTCTCCCCATTCCAGCCTACAACCGATTTCTGCACCCCATATTCAACGGAACAGAGGCAGGTAGCCACCCTTTTGGCTGCACTGGAAACTGGTAAAATTAGTTTATCCGACACCGTAGATGTAGGCGAAGGTATTTATATCTCTGACAGTGATACGATAAAAGACCATAACTGGCATAGAGGTGGCTATGGAAAGATAACTGTAGAATGGGCAATAGCCGCCAGTTCTCGCATTGGAGAAGTCTTGATAAGGGAACGTGCCTTTGACGATAATAAATCCGAATACGAGGCTGCAATCGGGCAAATCGGTTATGGTAAACCCGATTCTGTCAAGGGACTGGATTGCATACTGAATACCGATGTGGCTGCTTCAAAAATATCTCCAATTCAGTTGATTACTTTCTATAATGCGATAGCCAATCATGGGCGCATGGTGCAGCCTCAGCTATATAAGGATAGTGTAGCGATTATCAACCCTCAGATTGCTTCCAAAGCAAACATAGATAGTATTCGTCAAGTACTGGAAAGAACGGTAGCAGAAGGGCTTGGAAAGCGTGTCAATACAAATAAGGCAAAGGTAGCAAGCAAAGGAGGAACAATACAGATAGGAAATCCCAATGATTCAACCTATATCATAGATTTCTGCGGTTACTTCCCTACTGACAATCCCCGATACACCATCCTTGTTGTCTTGGAGAAACAAGAGCTTCCTGCAAGCGGTCATATACAAGCAGCAGGACTGTTTAGAAAAATAGTTGAACAATTAATACAGAATAAATGAAAAAGTTAATAGCTCTTTATTTAATTTTACTCCCTCTTTGGGCTTTTGCGCAACAGACGTTTGTACCTGTTTCCGCGACTATGACTGATGCAGAAGGCAGCTATACTTCCAAAAACTTCGATGCACCGAATCTGCAATTCTGGGATAACCAATCATCCATAACAGTCAAATGGGGTGGCGATAGACTATCCCTACAAAAAGTAGGTTCAGCCAACGACACTTATAGCACCACAGTTTCCGCTAATGGCATGTCCCTTACTGTCTCCGCTTATCGTAGCTCAAATAGCGGTAAAATATATCTGATAATGGTAAAGCGGAAATCAAGAGAAGGAAGCGTAACAATCAATTTCAAAGAGAAAAAATATACCTATCAGTAATGGGGAAAGGTAGTGAAAAAGGTTGTGGATGCTTGACCGCTGTTGTTTTTGCTTTATGGATATGGTTTACTCTGGTATTATCTCCCGATAGTAATTCAGGAGTACGCTATGGTGCTATCGGAGAATTTTCATACGGCTTTGCAATTGTAACCGGACTCATTCTTGTAGTCATTTTATGGTACATGACTCGCAAATTATAAGAAAGTAAAATAAAAAGTATGTAGCTTTATGCTATTCTCCTCATGCTTTATCAATGGTAATCGCTTGCTTTAGGGAGAGAAGAAGCAACATAAGTGAGAATTTATGAAAAAGATTTTTATTTTATTACTTACTACTTTCATGTTGATTTCATGTAGTAGTGGTTATTTAGGCAAATACAGTGTTGATTACATAAAATTGAGCGATGGTACAGAAGCTGCCGTAAATGGTTCTATGAGAGTTTATGAAAACAGAATTGAATTTGATGATATGGATACAAAGATTGACAATGTAGCCACAATCATAGAAAAAAGAGAAGAATCATCTGGGTGTTACTTCACAATCGTAGATAAGCAAGGAAATAAAGGAATCCTATATATTTCTGACTATCACGATGAAGTAAAATTGATGGATATGAATTATAAAACGATAGGAACGTTTAGGGCTAAAAAAAATGTTTGGTAATATGGAGAAAATAGCAGCGTTTATCATTTGGTTTATTATTTGGGGAGGAATAACTATTGCAATACTTTATTTAATAGAGTTTGGCTTTACTAATCCTTTATATATTGATTGGAAATCCCACCTCTCTTTTTTTATTTTCCCTACCATTCTTGGATTAATTGGAGCGAAGGGGACGGTAAATGATTAATTGGTATATTAAAAAGAAACATTTTAAGAAATAGCAATTCAAAATTCTACATTAATGAATGGCGGAGGATGGACTGGCTTAGTAGTCGGCGGATTAACCGGACTTGGAACGGGTAGTTTTGGTGGTTTCTTGGCTATGGCTGTTATAGGTCGTTTAGTAGAAATTATCAGTGACCCTGATAGGCGTAAGCAAGAGTAGATTTATATCATGGAGATGTAAACGGTAGCCTATTGCAAAAAAAATAAAGTCGTAATGGAATGATACTCTGTTACGACTTTATTTTTTATAGCTGGGTGATGAAGGTTATAGCTGGGTAATCTGAATAAATCTGATAGTAGATTTAGCAGACTGGGAGGGTAGAAATATATACCCTTTTCCTCCGTAATAAAGAGAGGTCTAAATTTCTTCATACTGATAAGCACACCACCCCACCTCCTAAAACAGCCCCCTCCATATTACCAGTTTTAAATTTATATCTCTCCCTTCCCAAATTTCCAAACAGAGGTTTCCAATCAAAACCAACCATTTAACGAAATTTCAGTAGTTCAAAATAGAGCCACGTGCAGCTTCTATACATAGGCAGGAAGATGTTTTCCGGAAAAGCACTCCCTCAAATCACTGATGATTTTCGTTTATTCAATTATTTATAATTAGTACAATATAGAATTTGTTACATTAACTAAGGTTTAAAACAGCGAAGTCAAGGAAGCTATACTATTTCCTTTCTCGAAAGCACATCAGACATATAAATTCCGCTATTCCGTTCATACTATCTCCCAAGTCGGATTTATAGCTCAAATCGCTATTCAGTCAGATATAAGTACGGAGCAGGGAGCAATCCTTGTAAATACTTGGTATCTGCCTAAATCAATCAATAATCATTTAATTCAAAATCATTATGGAAGCATTACAAATCATGCCTATCATGGCACAGAACCAATCGAGATTAAACTTGGGTGAGTACGCAGAAGAAGCAACCATTATCCAAGACGAAATGACAGCAAAGTCGGGTATCAGTTTCCTTGAAGCAAATACCGATGCAATCACCATGAACGAGCTTGCAAACAAGTGTGTCGTTCCGACATGGGCTAATCAAGAGCTGACTATCGCACACCAAGATTTTATATCCTGCGTACATGATGCAGCCAGTTCCTTCTATGCAGGAGAACGGCTGAACAGCCCCGATATAAGGGTGTCACACATTGTCCGAGGCAGAGTGCCGCAAGCATTGGGAAAGAAAGCCTCAGAGCTTTTAGAATGCGAAAAGACGCAGTTCTATCAACGGCTCGCATTTGCTTTTACTATCCCAACCATTACCGAAACGGTAAGAGGGCAACGGCTTGAATTGTGCATCGGTGGAGTGCGGAACTACAGCGACCTTAATTTGTACCGAGCCACCAAAGGAATAGAGAAGTTCTCCGTTTTTGTCGGTTGGAGGGTGCATGTCTGTTCCAATCAGGTGCTAACTGGTGAGGGGCTGAAATACAACATGGAGGTGACGAACATCAACGAACTCTATCGCAACGTGCTTGAACTGTTCCACAGCTTCAATCCTGCAAAAGAAATCCACCTGATGCAGACGCTTACCGATACCTCACTGTCCGAAACCCAGTTTGCGCAAATCGTAGGACGGATGCGGATGTACCAAGCATTGTCACCTGCAAGGCAGAAAGCAGTTCCAAGACTACTGATAACCGACAGCCAGATTAATTCTGTTTGTCGAGACTACTACCACAACGAAGTGTTCGGAGCAAAGGATAACGCTATATCCATGTTCGATTTTCATAATCTTCTAACGCAGGCTAACAAAGGCAGCTACATTGATACTTATCTGCAACGAGCCGTAAATGCTACGGAAGTCAGTGTAGGGCTTAACAACGTCCTGCAAGGAATTGATAACAAATACGCTTGGTTCTTGGGCTAAGTGGTGTTGATTGAGAGAGAGGAAAGGGCAGCTATTCAGTTAGTTGTCCTTTCTTTATTTTATGAACTTCTTAAAACTACAATAATATGGAATTACAAAACAGTCGTGAATACAAGGCAGTACAAGAACTGGAACGAGCCTTAAACGATATGGGCTGGAGTCCCAAGAGATTCGCAGAAAGCACCCGATTCTACCACCGCACCTTACAGCAGGAATTAATGCGAACCATAGTGGCGGTTATCCGAATGGTAGGTGACGACAGCTATAGGACAGACCTCAGAAACCAAGCATCGCATGAACTGTGTAAACGGATAATAGACAGCGGTGTGCTGGATGATATTTATCTTCCGTTCATCTGATAAAGTACAGACAACAATTATCAAGAGGACATCATCAGCGTGGTGTCCTCTTTTATTTATTAATTAATAAAACATCACATATCATGGATATAGATTATCAAGTGGGAGAGGTGGAGCTTTCCTATAAATCAACAGTTAGAGAGAAGCGAAAAATCGCTACATCTTCCGATGCGTACGGAATGTTACTATCTACGTTCAGAGAAGATACAATCGGCTATAAGGAATATTTTAGATTTTTATCGGTTTGACTTAACCAATTGATAAATAAACTTTTAACGAATTATTTGAGAAATAGAGGTAACGATTTAGCAACTGTGCGAATTTCAGCATTTTGCGTTGCTATGCTGTCAAATAACTCTTTCATTTACAAATATAACATCTTTTTTCGAAAGTACGAACTATCTACGGTGATTTTTACGAGTATCATAAAAAAGCTATTCCGATTTTTTTCTATGAGTTACTAATATCCCAATTTATTATGAAGTTGCATTTTATCTCTTCTGTTTTTATAAATTGTACTTAATAAACAAATAATTAAGGTTAGATAATCGGGCAAATATTCTTTTCAAACTAATTAGCTTGTTTTATATAGTTGTCCAATTTCAGCAACCCTCTGTAATATCCTTCAAAAATGGTATGGCTATGTTTTTCTATGTTCAATGAATCATAGTTCAGAACTATCTCCGAACAATTTGAAAATATATCGGCAGCTTTCTTTATTTCGGGGGTGAAAGATTCTTCCATCTTGTCTTTCTTCCCATTTGCCAGATAAATATAAAGTGAACAGTTCTCATGACATTCATCTGCGAAACAGGTAATTCGGTCAATCATCATCCGCTGGCTATACACATAGTTAGGAGAAACAGCTAAAATGCACCGAAATAAATCAGGGTTAACAAGCATAGCATATGTTACGAAAGTTCCTCCTAAAGAATGCCCAGCTAAAAGAATTCGTGAAGAAGTACCATATTTACTCTTCATGAAAGGAATTACTTCGTTTTTCAATGATAATAACAAAGAATCTGCCTTGCCGGGATTATCATATCCGCTCACTGAATCAAAATCGGTATAAGGAGGTGTCAGTTCACTCTGCCTATTAGGATTGGAAACACCAACTATGACACAAGGCACATTGGGATATATCAACTCGAAGGTAGAACAAAACAGATTGAATGTAGGTGGATATTGAGCATCAAATACATAAATGGTTAACAAGGAATCACTTTCTAAAGTAGCGTTTACTCCACTTCGATATACTTGAATTTCACGTGGTTCATTAAAATATTTGGAATTATAGATGTATCTGTCTCCCAGTGCCTGCAAAGAATAAAAGTCCGCCTGCGCATTGCTGTTCAAACAGAATGCAATACAGAACAAAGCAAAAGATAAAATCAATTTCATAATCTAAGCAATAATTTTATAGTCCATTTTTAACGTGTATTAGTCTTATTTTTGGGTCGCAAAGATACGAAAAGTACCATTCACAAGCCTTGTATGAACGATACTTTTTGTACTTCAATGTAATAAGGTAATTACAGTTTTATCCCTTTATGTTGCGGCTGCATGGGTCGGCGTATGTTCTGCCTTAACTTCTCGAACTGTTCCTTGAACCACTCGGCAATGGGCTTTCGGTCAATGGCAAGAACTAATCTCGTCCCGTCCGTGGGGTCTTTCACCACTTGAAACCCTGCCTTTTCTGTCGTGAATTTCCTTCCGTGTTCCTCCGAATAGAGTTTCCCTGCATACTCCAACGGCTTTCCCTTGGCTTCGAGATGGTATTTCGTTGGCTCTGCCCCATAGAAAAATAAAACGTAACGAACGCTCTATCAGCTAATTCGCTACGCTTTGTCCAAATTTACTTTTTCGCTATGTGTTTATTTTATATATCAGAGGAGAAACTGAAAGCAGCCGCACATGCATACCCTTCCTCGTACAGGTCGGTAAGCTTGCTTATGTCCCTTTCGATGCGGTCCACCACTATCGGTTTTTGCGGACGTATCACGGTAATCTCTCCCGCATCTTCCAGCCGTTCCACCAACTCCAACTGTTCGTTGTAAACACTGCTGCGCCGGTTGATAGCCTCGCGCAGGCGAGGATATTTCCTATAAATAAAAGATGGGACTTTAGTCCCTTGAATATCTTTCCGATACCCCCGGTTACGCGTAAGCACCACTACATTGCGGTCGTAACCGTCGCGGCGGGCACGCATCAGGGGAATGCTGTCCGCAATGCCGCCGTCCAGCATCGGAATATTATCCACATACGTAACGGGGCAAACAAAAGGCAGACTGCTCGAAGCGCGCACAATATCGATGACACGCTCCTTGTTCTTCTTTTCCTCAAAATAGTCGGCTTCTCCGGTCAGGCAGTTGGTGGTTACCATGACAAAACGCTCCGGGCAACTGAAATAAGCATCATAATCATACGGCAGGATATGCTCGGGAAACTCACGGAACAACAGGTCGAAATCCATGATGTTACGTTTCTTCAGCAGATATTTCAGTCCGATATAATTATACTTCTCCAGCAGGTCGATATTGCTGTACCTGGCACGTCCCCGCTGCCCCGACATGTACGACAATCCGTTGCATGCACCCGCGCTGACACCAATCGTATAAGGAAAGCGGATGCCCCGGTCCATGAAATTGTCCAACACGCCGCAGGTGAATACGCCTCGCATGCCTCCACCCTCCAGAATCAGGCCGCTCCGATTGTCTATATGTATTATTTTCTCCATAAGTGTCAGAATTAACGCACCAAAGATAGCTTTTGTTTACGATATTCTGTTTATATTTGCACACATAACTATAAATTAATAACAATTTAATCATGATGAAAAAGTCTGTATTAATTGCCGCCTTAGGACTGTTCAGTCTGAATACAATGGCACAAGACGCCCCCAAAGAAGAGGGATTCGTCTTTACTACCGTAAAAGAAAACCCGATTACGTCCATCAAGAACCAGAACCGTTCCAGTACGTGTTGGAGCTTCTCCAGCCTCGGTTTCCTGGAAAGCGAGCTGTTGCGCATGGGCAAAGGAGAATACGACCTTTCCGAAATGTTCGTTGTACATCACACCATGGTAGACCGCGGACAGAACTACGTACGCTATCACGGCGACAGTTCTTTCTCACCGGGCGGAAGTTTTTATGACATCATGTTCTGCCTGAAGAACTACGGACTCGTGCCGCAGGAAGCCATGCCGGGCATTATGTACGGTGATTCGCTGCCTGTACACAACGAACTGGATGCCGTGGCAGGCGCATACGTAGATGCCATCGCCAAAGGCAGACTCACCAAGCTGACTCCCGTATGGAAAAACGGTCTGAGCGCCATTTACGACACTTACCTCGGCAAATGCCCTGAAAAGTTCACTTACAAAGGAAAAGAATACACACCGAAGACTTTCGGCGAATCACTCGGAATCAATCCGGACGATTATGTATCGCTGACTTCGTATACACACCACCCGTTCTACACCCAGTTTGCCATCGAAATTCAGGACAACTGGCGCAACGGTCTTTCCTGGAACCTGCCTATCGACGAGCTGATGGCTGTTATGGACAATGCCATCAAGAACGGTTACACCTTTGCATGGGGCAGTGACGTGAGCGAACAAGGTTTCACCCGCGACGGTATCGCCGTTATGCCGGATGCAGCCCGCGGCGCAGAACTCACCGGTTCGGACATGGCTCGTTGGACAGGTCTTACCGCTGCCGACAAGCGCAAAGAGCTGACCGGCAAACCGCTGCCGGAAGTCAACGTTACCCAGGAAATGCGTCAGACTGCTTTCGACAACTGGGAAACAACCGACGACCACGGCATGGTTATCTACGGCATTGCCAAAGACCAGAACGGAAAAGAATATTTCATGGTAAAGAATTCCTGGGGACTGAGCGGCAAGTATAAAGGCATCTGGTATGCTTCCAAAGCTTTCGTTGCTTACAAAACCATGAATATCCTTGTTCATAAGGATGCACTGCCCAAAGACATCGCCAAGAAACTGGGCATTAAATAACGTCTTTCCGAAACCGGAACAGAAAAAGAAAAACGCATTAGTTGTCATCACTTATCACCAAATCCCTGCATTCCCCTATTCATCGGGTATACAGAGAGTGACGACAAAATTATAAGAGTGACGACCGAATATCGGTCGTCACTCTTTTTTTGCAGCTTTCCGAACCAACCATCTGTATTGCAAACACTTGCCATTCACAGACAGAAAATTGATTATGCCTTGTTTTCTTTGTTTTTTGCCACATTTCACTCCGGTTATCTCCGGTACAAAATACAACAATGCCTTATATATAATGCCGCAAAGCTTCATACATAATGTCGTTATACCTGTTTCTTTTCTTCGTTTTGCAATTGGCAACCGAAGAGCCCGCAGTTGGCAACCGCACGGCCCGCAACCGGAAACCGGACAGCCCGCAATTGAAAAACGAAGTTTTACACTGTTCCGAACGGTATTTTACACCATACACAAGCGGGAAAAAGACGGTATGAAACAAGAAAACAACAGGTGTTTCCCACGTTTCTCACCTTACTTTTTTTATATCTTCCACGATCTGTGGCGCTGTCAGCCGGTTGTCCCGCAGCAACTCGCCTGCATCATAACGGTCTGCAAACTCTTTACGGATGCCATAGTTCAGCACTTTCATGCCCGATGCGCCGTAATAGCGGGCAATCTTCTCGCCAAAACCACCGTCGAGCACACCGTCTTCGAGAGTTACCACCAACGTGTGGTCGCGTTTCAAATCTTCGAGCAAAGCCTCATCCACTCCGGTAATGAAACGGGGATTGACGAGTGTTGCATCCATTCCGGTTTCTTCTTTCAGCTTTCCAACCACTTCTTCGCCCAATTGAAAGAAAGAGCCAAGCCCAAGAACGGCAACCTGCCCGCCACGGTGCGCCACTTCATAACGGTTCAGCAGCTTGCCGTAATCCTTCTCCGGTTCGATGCCGCGCGAAAGGACTCCGTTGGCGGGAACACGAATGGCTACGGGATGCTCCGTCTGATGAATCCCCCACTCCAACATGGCAAAATACTCCTCACGGCAAGTAGGAGCCAGATAAACCATGTTCGGAATGTTGCCGATGACCGGAATATCGAACAGGCAAAGGTGAGTGACATCGTTCATTGTCGAAGCACCACCCCAAAAGACGAGAATCAATGCGGGATTGTTGTTGATACAGAGGTCCTGCGACAACTGGTCGTAGGCGCGCTGGATGAAAGTGCTGTACACCCCGAATACCGGTTTCCCGCCACCGGCGGCAATGGCAGACGCCATGGCAACGGCGTGCTCCTCGGCAATGCCCACATCGACAAACTGACGCCCCGCCTCTTCGCGACGCTCTGGCGTAAAGCCGAATACGGTGGGTGTGCCCGCTGTGATGCCGACAACGGTACGGTCTTTCTTCATCTCTTGCAGCAGATACCTTGCCGTAAGGTCGCCGTAATCTTCCTCATTGCCGGAGTCAACCGCCGGGCTACCCGTCTCCAGGCAGAACGGAGCACTGTAATGGAAACGTTCCTGCTGCTGCTCGGCAAGGCGGTAGCCTTTACCTTTGAGGGTATTGATGTGTACCGCAACCGGGTGGTCGATGTCTTTCACCTTTCGGAAAGCATCTATCAATGCCTGCACGTTATTGCCGTCTTTCACGTACAGATAATCCAGTCCCATGGCGGTAAAGAAGTTGCAAGGCGCCTGACCGTCGGTTTCGCGCAACAGTTGCAGGTTGCGATACAAACCGCCGTGATTTTCGGCAATGGACATTTGGTTGTCGTTCACAATCACGATGAAGTTCGTTCCCAGTTCGGCAGCATTGTTCAACCCTTCAAAAGCCTCGCCACCGCTTAAAGAGCCGTCGCCGATTACGGCTATCACATTGCCCGTACCGCCTTTCAGGTCGCGCGCTTTGGCAAGTCCGGTGGCAAGGCTGACGGAAGTCGACGTATGTCCGATAACGAAGAAGTCATGTTCGCTTTCCGAGGGTTCGGTGTAGCCCGACACTTCATCGTATGCGGCAGCGTCCATAAATGCCGCCTTGCGCCCTGTGAGTATTTTGTGTGCATAGCTTTGGTGGGAAACGTCGTAGACAATCTTGTCTGCCGGCGAATTGAACACATAGTGCAAGGCAACGGTAGCCTCTACCATACCCAGATTCGGGCCTACATGACCGCCGTGCTCACTCAGCTTCTTCAGCAATACACCGCGCACTTCTTCACTCAATGTTTCCAGTTCGCCTGCCGAAAGCCGCTTCACGTCGGCAGGCCCGTTAATCTTTTCTATATACATAGCTTTATTTATAAATAGATGGTTTATTTAAAAACGACGGATAGCATAAAAATAATTTACCGATATGTCCGACGCTGCAAAAATACAACGGAGAGAACATTCGGAAGGTAGACGGATTACGGTTTGCGTTACCCTTTTTACGGTTTGCGTTTTTGCTCAAAATCTCCCCGGATGTGCATTTTTTACCTTGTTTTCTTGTCAAACCCAACTCTTTGCGTAAATTTGCAAGCTGATAGTTAACCGGACAATTTCAGTAGCAGGACTCTACTACTCCTATTCCCGGTACTGACATATGGAATACTAATACTAATAATTAATAACATGAGTTTGAAAATCGTTGTACTGGCAAAACAAGTTCCCGACACACGCAACGTTGGGAAAGATGCCATGAAAGCCGACGGAACCATTAACCGCGCGGCACTCCCCGCCATCTTCAACCCCGAAGACCTGAATGCCCTTGAGCAAGCTCTCCGGCTGAAAGATGCACATCCGGGCTCCACCGTAACCATCCTGACCATGGGACCGGGACGCGCAGCCGAAGTTATCCGTGAAGGACTTTACCGCGGTGCCGACAACGGCTATCTGCTGACCGACCGCGCTTTTGCCGGAGCCGATACGCTGGCCACTTCCTACGCCCTTGCCACCGCCATCAGGAAGATAGGCGATTATGACATCATCATTGGCGGCCGCCAGGCCATCGACGGCGATACGGCACAGGTAGGCCCGCAAGTGGCTGAGAAGTTGGGATTGACGCAGGTTACTTATGCGGAAGAGATTCTGAATGTGGACAAAGCAGCCGGAAAGATTACCGTAAAACGCCATATCGACGGCGGTGTGGAGACTGTGGAAGGTCCGCTGCCCATCGTTATCACCGTTAACGGAAGCGCCGCACCCTGCCGTCCGCGCAATGCCAAACTGGTGCAGAAATACAAACGCGCTCTCGGTGCGCAGGAGAAAGCCGCCATTGAAAAAGAAGGCGCCGAACTGCCGTATGCAGCCCTTTACGAGAAATACCCTTATCTGAACATCACGGAATGGAGTGTAGCCGACGTCAACGGCGACCTCGCACAATGCGGTCTGAGCGGCTCGCCCACCAAGGTGAAAACCATTCAGAATATTTCATTCCAGGCCAAAGAAAGCAAAACGCTCACGGGCAGCGACCGGGATGTAGAAGATTTGATTGTTGAACTGTTAGCTAACCACACCATAGGATAAGATTATGAATAACGTATTTGTATATTTGGAGATAGAAGGCACTACGGTAGCCGATGTCAGTCTCGAACTCCTGACCAAAGGTCGTAAATTAGCTAATCAGTTGGGCTGCCAACTGGAAGCAGTTGCTGCTGGCAGCAATCTGGCAGGCATTGAAAAGCAGATATTGCCCTTCGGCGTCGACAAACTGCACGTATTCGACGCTCCGGGCCTGTTCCCATACACTTCCCTTCCCCACTCTTCCGTCCTCATCAACCTGTTCAAGGAAGAACAGCCGCAAATCTGCCTGATGGGTGCAACCGTTATCGGCCGCGACCTCGGCCCGCGCGTATCTTCCGCACTGACCAGCGGACTGACCGCCGACTGTACCTCACTCGAAATCGGCAACCATGAGGATAAGAAAGAGGGCAAGACCTACGAAAATCTGTTGTACCAAATCCGTCCCGCATTCGGCGGCAACATCGTGGCAACGATTGTGAACCCCGAACACCGTCCGCAAATGGCGACCGTGCGCGAGGGCGTGATGAAGAAAGAGATTCTGGATGCCGACTACAAGGGTGAAGTAATCCGCCACGACGTTGCCAAGTACGTTCCCGAAACGGACTATGTAGTGAAGGTTATCGACCGCCACGTAGAAAAGGCGAAACACAATTTAAAGGGGGCTCCCATCGTCATTGCCGGCGGTTACGGCATGGGCAGCCGCGAGAACTTCGACATGCTGTTCGACCTTGCCAAGGAGCTTCACGCCGAAGTAGGCGCCAGCCGCGCCGCCGTCGATGCGGGCTATGCCGACCACGACCGTCAGATAGGTCAGACGGGTGTAACCGTCCGTCCGAAGCTCTATATCGCCTGCGGCATCTCAGGACAAATCCAGCACATCGCCGGAATGCAGGAGAGCGGCATCATCATCTCCGTGAACAATGACGAGAACGCTCCTATCAATGCCATTGCCGACTACGTTATCAACGGTACGGTAGAAGAGGTTATTCCGAAGATGATTAAGTATTACAAACAGAATAGTAAATAAGGAGTTAACTCCGCTAACTCCTAAAGGGAAAAACAATATGGCTAATTTTTATACAGATATTCCGGAACTCAAGTATCACTTGAACAATCCGATGATGCAGCGTATCTGCGAACTGAAAGAACGCGGCTACGAAGATAAAGACAAGTTCGATTATGCACCGCAGGATTATGCGGATGCAATCGACTCCTACGACAAGGTGCTCGAAATCACCGGTGAGATTACGGGTGAGATTATCGCGCCCAATGCCGAAGGTGTGGACGAAGAAGGCCCTCATTGCGCCAACGGCCGTGTGGAATATGCCAGCGGCACCAAACAGAACCTCGACGCCATGGTAAAGGCCGGACTGAACGGTATGACCATGCCGCGCCGTTTCGGCGGACTGAACTTCCCGATTACCCCGTACACCATGTGCGCGGAAATCGTAGCTGCCGCCGATGCCGGCTTTGGCAACATCTGGTCTTTGCAAGACTGTATCGAGACTCTTTACGAGTTCGGTAACGAAGACCAGCACAGCCGTTTCATTCCCCGCATCTGCGCCGGTGAAACCATGTCCATGGACCTGACCGAACCCGATGCCGGTTCCGACCTGCAGAGCGTGATGCTGAAAGCCACTTACGATGAAGCCAACAACTGCTGGCGCCTGAACGGCGTGAAGCGTTTCATCACGAACGGCGATGCCGACCTGCACCTCGTGCTGGCACGCTCGGAAGAGGGAACAAAGGACGGCCGCGGTCTGTCCATGTTCATCTACGACAAGCGTGACGGAGGTGTAAACGTGCGCCGCATCGAAAACAAGCTGGGTATCCACGGTTCGCCCACTTGCGAACTGGTCTACAAGAATGCGAAGTGCGAACTTTGCGGCGACCGCAAGCTCGGTTTGATTAAATACGTAATGGCGTTAATGAACGGCGCCCGTCTGGGTATCGCCGCTCAGTCCGTAGGTCTGTCACAGGCTGCCTATAACGAAGGGCTGGCTTATGCCAAAGACCGCAAACAGTTCGGCAAAGCCATCATCGAGTTCCCCGCCGTGTACGATATGCTGGCTATCATGAAAGCCAAACTGGATGCCGGCCGTGCCCTGCTGTACCAGACTTCACGCTACGTAGACATCTACAAGGCACTGGACGACATCGCCCGCGAACGCAAACTGACTCCGGAAGAACGTCAGGAACAGAAGAAATATGCCAAACTGGCCGATTCCTTCACACCGCTGGCAAAAGGTATGAACTCCGAATACGCCAACCAGAATGCTTACGACAGTATCCAGATTCACGGCGGTTCCGGCTTCATGCTGGAATATGCCTGTCAGCGCATTTATCGCGATGCACGTATCACCAGCATCTACGAAGGTACTACACAGTTGCAGACGGTAGCCGCCATCCGCTACGTCACCAACGGTTCTTATGCCGCCACCCTGCGCGATTATGAGCTGATTCCGTGCAGCGAAGAAATGCAACCGCTGTTGGACCGCGTAAAAGAAATGACGAATAAGTTCGAAGCCTGCACCAATGCCGTTAAGGAAAGCGGCAATCAGGAATTGCTAGACTTCGTGGCTCGCCGTCTTTACGAAATGGCTGCCGTGTGCGTAATGTCTCACTTGCTGATTCAGGATGCGACAACAGCTCCCGAAATGTTTGCCAAATCGGCGCTGGTGTACGTAAACTATGCCGAGTCTGAAATAGAGAAGCATTTCAACTTCATCCGTAAGTTCAAGGCGGAAGAGTTGGAAAGCTATCGCAAGTAAAGACGTATAGATAGAAAATGCAGCGGACACCGGAACTGATAAAGTTCCGGTGTCCGTTTGCTTTTTATACACCCTAACTCTGTATCCAAAACAAGATTCGTCAACCATTAATCAGATGAAGCCGGATATAGAAATCGCAAATATTAACTAAAAAAAAAGTTACTTTTCACTCAATATACAATTATTATTTATATCTTTATTTCTTTCAAGGATTTTCTTTGAAAATGAATCTAAAACACAACCAAACGTATGCAGCAAAGACACGAAAACAGAAAGACTTACTTTCAGGAACTGGCAACGACCAGTGAACTTCATTTCCTTCCCTACATTCACCGATTCACTTCTGTCACTCCCCAAAGCCGGATTCTTGAAATCGGTTGTGGCGAAGGTGGCAATCTGGTACCCTTTGCCCGCATCGGCTGCCGGGTTACAGGCATTGATTTATCTGAAAACCGCATCCGGCAAGCCCGCCAGTTCTTCCAGGAAGAAAGACTGCCCGCCACTTTCATAGCCTCGGATATTTTTCAAATCATACAATTGGAAGAAGCATTCGACATCATACTGATTCACGATGTTATAGAGCATATCTCCGAAAAATACCGCCTTTTAGAACATATCAAACGCTTCCTCACTCCCGGTGGACTACTCTTTATCAGCTTCCCTCCCTGGCAAATGCCTTTTGGAGGGCATCAGCAGATTTGCCGGAACAAATATGTTTCACGCCTGCCTTTCATTCATTTATTGCCCGCAGGCATCTACAGCAGTTTATTACACCACTTTGGCGAAAGCCAGGCACGCATCGATGAACTTCTCGGCATACGGAAATGCCGGACAAGTATCGAACTATTCGAGAAACTTCTCTGCACTTCCCACTATCGGATTTTTCACAAACAATTCTGGTTTATCAATCCGCATTACGAACAAAAATTTCACCTTAAACCGCGTAAATTGCCACGCCTCATCGGTTCGATACCGCATCTGCGCAATTTTTTCTGTACCTCATGCTTTTATCTGATACAATCATGAGGAACCGTATCCATGAACTGGACTATCTGAAATGCCTGTTTATCATACTCATGATCATCTTTCACCTGAGCCATATAGGAAGTAAGTATCCGTATGCCAAAAGTATCGTATATACTTTCCACATGCCCGCCTTCCTGTTGATTTCGGGTTATCTGATTAACGTGCATAAAAAGCCGGAAATTTTTCTGAAAGCGATGGCATGGATATTCATTCCATACACCATTATGGAAATCAGTTATGCCTGCATGTCTATGCTATTTCCCGTTTGGGACGGGATAAAAGAAATCAATGCCTCAGTTCTGCTCGGCAAAGTATTGCTTGATCCTATTGGGCCGTACTGGTATCTGCACACATTCATATTATGTGGCACCACCTATTATTTCGTGCATACTTATCTCAGTTCGACTCCATTTATCCGCCTACTGGTAACAAGCAGTCTTCTTTTACTCTTCTCTTACATCTTTCATTTGCTGACATTTGCCAATGCTTTCTATTTCATGGCAGGCACTGCTATCCATCTGGGAAAACGTCCGTTCCTATCTTGTTTCCCCGCTTCTTTTCTTGCCATTATCCCTCTGGTTTTTCTGTGCAGCCAGCCGGAGAATCTGAACAGAGGCACTTTAGGAGGAATATTAATTACCGGATTGGTCATCAGCCTTTCGCTGTACATCTACAAACATCTTCCCCATACTGTGAAGCAAGCTTCACTGTTCATCGGAAAGAACACATTGCCTATTCTTCTTTTCTCCCCCGTCTTTACCGCACTGTCCAAACTCTTTCTGCCTTTCTTTTCGTTCGACCCGACAGGGATATGCTTTCTCTGTACCGCCACAGTCATCACTCTGTACGGTAGCATTTTCATCGCATTCTGTTTGGATAAAGCATGCCTTTCTCCTTTCTTCTTCGGAAAAAAGATACTCATATAGAAAATCGGCATTTCAATAGAACTAAACTCATTACCGATCGGAAAGGAGGGAAACAGAAGAGTTTACTAATCCACAACAGATATCATCTGAACAGACTCAACTGACTGCACAACTCATGAATTTGCGCGCCAACTTACAGAACGCCTTCTTAATGCCATCCTGAGATGCCGTTTTGTATTCTCTAAAGACTTGATAATAATCAATGTAAGCCATAGTTTATAAGTTTTGTATTATAATAAATCTCTGCTTTTATACGGTACATAAAATTGTGCTATTCATTTTTTAGATGTAACTTTTGTACTATGCTTTTAGTTATCAAGAGTTTTTTTGATTTTGAAGTAAAAAAATATCATTATTCTTGCACCAATATAAAGAGAAATTCCATACAAAAACGATGCTAAAGCAGAATGATTGCCATGCCAAACATTTTTGTCCAATATCGCCCATGTAACGCCAAATAGTATGCCTTCAACGCAGTACACACATATTTTCTGAATCATTCTTTTGTTTTTCATAATTATATATTGCTTATAATACCACGTAAAAGATATTTTATCAGGCTAATATATATTATTTTTTGAACAAACTAAACATACTACTATTATAATTTGATATTTTTCAAAGAAAAACAAGTAAAATCCTTATATGTAAAGATCATACAAAGGATTCTGAGAACAACCGAAAATGCCGTCCAAATGCAAATATATGCTGGAATATACACTTGCTGTTTAACAGTAATCATCCAACATAACATACAACTTGATAAATGTACGCGAGTGTTTACATGATAATAAATCTTCAGGCACAAACTATACGGATTTCATGTTTTTTATAAACAGAAATAATGAAATCCGTATAATCTATGCCTGAAAGAAAGTACAAAATCATCTTGACACATCCTCAAACAGCCTCAACCTGCTATGTAAAGAATAAATCTCCTGCTGCATACTTTCCATACGCTCCAGCAAATGATGAATGGCATCAATGCCTTCGATGTTGATGGACAGGTCGTAATACATACGGCTGTAACGTTCCACATCCGGCAACTGGGCAAACTGCAAACAACGCTCCCCGCCTTCCGTCCGGATATCTATCAGACCGATTTCCTGTAACATCTCAATGAACGAGGGCTCTATGTGACACTTGTCGCAATACTCACTGACTATAATTAATTCGTTCTGCATAACTCGTTCTCCTTTTTAGTTCATACTTTGAATTTTACGGAACATTTCTTTCTGCTGTTCCGTCAGATTCACCGGCAACTTTACGGAATAAGTCACAATCAAGTCACCGGACTGGCCTTCTTTCTTGTATACCGGAAAACCCTTCCCTTTCAGACGGACTTTCGTACCGTTCTGCGTTTCGGGTTTTACTTTCAGTTTCACCTGACCTTCCAATGTGTCCACCAACTTCTCGCCACCCAGCAATGCTGTATAGAGGTCGATGTCCACATCTACATACAAATCATCGCCCAAGCGTTTGAAGACGGGATCTTCCGCTATCACGAAAGTAATGTACAGGTCGCCCGCAGGCCCGCCGTTGATACCCTCGCCACCATAGCCTTTCAGTTTAATGACCTGGCCGTTCGCCACACCGGCGGGAATGGTGATGCGGACATTCTTGCCGTTCACCGTCAATATCTGCTTATGAGTCCGGGCGGCATCCCGAAGCGACAAGTTCAAATCGGCATGGAAATCCTGTCCGCGAAAACCTGCATTCGCCCCGCCACCGCCGCGTGTACGGTGTCCGAACATCTGTTCAAAGAAATCGGAGAAGCCGTCTGCACTGCTTCCGGAAAACTCCTGCCCGTCGGAAGAGTACCAGTATGTACCGCTCCCGTCCGTACCGAAACCGGCACCGCCCTGACCACCGAAGCCTGCACCGCCGAAGCCGCCGAAACCTCCTGCACCGGCCTGTTGCCGTGCCCGCTTCTGAGCCTCAAATTCATCGGCATGCTTCCAGTGTTCGCCATATTCATCATACTTCTTTCTTTTCTCAGGATCACTAAGCACCTCATTGGCCTCGTTGATAGCCTGAAACTTGTCTTTGGCAGTAGCGTCATTCGGATTCAGGTCGGGATGATATTTGCGCGCCAACTTACGGAACGCCTTCTTGATGTCATCCTGAGATGCCGTTTTGTCTACTCCAAGGACTTGATAATAATCAATGTAAGCCATAGTTTATAAGTTTTGTATTCTAAAATGGATAGAACAAATAACACACCAACATTGTTTTTAAGAAATTAAAATGCGTAAACGAAAGCTAAAAAGATATTCAATATCACATAAATATATGACAAGCAAGAGTTTATTGACAAAACTACTAATGCCATACTTTTTGTCTCATTCTAAAATATTGTAAATGACAAATAATATCATCTAATAATTTACACCAAATCTTCCTAAAATTGATAGAAACCGCTTTATTTGCATTTAAGTAAAACCTTTTGTTACATAGTACCCCCACAACCTTAAATGAAAAGCATTTTATGAAACGTTATTATCGGCTCTTAACACTGATTTTTGCATTTGCCGCACTCCCGTGTAAGGCAGACGAATGGATTAGAATCAACCAACTGGGCTATCTGCCGCAATCCATTAAAGTAGCGGTATTCATGAGCGAAACAAAAACCGACGTACAAGAATACGCACTGGTCGATGCTTTTACCGGAAAAACGGTACGCACTTTTACTTCGCCCAAAGCCACCGGCCAATCAGGCAGCATGAGCAGTACTTACCGGTTGGATTTCAGTAATTTTCAAGAACCGGGCACATATTACCTGAAAGCGGGAAAAGCAGTTTCTCCACGCTTCCCTATCAATGCGCAGGTCTATAACGGCACAGCCGACTTCCTGCTGAACTACATGCGCCAGCAACGTTGCGGTTACAACCCTTTCTTGAAAGACAGTTGCCACGTACACGACGGCTACATAGTGTACCACCTCACAAAAACCGGGCAACACATCGATGTGCGCGGCGGCTGGCACGATGCTACCGACTACCTGCAATATACCACGACTTCCGCCAATGCCATATACCAAATGATGTTTGCCTACCAGGAAAACCCCGAGGCATTCGGCGATGCCTACAATGCAGCCGGACTGCCGGAAGCAAACGGCATCCCCGATATAGTAGACGAAATAAAATGGGGGCTGGACTGGCTGAACCGCATGAATCCCGCTCCGGGCGAACTGTACAACCAGATTGCCGACGACCGCGACCACGCCGGCATGCGCCTGCCCAATAAAGATGAGGTGGATTATGGCTACGGACCGGGCAAAGGACGCCCCGTTTACTTTTGCAGCGGAGAGCCGCAAGTGCGCGGAAAATTCACCAATGCCACCACCGGCGTAGCAAGTACAGCCGGCAAATTTGCCGCTTGTTTTGCATTGGGAGCCAGGATACTGAAAGAGTTTTACCCCGAATTTGCCGCTGAAATCGGTGAAAAAGCCGATGCCGCCTATCAGGAAGGTGTAAAGAAGCCGGGAACATGCCAGACCGCCTCCGTAAAATCACCCTACATCTATGAAGAAGACAACTGGACGGACGATATGGAACTCGGAGCCATGGAGCTATACAACGCTACCGGCAAGCCGGAATACCTGTCGCAAGCCCTCGAATACGGACGCCGCGAGCCCGTCACTCCGTGGATGGGTGCCGACAGCGCCCGCCATTACCAATGGTATCCGTTCATGAACATGGGACACTACCACCTGGCCACTGTAAACAACCCGCGCATCAGCAAAGAGTTCATCCGCAACATGCGCACCGGTATTGAGCGCACATACGAGAAAGCAGTCGAAAGTCCTTTCCTGCACGGTATTCCCTACATCTGGTGTTCCAACAACCTGACTACTGCCATGTTGACGCAATGCCGTCTCTACCGCGAGACAACCGACGATGAAACTTATGCCGAAATGGAAGCCGCCCTCCGCGACTGGCTGTTCGGCTGCAATCCGTGGGGAACAAGCATGATTGTGGAACTGCCGCTTTACGGCGATTATCCTTCGCAACCCCACTCCTCCCTGCTCAATGCAGGCGTAGGCAATACGACAGGCGGACTGGTGGACGGCCCCGTATACCGCAGCATATTCGAGGGGCTGCGAGGGGTAAACATGACCGGCATTCCCGGCACGCCCGGACAGGATTACGAACGCTTTCAACCGGAGCTGATGGTATACCACGATGCACTCCACGACTATTCCACCAATGAACCGACTATGGACGGAACCGCCTGCCTCACCTATTATCTCTCTGCCATGCAGAAAGAAGGCATGAAACAGGCAGGTGCATCGGCAGACAAAAATGTATACGTCAATGGCGGTATCGTGCGTACCGACCCGTCTAAAAAACAAATCAGCCTCGTATTCACAGCAGCCGATAAGGCTGACGGCGCGGATGCCATTATCAGCACCCTGAAAAGGCACGGTATCAAAGGAAGCTTCTTCTTTACCGGCGAATTTTACGAGCTTTACCCCGAAATAGTAAAACGGCTGCTCGACGAAGGACATCTGGTAGGCAGCCATAGCTACGGACATCTGCTCTATATGCCGTGGGAGAACCGCGATTCCTTATTGGTTACCCGCGAGGAATTTGAAAAGGACATGCTGAAAAGCTACGAAACCATGCGCAAGGCCGGTATTGAATATAAAGACGCCCCGATATACATTCCGCCCTATGAATATTATAACAAGGAGATAGCCGCCTGGGCAAAAAATATGGGAATACAAGTCGTCAACTATACTCCCGGAACCATGAGCAATGCAGATTATACCACCCCCGATATGGGACAGAAATACCGGAGCAGCAAGTTCATCTACAACAAAATCATGGAAGTAGAGAAGAAAGAGGGCCTGAACGGACATTTGATGCTGATACACTTCGGAACAGACAACCGCCGTACGGATAAATTTTACAACAGCTATTTGGATAAATTGATAAAAACATTGAAACGTAAAGGTTATACCTTTACCCCCATACTCGAAGCAATAGGTATTAAGACAAATTCAGCATTATAAAGAAGGTTAGTTAAAAGGTTATCAATCAAAGGTATTTTAAGGTAAAGTAAATCTGTTTGTTTTCAGTAAGCCTTTCCCTCACCCCCTAAAAAGAGGGAAAGGTCTAAATCAAGCCCCTTGCCTGTGAAGGTTCGGGGGCTTTTTTATATGGCAAAACATGAATACCGCTTAATGACAATAACGTCTAATGGCGCGTAGCAATTCTTCTATATCCTGTTCCGTAGTATCAAAAGAGGTAACGAAACGTATCTCATTCTCTTCTTCATTCCAGAAGTAGAAGAAGTAGTCTTTCAACAAGTTGTCAATTACCGGACGGGGCATTGTCAGGAACAGTTGGTTACTTTCCACTTTCTGCGTAAAACGTACTCCGGGCAACTCTTTCAATCCGGCATATAAAAGCTGCGCCATACGATTGGCGTGTGAAGCGTTCTTCAACCAAAGGTCGTCCGTGAGATAAGCAGTAAACTGACAGGACAGGTAACGGAGTTTCGATGCGAGCTGTGCCGACTGCTTGCGTACAAAACAAGCCTCTTTCTTTAAAGCCGGATTAAAGATAATTACACTTTCGCCAAGCATCAACCCGTTTTTCGTTCCGCCAAAACTAAGAATATCAATGCCGCAATCTACCGTCAACTGCCTGAAACTAAGGTTAAGGGCCTCACAGGCATTTGCCAGACGGGCGCCGTCCATATGGACGTACATGCCGTGCCGGTGCGCCAGTTCCGTCAACGCACGGATTTCATCGGGCCGGTAGACAGTGCCCAGCTCCGTACATTGCGAGATATAAAAAGCTCCCGGCTGGGAATGATGCTGCTCGCCGAAATGACAAAGATAAGGACGTACCAACTCAGGAGTCAGCTTTCCGTCAGGAGTGGCAACCGGACGAATCTGACAGCCTGTCATGCGGGCAGGAGCGCCGCATTCATCTACATAAATATGCGCAGTTTCCGCACATATTATCGAATTATAAGGACGCGTGCATAACTGTAAGGCAACAGCATTGCTGCCGGTTCCATTGAATACAAACAACGGTTCGCAATCCGGAGTAAAAGCTTCCCTGATTTTGCGGACAGCCTCTTCCGTCCATACATCATCACCATATCCCACTGCATGATCCCGGTTGGCCCTATTCAGCGCTTCCATTACCAAAGGGTGCACCCCTGAATTATTATCTGAAGCAAAACTTCTCATGGTCTTTTCTGTTTTATTGTTGAAATGAATATGCAAAGGAAACAATATTATCCAACATAAAAAAACCGCGACGTCTTTATGCAAGACATCGCGGTCAATTTATATGATTAAGAAATCAAGGGAAAACGATATTACATCATTCCGCCCATACCGCCCATTCCGGGAGCACCCATCGGCATTTCGGGCTTATCTTCTTTCTTCTCGACAATCACACATTCGGTAGTAAGGAACATACCTGCGATAGAAGCGGCATTTTCCAAAGCCACACGAGTAACCTTTGCAGGGTCTACCACACCGGCAGCGTGCAGGTTTTCATAAACATCGGTACGTGCATTGTAACCGAAGTCGGCTTTGCCTTCACGAACTTTCTGTACTACAACAGCGCCTTCCTTACCGGCGTTGGCTACAATCTGGCGCAAAGGCTCTTCGATGGCACGTTTGATGATGTCAATACCGGTAGTTTCGTCGGCATTGTCACCCTTCAAACCTTCCAATGCTTCGAGCGCACGGATGTAAGCCACACCGCCACCTGCTACGATACCTTCTTCGATAGCGGCACGAGTAGCGCGGAGAGCATCGTCTACACGGTCTTTCTTCTCTTTCATTTCCACTTCGGAAGCAGCGCCTACGTAAAGAACAGCCACACCGCCTGACAACTTGGCAAGACGTTCCTGCAATTTCTCCTTGTCATAGTCGGACTTGGTAGAAGCAATCTGAGCCTTGATTTGTTCGCAACGCTCCTTGATGTTTTCTTTTGCACCGGCACCGTTCACGATAGTCGTATTGTCTTTAGAAACAGTTACCTTGTCGGCAGTACCCAACATTTCGATAGTAGCCTGTTCCAGTTTCAAGCCTTTTTCTTCGCTGATTACAACACCGCCTGTCAATACGGCAATGTCTTCCAGCATTTCCTTGCGGCGGTCGCCGAAGCCCGGAGCTTTCACAGCACATATCTTCAACTGAGAACGCAGACGGTTCACAACCAAGGTAGTCAGAGCTTCGCTATCCACATCTTCTGCAATTACCAACAGAGGACGGCCAGTCTGTACAGCCGGTTCGAGGATAGGCAGAAAATCTTTCAGGTTGGAAATCTTCTTATCGTAAATCAGGATGTACGGTTTCTCCATTTCGCATTCCATCTTTTCAGTGTTGGTAACGAAATAAGCAGAAAGATAACCGCGGTCGAACTGCATACCTTCTACTACACCGATAGTGGTATCCGTACCCTTAGCCTCTTCGATAGTGATAACACCGTCTTTGGAAACCTTACGCATAGCGTCTGCAATCAGCTTACCGATAACCGGGTCGTTGTTGGCAGATACCGTACCTACCTGTTCAATCTTATCATAGTTGTCACCTACCATCTCGGCCTGGCTCTTGATAGACTCAACCACTTTGGCAACAGCCTTGTCGATACCGCGTTTGATATCCATCGGGCTTGCACCGGCAGTTACGTTCTTCAAGCCTTCGGCTACGATAGCCTGAGCCAATACGGTAGCGGTAGTTGTACCGTCACCAGCATCGTCACCTGTCTTGGAAGCAACTTCCTTAACCAGTTGTGCACCGGTATTCTGGTAAGCATCGGCCAGTTCCACTTCTTTGGCTACTGTTACACCGTCCTTTGTGATGTGGGGAGCGCCGAATTTCTTTTCGATGATTACGTTACGTCCTTTCGGGCCGAGCGTTACTTTTACTGCATTTGCCAGTGTATCGATACCTTTCTTCAGTTGGTCGCGGGCATCGATATTGAATAATATTTCTTTTGCCATAATGTTTTTACTATTTATCAGGTTTACTATTTATAAATTGATTATCCCAAAACAGCGAGTACGTCGCTTTGACGCATGATGAGGTACTTGGTTCCTTCCACTTCCAGTTCCGTACCGGCATATTTGCCATACAGTACCGTATCACCAACCTTCAACACCATTTCTTCGTCCTTAGTTCCGTTGCCTACTGCGATAACTTCACCTTTCAAAGGTTTTTCTTTTGCCGTATCAGGAATAATGATACCGCCGATTGTCTTTTCTTCTGCAGGTGCAGGGAGTATCAGCACTCTGTCTGCTAATGGTTTAATGTTCATAGTTTCTTTTGTTTTATATGTTATACAATTTATTATAATGGTAATGTTGCTTTATACAAGCGATAAAGAACTTACGAAAACCGTGCCAAAAGGCAAAGCTGTTCGTTTGGCAGATAAATGCTGACAAAATGGCAAAGGTGACCGGCTATAAAACAAGAACTCCTTACCGGCAACCGTCCGGCAAGGAGTTCTTTACTATCATATCTGTTCTGTCCGTTACCCGCAATGGAAATACTTCTCAACCAGTTTCAGCATCTCTTCCGGACTATCCTGCACTTCGCTACGCAAAGTCCTATCCTCATACGCACGCAACTTAGTGATAATTCCGTCAATCATGGCAGGACTGAAGACATTGTATTTCTCGAAAGCGGCACGCTGTTTTTCCAGACAATCGGCAGAAGCGACACAACTGTCGGGCAACTGAGCCAATTGTTTCAGTTTGTCTTCGTTTTCTTTCTTGTGGATATTCACGTTCACATAAGTCTTATCCGCAATTTCCAAAGCATCCGGCATCTCAAAACCGCAGCGGCAAGCTACTGCCAGTCCTGCAATCAGTTGGTACAAATCGGCTGAACCGTCCGGTGAACGCATCTCTACCGTCTGCTTTTGAGTGGTGTCGTAATTGCTCGGCGCTTCCAGAGGATTGGCAATCATGCACATGTCGGTCTTTGCCGACCATCCCAACGGCACACGTACCAATACGGAACGGTTGCGGTCGCCCCAGCAGATATTGGTAGGCGCTTCCTGATGAGGAACAAGGCGGAAATAAGAAGTAGGATTCGTATTGCCGAATGCGGTAATGGAAGGAGCCAGCTCCATCATTCCCGCAATCGCCTTGCGGGCCGTTTCGGAAAGTACGCCGTCTTTCAGCATCTGATTCTTTCCATCCTTCATGATGCGCATGTGGATATGCAATCCGGAACCGGCCTTTCCTGCCGTTATTTTCGGAGCGAAAGTGATGTCGTATCCATACTGGTAAGCAAGGTTGCGGATAATCCATTTGGCAATCATCAACTGGTCGGCTGCCTGCTCGGCACGTACCGGCAGAAATTCGATTTCATTCTGCTCGTATATCTTGCCGTCAAGGGTGAAGTTACCCACTTCGGAATGCCCGTACTTAATTTGTCCGCCGGCTTGTGCGATGTACGCCATACACTCAGTACGGAATTCATTGAACTTGGCATACGGAGCAGACTCGTGATAACCACGCTGGTCGGTAGCCGGGAACATGCCGCTGTCTTCCGAAATGACGTAATACTCCAATTCGCCCATGGCCTGAAACTCCATACCGGTTACTTCCGTAAATGCCCGGCACGCCTTGCGCAGAGTGTGTTCGGGAGAACTTTCCAGCGGTTCGCCGTCTTTATTGAAGAAAGAGCAGAGCATGGAAAGCGTAGGCTGCTCGGCAAACGGATCTATAAAAGCCGTACAGAAGCGGGGTATTACATATAAATCGCTGCTGCCCGCTTCAATGAAAGGAAACAGGCTGGAACCGTCCACACGCTCCCCGCACGTAAGTATCGCATCGAGATATGCGGCATCGTTAATGACAAAGTTCAAAGTTTTCAACCGCCCGTCGGCAGCAGGATACATGAAGTTCACCATAGTGATTCCATTCTCCTTTATATAAGAAACGATGTCGGCTTTTGTAAATTCGGAAGCCGGTTTTTGAAGCTTGGCCACCAACGGATTGGCATGCATTGAGAAATCTTGTTCCATGATTCTGGTTGTTTTTAGTTGATGATACGGTTAACAAAACATGTCCGTATTAAAAGTTTGGAACACGGACTCACAAATATACAAAAAGACAGCCAATTGCAATAAACCGACTGTCTTTATTTATTCCCAATATGGATAAATATTGCAAAAAACGGATAGAACCCGACTTTCTGTTCCCTGCCTACAGAATGTCATTCCAATAAATTCTCTATGGAATAGTTTTCCCAAAAAGTCCGGGTAGAGTTCACCAGCGAGCTGCCCATATAAAGCAAAAACAACACCGCTATGACAATCATCAGGAAACTGACCAGCGCATTATGCTTTTCTTGTTTAAATTGAACGGAAACCATACAAACCTCCTCTTTTATTGTCACTGCAAAGGTAAGAGCCGAATATTACATTCCTGCAACACCTGCGTAACAAATATACAAAAAAAGGAGCACAAACAGGCTCCTTTTTAATAGTATTTCAGTTTTTATTAACTCAGTTCGCTAACCAGCTCTTCGGGGGTAATCAATTTCTGCTCTCCCGTCTCCATATTCTTCAAGGTTACCTTGCCCTCATTCATCTCGTTTTCTCCCACCAAAGCAACAAACGGAATCATCTTGGAGTTGGCATAACCCATCTGCTTCTTCATCTTGCTGGAATCGGGGAAGATTTCAGCACGGATACCTGCCGCACGTACCTGAGTAAGCACATTCATAGAGAAGGCGGCTTCTTTCTCACCGAAATTGATAAACAGAAGCTGCGTACCGTTCACCGCTTCTTTCGGATAAAGTTCAAGCTGGTTCAGCACATCGAATATGCGGTCTGCACCAAACGAAATGCCCACTCCCGAAACACCTGCCATGCCGAATACACCGGTCAAGTTGTCATAACGACCGCCACCGGTAATGCTGCCAATCTGCACATCCAGCGCCTTTACTTCAAAAATAGCACCCGTATAATAGTTCAAGCCGCGAGCCAGCGTCAGGTCAAGCTCGATTTCGTTCTTCAAACCAAGCGCAGAAAGTGTATTCAAGATAAACTCACTCTCTTCCACACCCTTCAAGCCCTCTTCGCTGGCAGAAAGCACCTGCTTCAGTGTAGCGAGTTTCTCTTCGTTACTACCGCTCAACAAAATGATAGGCTGCAACTTGGCAACAGCCTCATCACTGATGCCCTTCTCTTTCAGTTCGGCGTTGACATTGTCCAGCCCTATCTTGTCCAGTTTGTCAATCGCTACGGTAATGTCCACTATCTTATCGGACTCACCGATAATCTCGGCAATACCGCTCAATATCTTGCGGTTGTTGATTTTAATGCATACACGGATGCCGAAGCGCGTAAATACGGTATCGACTATCTGCATCAGTTCCACTTCATTCAGCAAGGAGTCGCTGCCCACCACATCGGCATCGCATTGATAGAACTCACGATAACGCCCCTTCTGCGGACGGTCGGCACGCCACACCGGCTGAATCTGGTAACGCTTGAAAGGGAACGTGATTTCATCCCTGTGCATCACGACATAACGGGCAAAAGGTACGGTAAGGTCATAGCGCAGACCTTTCTCACAAAACTTGCTTGCGAGCTTCGCGGCATTACGGCTCAACAGCTCCTCGTCCGTCAGACCGGAAAAGTAATCACCCGAATTCTGTATCTTGAACAACAGTTTATCGCCTTCTTCACCATACTTCCCCATTAAGGTGGAAAGCATTTCCATGGAAGGAGTCTCTATCTGCTGGAAACCATAAAGATGATAAACATCACGAATCGTATTGAATATATAGTTACGCTTCGCCATTTCTACGGGCGAAAAGTCGCGGGTTCCTTTGGGAATACTTGGTTTTGCTGCCATAATCGTATCAATCATTTATAAAATCAGATGACAAAGTTACGGTATTTTATTGATTAAGAAAAAAAATGCTTTCTCCATTTAGCATGAAGAAAGCATTTTTCTATTTCTACGGAACAGAACGTTCTTATTCTCTGCGTCCCATGAATATCATTATGTAGTAAACAAGCGTTGCCAATGAACCGAGCGCAGCTACCACATACGTATAAGCGGCCGAACGAAGCGCGTCTTCCGCCTGTGTATGATTGCGGGCATTCGTAATGCCGGAACTGCTCAACCATACCAATGCACGCTTGCTCGCATTGATTTCCACCGGAAGGGTGATGAAGCTGAACAGTGTAGTCATGGCAAACAGGATGATACCTGCCAGCAGCAACTGCGGAAAAGTGTTCAGCATCAGGATACCGCCCAACAGTACCCACGTCATAATGTTGGAAGCAAACGAAACCACAGGCACCAGTTTGCTGCGCATCGTAAGCGGTGCATAGGCGCGTGCATGCTGCACGGCATGTCCGCACTCATGGGCGGCAACGGCTGCTGCCATAATGCTGTTGCTGTTATAAACGCTTTCGCTAAGGTTGACGGTCTTATTGGCAGGGTTGTAATGGTCTGTCAAGTGTCCCGGAGTATGTGTTACGGTTACATCGTAGATGCCGTTATCGTGCAACATCTTCAAAGCCACATCGGCTCCCGTCATTCCGTTGCCGGTGGGGATTTTAGAATATTTCTTGAATTTACTCTGCAGGTTCATCTGTACCAGCCAACTGACCACAGCCACCCCGATAAAGATAATCCATTGCATGCCTATCATTCCTGTTCCCATAATTTTCTTCTTTTAATAATAAATAAATGAATAATGTGTCGTTTCTGTTTGTATAACAAATTGTCTGCCAAAAATAAAGGGAAACTGCGAGCTATCTCCCGGTTCTCCCTATCTTTTAGGAAGAATTAAAGATTTACCGACATAACGGTTACAGTTTTAGCAATTCACCGGCAGCAGGCTACTCTTCCAGGTGCAGTTCGATGACTTGGTCAATATCTGTCGGGACTTCGGAAAGATAAAGCATGACACCATCCCGGCATTTCTGTATTTTCAGCGGCCGGCGGTCGGTATAACCTACAGCCTTCTTCACGCGCTTTCCATCCAAAGGCAGGAAAAGCGCTTTATCCTGCAAATCCAGAATATGCACATACAGCTTATTTCCCTTCTGCGTTGTCACTCCCCAAGGGTGAGGAGCCACACAGCCGCCACGTGTTCCGTAAATAGTTTCACCGTACACTTTCATCCACTCTCCTATCTCTGCCAGTCGCTCCATGGCAACAGCCGGCAGTTCGCCATCGGGCTGCGGACCTATATTCATCAGGAGATTGGCATCCTTACCGGCTGCCTTCACCAGATAGTGAATCAAAGTTTTTGCCGGCTTATAGTTTTGGTCCGTAATCTTATATCCCCACATGCCATTCATTGTCTCGCACGTTTCCAATGGCAAGTTACTGACACCTTGTCCGGAAAGTCCCGCCTTATTCTCACCGGGCAAATCACGCTCAAAAATCTGTATATCTTCTCCCTCGAAAGGTGTCCGGTGATGATTATTACCAATCAGACAGGCAGGTTGCAGGCGGTGTATCAACGCATATTGTCCGGGCAACTGCCAATCGAAACCGGGATTCCGGTCCTGATCCCACCAGCCGTCGAACCATATTGCGCCTATTTTCCCGTAACCGGTCAGCAACTCCGTCAACTGGTTATTCATAAAAGCGTAATAGCTGTTCCAGTCTCCCGAAGGATCCGGACGTCCGGTTCCACGCCCCGTACGCCCTTGCGGAGCATCCTCGCGATACCAGTCTATATGTGAATAATACAGATGCAGGCGAATCCCCTGCTTATGACATTCATCCGCCAATTCTTTCAGTACATCCCGCCTGAAAGGAGTAGCATCCACAATATTATAATCGGAATAACGGGTATGAAACATGGAAAAGCCCTCGTGATGCCGCGAAGTGAAACAAATATATTTTGCTCCGGAAGCCTTGATAGCTGCCACCCACTTGGCTGCATTGAACCTGGAAGGATAAAATCCGCCCGCCAATTTGGCATATTCTTTATAATTCAGGTTATTATTGGTCATGGTCCATTCTCCGGTTGCCAACATGCAGTACAGCCCCCAATGGAGGAAAATGCCGAACTTGCTGTCCCTGAACTCCTGGCGCGACTGCAAGTTTTCTGCCGTAGGCTGATAAGGTTGCGACCTCCCGGAAGAGCAGAGAGAGAGCAGAAGCAATAATGAGATAATACGTGTTTTCATGGTAATAAATAAAAAAAGTACGGGTTACCCGAATTTATACAGTCCGTTATCGAAGCCACAAAATTCGCGTAACCCGTACGTAAGGTTGTCTATTTGTCAATCTATGTTATTCCTCCGTATAACGTTCGATGGTTTGTTCGCGGTCGGGACCTACAGATACAATCTTCACAGGCACACCAAGCTGTTCTTCCAGGAACGACAGATAAGCGTTGAATTCTTCGGGGAATTCGTCTTCGCTCTGCATCTTTGTCATATCCGTCTGCCAGCCGGGCAATTCCACGTACACCGGTTCCACGCCTTCGATATCGAACGGGAAGTAATCGATTTCCTCACCGTTGACCTTATATGCCACACAGGCTTTGATTGTTTCGAATGAGTCGAGCACATCGCTCTTCATCATGATGAGCTTGGTTACGCCGTCTACCATAATGGCATATTTCAAGGCTACCAAGTCAATCCATCCGCAACGGCGCTTACGTCCGGTTACCGAACCGAATTCATGTCCCAGCGTACAAATCTGGTCACCGGTCTTGTCGAACAGTTCCGTCGGGAACGGACCCGCACCCACACGCGTACAATATGCCTTGAAGATACCGTACACTTCGCCAATCTTATTGGGAGCTATGCCCAAGCCCGTGCAGGCTCCTGCACAAATGGTATTGGAAGAAGTGACAAACGGATAAGAACCGAAATCAATATCGAGCATCGTACCTTGCGCACCTTCGCACAAAACAGACTTGCCGTCCGACAGCAGACCGTTTATTTCATGTTCGCTGTCCACAAACTTGAACTGCTTCAGGTATTCGATACCCTCGAACCATGCCTTTTCCAGCTCGCTCAAATCATATTCGTAATTCAAGCCTTTCAGGATTTGTTCGTGACGGGCTTTGGCAGCAGCATACTTCTTGTCGAAATCGTGCAGGATATCACCTACACGTACACCGTTGCGGCTAATCTTGTCCGTATAGGTAGGACCGATGCCCTTCCCGGTAGTTCCCACTTTGGCATCTCCTTTTGCAGCTTCATAGGCAGCATCCAGAATGCGGTGCGTGGGCAGGATGAGGTGTGCTTTCTTGGAAATATGCAAGCGTTCCTTCAAATTATGACCGGATGCTTCCAATGCTTCCGCTTCCGCCTTGAACAGCGCCGGGTCGAGCACTACACCGTTACCGATGATATTCACCTTATCACCCTGGAAGATTCCCGAAGGAATGGAACGGAGCACATATTTCTGACCTTCAAACTCCAATGTATGACCGGCGTTCGGGCCGCCTTGAAAACGTGCCACTACATCGTATCTCGGAGTTAATACATCAACGACTTTGCCTTTGCCTTCGTCGCCCCATTGTAATCCTAATAGAATGTCTACTTTCATTTCTCTTTCTTATGGTTATTATTTTTCTTCTTTCTTTTGTTTGCGCGGTCGCACTTGCTACACAAGCCGTACATGTACAGCGAATAATGCGTCAAGTTAAAGCGGCTCAACCTGGTATTCTCAATGGCGTGCTGCAATTCCTCGTTCTGGAATTCGGTAACCTTGCCGCACTGCGTGCAGATTTGGTGATGATGCGTATCACGGTTATAGCATTTTTCGTATTGAGAGGAATTTCCGAACTGATGCTTGATAACCAGCCGGGCATTGATAAGCAATATGATGGTGTTGTACAGCGTCGCACGGCTCACTCTGAAATTCTCCTGGTCTGCCATCAGCGAATAAAGCGTGTCAACATCGAAATGGCCGTCTATGGAATAAATAGTGTCGAGTATGGCATATCGTTCGGGAGTCTTGCGATGCCCGTTCATATTGAGATATTCGGTGAATATCTGTCTAACCGTATCTTTCACGTTCTGACTTTCCATTTAAAGGCGCAGTTTTTTAACAGCCAACAAAGTTAAGCCTTTTTTGCGGAAAGCAAACAAAAAAAGAAAAATTAATGATGAGAATGGTAAAGTAGCCGGCACTCTATCACTTTACCGTTTTATCATAACGCTACCTCTTCCTTTACCAGATTGTAAAGCAGCCGTTCTGTCTCCGAAGAGGAATCTCCCATGCCTTCTACCCTGCGGCAAACCTGAAACGCATTTTCCTCGCTGTGCTGCATGAAGCGGCGGATAGCGGTCAGCGCGGCATTGCGCACATGATAAGAGCCTGAGAGGAACGCCGATATTGCCTGGTCAAGGAATTCATTCTCCACCCGTTCGTTCATATCGCCTTTTTTCATTAACAGCCGGGCAATGGTAAGGAAACCGCAGACCTGCGTATATTCATCTTCAGCGGCAATCCAGTGAAAAGACTTCGCAGGAGCATACGGAAGATGCTGGAACAGGTTCATACAGGTAAGTTCCGCAATCTCGATGTTCCGGATGTTCTCCACCCATATATCCGCTATTTCGGGCAAGAAGCTGTCGACAGGCTGGAGCAATCCCGCCAATATTTTACATTCGCGAATATCTTCTTTCCAAAGTGCCTGCGCCAAGGCATGATCTTTCCCGTAAGCAGAAGCAATACTTTTGATACGGGGCAGTTCCACGCCGAAGTTAAGTTTGTAGACCAAACCTTTCTCACGCATACTTTGAGACACAGCCCCATTCATGGAGAGGCGGAGCTGTGTTTTTATTTCTTTGAGTTGTTCTTTTAGTTCCATTAGTTTCAGAAATGAGAGTTCCGATTATCACCTGAGGCAAAAAGCCTTTTATCTTAAAAGAGGTGTGTCAAAATACACCTGATGATTTTTTTAGGCACGGATTACGCGGATTTCACGGAAACGGAAAAAAAGAATAAAGTAAATCCGTGTAATCCGCGTAATCCGTGCCTAAAAGAAAACAATAAAATCTCTAAATTACCATTCAATCGTTCACTGAAGGCAATGCCGAGTAGTCCTTGCTATAACGCAGCATCTGTTCGGCATACCCTTCATCATAAGTCACCTTCACATCGGTTATGTTGCCGTCCGCATCCGTCACAGCCTCATACTTCGGGTTGACAAAGCCCTTATACGGAGCCAGGTTCAGCTTCTTGTAACGTTCCAATACTTCCGCGTGCAGTTCCGGGTCTACTTTCACGGCATAGGACTCTACCAGTTCACGGGCTGCGTCATAGTCGCCCGTGGACTTGATACGCTGTATTTCGGCAAGCAGTTCACCAAACAGTTCCCGTACCTTTTCATAATCATTGATTACGACATAAGTCTTTCCGTCCTTCTTCACCAGTTCCACCACTTTGTCGGCAGCACCCTTTTCATATACCCAACGGGCTATGAGCTGGCGGTTGCGCATATGTGCCTCTTCCACGTTGTTTCCCGGTTCGATACGCACAAGCTGTGTCATCAGGCCGTTCATCAGATAGGTATAGAATTGGGCCTTGTAGGCATCCGCACTCGGAGTCAGCCCCAGTTCCACCAGTTTCGGATCGGCCACATAATACAGTCCGAACAGGTCGGCACGCGCCTCTTCGATAGTAGAACCGTAAGCCTTCAGCGCGTCGGGGTCTACGCCCGGAAGCAGTTTGCCGGAACCATGTCCCAGACACTCATGCAGGTCGGTATGCAGTTCATCGGTCGTATCGGCATATTTGTCTATCAATTGCAGTTCGGCATCGCTATATACAAACTCTTCGTTGAAGCCGTTGCCATGGGCCGCCTTGTTGTAGGCATCCGTTATATTGCCAATCGTTACGGATTTGGAGCCGTGATGGCTGCGGATCCAGTTGGCATTGGGCAGGTTGATACCGATAGCCGTCGAAGGATAGAGGTCGCCCGCCAGAATAGCGGCAGTGATTACCTTGGCTGAAACACCTTTCACCTTCTCTTTCTTGAACTGCTTTTCCACCGGAGAGTGGTCTTCGAACCATTGCGCATTGCTGCTGATAATCTCCGTGCGGCGGGTAGCTTCCAAATCCTTGAAGTTCACCAAAGATTCCCAGCTTGCCTTCATGCCCAGCGGGTCGCCGTAGCTTTCGGTGAATCCGTTTACGAAGTCGATGCGGGAATCCAAATCCTTTACCCACAGAATGGCATAATCATCAAAGGTCTTCAAGTCACCTGTTTCATAAAACTCTATCAGCTTGGCTATAACCGCTTTCTGTTCAGGGTTCTCGGCCACGCCTTCCGCTTTCTTCAGCCAATACACAATCTTCCCGATAGCCGCGCCGTACAATCCCCCCACTTTCCACACTTTCTCCTGAATTTTGCCGTTCTCTTTCACCAGGCGGCTGTTCAATCCGTAAGAAACCGGCGTTTCATCCTTGGGGTCCTTCATGGCGCTGTAAAAGGCTTCGGCTTCCTGCTGCGTCACCCCGTCATAATAATTACATGCCGAGGTCAGCACCAAATCCTCACCGGCAGCCTGGTTCACACGCTTCGGCATCACTTTGGGGTCGAAGATAACGGGAGCCACCTCTTCATAAAGCTGCTCCACCGTCTGCCCTTCTGCAAGCGGCAGTGTAGCGGCGTCCACGCTTAAAAGGGCTTGCTTGAAGAATTCGGGAGTAAAGCCCGGTACGAACTTCTCGCAGCCGTAATGATGATGAATGCCGTTGGAGAACCATACCCGTTTCAGGTACACTTCCATAGCCTTGAAGTCTGCCGCAGTCTTGTCGCCGGTATAGCCCGTATAGACGGCTTCCAGCATCCGGCGGATTCTGAGGTTGTATTTCCCGTTCTGGTCGAACAGGATGTCACGTCCCTGCAAAGCGGCTTCCGTGAGGTAATAAACTAATTCTTTCTGTTTGAGAGACAAGTTCTCAAACTCCGGTACGCGATAGCGTAAAATCTGTAAATCTGCAAATTGTTCCACTGTATAATCAAATTTTTCTGCCTCGGCAGTAGTTTTCGGTGCTCCGCCGCAAGCTGTCAGCAAGGACGCGGCAACCATTACGGAAATCAGTTGTTTTTTCATGCGTGTTTGGAAAAGATTGATTAGTATTAAAATAACAAAAGGAAGTATTCCGGAGCACATGGCTCGGAATATTTCCTTTTATAAGTTCAGTTTTACTGCATTATTTACCTTTCACTGCATTTTTCTTACGATAACCGTTAGGAGTTTCTCCTACATTTTTATAAAATGCAGCATAAAAAGACTGACGATTGGCAAAGCCTACCATCGTGCTGATTTCCTCAACATTCTTGTCAGCATATCTCTTATCTGTCAATAAATGCAAAGCGTCTTTCACTCTGTACTCATTCAACAAACAAGAATAATTCATGCCGAAACGGGAGTTCACCACTGCCGACAAATAACGGGTATTGGTCTGCAGTTCTTTCGCCAAATCCTTAGCAGAGTAATTGGGGTCTCTGTACTTCTTCTGCACGACAATGATATTCAGTATCCTGTCGTACAGCTCGTCTGCCAGTTCCGGCCGTATCAAGGAACGGTAGGCAGCCTTCTTTTCTTTCTTTTCGCGCAGGTTATAGGGATGCTTCTTTGTAGCCTCCTCCTGTGCATTCTTTTCTAAATCACTCATTGAATTAACTGGTTAGGGTTGTTTAAATACGGAAATCTAAAGGAGTTTCCCTTAGATTACACAAAAGTCTAACATTTTTTTTTAATACGCAACTTTTCCCGTACATATTTTTAATATACAAACAACGAAAAAGCTTGAAAAGAAGCAGGATACGTTTAATTACAAGCTTATTTAACACAGTTGCTTAATTATTAAGTTATTTGACTGAACGCCACTTCCTTTTGCATTTTATGCAAGAATTAACGTACCTTTGTCCCCTGATAAAAAGATACCGGCACTGCTTATGCTACAAACGCTTAAAACATACTTCGGATACGACAGTTTCCGTCCCCTGCAGGAAGAGATTATCCGTCACATCCTGGACGGAAACGACGCACTTGTGTTAATGCCCACCGGCGGTGGAAAATCAATATGCTACCAGCTTCCCGCCCTGCTGCGCGAAGGAACCGCGGTAGTCGTTTCGCCGCTCATCTCGCTGATGAAGGACCAGGTAGAGGCATTATGCGCCAACGGCATCAGCGCCGGTGCGCTGAACAGCAGCAATGACGAAACGGAGAATGCCGCCCTGCGCCGTGCCTGCATGGAAGGCAGACTGAAACTGCTGTATATCTCGCCCGAAAAGCTGCTTGCAGAAGCCAATTATCTCCTGCGGGACATGCACATCTCGCTTTTCGCCATCGACGAAGCGCACTGCATCTCGCAATGGGGACATGACTTCCGGCCTGAATACGCACAGATGGGGATTCTGCACCAGCAGTTCCCGAACGTGCCCATCATCGCCCTGACCGCCACCGCCGACAAAATCACGCGCGAAGATATCATCAGGCAGCTTCACCTGAACCATCCCCGGACGTTCATCTCCTCGTTCGACCGTCCCAACCTGAGCCTCACCGTAAAACGGGGCTACCAGCAAAAGGAAAAATCCAAGACAATTCTTGACTTCATAGCCCGCCATCCCGGAGAAAGCGGCATCATCTATTGCATGAGCCGGAGCAAGACGGAATCCGTGGCGCAGATGCTCCAGAAGCAGGGTATCCGCACCGCCGTCTACCATGCCGGCCTCTCCCCCTCTCTCAGGGACGAAGCGCAGGACGATTTCATCAACGACCGCGTGCAGGTAGTGTGCGCCACCATTGCTTTCGGCATGGGTATAGACAAGAGCAACGTTCGTTGGGTTATTCATTATAATTTACCAAAGAGCATCGAGAGTTTCTACCAGGAGATAGGGCGTGCCGGCAGAGACGGACTGCCCAGTGACACGCTACTGTTCTACTCGCTTGCAGACCTGATTTTGCTTACCAAATTCGCTACCGAGAGCGGACAGCAGAATATCAACCTGGAGAAACTGCAACGCATGCAGCAATACGCCGAATCCGACATCTGCCGACGCCGTATATTGTTAAGTTATTTTGGAGAAATAGCAGACCATGACTGCGGCAATTGCGACGTCTGCAAGAACCCGCCCGAACGCTTTGACGGAACTGTCATCGTACAAAAAGCCCTGAGCGCCATTGTCCGCACAGACCAGCAAATCGGTACAGGCGTTTTAGTGGATATTCTCAGAGGAAACATGTCGCCCGAAGTCGTAGGCAAAGGCTATCAGCAACTGAAAACCTTTGCCGCCGGACGTGATGTTCCCGCCCGCGACTGGCATGATTATTTATTACAAATGCTGCAACTCGGATACTTCGAGATTGCCTACAACGAAAACAACCATCTGAAAATAACTTCCACAGGAAGCGATGTCCTCTTCGGCAGAGTCACCGCCCGATTGGTAGTGATACGCCGGGAAGAAACAAACGAAACCAAACGTGGCAGAAAACGCAAAGCAACCGTCCCCGCCCAAGAGCTACCCTTAGGACTTCCCAATACTGAGAACGAAGCCCTCTTTGAAGCATTGCGCAAATTAAGAAAACGTCTTGCCGATGAAGAGGCCCTGCCTGCCTATATCGTCCTGTCCGACAAGGTTCTCCACTTGCTCAGCACCTCACGCCCCACCAACCTCGAAGAGTTCGGCAACATCAGCGGCATCGGAGAATACAAAAAAAAGAAATACGGCAAAGAATTTATCAACCTAATACGAAAATATAGTGATTAGCGATTAGTGATTAGCGATTAAGAATTAGTGGTAAGTGATTAGTCGTGAGTGATTAGTGGTGAGCAGTTAGTGTTTTGCGATTAGCAATTAACTGTTTATTGTGCATAACTTAATCACTAATCACTAATCACTAACCACTAAACGCTAATCACTAACCACTACCCCCTATTTCCCCGTTTGTTGTAAGAAGTTGCGTAAATCAGATTGCGGTACTCCTAACGATATGGCTTTCTCGAAATCGCGTTTGGCAAGGTCTTTCTTCTTTTGGGCGAGGTAGATTTCGCCGCGCATCAGGTATATTTCAGGCTGCGAGCTATCCAGGCTTATCGCCTCTTCCAGGTCTACCAATGCCATATCTGTATGGTGCAAGTCTTTTTCTACTCCGGCACGAGCCACATAAAGCATGGCATATTGGGAAGGAGACAACTGCCGGTTCTCTCCTTTGGCGGCAATCATAGTGTTCAATAGCCTCAGTGCTTCTTCGTATTTACCCTCTCTCTGCTCTAAAGTAGCCAAGCCGAGACGACCGTTGTAGCTGGTGGGATTCACTTTCAACAAGCGTTCGTAATCCGCCTTTGCCATTTTATAGTCACGCTGCTGCATATAGATATAAGCGCGCATCAGCAGGGCTTCTTCGTTGTCTTTCTCCAAATCCAGCACCAGCGAATAGTCGGCTTGTGCCAGGTTGTTGCGCCCCAGTTCCATATAAATGGTCGCACGGTTCAGCAAGATAGGCACTGCCCGCGGGGCTATATTCAGGGCGAAGTTATAGGACTCCAAAGCCTTTTCGTACTTCCGCTGGCGGCGTTGTATCGTACCGAGGTTGGAGAACAGAAGGGCGTTATGAGGATTCGCAGGCTCCAGCTTCAAGGCTCTGCGGATGTACGTTTCCGCCTGCGGCAGACTATCCTGCTCCGTATAAGTTACGGCACGGTCGCAAAGTTCCTGATAGGTTTGCGCGAATGCAGGCATACCGCTTACCAATAAACATACTGCGAGAAAAATCAGTTTCTTCATACTTATGATTCTAAATTTATTAATGCACCCATACCGGTTTCACCTGCCGGTACAGAAAGTACCAAGCAAGGGTACAAAGAATATCAGGCGGTGGTACGGACAGTACCAAGCGCTGGTACGGGCAATACCACGCGACGGTACAAGTGCTACCACCCGTCGGTATGACCGCTACCACCGGGTGAAACAAACGTCCGTCCCCGGCATTTAATCCAAAGGATAGGTGTCAAAAGCAAACAACTCCGTAGAGAGATACCTCTCTCCCGTATCAGGCAGCAAGGCCACCACCGTTTTGTCGGCAAATTCGGGACGCACCGCCAGCAGACGTGCCGCATAGACAGCCGCTCCGGAAGATATTCCCGCCAGCAATCCCTCGGTAGATGCCAGTTCACGTCCGGCGCGAATGGCTTCATCATCCGGCACGGGAATCACCTCGTCCACTACCGAAGCATCGTAAAGGGCCGGAATAAAGTTTGCCCCGATGCCCTGTATGCGGTGAGGAGCATCCTCGCCCCCCTCAAGCACGGGAGACGATGCAGGTTCTACGGCCACAATGTAGACATTCGGATTATGCCTTTTCAAGGCGCGCGCCACACCGCAAATCGTGCCGCCCGTACCTACTCCCGCCACAAACACGTCCACTTGTCCGTCCGTATCCGTCCAGATTTCCTCGCCCGTAGTAAGTTCGTGTATCCGGGCGTTGGAAGGGTTCTCGAACTGTTGCAGAATCACGGCGCCGGGTATCTTGTCCCTCAGTTCCTGCGCCTTGGCGATAGAGCCCGCCATGCCTGCCAGTCCGTCCGTCAGCACGATTTCCGCTCCGAGGGCTTTCAGCAGGTTGCGGCGTTCGATGCTCATGGTTTCGGGCATGGTCAGTATCAGATGATAGCCTTTAATGGTAGCCACCATTGCCAGCCCTACTCCCGTATTGCCGCTGGTAGGCTCTATGATGGTGGCGCCGGGCTTCAACGCTCCGCGCGCTTCGGCATCCTCGATCATTGCCAGCCCTACGCGGTCTTTTACGCTGCCTGCGGGATTAAAGGACTCCAGTTTGGCAACCACCTCCCGTTGCAATCCGTACTTCCGGCTGTACCCCGCCAGTTTCATCAGCGGCGTACCGCCGATAAGTTCCGTCAAGTTATTCGCTATTTTCGCCATAATTCGTCCGAGTTTATACAGAATAAGACACAAATGAGGAGACACACCAAAAGCAGGCTCGCTATTGCCGTACTCTTGACGCATCTCCTCGCAAAGGTAGGAAAAAAACGTTTCGCCCTTTCTTTCCTTAATAAAGATTAGTGTTTGATATAGTCCACAATCCACGCACCCACTTCTTTCGTGCCGTATTTGCCGCCGCCTTCCACCTGGATTTCCGGGGTACGGATATTGGCGTCGAGCGAAGCATCCACCGCCTTGCGGATAAGCGCGCCTTCTTCCTTCAGGTCGAAATACTCGAACAGCATGGCTACGGAAAGAATCTGTGCCAGCGGATTGGCTATGTTCAGGCCCTTAGCCTGCGGCCATGAGCCGTGAATAGGCTCGAACACCGGCGTGCTTTCGCCCGTGGAAGCCGATGGGAGCAAGCCCATGGAGCCGCTGATGCAGGAGCCTTCATCGGTCAGAATATCTCCGAAGGTATTCTCGGTCACCATCACGTCGAAGAACTTCGGTTCCTGAATCATGCGCATGGCAGCGTTGTCCACGTACATATAGTCGGTGGTGACTTCCGGATAGTCCGGGGCCATTTCCTGCGCAATCTGTCTCCACAGGCGCGAAGAGGCAAGTACATTCGCCTTGTCCACTACCGTAAGGTGCTTGTTGCGCTTCATGGCATACTCAAAGCCCACTTTCAGGATGCGTTCAATCTCCGGACGGGTATACATATTGGTGTCGTAGGCCTTGTCGTTGTCCTGATACTTCTCGCCGAAATACATACCGCCCGTCAGTTCGCGGATGCAGATGAAGTCCGCACCGTCCACCAGTTCCGCACGAAGCGGCGACTTGTGCAAGAGGCACTTGAAGGTCTGCACCGGACGGATATTGGCAAACAACCCCAACTTCTTGCGCATAGCCAGCAGTCCTTGTTCGGGACGCACCTTGGCGGTGGGGTCATTGTCGAATTTCGGGTCGCCTACTGCCGAAAAGAGCACTGCATCGGCATTCTTACAAGCCTGATAGGTAGCTTCGGGGAAAGGGTCTCCCACTTTGTCGATGGCGTCCGCACCGCACACGGCATACTCATAACTTACTTTGTGACCGAATTTCTCGCAAACGGCGGTCATTACGTCCACACCTACAGCGGATATTTCGGGGCCGATACCGTCACCGGCCAATACTGCAATTTTAAAGTCTTTTTTCATCTTTATGATTATCTTTATCGGTTCTTTTTATTTTTACCTGATTGTTCATATACAACAAAAGATATGCTAACACATAGTAAGGAACGGCAACCGCTGCTCCTATCAGCAAAATTTCCTCCCAATCAACCGGTTTATCATTCCACAGACATAACACGACTTTTACTCCACAATAAACTGCAATCAGCATGCAATCTATCAAAAGCACCTTAATCCATCTTTTCATATTCGGTTTCTATTATATTCAGCATCTTTACCGTAGCCTTAATGGCCGCTTCCGTCTGGTCGGCATCCAGTCCGCGGGTACGGAACACCTTGTCTTCAAAACTCCAGGTAATAACCGTCTGTACAAAGGCATCGGTACGTCCGCCGGGCGGGATGGTCACCGCATAGTTCGTCAGCATCGGGAACTTACGCCCCAGAGTCACCTTGTATATCTTGCGCAACGCACGCACAAAGGCATCGTACTGACCGTCGCCGCTGGAACTCTCCTCATACTCCTTGCCGTTGATTTCTATTTTCAACGTAGCCATCGGTTTCAGTCCGTAGGCAAGGTTCACGATGTAACTTTTCAGGTTCACCCGCTCGTCCATCATGCCGTGTTTCAAAACATCGGAAACGATGTACGGCAAATCTTCCTGCGTTACCAGCTCCTTTTTATCGCCCAGCTCGATGATACGTTCGGTAACCTTGCGCATGGCATCCTCGTCCAGCTCCAGCCCCAGGTCTTCCAGGTTCTTGCGGATATTCGCCTTGCCGCTGTTCTTGCCCAGCGCATACTCCCGCTTACGGCCGAAGCGTTCGGGCAAGAGGTCGTTGCAGTACAGGTTGCTTTTATTGTCTCCGTCGGCATGCACGCCCGCCACCTGTGTAAACACATTCTCACCCACAATCGGTTTGTTGGCGGGAATTACGATGCCCGAATAAGACTCCACCACACGGCTCACATCATTGAGGCGGCTCTCGTCGATATTGGTGACAGCGCTGAAATGGTCTTTCAGGATGGCCTGCACGCTGGCAAGAGGTGCATTCCCGGCACGCTCGCCCAGACCGTTAATGGTGGTGTGCAACCCCTTGCAACCGCTCAACACGGCTGCCAGCACATTGCTCACCGCAAGGTCGTAATCATTGTGCGCATGGAAGTCGAAATGCGCGTGCGGATAGCGTTTCACCATTTTCCGCATGAATTCAATAACCTGCAACGGGTTCAGCACCCCCAGCGTATCGGGCAGCATATACCGCTTTATGTTGGTCCGGATCAATGCGTCCATCAATTGAAACACATATTCGGGCGAATCTTTCATGCCGTTGCTCCAGTCTTCCAGGTAGACGTTCACCTCCATGTCCTGCACGTTTGCGTAGTCCACCACTGCCAGAATATCTTCGATATGTTCTTCGGGCAACTTCTTCAACTGGCAGGAGCAATGTTTCAGCGAGCCTTTGCACAGCAGGTTAATGACGCGGCAGCCGGTAGCGTGTATCCAGTCCACCGACGTATGCCCGTCTACGAACCCGAGCACTTCCACCCTCGGCAGCATATTGCGGCGGGCGGCCCAGTCGCATATCATTTTCACCGCATCGAACTCCCCTTCAGACACCCGCGCGGAAGCCACTTCCACCCGGTCCGCCTTCAAGTCTTCAAGCAGCAAACGGGCTATCATCAGCTTCTCATGGGGCACGAAAGACACTCCGCTGGTCTGTTCGCCGTCGCGGAGCGTGGTGTCCATGATTTCTATCTTCGGATGATTATGCTTCATGTTTCTTCTCCCAGGATTCTATTTTGTCTTTATTCTCTACAAGGAAATCTATATCATCCAATCCATTCATCAGGCAGTGTTTCTTGTAGGCATTGATTTCAAAATGCTCGCTCTTGCCCGTGGCCTTGTTGGTAATGGTCTGTTCGGGCAGGTTCACTTCCACTTCTGTTTTGGGGTTGGCGAAAACCGAGTCGAAAAGTTCTTTCAGGAACGGTTCGCTCACCACCACGGGAAGCACGAAATTATTCAGTTCGTTGTTCTTATGGATATCTGCAAAGAAGCTGCTCACCACCACGCGGAAACCATAGTCGGCAATGGCCCATGCCGCATGCTCGCGGCTGCTTCCCGAACCGAAGTTCTTGCCGGCCACGAGGATTTGTCCGCCGTAGGTAGGGTCGTTCAGTACGAAAGATTCTATTTTGTTGCCTTGCTTGTCATACCGCCAGTCGCGAAACAAGTTCTCGCCAAAGCCTTCTTTCGTGGTGGCTTTCAGGAAACGTGCAGGGATTATCTGGTCGGTATCCACATTCTCCAACGGAAGAGGTACACAAGTGCTGTTGATGATATTGAATTTCTGTTTCATTGTTGCTGTTATTTGATTGTTCTTTCTTCACTGCAGAGGACATAGGCCCTCAGTTTCTCCCTCTGTAGTGAACCTTGATTTAGATAAACTCCCTCGGATCTGTAATCACCCCCGTCACCGCCGCTGCCGCAGCCACCAGCGGACTGGCAAGCAATGTGCGTGCACCCGGTCCCTGACGTCCCTCAAAGTTACGGTTACTGGTGGATACCGCATACTTCCCGGCAGGCACTTTGTCATCATTCATCGCCAGACAAGCCGAACATCCCGGCTGGCGGATAGCGAATCCCGCCTCTTCCAGCACTTTGTCCAAGCCTTCCTCACGTATCTGCGCATCTACCATCCACGAACCGGGAACCAGCCATGCCACTACATCCGCCGCTTTCTTACGGCCTTTCACGATAGAGGCAAATGCACGGAAATCCTCGATACGGCCGTTGGTGCAAGCACCCAGGAACACGTAATCAATCTTCTTGCCCAACAACGGTTCACCCGGCCGGAAGCCCATGTACTCCATCGACTTCATAAAAGACGCCTTGGCGGCCTCGCCCATACCCTCGGTAGCGGGGATGTGCTGCGTGATGCCCATGCCCATACCCGGGTTGGTTCCGTAGGTAATCATCGGCTCGATGTCGGCGGCGTCGAAGCGTACTTCCTTATCGAACACGGCATCCTCATCGCTTTCCAACGTTTTCCAGTATGCCAGCGCCTTGTCCCACGCTTCGCCTTTCGGAGCATATTCGCGTCCCTTAATGTACTCGAAGGTCGTTTCGTCCGGAGCAACCATACCGCCGCGCGCACCCATTTCTATGCTGAGGTTGCACAGCGTAAGACGTCCTTCCATGGACAGGCTGCGCACCGCCTCTCCGGCATACTCCACAAAGTAGCCCGTAGCGCCGCTGGTAGTCATCTTGGACATCATATAGAGCGCCACATCTTTGGCGGTCACCCCTTTACCCAATTTGCCGTCTACGGTAATGCGCATCGTCTTGGGGCGGGTTTGCAGAATACACTGCGAAGCCATCACCATCTCCACTTCGCTCGTACCGATGCCGAAAGCCACCGCCCCCATTGCGCCGTGAGTGGACGTATGCGAGTCACCGCATACAATCGTCATGCCCGGCAAGGTCAGCCCCCGTTCCGGACCCACCACATGGATAATGCCGTTCTTCTTGTCCATCATGCCGAAATGCTCCAGTCCGAAATCTTCCGCATTCTTGGCAAGCGTGTCCACCTGCGTCTTTGACACGGGGTCTTCGATAGGTTTATCCTGGTCATGCGTCGGTGTATTATGGTCGGGCATGCAGAATATCTTTTCCGGACGGAAACACTTGATTCCTCTGGCACGCAATCCGGCAAAAGCCTGCGGGCTGGTCACTTCATGGCAATAAAGCCTGTCTATGTAAAGTTGTGTAGGGCCGTCTTCCACCTTCTGTACAACGTGGGCATCCCAAATTTTATCAAATAATGTATTCATCAGAATAAGTATTAATTACAAATTATCAATCACTAATCGTTAATCACTAACCGTTAATCACTAACCGCTAAAATTTATTAATACAGTCTATATACGCTTCCACCGACGCAGCTATAATATCCGTATTGGCGCCGAAGCCATAGTAGATACGGTTATCATATTCCACCTGCATGTGCACCTTACCCATATCATCACTCCCCTTGCTGATGGCCTGAATGGTAAACTCCTTCAACGTCATGTGACGGTCTATTATCTTCTTCAGGGCTTTGATTGCGGCATCTACCGGACCGTTTCCGCTGGCGGCGGCCTCGAACTTCTCACCCGAAATGTTCAGCCCGATGCTGGCTACCGAACGGACACCTACACCGCTCGTCACCTGCAAGTATTCCAGTTTGATACGATGATTCTGCGAGCGGTCCGCACCTGCCAATACCAGAATATCATCGTCGTTAATATCTTTCTTCTTATCGGCAAGTTTCAGGAAATCTTCGTAAATCTTATCCAGTTTCTGCTGATCCAGAGACACGCCCAACACCTGCAGGCGGTTCTTCAAGGCAGCGCGTCCGCTACGGGCGGTCAGTACGATAGAGTTGTCATCGATGCCCACATCGTGCGGGTCGATAATCTCATAAGTCTGCACATTCTTCAATACGCCGTCCTGATGAATGCCCGACGAGTGCGCAAAGGCATTACGGCCTACGATTGCCTTGTTAGGCTGCACCGGCATATTCATCAGGCTGGATACCATACGGCTGGTAGGGTAAATCTTCTGCGTATTGATATTGGTTTCAATATCAATATCCTTATGACATCTGATAATCATAGCCACCTCTTCGAGCGAAGTATTTCCGGCACGTTCGCCGATACCGTTGATAGTAACTTCCACCTGGCGGGCGCCGTTCAGCACACCTGCCATTGTATTGGCAGTAGCCATCCCCAGGTCGTTGTGGCAATGCGTGGAGATGACAGCGTTATGAATGCCGTCCACATGCTCCATCAGATATTTTATCTTCGCACCATACTCACCGGGAAGGCAGTAACCGGTGGTATCGGGAATATTCACCACCGTAGCGCCCGCTTTGATAACGGCTTCCACCACACGCGCCAGGTATTCGTTATCCGTGCGTCCGGCATCTTCGGCATAGAATTCAACATCCTCTACATAGCGGCGGGCATACTTCACTGCCGCCACGGCACGTTCGATAATCTCCTCGCGGTTGGAATTGAATTTATATCTGATGTGCGAGTCGGAAGTACCGATACCGGTATGAATACGTTTATGCTTGGCAAATTGCAGAGCTTCCGCCGCCACGTCAATATCTTTCTGTACGGCACGTGTCAAGGCGCAAATCGTAGGCCACGTCACAGCTTTGGAAATCTCAATCACCGAGTTAAAGTCACCCGGACTCGAAATGGGGAATCCCGCCTCAATCACATCCACGCCCAGCGCTTCCAGTTGCCTTGCCACCTGAATTTTTTCCACTGTATTCAACTGGCATCCCGGAACCTGCTCGCCATCGCGGAGCGTTGTGTCGAAAATAAATAATTTATCACTCATCGCTTCATTGTATTTATAAATTCATATTCCATAAAAAAAGCCTTTCACACAGGGAAGTGAGAAAGGCTTTCGTATATTGTTATATCTTACATATATTTATGCACAGCACTCACTTCCACTAAACTTTGCCAGTAGAATAATAATACCACACAGTAGAATATATGTAAAGTTCTGAATCATCTTGTTTTTTTGTTTAATGATGCAAAGGTATAGATTATTTTGTAGCATGCAAATAAATCAGTAACTTTTTCATCTGAAATAATATCATTTTATAAGATTATATTCATTTATCACACCAATATATCACAAGAAAGGCGTACCAAACAGGCACGCCTTTCCTTTATGTTTCAGTTCGATACAAGTCCTGAATTACTTCTTTTCACAAGGTTTGTCACACTTGGCGCTGTCGCAAGCGGCCTTCGGACAATCAGCTTTCGCGCAACCGGCTTTCGGACAAACGGCAGAATCAGCCTGGCAGCAAGCCTTTGCAGAGTCACATACCTGTTCTGTTTGTGCAGCGCAACAAGAATCTGCTCCGGCAGCATTGGCATCAGCAGCTTTTTTGTTACCACATGATGTTACAGCGAAAGAAAATGCTACTGCCACAGCAGCGAATAAAACTTTAGTTTTCATACTTCAATTTGCTTTAAATATTAATTAAAAAATCAGTTCGCTGACAAATATACGAAAAACAACCCGGTTTTCCAAAACGAGGAAGAAGAGAAGTAAGAATAAACTTATCGGTAAATTGATTGTCTGTCTGGTGACACTATCATTTTTTGTGACATTATTTTTATATTATTTTTTAGACAGAAGAACAAAAGAACGTAAAGAGAGGGGGATGTAGTTCGGGGTGTTGTTCTGGCTGCACAGTAAATTCTCTGTACTAAGGGGGATTTAGGATGTATAGCATTCTTTTAGACGATACGATATAATATCCTAAAAACTAAGAAAGAAAAAACACTTCAGAAGTATAAGAATAATCCCCACTAAAAATCTGCTGACCCCAAGAAAACAAGCAAAGCAAAACAAAGAAAAGCAAAGCAAGCAAAACAAGGCAAGTATAAGGCGAGGCAGACAAAATAACCCGAAAACAAGAAGCCCCTGCATCTTCCGATACAGGGGCTTCTCTCTAAAAACGGCGACTACCTACTCTCCCACTGTTACGCAGTACCATCGGCGTGACTGAGCTTAACTTCTCTGTTCGGAATGGGAAGAGGTGGAACCTCAGTGCTATAGTCACCTGAATAAGGAAGACATGATGTAAAAAGTAAAGAACAACCGGTAATGAAACCGGTAAACTGAACGTATATACCACCCATACACGGCAAGACCAAAAGTGAACGGGCAATTAGTAATGCTCGGCTATGACATCGCTGCCTGTACACCTGCATCCTATCAACGTCATCGTCTGTGACGACCCTAAGAAATCTAATCTTGTGGCTGGCTTCGTACTTAGATGCTTTCAGCACTTATCCAATCCCGACTTAGATACCCGGCAATGCACCTGGCGGCACAACCGGTAAACCAGAGGTCAGTCCAACACGGTCCTCTCGTACTAGTGTCAGAGCCACGCAAATTTCATACGCCCA